>VFQN01000889.1_pt1 | contig 53451 bp, 74 predicted proteins | sample 3512371 | NCBI WGS metagenome assembly VFQN01 (sample SAMN10412370, study PRJNA504923) | tailings metagenome | isolation source: Replicate 2 from Balatoc abandoned mine | place: Philippines: Itogon, Benguet | collected 2017-08-28
CAATCAAGGACACGGGGTTTCCCACCCCTCTCGCTGTACGGATAGGAGCAACCAGCTCCGTCAAAGGAAAGGCCACGACGAACGGGCCGTCAGTTCTCCTACCACAGCCTGGTCCCACCCCTACATAGCCTCTCGCCATGACGCATCCACAGAACACAAGCAGCCCCCCTGTCGTGGCTCCCCCCCACCCTCAAGCCCAGGAAGAACCGGATACGAGGCAGTTATACGGGGGAATTAGCCAATAGCGGCCCAGGGAGGCAGACTGAGACCTGGACACGTGCTCCTTCTGCGTGTTGCAATCTTCAGAAGCCCAACTCGGGACGCAGCTTTACGGTTCTCCATTCGGTATTGGGCGCTGCCACGCCTACATGCTCGCTGTTCCTGAGGTCATGACTCAGCTCTCACAGGTACGCCTTGCGCAGCCTTGCATACGCCACAACTATGTCGAGATTTCGATGGACGAGCAAGAGGTGCTGCACTGTCCGCTGCTGGGCGTTGAATGGCTGGATATTTACCTAGGACCGTACCGGTCGGTCGGCCTGCCTGCAAGCCTTTGCTTCTCTTGGTCCTCTTACATAGTACACCTGCACATCGAAAAACTGTATGTTTATGTTACTGGCGAACGCCCCCTTCAGCGACGCTTCCCTTCGGAGTGTCAGAGTCCGTGTGGGCCAAGCGTCCACGGCTCTTGTCAGTTTATAAACGACGCTTATCTTGTGGTTATTAGGGGATAGCCTTATGCGGCTTGCGTCAGGCGACGCGGTACAGGAAATAATGCGGTAGGCGAGGATGCCCGGGTAGGCGAGGAAGCCCGTGGTTATGGCGCCGGCCAAGTGAGTATGTCTGGCATGGTGCAGCATAATAAGTCGCCTCCACATTGTGGGGCTGCGGTTGGGGTCGCCTGCCAGGGAAGTGGTGGTTTGCAAGCACGCCGTGGTTTGCAATCACTCCGCAAGAGACGTGTATGTCCTTTTTCACAATCACAGTCCATGACTTTCTGTTCCTGGCGACGTATTTCACGCCTGTCATTGTCGCGATGCCCCGCAGAGTGCGTTTTGGGCACTGAAGGCTCTGCGTGACACTGAGCTTGGTCGATGGAGCCAGCGGTCCATGAGGGTCCGCAAGACCACTCAGGTGCAGATGGGGAAGGACGTTCAGGTTTTCAGCCGCACAACTCGGAGGAGGGCAGCCAGTCGCTGCCGCGACTTCCTGCCATACGGACCTCAAGGCCGCTAGGTGCGGAAAGCAACATACATGGTCATGATTATAGTGCTGAGGGCATCCAGCATGCAAACAGTGCATCCGCGAGTTCTGCGCATGGGAGAGTTAACAGAGTTAACAGCGCCGGATGCGATATCACAAATGTTTTAAATGCAGATATGCAAGGCACAATGGGAGCTTCAGCCTCCGTGGCCAACCATACAGCTGGCTCTGCCGCCGAACTGGAAGCCATGCCGGTCGTCAGTACGTTCCCAGCATTATCACTTCCTGCAGCAGCTGGTGTTGTCATCATTGCAATCAGCACGCCGTTGGTTCTGCGCGCTGTACGCTGGACGTCGCCAGCCGTGGCAGTCACGGCTCACACCGCGGACCCGGTTTACTACCAGCTGCTGTTCCCGGGGTGGCCGACCCTCACCGGTTCCCTACACCTCCTCACTGGCACAGCTGTCCTCCTGGCGTGTTGCTGGCAGCTTTGGTGCCTGTATGAGCGCCAGGCCACCAATGCCCCGGCCCTCCTGGACACCTTGGACGCGGGGGGCCGCCATGCTCGAACGCAAGACGGTGGCGCGCCCTCCCCATTCCTCACCTGCGACTCGCCCATTACCTCCCACAGCGCTCGTGGACTGCTGCAGGCGATGGCAGGGCGCCAGGGCGCAGCTGCCATGCAGGCAAATGAGCCCACCACCTCCCCGGCCAGCAGACCAGGGCCAGCGAACTCTCCAGTGCGGACGACTCTGCGCAGCCCCTCCTCTTTCCACAGTCGGGAGATCATGGCATCTGGGTCACCACGCGCGGCCGACCCTCATGGAAAGAAGGGCCCGAGCGTGTCAACTGCACCTGCGCACGGCAGTGGCGGTTTGTGGCCTCCCTTACCAAGCCTCACAAGCTGGATTAAACCCTTGGTTTCGCTGGCTGGCGGCCCAACGGCCGGAAGCGCGGCCGGAGGCAGCATCTCTCCCAGGAGCTGCATAGGGACTACGGAAACCAATTCAGGTCTGGCGCAGGCGGGGCTGAACAGCTCGGAGCAGCAGGCAAGGGCAGGAAACCAGGGGTACAGCGCAAACAGCGGTTACCCTGTAAGCAGGCAGGGAGGCGGAGATCAGGGCCTTTCCGTTGTGCCGGAGGACCAGGGGGCCATTGGCGGGACGGGTGGCATGGCGGCTGGCGTCGCGCGGGAGGGCTCGTCAGGGAGGGCAGTTGAAGTCCGTTTGCCTTCAACCAGCTTGGAACAGGCGGTGGGTCTGCCCAGTCGGGCATCGCTGGACTGCGGGCGGCCTCAGGCTCTGGGACCTCGTAGCAGAGCGACCAGTGGCAGCGGCAGCGCTGCAACAGGGGGCCGCGATGGCGCCTACGCCCCGCGCACTCCCACCCCGGGGACACCGCCCGCTCAAGGGTCAGGCAGCAGCACCGGGATCGCACCGGACCAGGCCGCCCCTGCGCCTGCTTCCTTGTCGGGTGGGGAGGCGGGGACGATGGCGGTCCCTGGGGTACAGCCACCGGCGGGAGGCAGCAGCGGCAGCGGCCTAAGCGCTGGTGCGTCGGGGTCGGCAGCAGGAGGCAACGAATCTGGGGGTGTTGGTGATGCTGGTGCTGGTGCCGATGCCCCGGCGAGCAGCAGCAGCAGGGCCGGCAGCGATGGAAGCTTCTCCATTTGGTCTTGGGCGCTGCCAGGCCTGCACCTCCTCCGCCGCCAAACCGCGCGTGAGCGGCAGGCAAGGCGGCAGCAGCAGCAGCAGCAGCAGCAGCAGCAAGGCAGGGATCGGCACCGGCGCACGAGCTGGCTGTCCACCGGCAACCTCTCCGCCTCGGTCGCATCGCCAAGGCGCGCATGGGCCGGCGTGTGGGAGCCCGGCTCAGGCATCGCCTCCCAACCGGACTTCACGCTGTCCACTCTTGGCACGGACCCACTGGGCACGATGCGGACCGAGTCCGGCCAGGGCATAGGCCTCCTGCCTGTAGGCTCCATCATCTCGTCCCCGCCCACCTCAGCCCCGCCCACCAGCACTGGCCTTGCCAGCGGCGTGGTAGCGGCCGTCATGGGCTCCCCCGTCATACGGTCGCTGTGCGGCAGCTCACACCCGTCCGTTGGCTCTCCGTCCGGCGCTTCTGTCGTACAGCAGCATGTTACTGGGGGGAGCGGCTCAGGGCTGGGGCGCGCAGCGCACGTGGTGGCCTCTGCGGCGGTGAGCGCGGCGCGGAGCATGCTGGGTTCCCCGCGCGGCGCTGCGTCCGGCGCGGCATCACCGTCATATATGCAGCAGCAGCTGCAGCTACACCCGCAGCAGCAGCTGGTACGGAATGTCAGCGGCGGACTTGACGCGGGCGGCGCGAGCTCTGGCCAGAGGAGCCTGCTCCGGCACGGCAGCGTTGCGCAAAAGGTGAGGCCCCGAGCCCCGGGGAGGGGTTTGGGGGCCGCGGGCGAATACTAGCGTCAGTCATCAAGCGTGCCTGTACATGCAGCTCAGGCTAATGCGATGGGCACGGCGCCACCCAAACTGGCAACCATGTCAATGGATTATGGAACAATAAGACCGTCGCGCAATTAGCACGCTGGCACACACCCCAACCACAGACAGCACAACTGAGAAGTGCGCTCCCCTTTCATGTCGCCCTCTCCACAGGTCAGCGAGCTCATCCCGCGCGTGGTGGGCGCCGGCTGGGGCACCCGCAGCCCCTCCACCGCCTCCCTGTCCACCCTGGCGGACACGGTGGGGACCGGGCAGCAGGGCGGCGCGGGCGGCAGCGGCAGCACACCCCACGCGCTGCTGCTGTCCACTGCGGAGGCGGTGGTGGGCCGCAAGCCGGCCTTTTCCGACCTGCCGCAGAACGCCGGGCGCGTGCAGGTGGGGCCTGTTTGCGATGCGGGTGTGTCAGTGCTGACGTGTCCGTGTAATTGTGGTGCGTGCTACCGCGCATTGGGGCACTTGCGGGCCATTGCATGCCCGCAAGTTGCATACGCGCGACTGTGTGCCACTGGTAAGTGTTGAACGGGCTTGCGTTTCAAGGGTCAGCGGAGGTGCGCGGCTTGTGGTATTACAGCAGTGCATACAACAAATTGTCAAGCACAAGGAGCGTGAGGTTGTGGCTGAGCGGGTAACTTCCTGTTATCCCTGACCGGTCCCTTCCTACGTGCAGGTGCTGTCTGTGGATGACGAGCCGGTCAACCAACAGGTGGGTTCGCAGGGCGGAATTAGAATCAGTGAATCACTGCATCATATGGAGTTGTTTACAGATGGCAACTCATTGTTGTTCGCACTCTGCAGCCGGTTTGCGGCAGCCCAATTGCTATCAATTGGCGACCTAATTGCACGCTTGCTGCCTCCAGCAAACGCACTTACTTGCTCGCACGTGCCCCGCCGGTTGGAGGCCTAAATAACCGTCACATGCTTTCCCTAAACAACCGGCATCCGGAACGCGCCTGCAGGTGATGCGAGCGCTGCTGTGGGCCGCCGAGTACGAGGTGCTGGAGGCACGCAACGGCGAGGACGCGCTGGCGATGGTGCGCAACGGGGAGGTGCTGCCGGACATCGTGCTGCTGGACGTGACGCTGGGGGGCGCCATGAGCGGCTTCGAGGTGGGTGGGCGGGCGTGGTCATGAGTCCACGCGTGCAGCTGATTGCACCAGGGGCCGGGCAGGAAGGAGCGCGGCTTGTCGTGCATGGGATACGCGTAAAAGCCGACAAACGTGTGAGGCGTCAGGGGGTCACAGAAACGCTGGGGTGCATGGGATGTAGGACAAACAGCTTCTTCTGGTAGAGCAGCATTTAACGTGCGCCTGCCTCGGGCGTGCACTCGTGTGCAGGTGTGCCGCGAGATCCGCCGCGAGCACGGCCCGGGCGAGCTGCCCATCATCATGATCACCTGCTCCAGCCTGGAGGAGGACGTGATCCGGGGCCTGGCGCTGGGAGCAAACGACTACATGATCAAGGTGGGCGACGCTCCCTGACCGTGCCTGTCTTGGACCATTGTTCGTGTACTCCCAGGGTCTCGTAGCTACCTCCACTGAGCATGACTTCCTGTTGTTTTTTCGTTATCCCTCGACAGCCCTTGCGCAACCTGGAGCTGATGGCGCGCATCAAGACGCAGCTGGCCCTTAAGAAGAGCATTAAGGTGGGGAATACTGCCTCTCGTAATTGACAGCCGCGGCCCCGGAGAAGAGCAGCTCCCGCAGAAGACGCTAACACTGCTCTGGTCGAGCCGCTGGAGCCTGCACCAGCACCGGCGCGCCGCGCCTCCCTACCCAACTCGTGTCACGTTCCCGCGCCTTTGCGGTCCCGTCCCGCGCTGCAGGTTGCCTCCGAGGCGCGGGTCAACATGTCGCTGCTTGCGTCCATCCTGCCCGCCAACGTCATCCGGCAGCTCAAGCAAGGCGTCACGCTCATCGCCCAGTTCCACCAGGAGGTGACCATCCTGTTCTCAGGTGGGGAAATCAAGTACTAGTAACGTGTGTGGCATGGTGTCATAAGTAACAGACAGGTGGGGGAGCGTCCACAGGGCTGTTGACAGAGGCGAGGGGAGCAGGCGGAAGCCCCGACCTTGATGGCGTTAGGTGACCGCCGTGCAGGGCGTTGGTCCGTATGTCCCTTGGCGGCTGTGCAGTGAATTGTTCGTGAACAGGTGGCCTTGCCGCGCCGTACCAGTTACAGAGGTGTGCTGCACGGTTCGCTGGGTGTGATGCAGACATCCGCGGCTTCACCACGCTGGCCACCGAGTGGCCCACGGAGCAGATCATCCTCATGCTCAACAACATGTTCACCGCCTTCGACCGCCTGTGCGACACGCTGGGCGTGTACAAGGTGGAGACCATCGGTAAGGAGGGCTCCGACGTCTTGGAACGCGTTGCTCGGCAACAGCCCAAGCCGCTTTACTTGACCGGCCAATCCGTGAGGCCACCTCGAACACTTGTTGGCGTGCCAAGGGTATTGGATGATTGAACGTAAACCTGGAACAACGAACGATTGCGTGTCCCTGAACCCTTCCAGGCGACGCCTACATGATTGTGAGCGGGCACGACGGCGTGCCGGACCACGCGGGGCGCATGCTGCGCATGGCCAGCAGCATGCTGGAGGCGGTGGCGGACATGCGGGGGTACGACGGCAGGGAGCTGCAGGTGGGGGCGCGTGTGTGAGGAAGTGTGTGTTAGCGGACGTGTGGTGGGTGCCGGGGTCTGCAGCTTGGGGTCTAGCAGCTCGTTGAAAGGCGTTTGGCGGCAGGGAGCCGCAGTGGAGGGCTAGGGCCGGTGCGCGGGTGGGGCGGGGGACACGCGGGCAGGCTCTGTGCATGCGTTCTGTCCGAGAAGGCACGCTCGCCGGGCTCTTCGCAGTTGTGCGGCTGGTAGGATCTCCTGCCAACAGAGCACCACGATATGGAACACTGGCTTGCCCACTCTCTGCTTCCTGCCCGTCAGATCCGCGTCGGTATCCATACCGGCCCCGCGCACAGCGGCGTGGTGGGGCTGTCGCGGCCACGCTACTGCTTCTTTGGTGACACCGTCAACACGTGAGTCGAGCCCGCCATGGGGACCGGGTGGTCTGCCTCCTTCTGCTGCCGCTGTGCATTTCATCGCTGACTTGCATCTGCTGGAACACGGGTGGTGTCCTTGCCGTACGTACCGGTATTGCACAGTTGGCTGGTATTGGCACATGTTGGGCAATGTTTAGTGGCAATCAACACATCTGTTGCACTGTGCACTTGCCGCGCAGGGCGTCTCGCATGGAGAGTACGGGCTTTCCGATGGCCGTCCAGGTGGGTAGACGCTTTGCTAGATGTTGTGCGTGGCTTGCTCCTGTCCCAGCCTGGGTCGCCGCCCGACTCCGTGCCCAGGATACGAATATTGCGTCGACCCCGCCGTTTATTGCTTGCCCTCGTTCTCCGTCGGTCCGAGCGTCAAGCCCAATGCTGTGACGCTGACTGAAGGCCACCTGCACCCTGCCAGTGTCCTAGTGTTCTAGCGTGCATGCTAAAATGGCTGGGACTGCCCTTGTGCGCTGACTAGCTTTGGTTCGGCCCTTGTGTCCCAGGTGTCGGAGTCGACCATGCAGGCCGTCACGTCGCGGCCGGAGTGGGCAGCCGAGTTCGACTTCGTGCCGTGCGGGCCGCGGGACATCAAGGGCAAGGTGCGGACGCAGCAACACCTAGCCGGCTTCCTGTGCGGGTATCTGTATTAGCAACCAAGTGGCGTGTCCACAGGATCAAGCGGAGCCGGTTGCTTCCATACATGCAGCACCATGAACAGGGTCCACCACCATCCGACGTGCATCGCCCTCCACCGAGTCGTCACTGATAGCCGGCCTGATACCTGCCCGTCCTAACACTACTATCCCACAGGGCATCATGCGCACCTACCTGCTCCGTACGGGCCTGTACGAGAACGCACTAACGGAGCTTGCGGCCTCCGCACAGCACCAGCAAGCCGCAGCGGGAGCTGTGCAGCGCCGCAGCGCGCCCGCCATTCCAGGCGGTGCTGAGAGTGTACGGCAATCCGCCAACGGCGGCGGTGACGAGGCCGGGTTCAGGCCAAGCACAGCCGGCGGCGGTTACGGGGCGGCGGGTGCCGGCGGGCACCCACCCATGCTGGGGGCTACGCCTGTGCACATGTTGCAGCCTGAGGTTTCCATGCGCCAACATCACAACCACCACAACGACCCGCTGCCCTCCCCGTCAGACGAGCACAAGTACGCTAGCTACAGGTGAGGGCTGAAGGTGTCAGTGCTCGGTAGCTGTACGATTGCACGCTCTGCCCGGCCCCAGCTCTGTCGCTTGAGCAGGGTAATACACACTCGTGCATGTGGTTTGGCATTGAAGCATGGTGTTGACTGCATTCGTGGCGTCCGGAGGCGTCTGCGGCGCAAGTTGGCTTGTCTGCGTCTGCAGGCCCCATACCGCCCATCCTGTGCTGGCCTCCCCAAACAGTATCCAATGCGCTCTGAACGGCCCCACACCTCTGCCCGGCCTCATGCGCCGTACGCTAACACCGCGGACGTTTGCCGGTCCCCTGGAGCCAATATGCCACCTTCGGTCAAACACATGTTTCGCTTCGGCCCCTCACATCTCTGCCCCGCTCCCGCGCGCCAGGTACCACCACCAGCATGGCCTGGGCAGCTCGGGCCTCACAATCATGGGGCTGTCCACGGCGGTGGACTCGTCGTTGATGCTGCTGGGTCCCACCAGCAAGAGGCCCAGTCATGACCTGGTGGGTACCGCGTGTGGCATGTGCATGAAAGGGCGCTGTACGACACTTGCCGGGGCACATGCCGGCGACACAAGCAGGGCTGCGGGTTGTAGGGATTGCGCTAGTGATGAGGCTGCTGCTGCGGCTGCATGCCTCTATGCGTGGCGGTGGACTTGGGCAGTGCGTGTCGCGGTGGTGTAGCAGTCACGGCCAAGGGGCACAGCGTGTCCTCGTCACCTAACTGGTTGCCAGCGGCACCAAGCAGAGCGAGTTGCCCCTCCTGCCCTCTGCCTTTCAGACGAGCACGTTCGACCCCTCGATCAACCCGTTACAGCAAAGTCAGCTCGCCCTGGCCAACATGAGCAACAGCAGCGCCGGGACTACTTATGCTACACCCGCCGCCGCTGGCGGCGCCCGGCGCCCGCCGCGAAGTGCCGCCGCCTCTGCGCGGGCTTCCTTCGACATACCGACCCACGGGTCACAGTCCAGCGACGCGCAGCACTGGGGCACGGTCAGCGGGGATGCTAATGGCGCAGAGCCGTGGCTGTCCACGGCGGCGGAATCGACCCGTGGGTCGGCCGCTTCGTACGCAACTGACCCGCGGGTCACTCGCGGTACGGCTGGGTCGGGCGCGTCGCGCGAAAGCGCATGCACTACCGACCCACGGGTCGCTCGCGCGCCAATTTTGCCGCAGGGAACGAGGATGCTCCAGGGGGCGGGCAGTCCCAGGGCGGCGGTGGAGGGTGTGGTGAACGAAACGCGGGACCCCTTGCAGAGGCTGTCGGATCTTGGGATGGGGATGTCGGGTAGCCCCCGCTTCCAGCGCCTGTCGGTGCTTGAGGTGTCACTGCACGACGGCGTGCCGCCGGCGGCAGCCCTGGCGGCGGCGGCGGCGCTGGCGGGGGATACCGGCCTGCAGCAGGGCGGCAGCGGCGCCGGCGGTGGCAACGCCGAGGGCGGAGGGAGTGTGCCTATGGCTACCCCGTCTTGCAGCTTCACCGTGACTGCTGGCGCTGTGTCAGGCTCGTACGACACGCCAATGTTAACGGGGGACAGCTTCAAGGCGACCATGCTGACCCCGGAGGGCACGAGGACCATGGAGGGCGCAATGCATGCGACCTCGCCGTGGGCCATGCCTCACGGGTTGGGAGCGGGCGGCGGCGGCGGCAGCGTGGGCGGCGAGATGGTGGGCAGCAGCATGCCCATGCCCACGCCCAACGACTCAGGGCAGCACAGCCCCTACTTCGGGACAGGTAGCAGCGCTCAGTCCCGCTCTGACTCCATGAGCGTCGGCTGGATGCTGCCCTTGCCCCCTGGGGGGTTCCCCAGCCCCGGGCCACGTGGCCGCACCCACCCGTCCCTCCCGTCCCCGGGGGTAATGGCTGCCGGAGGGCGCCGCCGGTCCACGGGCACTGCGTCCGGGTACGGGGCCAGCAGCGCCAGAGGCAGCTACCAAGGGTACGAGAAGAGCAGCCCCGGTTCAACCGGAACGGGATTTGCCAACACGCTCGAGGGGTGGCTGCACGGGCCCCCGGGCAGCAGCATGGGACAGCTGGACATGGTCGCAGCGGAGCAGCTGTACGGGCAGCAACGGCCAGGCGACTGGCAGTTGCCTCGGGCCCAAGGGTCCACCGAAAACGGGGCGCAGGACAGGGGCCCGGCGCGCCACCTGGAGGCGGTCAGTGAGGAGGGCCCGCACCTGTCCAATGACGGTCACACCAACTCGCCGTCGCCCTTCTCCCCCGCCGCGGCCGCGGCTGCTGGTAACGCCTACAGCTCGGGCCGGTCCTATGGGGACCGCGGCAGCGAGGACGGCCGGCACGGGCCGCCTGGCAGCACCAGCGGCGGCGGCGGCGCGGCAGGCGCCAGCGTCGCCACCACCAGAACCATCAAGGCCTCGCCGCCGCCAACCGCCAACCCCCACGCATCCCACCTGTACAACTTAACCAACCACTCCGTGCCAAACTACACCTCCAGCAATGTCTATCGCGCATCCCACGACCTCCCAGCCTCTGGCCGCAACTCCCTGGCCCTCAGCGGCCGGCCCGCCCCCAGCACCAACACCAGCCCCAGCACCGGCATGGCCATGGGAGCGGGCTACGGCTCCAGCCTGGCCGACGGACAAAACGCCTACCTGCGCGCCCAGAGGCAGGAGAGCAACGCCAGTGCAAACGAGGGCGCAATGGCCGGCGAGGGCCTGGTCCCGCAGTCCTCCTCCGGCCTGCACACCCCCAGGAACGGCGTGAGCGGGCAATACCAGCAAGGCGCCAACACGCCCGTGTCTACGCTGTCGGGGGCGCCCACGTGGCCGGCCGTACACGGCAGCGCCGGTGCGCTGTCCCGTGGCGGCAGCCTCAGCGGCAACACCGCCGCGATAATGGCCGCCGCCCGCGGCAGCATAGGCGGCGGCGGCACGGCGTCCAGGGAGGACTCGCCGCAGCCCCTGGTGGGGTCGGGGGCGGCGCCGTCGCCGCACAGCACGCCGACCAAGCACGACCCGGGAGAGAGCATCAGCAGCGGTGGCTTGGCCAGCAGGGGGGCGAGCCGCGACGGCCGGCCGTTTGGCCGGCGGGCTTACACGACGCAGGGCCTTATCACCAGCGGCTACCAGGGCTCGCAGCACAGCGTCTGCCCCGCGGTACGTCCCTCCCTGCCTTAGTCGCATGTGCCACAACACCTAACCACCGCTTTCCCATGCCGCCAAATGTGTCTCAATGCGCTGCTCCACCGCCCGTCTTGATGGCACTTCCTGCCCTTGCTGCCCTCGACGCTGCGTGCTCGCAGGCCCCCGTGTCGCGGAGCAACCATGCCAGCCCCCACGGCCGTGTGTCGCTGCACGGACCCGCGGGTCACCTCCTGCGCGCCAGGTCGGGCATGCCCGGCGGCCTGGACGACGGAGGCTCGGTGGACAGCGACTTCTCCGCCCTGGTGGGTATACAACACGCCAGCACGTGCCGCTTGGCACGGGCGCGCGCACGGCAACTTGACCGTACGCGGCTTAAGCGCACGTATACCTAACAGGTTACTATTGCAGGTACCAGTCACCGGCATTGACATGTTTAACGTTGGCCAGCAGCACCACACGCTTACCTTACAGACCTTGTCATCCCCTTGGTTGACCCTCGCCAGTGCCACTGAGCTGTTGCCAAGATCTCGCTTGCAGCCCTAACGGAACTGCAAATGGGACTCCTGTCCCTTCTTCCCTGCCACAGTGCGGCACCACGCAGCACTCCCGCACGGCCGGCGGCGCCACTTCGCGCGTCAACAGCCGGCGCAGCATCGGCCCCGGGACTCTTGCGCCCTCCGCGGTGCACAGCACTATCCACAGCAACCCGGTAAGAGCACACACCTGAGCCCTGTGCTGCCGGCACGCCCAGCACGTGATGTGTCTCCTTCCTCGCCCATGCCGTGGCTGTTATGCCGAGCTTGCGACGCATGCGTTTGCCTACCAGTGCCTTGGACGGTTGCTGATCGTTTCACAGCGCTCCCACGCTACCGGCACTGAAGGCATTCTACATTCTTGCTTACTTACGCTGACCCCACCTGGCAGGCGGCATCGCCTGGCCCCAACCCCGTGCAGGCCTTCCTGCTCAACTCCAACAACTCCGTCGGGGGCATCTCCATCATCAGCCAAGGCTGGTCCAACCTGTACGACCCCGCCTCCCCCCGTCCACGACTGGCTGACCACTACGCACAGGTGCGGGGGTTGCTGTGTGACAACTGATCATGTCTGCATACGCGTTATGCACCCTAATTCCTGCAACAGCATCCCTACGCACAGATACGAGCTGCAATGGGTCTTGATGGTGCGAGGTGCAGGGCGCGCTGCCTGGGGGCACAGCCGCAGCGCCACCAAAGGCCACGTCTCGCAGCGTGCATTCATGCGCTTCTTTCGTACTCTGCGGCCGAAAGGAGTTGTCAGCGCCCTCCTTCAATGCATCCAGTGCCCTGTGATTGACCTGGATCGCTGCTCCTGACAGCGTGACCCGCTTGTTTTGCCGCGGCTAGCTCTGCCGTGAATGCCCTCACACTGGTGTTGCTGTCATGCTGTGACTGCCGTGTTCCGCGCAGGGCCAGCAACCAAGCGGGGACCTGGAGCCCCGTCACACGCCGACAGAGCGGTAGGTTCGTGGTGCTGGTGCTTATAGCTCGCTGTTTCCGGCATACTGTGTCCCTCCCTGCCCGAGCATACTCGATTCTTCCAAACTACCCCCGCCACACGCCCCCTGACCTACTTGTCCTTTGCCCCCACACGCCCCTCACAGGGTCTTCTCCAACCCCCTCAGCATCCACAGCTCCTCCCAGAACTGGGACCCCACCGGCAGCGCCCACCTGCCGCTCTCCCCGCCCTCCCTCACGCCCGCGCACAGCGTCAGCGGCCCCGGCGCCCTGGGGCCGCACCCCGCCAGGCACACCGTGGCAAACACCGCGGAGCGGAGCGGCAGCAGCGGCCTGCAGCGCAACGGCAGCGGCGCCAGCCCCCAGCGGCACGCCGCACTACACGCCAGCACGCCCCCACACCGCTCCCCCTCGCACGCCAACGGCCCATGGGACAGCGCCTCGGACCCTCAGCGGCAGCACCAGCAGCAGCAACAGGAGCAGCAACGGCAGCAACGCGCCGCCTCTGGGGTCGCCGACGACAAGGGGCTGACCAGCAGCAGCAGCGCCGTGCTGTTGTCGTACAGCCCGCCTAGCTCCTCCAGGCGCCGTACGCCGCATTACAAGTCTCCCATGGACGATGAGTGTTGCAGCCTGACCCTGGGGCCCGTGCTGAACGTCGCGGGAGCCCTGGAGAATTCGGGCCCAGTGCCTAGCACCGCGGGGCAGCTGCAGCAGGCGCACATGCACATGCAGATGCAGGGCTCCACCGGCGGCGCTGCAGATTCGGCTCTCAACAGCGGCGGCGGGAGCTTTAAGGACAACGGTAGCGGTACCCTCGCGCGGGCAATGTCAGCGGACACGGGGTACCTCGCGGCGGCGAGCGCAGGCGGCGGCACCGCCAGCCACCGGAACACATCCAGCGCAGGCGGCGCTGGGTCGGCCTCTCGGCGGGCGCCTGGCAAGCGGGCGTCGATGCTGTCGCGAGAGGGCAGGGCCGCGCCCGTGGCGTTGCCAGGGCAGGCGGCGGCGGCGGCGTGGATGGCGATGCAGGGAGGCAGCGATGGCCTGGCGACGTCTGGCGGCGGCGGCGACGCCGGCGCGTCGATGTTAGCAGCCACGGGCAGCGACGCACAGCTGCATATGGTGGCCAACGAGGTGGAGCGGTCGCACGCCAGCATGCTGATGGAGCTGCAGCGGGAGATCTACGGCTCGCCGGACCGGTCAGCCGCCCCAGCGGGATCCAGGCTGCAGCTGCTTGACGGCGGAAACGGCGGCAGTGGCGGCGGCGGGGGCGGCGTGCAGTCGGGGGCCGCCCTGCGGGAGTACAGCAAGTCCCTGGACCTGCGGCGCCCGTACCCGTACTCGTACCGGTACGGGCAGCAGCCACCGATTCCGCCCGGGGCTTCCGGCGCGGGCTTGTCCGTCAAGGCGCCGGCAAGCGGCAGCGGTGTGCACGCCGAGTCGATGATGTCGGCGGCGGGGCTGGCCGGCGCGGCGTCGGGTGCGGCATCCTCGTCGGCGACGGTGACGGCGGTGGCGGCGGCGGTGCTGGCAGCGGCGGAGGAGGGCGACGGCTTCAGCTCTGCGCTACCTGGCTTCGAGCACTTGGACGAGTACAGCCGCAAGCACAGCCGCGAGTGGTACGGCGGCGGCCTCAGCTCCCTGAGCTCCTTTGGGGGAATGGGAGGCGCTGCGCCCGGCAGCACCCCTTGGGCGTCCGCCGGCAGAGCCGCCCGCCACTCCATCGACGTGCACTCGCTGCTCGCCCTGCAGCAGGGTGTTCTCAGCCCTGACAGCCCAACACGGCAGCAGCGGCAGCAACAGAACGTCGTGTTGCCGCAATTGCTGTCGCAGTCGCAGCACGCCCTCCCGCGCCACCGGGTTACGCTGCAGCACCAACCCAGCAGCGGCATCGCCGGCATTCCAGCCGGCGGCCTGTCCACCTCGCCGCAACAAGCCATGCCGTCAACGTCCACACACCCCTACCCGCCCTCCTGGCCAACGAGCATGGACCGGAGTGCGTCTGGACCGGCCGCGGCAGCTGCTGCTGCTGCTGCTGCTTCTGCAGGAGGAGGTGCTGCTGGTGGTGGTTCCGTTGGTGGTGCTGGCGGCAGCGCGCTCAGGCGTGCAGCCACCCAGGCCGGGGCACAGTTGCTGCCCTCAGGGGCACAGATGCTGCCCTCGCCCCGCAGCCAGACCCTCGCCACCAACACCTCCCAGACCGACAACAGCTCGTCGGGGGCGCTGTCAGGGACCGTTTCTGCTGGCATGCGGGCATACGCACAGCAGCAGATGGTGCAAGAGCAGCAGCAACAGCAGCAGCCAGGCCCAGGGGGCCACCTCGCTATTCCCCGCGCGCTCTCTGCAGAACCTGGTGCCCTCCCGCCTTCCCACCAGCAGCTGGTGGCCTTCGGAGTGCCGTTATCATACAGGTTGGTGTGCGGCAATCAACCTGATATGTGCGGGAGGCAACAAATACCTTGAGTGCACATTGCAAGCGTTATAGCTCATGCACAGTTGTCCGCGTTCATCGCCAACGAGGTGATTGTGCGCTTTGCATGCGCAGGCGCTACAGCGTCGACGTTGCTGCCACGTCGGCCAGGGCCGCGGCCCTGCAGGGCGACTCTGCGTCGCCCTTCAGGAACCCCCTGAGTGGGAGTGGCGGGGCGGCCGGCGTCGACGTCTGTCGGGCTGACGAGGCAGCTGCTGCGCTGTCCGCCGGCGGGGCTGTCCGGGCCAGGCTCATGGCCATGCGCCAGCAGCAGTTGCAGCAGCAGGAGGCTGCCATGAGGCAGGCGCAGACGATCGCGGCCTTCGGGTCGCCGGTGGGAACAATGCTGGACGCGCACCTGAGGCAGCAGCAGCAGCAGAGCGGCGTGGGTGGCGGCGGTGTCCCACCAGTGGGAAACAACAGGAGGAGCAGCTACGGGGGTACCAGCTCCGACGCAGCTGCCGCGGGCGTAGAAGTCGGGCAGATGCTGCTGCAGGCGCGGGTGGCTGGTGTAGGCAGTCCCCGGACGACAGGGATGCCTGGTGCTGCAGGCGGCGGCAGCGGCGGCGGTAGCGGCACTCCTGCCTTGGCGCACGCATCCAGGAGGAGCGAGGAAGTCTTCAGTAGCGGCGGCTTCGCTGCTCCTGCCATGGCGCATGCAGCCAGGAGGAGCGAGGAGGCCTTCAGTGGCAGCGGCTTTGCTCATACCGTGGCGGCGGCTGCGGCTGGAGCACCCGCGTCCTGGGGCCAGGTGCCGGCCGACAGGCCAGGCGGCCACGAGCTCGCTCACGGTCACGGTGACGTCGCTGTCGCACACGCACCCGGGGCAGCTGGCGACGTGGGGGCGCATATGCACAGCTGGCTGTCTGCAGGGGTGCCGGGTTCGGCAGCAGCTGCGGCGGCGGCCGGCGCCGCCTTCGGCTCGTCGCCGCAGCTGTCGCACCCCTCGCGCCTGGAGCCAGTGGATGAGGGCGGCGGCTCCATCAACGACACCGTGTCGGCTATCAATTCCTTTGCGGGGCGCATGAGCAGCGACACGCAGCCGCGGCAACATGAGAACGAAGATGAGCAAGACCTGGTAGGCAGCGAGATCCTCAGCGTCAGCCGGAACGCGGCCGCGGGGGGTCAGCACTCGGCCAGCCCGCTCAGCGCTCTGCCGAGCAGCCCTGGGACCAGGATTGACACGCGCGGGACGGGTGCCGGCACTGCGACCGGCAGCGGGGAGTGGGAGGCGGGTGGGTCGGAGGCAGAGGGCGGTGTGGGGGAGAAGGGTGGCAAGGGCAAGGGGAAGAAGATGGGGGCAAAGCTGATGTCCCGGATGAGGAACGCGCTGCGCTCGGGGGTAGGGGGCAGCAAGCAGTAGCATGCGGTGGTGGTGGTGGTGGTGGTGGTGGTGGTGGTAGTGTGCTGTCCTGCTGTTGTTGAGGACAGGCTTAATTATGATTTGCTGCGGCAATCAGCGTGGTTGTGGCGGACAAATGGTGGGCAGTGGACAGGGTATGCAAGGGGTGGAGTTGTGGGGCCCGGGCAACCCAACAGAGATCCCTTCCAGGAGGGTCCAATTGATCTGAATATGGCTGTATCAGGTGTGATTACTGGTGGCTTGGAGGGGATGGGCGGCGGCTTTTAACTGCGACTGTATGGCAGGTTGGCATGGGCTGCGGCAGGAAGATCGAGCGTTGGAGCTGGCAACTGCGCGCGTTTGGATTAAAAGCATGTCCCCAGTTTCTTACAAGGCGCGCTACTTTTACTCGGTGTTGCATGGTAGCAATGCCGCAAGGCATGCCAATGAGTCCGTGGTCCCGATTGGTATTTTTCGTTTGGCGGGCAGAAAGCTCGTTCTGCCAATTCAACATCCAGCCGGTGGTGATTGCATGCACAGGCGCCATGCTATTGCGCTCTGCAATAAGGTCGTCTGACGCACGTGTGAGCGTGGGGTCATGTGCGGACGCAAACAATTTTGCAGTGGGTATGTCATGGAAAGGTGAGGTGTGTTTTTCCGGACTGGTGCTCGTTGCGCTTGCCAAGCTTTTCGCAGCAGCGGCCAGAGAAGAGAAGGAACAGGCCAGTGATCGCGTACGACTGCGTTGACTTGCGCCCAAAGTGCCGTGGAACTTGTGGAGGGGGAAGTGCTCTGCTTGTGATTGCCGTTGTCGTTGGCGCTGCGAGCTGGAGTTGCGCGACTTCTGGCCGTGAGGCCTGGTTCTTAATGTCTTATCCGTATATTCTGTGGTTTGCAATCAGTGATGGGTGATGGGCCGTCCCGGCTGTGGGTGCCGTGTGCGCGGCGCCAACGTGCGTACGGTGACGTGTGGCCGTGTTGTGCCATTCATGCACCTGCAGGTGGTGGCTGCTTGCTGGGCCACAGGTGATGTGTTTCGTGCTTACACCACGCGGTTCAGCGGCCTGAGGACTGCTTGCGTCTAACTGCCAGAGTCGGGCTCTGCCCTGTCCGTTGCACCAGCCCGGTTGTCCACCGAAGATTGTTTTTGCCGTGGCGAACCCCAGCGAACGCCGCAAGGGCCAGTCGCACAAAGTTGCGGACGCTTGCGTGTGCCAAGAGGGGGTGGTACATGCGTACGGTTGACCGTTGCGGTGTGTAAGCACGCAAGGGATGCTTCGATATCTTGGTGTGGCGAAGGCCATTGGACGCAAGTCGGCGTGTTCTGGTGCGTGCTGCTGTGACGACAGTGTGTCCTGTCAGCCAGTTGCTCACGTCTGCTTGCTGCCGGGCGGTGTGCCAGAGGGTGTGTCGGGTCGGTCTGTGGGCCAAAGCCCTTGGGCTCCACCTTTTTTTGCCAACAAAGAATGCCGCACACAGCACACATCACCTGATGCCTATTTTGTGAGCCGTGATACGTGCACAACAATAAGCAGCAGCTGCGTACTGTTGGGCCGCCGGTGGGCTGAAGTGAGGGTTCGTGCGGGCTGATGATGATGCACTGAATCTTCTCATGCGCATTGCGTTTACCGTCATAAGTTGCGGCGTGGCGCAGCCATGCCTGTGTTCTTCGTTAAAGTGTCTGCCTTGCGGAGGTGGCAGTACTGGTATGAGCAGGAGTCGACCCGTTTGGCAGTACTGAATTGGACTGTTGCAGCACTGCGGTGTAACCTTTGTCCTGCAAAAGGAACCACACTGCTGTACCGGTATGGAATTCCATTCCAAGGAGCCGCAGAACCGGATGAGGACTCGGGAGCGCGGCGGTGGCGGTATGCAGCCCGAGTGCAGCCAGCAGGGGTCTCCCCTGGATGCAGCCATCGTAACGCGGAAAGCAGTTCCTGCAATTGGCTTTCCTGCAGTTTTTTTCTGTGGAAAGGTTTACAGGCAAGGAGACGGGAAGGGACAGGCCAGCGGGAGTCCAAGGCCCAACCAGCACAGGCAAGCACCAGCACCACCAAAGCCCAAACCCCAACCGCAAAAAGGGCAAACCTAGGGACGAAGAGGACCTGAAAGGTTCTAACGACACCTGGTCTTTGAGGCAAGGCCAGCCCAGGCCCGGTCAGCCGGTCTAACCGTTTTGTACGACGCAGTACGCACAGACGGAAGTGGCGATACAGTACATTCATGAACACTCACACATACCATATGAAGCAGGGGAACCATTATGCCGCTTCCCCCCAGCTCCAGCCCCAAATAGTGACTAATCAGGCTCCGTCACGTGCGTTTGTAGTGTCCTCTAATCCCTTATGACACGGTACTACGGTACTCTTAGCCAACTCTTAGCCAACGGCAGGGCAAGCATTGCCGACAGGAAATCCCCTGATTGCCGAGTACGGTGCACCAGTGGCTGTGAAGCGGACGCCGAGCGTTGATACCGGTACGGGAGAACGAGCACCTGTTCTGCCTTTGAAATTACGCCAACCTTTGATACCTCCGGCCGGCACGGTACAGTGCAGGCTCGTCGTGCACCGGCATGAGGCCCGGGGAAGGGGACGCCTGCGGGGTATTCCATGTGTACGGCATGCGCCCAGCCGCTCGCAGGCTCCGTCACCGCACCCAGAGGACCGTTTCCAGAGATTTATATCGGTGACTTCGTGTCTTGTGTGCTTCTCCAGGCGCGTGCGGGGAGCAAACAGGGCCCCCGACAACATCACCACCAGCGGTTCAAGGAGGGCGCCGCACGACTTGGTGCCTGTTCCATTATTATCAAAAATGCAAAATGTAATGCTCATTTCGATGGTTGCTCTATCGGTGTTTTGGTGTTGAATGACTAAAGGGTAAAAGGCACTCTGTTCCCAAGCCTGGCGAGACACAGCGCAACTGCAAAAGCAAGTCACAACGCATAGTTTACTGTTTTTGAGTGCCCCCGACATTGCTCCTATGCGCAGTGCCTTGGCGCTGGGGCGTGGCCAAGGCACAGCAGGGGTCAAGCAGCGCATGTGGAATATAGGCTTTATCTAGTCCCTAAGAAGGTGACAGTTGTACTCGAAGTCTTGCGCAGGGTATGAGCATTGTGCGGCTGCGTCAAACGACATGGGCGTACGAGGTGGAATTTACGGAATTTACAATTGTTGCCATGTATCGTGCTGGCACAAATAGCAGTTGTAGCATCACTCTGTGAGGGTCTGACAAACAATATTATGTAGACTGAAGCTGCAAAAAATTGCTGATCCGGAATTCCGAAGCGAGGGCGCTTCAACGCTCAGCGAAAATGCAGAGCTGGGACGACCGAGAACCCAGCGGCCTACGTGAAAAAAGTGCACGAGAATAACAGACGCGATTTTGCGTTGCGCCGATGGCTTTCGCGTCGTCGGTGCTGCCGCTCATCGGGGAACGCGCATCCGCGGACAGCCAAAAGCAAAAAGATGATTCCGCTATGGTAACATGCCTTCTTCTTTTGCTCTTATCACCGTATGCCACAGGGCATCTAGGAATAAATTCTGCCGTTAGGTGCGGTTACCGGTACTGGTTGCCGGCAAAGCCTGCCAGGCCCCATTCCACATTTCCACATGCGGCCCCAAAGCACCTCATCCAGAATGCCTAAAAGTTACCTTGTAGTGTCACCACAGCGCGATACGCTGTGTTAGGGGGAAGTAGGATTGCGCGTGAGCGGCGGGGCCCGACCTCCCACGCCCCAGCCTCGCCCTCCTCCTTCCCCCCGTGCCCACGTAACCCACTACTCCGCACCCGCCTCCTATCTTGCCAGCCTGTAACACAGCAACCCGGTCATCCTTGCACTGCCCATACTGTGCAGCTCCGAGCGCTGGTCATTGCGCTTCCAGTTGCGCTCACGGCGGTTATCGTGCTGCTGGCCTTCCTGCTGTGGCGCCAGTGCCGCCGTACGCGCACGCTGGCGGGCAGCGTGCGCCCCCCAGGCGTGGGCCCACAGACAACGCTGCTGGTCACGGTGAGCCAGAGCCCATGGGCTGGCGGTTCACAGTGATGAGCCACATGAGGCACACATGGATATAGGTGCCGTGATCAGCGAAGCGGCAGAGGCCTTGAAGTTACTTTGCACCAGGCGTTGCCTATCGACAGTAGGTGCTGCTGCTGTGCTGCTCGTATGCGTTGGGCTCTTGGGACGCTGATACAGATGTGGGTCTCGAGCCGCACACGTCGACGCAGCCGCTCATGCATGTGAACGGCCATGACAGTTGGCAGCAGTGCACCTGGTGACGCCTACTGTATACATGGAGATGAGCACGGCAGGGTCCTGTGGTTGTTGACGTCTGTACCGGTACCCCGCCCATTGCCATAACGCCCGCAGGACATTGTGGTGGGTCGTTGCCGGCGGCTCCCAGAGGCACACGCCTGGCTAGCAAGCGTGCAGCAATCAGCAACAGCTGCTAAACAGCTTGCCGGGCTGCGGTACAAGCAACGCGTGTCTGTCGGCTTCAGCCTCTCCCTCTGCTCAGTACTCCGCGCCAGCTACAACCTGACGATTTTACCAGGGAGCAGCGGCAGCGGCCTGGACTCTGTACCTGCCACGCAGGCCTGCCAACCGCTAGCGCCGTGCCGTGCCGTACTGACGGGCGTTAGCCGCCGTCCTTTGATAGTTCTACACCAGTAGCCATGCATTACATCCTTCTATGGCGTGCAGCCATTGCCGTTCACAAACTGCTATCCTGTGACCACGGGCCCTTACAAGTTGCACGGTGGGGCTACACACGTCATTGTAGACGGGTCGGAGACGCGAAACGCACTGTAGCGGCCCGGCCCGTGCCACTACAGCCCTTCTTTTCCGTGTCCGATACGCCAGCGGGCTGATATGTTTTTATGGTGTTGTATTACGTGAGTGCAGAACAGCACGGTGTTATGGGAGACCCTGGCGGCTGTGGCCATGGACCGGGCGGTGCGGCTGCACCACGGCTGCCTGCGCCGCCTACTGCGGCCCTTCAACGGGTACGAGAGCGCAACAGGTGGGCACCGTACGGCAGAGCGACCGACAGTGGCCTGCAGAGGAAAGGCAACGAGTGAATGCCCCTGTTCGCTCCCGGTGTTGCTGGTGCGGGCGCCACGGCCCAATGCACGCGAACGGAAGCGCAACCCCATGCAGGCTTGCTGTTCCCTGCCCGCTGTCGCCGCCCGCGTTGTATGCACAGCAAAGGGCAAGCTTTCAGTGTCGTCTCTGTTTCCGCTGCTGCTACTGCCACCCCCGACGTCACGCAGAGGGCGACTGTTTTATCCTGGCCTTCCATGCGCCAGCGGACGCGGCGAGGTACGCCTTGGCCGCCCAGATGGACCTCCTGGTGGGTTAATGGCGGGTCGGTGGGTTGGCGGGTGTGCTGGCTGCAGCTGGCTAGGTCCCTGCTGCCATAGCCTGGCAGATTGGAGCAGGTAGGTGGGGTCATCGATAGTAGTAGAAGTTTGGTCCTATGCATCTGTGCAGCAGGGGCAAGCGTTAACCCTGTTCACCCGCCTGTGAAGCCTTCCGAGCCGCCATGCGTTAGTGCATTTGCATCAGCCCTTTTGTAGCTCATGCCCTGCCTTATAGCCTTTCAATGCATAGGTCCTCACCGTGCCCCACGTTGCACAGCAGCGCCGCCGCCACCTGTATGAGCAATCCTTATGCTTTCTGCATGTTCAGTTGTACACCGTAACAGGCTCAACTATGGCCATCCCATTCGGTCTGCCTGCCTCCAGGACCAGCCGTGGCCTGAGGAGCTCCTAAGACACCCCGACGCATGCGAGGTGCGCAGCAGAGAGGGCACCTGCTTGAGGAAATGCGGGCACAGCGGACTGGCAGGCTAGTGCGTTGGGACGTCATCATTCATGCCAGAATGGCGGGGATTGGCTGGGCCTAAGCCGGAGGCAAGGGAAGAGGGGGTAAGGGGGAAGAGGGGGTAAGGGGAAAGCTGTGTTTGGCACGCAGCCCATGGGCTGGAGGCCTGGCTTGGTGTCCTGGCTTGGTGCCCTGGCTTGGTGCGCTGGCTTGGTGTCCTGCTGCGCATCGCCGCGCAGTGTCATCATTGCAATGTACGGACAGTTGATTCCTTAAGCATTCGCTCTTCCATGACTACAACAGCTGGCCCGGCATCCGGCCACGAACCAATGCACACCCCACAGTCTTAAGGAGTCGCCTGTGCACACGCCGTGCTGCTTCGTTGGGTTGCAGGTGTGGGTCCGGTGCCCTCCGTCCCGCCGGAGTCCCTTCGAGGTGGGCGTCACGCCCAAAGGCATGGACGAGGCGTTTGACGGCCTGGGAGGCGGCATGGGCATGGCCTCCGCTACTCGGAACTTCGATCGGGCAGAGGAGCGCCCCCGCAGGAGCAGCAGGAGCAAGATCAGCCTCCTGCAGTGAGTCAGCGCCTCGGCATTACGTCGGCAACTTAGCGGCGGGCGATGCCGTCAGTACTAGTCCTCAGCTAGCTTGGCCTCGTTGACTCACCACCTATTGGCAACACCAGCTACGCAAAATAAAGAAGCGGGTTCGGACAAACCGTATGCTCTGCCACGTGCCATCTATGCCTTGCAGGCGCCGCTTTTCCAGGCGCTCTTTATGCGGCTCTCCTCGCGGTTCGGGGCGGGCCCGCGGCGGCGGCGGCGGCGATGGCGATGGCGGGGTCTCCCCGGCCACCTCCCCCCGGGGCGCGAGCCCTACCTCGCCATTCGGGGCTGAGACCCAGAGCCCTAGCGGCTTCAGCCGCTCCCTTGTAGCTGCCATCGCCGCCACATGGCGCACGTCGTACAACAGCCGTGCAACCAGCGGCGGCGGCGGCGACGGCGGCGAGAGCGCAGGCGGCAACGGGCGGGCGGTGCTGCACGACAGCGAGGTGCAGCTCGTACAGCGGGCGCGCATGTCGGTTACAGGCCGGCTGCTGTCGCAGCGCGTGACGTACTGGGGCGGCGCGGGGCAGATGTACGGCAATGAGCTGTACGGCAGGTGCAGCAGCAGAGAGGTGGACATCAGCGTGGCGGGCGGGGTGCAGGGACTGAAGTGGGAGTCTGCAAGGGCTGCGGCCGGCGTCGCCGGCGGAGGCGGAGGCCATCGTGCGGCACGTATGGACGGGGACAGCGCAGTTGCCGGACGGCTGCCGGGCATGGCCATGTACAGGCGCTCGCACCAACAGCTACTGCTTCCACACCAACAGCACCAAACACAACCACGCCCCATGCCCGCGCACCAGCCCAGGCCGTACCCACACTACCCGCAGCCGCCCTGCTCCCCGCCCGCGGGTGCCCCAATGTTCCAGCGCCTGAGCGAGGGCAGCTACCTGGGACCGACCAGGCCGCCGCAGCACGGGAGGCATGCGAGCATGTCCTACCAGGTGAGGCAGAGGGCGTGATGGAGTGCAACCAACAACGACGCGCCCACAGACAGAGGCACCGCGTGTCGCTCACGCTTTCGGCGCATCCCTTGCTGGCCGCACGTCTTGAGAAACAAGTGACCCAACGCCATTGACCCAATGCCGTAACCCACGTACCCCACTGACAGACCTCCGGGCCCCGGGGTCTACCTCCCAGCATGGGCGTTGGAGGCGGAAGCCACCTGCTTCCGCAACCCCAGCCACCGCAGCAGCGTTTCGGGAGCATCATCAGCCTCCCAAGTGCGTATGCCTCAACTGCTTCGCCTCACCGCTACAACCTGCTTGCCACATGACTGCTTTGTCCCGGCTGCTGCTGCTGGTGCTGCTGCTGGTGCACGCAATTGCAAGGTTACTTTCACTGTATATCCCTAGTGGTTTTTATCACGCCGCAAATTGCGCGCCTTGTTACCTGCACCAGGGTCAAGCGGCGCCGGCGCTGACGCCAGTGGAACCCCGTCCGGTACACCTCCCATCGGCTCTGAGGATGGCTTGGGCCTCCTGTCCTCCGGAGGCTCCCGCGCCTCGCCGCCCTCACTCGGCTGCAGCACACGGCAGCAGGCCGCTCCGCCCGCTGCTCCACCTCTGCACGAGGGAGACCTGCAACACCATAACCCAGCCAGTGGCAGCAGCGCCCCGACTGCCGGGCGAGACGCGGTGGCTTGCGGACCCGGGGCGCCAGGCGTGCACATGCGCATGCACGCAGAGCACAGCCTGGAGGAAGGGGCTCATGGCCAGCCGCAGGAGCAATTGCGGCACGGCGACGAGGCACACGTTGCAGCCTCGGCGCTGCAGGCGTCCGGCGTGCATGGGCTTGGCAGGCAGGGGCTTACGGGTGCAGCCATGGTTGCTGGGGTGGCGGAGCGACCGGGCGAAGGGGCCGGGAGCGTGCTAGGTGGTGGTCTGGGGGCAGCGGTGGGCCTTGGCGACGCGGTGCAGCGCCTTCCACCACCCAAGACACCCGTGGCAGCTGAGGCATCTGTTGGAGCTGCTGCTGCAGCACCGGACGCCGGCCGGCAAAGCGGTTGCGCCACCTGCAGTGACGAGGAGGGTACTGTTCTCTCGGACAGCGCACTGCTGCCCCAGATGCCGTACCTGCCGGACCTCGGCCCACTGCGGCCCGTTGCTGCACCAGAGGCGCTCGGGGCGCCCCTTGAAGCCGGAGTGCAGCCGGGCAGGGGCCCAACAAAACCGGCCTTGCGTTTGCAGGATGGCGCAGCAGCAGCAGCAGCAGCAGGGAGTGGCAGCGATTCGAGAGCAAGCAGCCTCCAATGTGAACCCCGAGGAGGAGGGCCCAAGGCAGCCACTTGCGTGGGCCCTGTTGAACTGCGTATCGCCACTGGACGCGCCTTGCCGAATGCTGCAGCGGCGACGGCGGCTACAGAGGCGGAAGTCGCAAAGTTCTTGCCCTCCCCGCTCGCTGTACCCGGCCCAGGCCTGCCATCCCCTCCTCCTAATGCTGCTGCCACCCCAGCAGCCTCCTGCGATGCAGCACAGGATAACACGAACGACTCCTTCCCACCCACGATTTTTACGCTGCACGGATACGTCTCCAAGGCCATACCACCCGCACAAGCACTTGCTGCAGTAGGCGGCGTCTCACCCTACCCTCCCCGCCTCCGCGCTCGCCGCACGTCCACGCCGCCTGGGACAGGGAAAGGCACAGCACGTGTCTTGGCAGGGGTGGCTGCTGGCGCGCCCTCGGTGGCGGTGCTTGCGGGAGTGACAGCAGGTTCAACGTCGGTTGGGGCGCCTGCTGGCGTGGGACAGAGGCACCGGGCTGCCAGCTGTGAGGTGCACCCCAGCTGGGGCTTGCCTTCCTCAGGGGAATCCAGCTCGGACGCGCTACTCGCGGACGGCGGCAGGCAAGGCACGGCGGCAGGGCGGGATGGCGAGCCGGCAGGCAGGGTGGCGGAGCGGCGGTCAAGCCGGCAGCTGTGGCGTGCTGCGCTGGGCCGCGTGAGGGAGCGAATCGAGCAGGTGAGAACTCTGCCAACTGCTGCCAACTGCCACTGCTCTTGCTATTCGTTTGCAGGAGTCTGCGCACGTACTGGTACCTTTGACGCCACCATGACCCGTGGCACAAGGGGCTGGGTGCATGCTGACTGAATGCCTGCCGAGCTGTGTGCTTTCAACTGCCCGCTCGGTCCCCTTGGTGCTCCCTACAACTCCCAGGCCCCAGCTTCGCACGGATGGGATGCCATCGCAGAGCCACTCCAACCTACCGCCCGTCTGTCGCGCCTCTCCCGCACGCAGCAAGACACACCCCTCCCCACCAACTCCGATTCCACTCACAACTCCTCTTCCACCAGCCGTGACGCCTTCCGTACCCAGCGCAACTTGCTGCAGTTCTCCCTCAAGCCCCGCACAATCGTCAGCGGCCCCCCGTCGCCCTCTCGCGCACACCGCCGCCCCAGCAGCAGCAGAAACATTCTTGACCGCCGGCGACCCGAGCCGCTTCAGATCCCCGCAGCTACCGAGTTCTCCTTCCGCATGTCGGACCCAGGGAGGGATCACCGTGCAGGGGAGACCTCTCCCTTGCCGAAGTCTCCCCTGGGCGCCCGCCAGAAGGCCGTTGACCCCAGTGGTGCGCCAAACACAGCTGGAGCAGCCATGGAACCAGAGCGTGATACCTGTGGCCGGCAACCCCAAGACCCCGTTATGCTTTCCGGGCCGCCCGTCAAAGTCAAGGCACCCGCAGAGGACGGTTGGAAAGCCAACCAGCACACCAGCTGCAGCAACAACAACAGTGGCTGCAGCCCGCGCGCCGCCCCTGCCGCAGCCCTGCCCCCTCCCTGTGGCTCTCCCGCGTCAGCCCACACCCTCCCGCCCCCTGCTGCCGCCGCTGCGGCGCCCCCAGCTCTGCAACCCAGCCCCCTCGCACCCGTCAGCCGGCACCATACCATCGACGACCCGGTTTCGTACAGCCCCCGTACAGAGCACGTGCCTGCCGTACCCGCCTTCCAGCACCAGCTGAGCACAGGTTCTATCCTCGCACCCACCCTCACACAGCCCACACGCATCGCGCCAGCCTCTCGACCGCCTCCGCCCCCGCCTAACCCCACGTCCCACTCCCACTCCCCGCCAAAGTGGAGCCACTCTGGAGGCTGGCACGGCACCGTTAGCGCCCACCATCGCCGCCGCCCGTGGCAGTGCAGCTCATCCAACGGAAGCCCAATGATTCTGCCCATTGGCATTGGGAACGGCACTGCTCGTGCCGTTTCTCTGGGTGCTGCCGCTGGCGTGGGTGCAGGTTTGGTAGGCAGCACAGGGGCCGGGGCCAGTAGCGGGTACGGCAGCGGGCAGGATGGCGAGGTGGGTTCCCCCTTTGCGCTTGCGGGTGACGCCATTGACCCACGGGTCAGCGGAGATGAGAGCCAGCTGGGGGACGCAGCCAGCAGCGCACAGGGGCTGTTGTACGGTGGCGGTTTGTCTGGGGTGTTTGACGGCGTGTCGGAGGCGGCGGCAAGACCGGGAGGCGCGGGAGGGTTGGGAGCAGGCGCGAGCTTGGTCGCAGCGGACAGTTTCCGGGGCAGCAAGAGCCTACTGCAGCAGCAGCAGCAGCAGCAGCAGATGGCGGGGGTTATGGCGGTCGGCAGGAGCGGAGAGCTTGGGCAGCAAGGGTTGCAGGCGGGGGCCCCTGCGGCGGAGGCATCTCCCGTGGGTCAGCAGCAGCGCAGGCGGACGTGGGCGCAGCTTCTGCAGGAGCTGTTCCCCGTAATCAGTACGACGGCCGCTTCAGTTGCCGTGCCTGTGCCGGAGCTGTGCGAAACCGCGTACGGCGGGGAGCCTGGCTACGGCCAGGGCGCCGTTGGCAGCCCTGCTGGTCCGTGGGGCACACCTCGGGGAGCCTTTGACACTATCGGCGAAGCTAATGAGGGTAATACGTTGTACGAGTACGAAGGCCTTCAGGTTGGGCGGTACGAGGAAGGCGCGTCCGTACACGCTGTGGTGGCATCGACGTACAGTATTCGCCGGTACTCGTACGAGCGCGGCGGTTTCGGATTGCCGGGAACGGCGGGCCGAGGCGGGACGCAGGGTCACGCAGGTGCGCAGCATGCGTCTGCTGCTGCAGCTGGTGCTGCCCCGGCGCATGCCCTGTACAGCGGTTGGCGTGCGGAAGACGGTTCGGGTGGTGGCGGTTTGGGGTTGACCTTGGCACGTGGCGACACCGGCGGCGGCGCAGCATGGGGCTCCATGGGGCGGAAGAAGGACCGCTCTGCACGGTACAGCAGGAACGGGCTGGCGGCACCACGCGGCGACGGCGGGCCGGCCCTAGCCTTCCGGGGCCTCCGCGTCAGGTGCGGATGAGTGCGGGTTCGGGTACGGCCACGGGCAGGGGCACGAGCAGGTGCGCGTCGTAGGGGCACCGTCCGCCAGGGCGAGGGACGTGTGCTGAAAGCAATAAAAAGCAACACGTGTCCCCAACGCAACTCTCACCGCCCTGCGCCGTTGTACGGCGCTGTGCTTGCATGGGTGTACAGCGCGTGTACTGCTGAATGTACCAAGTCCTGGTAGAGGATCCTTAGGCCGCCATGCTGATCGCCCGGCTGTCGTCCCCTCCACCGCGGATGGACTGGAAACCGCCCAACCGGCACTGCTGCGCGCGCCCCTGCAGGATGGGCCTGCACTCGGGCATATCGTCTCCTGCGGATGTGCGGTTTAACCCCACAACTGGCTCCGTGGCTTACACCGGTAAGCGCTTTGGTGTCACACTGGTGGGTATCCGATGCAAAAAGCCCAATGGCAGCCGGCGCGCGGGCATATTACGCATGACGCTTCTGGTCCCATCCTACGCCCATACCGCGAATACGCAATCGCCCCTACCTTGGCTGACACCAGTATGCGCCTCGGTACTGCAGGCGTACCGCTTCGTGTCGCCAAGGCCGTGTCCGACTGCGCGGCAGGGGGAATGGTGCTGGCCACCGAGCGCTGCCTGCACCAGCTGCTGCCCATCCTGCACATGCTGGACTCCCGGCCGCCCCTCGCTGTGTATTGCGGAGACGTCGAGCTGGAGGGCCTCCCGTCCCTCATGCTCACCGCCGCCATGGCCTCCACCACGGGCATGGCGGCGGCCGAGGTGACGGCGGCGGCGGGCGGCGGCGGTGGCGGTGGCGGCGGCGGCGGCCGAGTGCCGTTAGCTGCTGCCGCGCTGCGCAAGGCGCTGAGCTCCCCACAGAAGCCGCCGCCCCGTCCGCCCAAGGCGCCGTTAGCTCGCGAGGAGGCGCACCCCGGCAACGCTTCTGCACCCAGCGCTGGCGTCGGAGGCAGCAGTGTCGCCGCCACCGGCGGCGGTGGCCAGGGCCCCAGTAGCAGTCTACGGCAGCAGGCGATCCTCGGCCGGGAGCTGCTGGAAGCTGACGGCGCCGATCCGGCCCCCGGCGGCACCTGCGCGGCGGCTGGGGAGCAGGCCAGTGCTGGCGCCGGCGCGCGGGCTAGCCGGCACGGGGCGCACGTGGCTGCTGCTGGTGCATGCGTGCGGCCGGGTGCGGTGCGGCGGGGCGTTGCGCTGTTCCAGCTGGTGGGGCACCGGCTGAAGCAGCGGCTGCCACACCTGGAGGCGCTGAGGGGCGTGGCGTACGCGCAGGTGGGCGGGACGGTAACAGCAGTGGGTGGGGCTCTGGAAGGGCGACAAGTCGCTAAGTGCAGCAAGGGTGCAATGAGGATTCCTCGTGTGCATGCTACTGTTCGTCGCGTCGCACGGCATCGCACGCCTGTTCGCGGCTAGGGTCCGCCGCTGCACACGCCGCCCGTCCCCGAGCCCGGCATAACGGCGCGGTATGTAAAGCAAGCGCTTGGCAGGAATCGATGTCCTCTGCCGTTGCCCAAAGGACTTATACCTGAACCGCGCACGAACGCTGCCTGTGTGCCTCTCCTGTTGTGCAGTTGGGCAACGCAGACGCCCCCGCCGGCCGCGGTGTGGCCATCGCCTTCCTCTCAGTGCCCTCGGCCCACACCCTGGTGGCCGACCTGGAGGAGGTGGGCGTACGGGCGCTGGCGCTCGTCAAGGCCGTACTGCTGTCGTACTGTACGGAGCTGGGCGGTTACGTGATCGAGGCGAGCGAGGGGATGTGCCTGGCGGCGTTCCACGACCCCACGGCGGCGGCGGTGTGGGCGCTGGACTCTGTGGAGGCGCTGAAGCAGCACGTGAGTACCGTACCTGCACCAGTATTGACCGCGGTCCGCTAGAACGGCCGCACCTGCGCACACAGTCTCATCGACAAATTTCCACACGTCCAATGCGGCAAACCGGTGGTTGCCTAGTGTCAGCTATGGCCTTGTGCCGTGCATCACCTCACGGTGAAGCCTTTAAAGTTGCTGTCATCATCGAACACTTTGCACGTGCCCACGACCCTTCCTGCACCCCGATTCCTGGCCTTGCAACCCCACAGCCCTGGCCCGACGCCCTGCTCCGCCACCCCACCTGTACCGAGGAGCTCGCCCGCCCAGCATCCCCGCTCACCCAGCCTGCTCCCAACGTCATCGCCACCCTCACGCACAAGACCACCAGCACCACCACCACCGCCCCCACCACCAAGCTGGGCGCCAGTCCCCCACACCACGCCTCCAAGCCACCCTCGAACCCCACCCCACCGCAACCCGCCGTCCTCCCTCCTCCACGCCCCTTCCTCCACCGGGGCCCACGCCTCCGTGTCGGCCTCCACGTGGGCGAGGTGTCCTGTGACGTACACAGCAGTACGGGGCGGCTGTCGTACCGCGGCCGGGTCATGAACCGCGCAGCACGCATCGCGTACAAGGCGCGCGATGGGCAGGTGCTGTGCAGCCGTGCGGCCTGGTCGGTCATAGAGGCGCAGCTTCCTGCAGCTTCCGCCGCGGAGGTCGATCGCACCTCCTCGCAGCGCGACAGCGGCATGTCAGCGTCCACCGTGTTCGACGGCATCGGTGGAGGCAGCCCAGTGGGTGTTGCAACAGCTAACACACATGCCTACCTGGGCGTGCAGCGGCTGTGCTTTTCCCGGCCGTCGCTGCCGCAGCAGTCCATGCCTCCTGCCCCTGCGCTGACCCATGGGGCGGGGCTGAGCCAGGGCGTTGCCGGTGGCAAGGGGTCGCCGGCATGTACGGCAGCGCGCGCCATGTCCGCGGGATGCAACGCTCTGGACCAACTGCCGAGCTACGGTTTCGGAGAGCAGCCCGCCAGGCTGAGGACCGCCGTTCGCCCCACAATGGCTGCAAGTTCACGCGTTGCAGCAGAAGCAGAAACAGCGACAGGTGCAGCGGTGCCCCCGTCGCAGCTCTCACCCTCCCACCGGCCGGCTGCACTTGCACACCCCGATGCCGTACAGCTGTCGCACCGTGCTGTGCTGGTTGCGAGCAACAGCCCCGGCTGCAGCAGCAGCAACCTGAGCGCCCATGGTGGCTCGGCCCTGTCCAGGCCTCCCCACGAGGCCCCCATACCGCGACCCCAACCTTCCACTGGTGGAGCCCTCACAGGCAGCTACGGAGCCCCTCCTGCGTCTCCTCGCTCCCCAGGGGCCACGTGCCGTACAGCGTGCAGCACCCCCGGCGGCGGCGGCGGCGGCGGCGACGGATCGTTCCACAGTGCTCCCCGTGGTCCAGCGTGGCTTACCCCACCCTCGCCAGTGGGCATGGCCCCCAGCCCAGCTCACCGCAGCTGCAACACGCAGCTGCCGTCCCACAAGTCAGGGCAGCTGTGGACCAGCCTGCCTCTCAGCCGGGCCGTGTCAGGTCTGCCCTTTGCCGCATCCGCGGGTGTGCCCGCTGCAGTAGACCCCAGGGTTCGGGACTCCGCTGCAGCGGCTGCCCATGCTGCTGCGGCTGCAGCGGCCGGCGCGAGGCTGTTCGGTGCGGGAGGTGCTGCTGGCAACGGTACCGTAACTGGAACCGGGACGCAGCCCACCGCCAGGGGTGCCGCCACTCCGCCCAGTTGTCGTAGCTCAATCTCCGCGACAAGTGGCGGCGGCGGCGGCGTTGCCACGTCAGCAGGGGGTGACCCGTGGGTCGGTCCCGCGCCCGCCAGCGGTACGGGGTGGCAGGACGCGGCGTACGAGGACGAGGACGGTACGGTTGCTGATGCGGGTCCGGGTGTGGCTGCGGCGCATGGCGCGGGGGTGGCGAGGGCGGGGGCGGTCGGTTGGGGGCAGCAGGCCGGGGCGATAGGCGATGTTGAGGAGGAGGTGGAGGAGGAGGAGGGTGGTGAGGATGTGTTGGGGCTGCTGAAGAAGGGGCGGGGTGGGAGGCAGTTGCAGGCTAAGAGCCTGGGGTCGTTCCAATTGAAGGGCATATCGGAGCCGGTCGAGTTGATGCAGCTGCGTTGGTCAGAGCAGGGGTGGGACGCGCAGGGGCCTGTTGCTTGAGAACACGCGGATCACGACACGCTGCTCCTGTCCGGGTGAATGCATGATGGCTGTAGCCAGGGTGCTGGAGTTTAGTGCGCGTCTTGGTAGGTACAGTGGAAAGGGGGACTGACAGAGAGAGGGGGCTTGGAGCTTGTTGCTAGATGCCATGCCGGTTGCTTCATCTTATTCGCCCAGCCCTCGTGTATTGAATAGGTGGTAAGGCAGTGCAGCAGTGCGGTGTGGTGCGTTGCACAGTGTGGCTGCACCGATTTCGGTCCTTCCCTGATGCGAACCGCTGTGCAAGCGGCACGTAGGCGTCACAGTTGGTGGGGTGTCGAAGGGTGGCTGTGAGCCGTTGGAGTGGGCTGTTGGATGTGCCCATGCCGATTGCGAGCCCTGTGGACGCATCAAGCAAGGGGCCAGGTGAGCGTCGCTCTGCTGTTAGGTGGTTTGGTTTGGTTTGGTTAGGTGGGCAATTATTGCACGTTGCACCTCGCATGTGCGACACCAAGGCGAGCTGTACGTCCGCGGGTCCATCCTGTTGCGCTCTCGTGGTTGGCACACGGAAAGCGCCACGTAGCGTGCGGCTCAGTGCTGCTACTCGGTGGGGATCGTACTTTCATCGTTTTGCTTCGACTTTACTAGCGGCTATTTCAATATTGATGTAATGTTGGTTGCGGAAATGCAACAGCGTGGGCTGTCCTTGGGAGTAGGTACTGCGACTGGCCACCTGCTGTTGGGGGCGTTGTTGTGTCGCATGAATGGTGCCGTCAGTTGGGCGAACTTGCGTGCGTGGTTGGATTTCCAGAAGGATAGTACATGGATGCAGACGTGACGTGCAAACTGCAACGGTAACTCGAGCTCCTTTCGTCAGGTTTCATGGCGAATGCCTTCACGCGCGTATGTGTGTGTGTACGTACGGCAATACTTCTGAGCGTGGTTACAGCTGGTCACGGCGGAGAAGTATATTCTTAACATCTTAAGGCTAAAACACGAAGCCGTGCCGTTGTTGGAGCGGAACTTGGTCTTGATGGAGGTGTTGACATGTCAGCGCCGACTCCAGCAAGAAGGCGGAGAAGTATACAAGCGTGTCTGATTCAGGGTTAGTCTAGCTCCAAGGTTGGCGTGGTGTTGATGTTACGTAGTGCAAGCCAGCCCTATTGCGTGCGGGGCATTTAGTACCGTATGCAAAGACCGCATGTGGCGTTCCTGGTCCTCCTTGCGTCTGTCCTTCAGGCGTCACTCCTTGCGGCGTGGCTTGCCAACTAGGGTCACCCAGCCGTGCGGGTGACTACAACCGCTCGGAAAACCGATGATATCGGCTGCCCCTGCATCGCTTCAGTCAGCACTTACCGGTACAAACAGCCGCAACACGGCGTTCACACACTTTCCCAGGTACCTCCCCGGCTTCACAATCGGCTAGCCACCACGCTCCATGCATGAAAAGTCCGCAACACACCAACAACGGTCAGCAACAGCGCATGCGTCCACCAGAGAACCAGGCCCCAAGCAGGGCCACAGCGCCACACATGGGAGCCGCGGATGTTGCCCGCACTCGGCTGCTGCCTTTAGCCATGCCCACGCGGACCCACCCCGAAGCAGGCACAAGCCTTGTGCCCAACCCAGCCCAGCTCCTCCGTGCTCCTCCTCACCCGCGCCCTGCCACACGACCTACCAGTTACAACCCACTCCCACTCCATTCCTCAACTCCAGTCCTCACTCCCTCTTGACTCAAAAGCAAATCAAACTTAAGTCCTCAATATCTCTGACTTAACAACAAGCTCAAACTCCAGTCCTCACTCCACTCTTCATTTTCTCTGACTTGCAACCAACCAGCGATCTGCTACCCTTTACCACCACATGAACTCTGCCCCGCTGTGCTCCGTTCCATGACGGCACGCGCCCTGAAGTCGGGCGCCCACGAGCACCGCCGCGCGTCACTCCCCTGTGGCGGCCTGCAGCCTCCGCTCCGCCGCCTCCAGCCTCCGCCTCTCCGCCGCCAGGTGCGCCCGCAGGGAGGCCAGCTGCTGCTCGCTGTCCGCAACGGCGTGGCGCAGGTCGCGCAGCCGGGCGTCGGCCTGCGGGCGGGCAGGGCGCGTACGGCACAGTACTGCGCTTTACTTCACACTGACCGGCTGCAAGAGGAGGGTTTGTTTCAACGGCGTGACGCACGCCGTGCAGGCCTGCGGGCAGAGCCGGAGGATACCGGTACGGGCCAGCCACAACCAGCCATGCTCGTACATGTTGCGCAAGGTTTACGGCACGCGGTGGCACGAGCAGCCCTGCCCAGCTCGAGCAGCAAGGAGGCGGCTTGGGGGGCCGGTACGAGCGGTAGGAGACCATGACTGGTGAACAAGTGCCAGCGCCTTGTGGTACTTGTGTGCACGCAGCGGCACGCAAAGGGGAGCTGCATATCGGTGTAGACCGCGCAGCCGGGAGGCGGCGTGTGGGAGCAGCCACAGGGGCGCGGAGCAAGACACGTTGGGGCGGTGCGGCGGTGCGGTGCAGGCCAGGACACGTGGATTGCAGCGCAACTGTGTTGAGAGGCGCACGACGGCGGTAGCCTATACTTCCTGTGCATTACAGGGTTAGCCCGGCAACGCGTGCATATTCGAGGGTGCACATCATTTGCACTGGCGGCATCGTAACGCACTTACGTCTACAGCAGAGGTGTGTGTTAGCACACGGCTGAAGTGCTGCTGCACGGCCGCAGGGGTCCAGTAGGTGCTGGCGGCGCCCGCTTGCCTGCACGTGGGCGGCATGCAGGTTGTTGCACAGGGCGCATGCAGTCACCTCGACGTGTGTGTGACTGACCACAGAACGCCAGGCGCACACACCGGAACGTAGCAGAGGATCAGCGTGGGCCCCAGCTGGCGCGTCACAGCGCCCCTGGCAACCCCGTACGCATCGGCAGTACGACTACCAGCACAGCACAAGAACAGCAGCAGCGCCTGCCTTGTTGGGAGGCATGGTTTTCACAAGTCTCCAAGCACGCGCAACAGGGATGCGCTCCAGACTTCCCACCTTGCTCGCTCCACCTGCGCCATCTGCGCCCCCAACTCGGCCCGGCGCTGCTCCTCCCGCCGCAGCCGCTGCCGCGTGTCCGCCACCTCGCGCCGGGCCTCCTGCGAGGCACGTGGCACGACGCGTCGGTCCACAGCGGCACGTGGCACGCGGCCGCGACACGTGGCAACGCTGGTCAGCAGCTGTGTGTGGCTGACCAGCCGCCGTGCAGGCCGCAACCAACACTCAACTCGGAAGCCCAGAGAGCACCTGGCAGGAAACAGTTCCACACGGCCGCGACAAACCACCCGAGCCGGCCCGGGTTTCCACCCCAGGTGCCGATTAACGTGGCACGGTGAGTTGCAACGCACCGTGTCAGCAGCATACTAGCAACGGGCTTTAGGCAACATACCTCGACACGGCTGCGCAGCCGCAGCACCTCCACCCGGCGCTGCAGCCGCCGTTCCGCCGCGTCACGTGTGAACCTGCCGGCCGACACGTGTTCAGGCGGCGCGTGGCGAAGGTGCCGCATGGCGGCATCACAGGGTGGCGGGCAAGCGGTGCCACGTGCCAAGCGGCACGATGGCAGCAACATGTACAAGGCAAACGCGGGCGCGCGGCTGGTAGCGCACCATGAAGCACGTCGGTTGGGTGGAATGGAGTGGCCCGTTCACGGAGACAGCATGTAACGTTTGTAACAACAACAAGGAGCAGGACGCATGACGGCTGCGTCGTGTCGTGTACCCTACAGCATCGCGCACACAGTCACGAGCGCCCGGCACTGCCGCATAGTACAGTGTGCCTCGGGGCCACGCACCTGGCTCGGAACCGTTCCTTCCAGTTCTCTCGGTCACCGCCACCGCCGCCAGTGCCACCGCCGCGACCACCCGACGCAGCAACGGCTGCTGCCCGGCCGCCCGTGGCACCACTCCTGCCGCCGCTGCCTCCCAGACCCGTAACCCCAACACGGCTTCCTTCCCCTTGCCCGGCGCCAGACACAGCCCTGCCCCCAGCCCCAGCCCCTGCCACCCGCGCCGCTGACGGTGCCGCGTCCTTACCCGCCCCATCATGCCTACTTGAACCAGCTCCACTGTCGCCCCGCAGCTGCCCTGTCGTCTTCGTGCCGCTGTCCCCAGCCGGGGTGGCGTTTGCCGCACCTCTGCCCATGCCCCAACCCCGGTCTTTGTCCCGGAGCTCTGAACCTCCTCCCCCAGCCCGCCTTGCCGCCGCAGCCAGTCGGGCCGCCAGCCCCACCGTGGATGCCGCCACAGCCGGTGGAGCCACCACAGGTCCAGCGCTGCGACCGACGCTGGCAACAGCAGCAGCAGCGGCACCATCACTACCACGGATACCTCTTGCGGTGCCTCCGGGTCCGCTGAGCAAGGACGGAGCTGACGCCGCGGCCGCCGCAGGCACCGCTGCGGCAACGGGTGTGGCCGCCGCTGCAGACGACGCGACCCCCGCCGCCCCACTCCCTGCACTTGCCGCCGAGCTGCTTGCAGCGTTTCCTTCTGTTCCTGCCGCAGCTGGCACACCGGTATTGCCTGCAGACCCCGAGCCATATTGCTGCTCGTACAGCCGCCGCCAGAGGGCAGTACACCCCTCCACCGCAACGTGCAACGTCCGGCAGGAGCGGCCCGCATGTACGACGTCGGGCAGGTCCAGCACGGGGCATGCAAGTACGGCAGAGAGGAGCTCCAGAACAAGGTCGGTTAGCCTCACTGTCACAGGCGCTTGGCGGTTGCCGTGGCTGGCGGCGGGCGACAGCGGCTCCTTTGGGTGAGGTTGGTGGGGGTGAGGGCTTGGCGTAGAGCAGGAAGCTCCAGCTTGGACGCCCGCTGGGCCTGGTGCACACTCGGTAGGCGCTGTTCCCCCTTCTGATGCGTTAATGTTGCGCTCCTGGTCCATGTTTGTTGTGCCTACTCGACTCTAGGTAGCATGCTGGGAGCACTGGCCGGGCTTTAAGGGCGCCACTGGAGCTTGGGCAGCTTAGAAAGGCTTGCACCTCTGCCTACGGGTGGAACCAGCGGGCGAATGGGTGAGTCACCAGGTGTCTGCACCGGGAGCAAGCCCGCAAGGCGCAGAGTATGCTCATCATACTGCTTATCGCAATGTTTTTTGCGCTGCCGTGTGTTGCCACAGTGTGCGTACGTGAATGCGGGTGGGCCAGGTGAAGCGATGCGGGTGTAGCACCGTCGTACGTCTACTAGCTGTGCCTGCAGGGAACGTGCAGCTGCTGCGCGCTTCTGTTGGTGGCCAAGTGGGCCAGGCTGCTACTGCAAGTGTGTCAACGGTCTCACGCTGTTGATGAATGAGAAGCCAGCAGATTGGCGTAAGCGAATTGGACGAGTCCCCACAAGCTGCTGCTGTTGTGCGGGGCCGGAAGCGACAGTTGCGACACCAGCCCCTGTGAGGTTGTGCCGTAAGCACAATAATCTTACCTTTAATTCTACACTGCACAGCTCTCTTTGGTCTCTGCTCCATGCCAGGTTCCCGGGTGTAATGCACCATCCGCATCATGCCACCGACGTCAACAGCAAAAGATGGAGCGACTTTCAATTGCAATACATTGATTAAACACGGGAGCTACGGGGAAGTCTGACTGTGGCAAAGTCCTCTCATGCCGGTGTACGCCGTGCGCAGCAACAATTTTGTGAATGCCGACATTACCGCCTATTCAAAGAAATCCTATCATACAGTATGACTTGACTTTACAGCGTTTTGCTCACTCTCCTCTGTTCCCAGAACCCCTCTGACCACGACCTGGTCGTCAATTTCTAGGCAACTGCCCCACTTTGGTGTACCTGCAAAAGCTGGTCAGTGGCTGCGTGCCCCTGGCTGCTTCGCGAGGCTGAGGGCACGCAGAACCGGCAATGCAACACGGAACCGACGACGACGTAGCGCTTGACGCCCTACTAGACAACTACTTCACCAACCAATATGGCAATGGACAGATGCCTCAGGGCATGGGTGGCTATGGCGGGCAAGCGCCGAACGGGCTGGGCATGGGTGTCCACACTATGGGGATGGGCATGGCACAACAGCCCCAGCCCCAGCTGGGCATGATGCCCTCAGCGCCGCTGCAGTCGTCCCAAATGATGGGCAGCTCTCAGATGGTAACTCCAGGACGACCTGTGAGCATGGGGGCCGTGCCCGTAGGCATGGGGGGCATGGGCATGCAAGGGCAGGAGGACCCCTCCAACATGTCCGTGCCTGCCCTGCAAGCCATGTTACGCGCCCGCCAGCAGCAACAGATGGGCGGCGGCATGCAGTACGGCGGGGGTATGGGCAACATGGGAGGCGGCATGGGTGGGGGCATGATGCGTCCGGTCTCGCTAGACAACCACCTGACCGGTGGAATGGGGATGTCAAACGAGGCACAATGGCGGCCGACGCTGGAGGGGCTGCCCAGCTCCAATGGCATGCAACAGCCCATGATGAACACCTCGAGCATGGGGCAAGGCGGGATGCAAGGTGAGGTTCCGGGATCAGGAACAGCTGCGCAGCTGTGTGTTGCTTTCTGAGGGTGCCAAGTTTTTGTTGTTGAGGAGCCTTAGGGGCATCTGTTGCTGAATGCTAACACCCATCGTGGTGCCGCAGGAGGCCCGTTCCAGTTCGGCGGGGACCGAGGAGGGTTCCCCCACGGCAACGCCCTGCCGGTCGGTCGTGGCTCGTGGGCACTGCTCGTCCATCTCGGAAGCGGCTGAAGCTTGTGCCAGAACGGTAGTTTGTTCAGATACCATGTGAAGCAACATATCGGACACGTCTTTTTGCAGGCACCGACTCTGCGCCCCGCGAGCGATTCGCTGCTGGCCAACCAAAGGGCAAACGTGCCAACCTTGACCATACCGTTTAACGTCAGCCAGGTATGTCAGTATCTGGTATCTGATGATGTGCGGCAAGTCTGTCCCGAAAGCAATTTGGTGTCGTAAACGATATTGCGTGCAGAGTCAATTGCCGGCGCCAAGTTCTATACGCAGCAAGTCCCTTTCTGCACACACTGCCGGCGCCGGCAGTATAAAGAAGAGTTTCGAGCCGTCTCAGACGGTCGCGGAGGGCAGCGGCGACGAGAGCAGCGGTGCGTTCAGTCGGCATGCCGCGGGGCGAGTCAACCTCTAGGCTTTTGGGAATTTAGCAATCCTGACAAATGCACCGTACGAATAGTGTATACTTTCACTCTTCATAGCATTCCGGTGGTTGTATGGTACCTGTGAAGCAGTTAGCGTCGGTGCTTCTATCACCGTCGTTGGCACCTCTCTGTTGCTGGGGCCAAACGCCTGACGCACGCAGCTGCACTGCAACCCGCAAACGCAGTCACCCATGCCTGTACCTCGCTCATGCGCTGCTTGCTATTGGTTGCAGGGGATGACTCCAGCCAGCGACGGCGGGTCAAGGGCCGATCAACGTCCACGGCACACACGCCCAGCGTGCAGGAAAAGAACCGTAGCGCGCAACGACGATTCAGGTTCGTCGTTACAGGCATTCCATTTTTAACAGCATCCCCACTGGAGGGGCTCCGCAAATTCATCCTGCGTGTCACTACACAGCGCTGATCGGAGCTCCGTAGGCCCTGCGTAGTCCCTCGCTGGTATGTGCTCCGTTGTCTAGCGGCATTGCTCGTAAAAACTCTGATCACCCCTCGCTCGCAATGCAGGCAGCGCCAAAAGGAAAAAATGTCCTACCTGGAGAACCGCGCAGAGGTGCTCAGTGTCCAGGTGAGGCCTCGCTGGTAGAACAGAGGCAACTGCTCAAACGACATCGCGAACAGCACACCACATGTGACCTTTGTGGTATGTAGCCCTGCGCTGGTTCTTATCTACCGATGCATTGCACACAAGGCGCCACCCTACCACTTATATAACACCAAGCACCACTAACCGATGCTCAGTTCGCCCAGCCCACGACTTTTGGATGCGTTTACCCCAAGCAAAGCCATAACCCTTTCTGGCCCCCGGCAGGTCGAGAAGCTGACGTCCGAGAACGAGTCCCTGCGCAACATGAACTCCATGCTGGAGAAGGTGCTCAACCTGCGGGAGGAGCACATCTCCAACTTGCAGGTGGGCTGCATGTGCGCCCCGCTCAGGCGGCGGTCCCTTTTGCAACATGCGCCTGCACTGCTGGCACGGCCTTACGGCTGCCAGCTGAACGGGCCCGCACCGCCCCATCCCGTTCGCTGGCATTCCTCCGGACGGCATCAGGCGATGCGGCAGACCGATTCTGCGCACAACGCGGATATGGCAGCTTCGCAATTGGACGGAAAGGGCAAAATCCGTTGTATTGTGTCTGTCGCATTGGGAAAGCGACCCGCAGCTCATCAACATGCGTGTGTGTCTTGCACGTGGATGCCACCGGCCTGTGCAGGAGGCGGCCAAGGTGTTCAACTCGCTCAACCTCAACCGCAACGAGAGCTCCAGCGGCGACCCGGCGGGCGACGGCTCGGGTGGCGCCGCCGCCGCCGCCGCCGCTAGCGTGCAGGAGGCGGTGGCCGCCGCAGCAGCGGCCATAGGCAGCGGCGGCGATGCCTCCAAGGTGAGGGCCCAGCGGTGGAACTTCAAGCGGGGCGGAGCGGGGTGGTGGTGGTGTATGCAGACGTAGGCGTAGCTCGTTGCGGGCTGTGCCGCGTTCCCGCAGGCTTGGGTGACGGAGCGCGGGGACCCATGCTTTGCCGTGCACCTGCAGCGGGGCGGGCGCCGCGGGGCCAAGACGTACCTGCATGCGGACCGGGCCTGCATGGAAGCCGCAGGACTGGCATAAGACTGAAAGGAAGAGCTATACAAGGGATTCCTCCGCTGCTGCATGCCCCTGTCCAGGACGCGTCGGGGAGCGCGGCACGTGGCGGCAGCGCCGCAGCCCAGGGGGCTGGCGGGGCGGACGGCGGCGGCGGCGGCGTGATGGACATGGCAGGAGCTGGCTCGGGCTCAGGGGTTCTGCGCACCACAAGTGAGTGAAAGCTGTGAGGTGTTGGTGCGCGGGACGCGGTGCTTAGCTCGTGCTAGTGCTGGTGCCGGTGTGTTATGCGACTTCGCTAGTGTGTCAGTCACAAGCTGCGCCCTGCCCCCTCCCGGCGAGTCCTCCTGCCCCCGCCCCGCTCACGGGGCCCTCTCCACATTCCATATGCTGCCCAAGCCAGGATACAGAAACACTGGAGATACAAGTGCTTCCCATGAAACGTGCTGAGTGCTGCAATTTGCCCTGCCCCTCCCTCCCTCCCCCTGCAGGCAGCGGCCACGTGCTTCCGCTCAACATGGAGGGCGCCTCCTCGCGCTTCACGGCGGAGCAGATCCGGTCCATGACCGCGGACGACGTCATCGAGGCGTGGAAGGAGCACCTTAAGGAGCTCAGCCAGTGAGTGCGCTGCAGGGCCGCACAGGGTCGAGCAAAACCCCCCGCCATGGTCGGTCTTTTGAGCATGCGCAACGAAGGCTGCTGCAAGCCCGGTAACCTCCGCCTTACCAATAGAAGCGGCAGCCTGGGCCTGTCTATAGCTCAATACATCGTCACACCGTGGGCAGGAGCTAAACCTCCGCAAGTGCACTGGCCCGTCTGTCGCTACAAGCTGAGGGGTTACGGGCCACTCCCTGCACCCTGGAACCTGCACTCAATGGTTCACCTTGCACTCCGGCACCTGCTCCCTGCTGCCTCCCAGGTACGTGGTGCTGGTGGAGAGCGCCCCCGCCGGCGCCCCCGTGCCGCCCGGCGTGCTGCAGCGCATCACCACCGTCACCGCCTCCATGGCGGAGCTGGTGCACAAGGTGGGGCGGGGAGCTTCAATTTGGGACGCCACGCCTGCCGCCTGATGGTCCCTTTACCCTTGACCTATGGCATGGCGTTTCCCCGGTGCCCGAATGCCCCCTGCCCCGCCCCCTTTCCCAGGTTGCCATGATCAACCCGCTCAACGTGAAGCGCCTGCTGGCCACCAACATGGAGCTGCACGCCATGGTGCGTGTGTGGGTGTGGGTGTGTGGCGCAGGACACGTGCATGCAAGTCAAGACAAGCTGTGTATCAGCAGGCACGTGCGTGGGACGTCGTTGGTGGGTAGTCCTGCAAGCCGTGGCTGGTTGGGGGCACTGGTGGGCAGGACAGGTAAGAAAGCGTCCAAGTCCTCTCTTGCAGGGCGCTAAGCGGCAGCAGCAGCCCCGCAAGAGTCTAGGAAACGCCCAGATTGCTGTTGACATGTGCGCTGGACACACATCTTGGTGGCACAGCACCGCAGTCCTCACTCTGCTTCGCAGTCCCACGCCGTTTACCAACTCGGCCGTCTTGCGCCCCCTGGTGTCCAGGTCCCCGTCCCCGAGTCCCACTGGGCGCGCGTGCTGATGGCGCTGCAGCTTAGCGACCCGCAGCGCAAGGACCTGCTGGGCGCGAGGGAGAGGTACCTCACCAAGTTTGAGACCGTCATGCAGGTGGGGGTAGGGGCGGGAGGGCGTTGGCGGCAAGGGGAGAACCCAGGGGGGCTTGGAAGGTGGGGAACTGGAGAGGCCAGGGGGGCAGGACTGTTGGTGGCTGGCGGGGACAGCTGCGTACGCCGGGCGGGGACCGGAGACATGGTAGCTTGCGTGCGGCTGTTGCGTGCAGCTCTTACCTGCGTGCTGTGTCCGCGCGCCACTCGTCTCTGCTTGCTTAGCCTGTCTGCCGTTCCATGCAGTGGTCAATTTTGCTGCTCGGCTCCCCCGACATGGACACGTGTGCGTGCTGCCCGCAGGAGCGCGCTGCCCTGGTGGCCAGCCTGTCGGCGCAGGCCATGCCCCGCAACAGGTAGGAGGAACGGCCAGCCGCGTTGCCGTAACTTACCAGCTCTGACCGGCAATTGGGCCAGGCCTCGAGTTTCGCCACGCATGGTGCACGTGTAGTGCATGAGCCGGCCCACGCACCCTTTTTGCTGGGTGTACCTGCCAGTCCTGCTTTGCTAGCACACTGCCAATCCTCCTCTCGCGCGTATCCAACCTCCGCGCAATGCCGGTACCCCTCCTCCTCGACCTCCCGCCTCTCCTGCCCAGGGTGTACACGGAGATCTGCGCCGCCTCGCTGGCCTCCCACGACGCCGCGGACCGCCTGCGCGCCAACCTGCAGCGCGAGCACAACGTCAACATGGAGTTCGTTGTGTTCGTGTTCAAGGGCGTGCTGGACCTGGTGCAGGTGGGCAGGCGGGATGCAAGGGGGTTGGGCAAGGCCGCGCAGCTCACATGAGATCTATGTGTCGTACGTTGCCGTAACTTCGACGTAACGTGCGGAACCTAGTGCGTGTGGGTGGCCGGGGCCCAGGGGGGTGGCACCGGGGCATACGTGGACGTGGACGTGTGTGGTGCAGGCATCAGGCGTGTGGGGTTGTGGGGGTACGGCGTTTCGCCCTTGGCGACATGGGGCAGGAAGGGTGGAAGGCAACCGTGTGCACATGAGGAGCCAGAGTAGAGATGCCGAAGGGAAATGTACCAGGGTGCGCTCCTCCTGTCTTAACCCCTGGGTGGCCCTCCGCCCTACCTTTCGCCGCAGGTCGCCAAGGCCTCCGTGCACTCCTACCCCTACTACCCCGACGTCCTGGCCATGGGCAACGTGCTGGCCCAGCAGCAGGGACAGCAGCAGGGCGGCGGCGGCAGCGGCGCAGGCGGCGCCACGCAGGCCCCCTTGACCGGAGCCCCCTCCGCGGGCGGCCAGGGCGGCCTGGGAGGCGGCATGAGCATGATGCGGCCCAACAGCGCCAACGGGGCGCTGGTGACCACCGGCTCCGTGGGCGTGGGCGGCCCCGGGGGTCTGCCGGGCGTCGGGAGCGGGGGGCTCCCGGGTGCAGGCAGCGGGGGTGCCGCCGGGGGCATGATGGGCGGCGGCATGATGCCGGGAGGGGGCAGCGGCGGCCTGGGGATGGGCATGGGGGGTATGGGGCACATGGGTGGCATGGGCGGGATGGGGGCGATCCCGCAGATGAGCAGCATGGGGTCGCAGGGCACGCAGGGCACCATGGGTGGGATGGGCGGCGTGCACCAGAACCTGATGGCGCCGGGGCCGGCCACCGGCGTGGACTTCAGCAAGATGGACATGGGCTAAGGGGCGGGGCGGGGCGGTTTGGGGTGGGGTGGCGCAGGAGTAGAGCAACGTGTGGGCGGGCGGGAGCTGGATGGGGAGAGCCGTGAAGCGCAGGGTGCGGCGGAGTGGCGTTGGAGTGCGGCGGCATGCGGGTGGGGGGAGCTGGATGGGAAAGCCCTGAGGCGCGGGACATTTCGGTGCGTCGTGGGCCAGTGTGTGGTAGATTGAGGACCGGTGGGATACTGTCTTGGGCGCTGCCACTAACGGTAGCTCAGCAGCAGTGGGTAGACCCTGAGAGGTTGAGGCAGGTGCAGGTGCTGCGTGTTGGGCTGGCAGTGGCCCCCAGGCGGATGGAGTGCACGGCCTGCAGCGGCTTCCCGGTCGAGGACGGTGGGTTTGTGGATAGGGCTGGTGTGCAGGGGAAGGGCCATGGTTTGGGCTGGGCTGGGCTCCAGGGTGCAGGACTGTTACTGGGGCATCTTCTGGGGCTACTTGCATGGTTGGGACAGTCGGTGGGCAAGTGCAAGGGCTGGTCTTCTGGCTGCCGTCTAACTAGCTTAGTTTTTCTACCATGCAAGTTGGGGTGGACCTCCCTACTGTTGTGGTGCTGCTGGTGCAGAGGCATGCTGGCAGTGACACGTGTAGCGTCGCCGTGGCCTTGAAAGTGGGTGCGTGCCCACTGCCCCGCCAAGGTCAGGGCTGAGGGGATATGCCTCCACCCTAGGGCTGCCAACGAAGGCCATGGGCTACAGCCAAAGCGTTGCACTGTGGGACATTGTGCCGTGGAAGCAGAAAAGGAAGGTGCGGGGCGCAGCTCGGCTGGGGGTGTGTGGCTACGTGCCATGGGCAAGGGGCCTGCTGCTGCTGCCGCTGCTGTCTGAGCGTCGCACGGCTTAAGCCAGTACGCGGGCTGTTACCGGTGGGTGACACCCGTGGGATCAGGGGGAATGCGATACGGCGCGTCTGCGTGTGAGAAAGAAAGAGGTACGGTACGGTGGGGTAGGGAACTTGGGTAGCGTGTCGGGCCCCGCGCGTCTAGTGTTGTTGCGGGGCTGGCGTGTTCCCCCCATTCACAGAGTCCGCGCATGGCCCTTTCGGCTGCGCCGAGGGCCTCGCGAGGCCCTGTATTGGTTGTGGTGGTGGGTGCATTTGCAGGAGCGGACGGCTGTTGTGAACCACCCACGTGTTTCCTTACTACGAGGTGGTAACATGGCATTCGCGACCCAGGGCAGGGAGTGGGAGCACAACAAGGTTTGGAGGCGGTTGATCAATGCAAGCTTGCACCCCCGGAGGGCAGGTGGCATAAAGTGGGGTTGGGTGTATTGCAGGAGAGGTTTAGCGAAGCACATGTCAGCGGGTGGGTGCATGCCAGTCCTGGGCTGCACTCGTGCTACAAGTTATGTCATCGGCGTTGGGTCACCGCTGTGCGCGCTGGGTAGTGCCTGGGTTGCGCGATGGCCGCAGTGCTGTGCAGCTTCACAGCCACTTGGCGTCCTGTGTACCGCCAAGCGTTCGCGTGGGGGCGGCAGAGCTAGCCGGGTGCATGCTGCTTAACGGTTACGTGTTTTCAGTCGTCGGCTGATCGCGTGTGGCTGGCTCGCATGCGCTACCTGTATGTTTTGTGGTTGCAGGCACCTGGTACCGGTACCGCGCACGGCGTGAGAGTTCGGCTCCTTGGTCGAAGCAACATTCGTAACACAACCTTTTGTTGCCCCTGTCGGCGCGATTCCGCGTGCCGCCTGCAATTGGGTTTACTGTACGGTATCCATTGTGTAGGGGTATGCCTGCCAAGTGGATTGCGAACTGCGGAAACCACACATCCATTACCTGTGCAGTCGCTACGCTGGCTTGCTTACCCAACTTCGAGCTGCCGACACGTGTTGTGTGCGCGTGGATCTTGGTCAATCTGGGTCAGTGCGTTCATGCAGCAAGTAAGCCAGGTGGCTCTCAGACGCCTGGCTTAAGTCTTGCCGCAACCAGTGCTAGTTTTTGCTAGGTCGGTGTGCCTGCAAGACTGTCTCGTATTGTGCGCGTGTTACGGCTGCGTGTGCGGTCTGATGACTTGGGTGTCGTCGCACGGAACATCCGGCACAATGGTAACTGGTATGTATTGTAATAACGCCACAGATTTGATTAGTGCGTACCGTATGACGCGCTTGGGCCGGGTTGGACTCGCAGTCAGCTAGGGACCAGGTGGTCAACAGCTGCCAACACGGGACCATGACGGCCGTGGTGGACCAGAGGCAGGGGAGACACCGGCGCAGCACCTCGTGTGTGGGATCGAGTGACACACCCGTCTCCCGTCTTCCCTGACCACATAGGTGGATCACGGTACTGCATACTGCACGCGCGTGGCCGCACGTGCGCCACCAGGGGTGGTCCAAGCGCATACCTGCGCATACGCGTCAGTTCAGACCTTCAAAACCGCTTCAAAACCAATCCAGCAGTAGCGCTGAGGTTGCGGTGTGTATCAAACAATGTACCGTATACAGTGGACGTCTCAGTAAAATTACCCACCGCGGAGAAAAAGGGACACGTGAAGTAACCGTAGCATACGTATGGGCCGGTACGACAAAGGGATGAAGGCAGCTGACCTGAGCTGACCCACACGTGTAGCTGACCATTCCCTCCGCCCGTACGTCAACATATCCGCTCAAAGTGAGGACAAGCCAATAGTGATACTGCTGCAGTGGAACACGACAGATCAGTAAGACACCTGCAAGCAATCACAGACGCGTCAAGATGACTTCGCCGAACAAGCCAACACCAAAGATAGGCGGCCTTAAGGCGCCTATCTTGGCTTTCTCAATTCCTTCCATGAATATACCGTTCATTACAATCCGTTACGTGCAAGTTAAGTTGCTGGCCAGGAAGGGCCGCTGCGCTGCCTGTTCCTGGCCCCGGCCGCCGTGGGCCGGCGGAATGGGACCTCCAACACTGCTCCCCTGGGGCAGGAGAAAACCACCTTTATTATAGAACACCCTGCAGCACCTTCATAGGTCTGGCTGCAAAAGGGCCGGTAACCCTAGCCGCAAGCTTGTCACCATGCTTAGCGGATCCTGACAGGCATGTGTAAGACACGTGAGTACACGCATGTGTACCCGTATTCGCATGTGCCGATGTGCGCGTAGGCCACGGCACGACTGCCCCGTCGGCGAGTAGCCCCCGCAATGGAAAGTCACTCCCATAACCACTGTGCACCTGCTTCCGCCAAGGTGGCCACTGCCTGAGGTCACAGGGCCGATGGTGTAGTTGGGTATGGGCATGTAAAGTAGTGGTAATATGGGGTGCAATGGTTGTGCGACGCAACAGCCAAGAGCCAACTGGTGAAGGCAGGTTGACGTTGCAGCCTGTTGGCTTCTGGCGTTGGCATTGAGCAAACTGCCAACCCCTGTGAGCTACCTTGAGTGGGGCGTGCAGGGGCCGGGGAAACGGCCAAGTGGGGTGGCGGCATGGGTGTAGGGTACGGGTGAACATTGGTGGAGCGCATGAAGCGAGGTGAGAGATGCAGGGCGTGTCCCGATGTTGTGGTGTACAGTATGGCCGAAAGGAGGTACAGGCCAAAGCGCCAGCCGAAACGACCTTTATGGAAGTTGTGGCTAGTCGGCCCACATGGCCATACCCGTTTGCCAGTAGACGGGCCGGACTGCCCCCTTCTGGCCAGGGCCCCCTGCTGCTGCCAATTTGGCAGGCCGGATTCCTTGTGACACGTACGCAAGGGGGCCCAATACTCGGGATCAAGCAGGACCCACATTAAACACAAGCTTGCGGTGGGAACTAGCGTCGGTACGGTATTGGGGATTAGCGGTCGCGGTGTCGCGCTGGCGACGGGGAACGACAGGGGCACGTGTGCGCCCGCAGCAACCGCAACCCCGCCTCAGCAACCGCAACCGGCACAACATGCCCAGGCATGGCTACGGCACTGTGGCAAGAGGTCAGCTCGCTTGGAGCTGGACTAGTGGTATCGGTGTGCATGGCAGGAGCTATTGTGTAACGTGGAACAGTGTCGGGTGCAGGTGGCCCAACATGGTAACAACGTACGATGCGTACGGTAGCTAATGCACGTCCAACCCGGAGCGCTCTCTCTAGGTGTGAGCGGCACCTGCCCGAGGCACACGTAATGGGGGATATGCATTTGCATCTGCCTTGGGCGGACATGTCGCCAGGAGGGCACTGCAGCGGGGGCAGCAGCATCAGGTGTTAAGGGGGCGCCCAGGTGGCACTGCCCCGGTTGTGTCGGGCAGCTCACGCATGCGCCCTGCAATGCACCGTTGCACACATCAAGGATGCCATATCATGCCATACCCATTGCCGCCTGCCATGAGTTTGATGCTGAGCTGCGTACCAAAATGCTTGTTCCAGACGAGCGCGAAAGCTAGCCTTGTGAACCGGCGACAGACCCACGGGAGAGTGCCTAGCCCTAGTAGCGCAATGCAGCCGCCCGTCTGCTACCAGTTTACCCAGAGAGGCTTTTGCAGCTATGGAAGCAACTGTCGCTTTCTTCACGCCGCTGTCGGCGCGTCTTGGGGGCACGGGGCCGATGCCAGGTCTGGCCAAGGTCAACCTCCTGGTCGCCGGGCCCCCACACATGTTTTCCAACAGCAGCAAGCAAGCTTCTATTTCCGAAGCGAGACCCAGGTCTTAGTCAGCGCGGCGGCAGGCTACCGCGGAAGCCATGGGAGCACCGCTCCTTCGCATGAGCGTAGCTGGACCAGCGCAGGCGGTGGACAGGACGGCCAGACTATCAAGAATGATCGGATTAACCGGGAGGGCGGTTCGCGGGCGCTGGACTTCAGGCTCATGTCTTGGAACATCCTGGCTGCTGAGCTGGTGAGCACCGAGTGTCACGTGTACCCTGATAGTTTAAGGAGCTGTCCTTGCAGAGTGGTTTGGGCTTGGGTGGGGCAGGTTGTAAGGCGCCGGGTTGGCGAGGTGTGCGAGGGTCGGGGGGTTCGGGGAGGGAGGTCGGCCAAGGGACCCTAGGTTAGGAGGCGTGGCCACATGCCTTCATTGCGCAGCCTGCGTGCAACACCGTCATCCCTACACCTCGTGCTATGTGCTGCTCCCTGGAGATATGCATGCGTGCGCAGTCCTACGTTGTGTGTACGCGCGAAGCAAGGCGGTGCAGAACCAGGGCCCGAGAGGGAGCTTGTGCAGCAGTAGCGTTCACAGCAGGCTGGGCGGGCAGTACAGTGGTGTGTACCTGATGCAACTGGCGTTCCGCGCTGCTCCGTCTGGCTGCCCTCCACTGCGCCGCAGGCCCACACGCACGCCTCCGAGCTGTACCCCCACACGCCGCACCACTGCCTGGCGTGGCAGCAGCGGCTGGGGGCGGTGGTGGGCCACGTGGCGGGGCTGCGGCCCGACGTGCTGTGCCTGCAGGTGGGGCGCTGCAGTAGGAGGTAGTAGGACACATCGGCCAATGTTGGGTCGGTGCGGGATGACAAACAGGTGGGAGCCTGGAACATGTCATGGCTTAACGGACAGCCTGACGTTGTTGTGCGGGTGCGGGTGCGGGTCTCGGTCGCGTCCTTGACGTGTCGGCTCCAGGAATAGGGCAAGCTTGGTGTTGAGGTCATCGTGTCAAGCGGTAAACGTTCCTGATCGGCATCTTGTGCCGTGCCTGGAGGCTAGGCGTTGTGGCGGCGGTGGGCCAGGGCTGTTCATGCGGGTACTGTTGCAGGCACAGGCACAGGCGCGTTGGGCGGGCGCGGGTGTCAGGATTGCGGCGTCGTGTCGACACCACCTTTCAGACCGCTGTGGCGCGCTGACAATGTGACTGCTAACCTGCCGCCATCGATACACCTCTTCTGCACGATTTACTTATGTGTGGCTGTGCGGTTGTTGTGCCATCGTATACCATCCAGGAGGTGGACAGGTGGCCAGACCTGCAGCGGCGGCTGGGGCAGCTGGGGTGGGTCTGGGGCTGAGGCGCTCATGCGCTCCTGCCCTCGCTGTATGCTGGCGGGGATGCTTATGCCCGTCACAGCTCTTCCTGAAGTGTTTGCCGTGTTCCGTGGCGGTGGGGCTGGTGCGCGTGTTGGTGGGCGGCGTGTGCTACTGCTGCTGCCGCCAAGTCGCACTGTACGACGGAATGTGGGTGCTTTGTCGTACCGCACTGCAATACCGGTACTGCAGGTACGACGGCGTCCACGTGCAACGTACGGGAGGCAGGGGCGACGGCTGCGCGACACTCTGGTAGGTTCCGGCACTGTTGGTGGGGTTGGGGCAGGGATACATGCCCGATTACGTGGCTGGCTGCATGCGCGTCCTTTTCCTCCGGCTATGTACGGCTGCATGTGCGCCGAGTGAGCTCCGTAACGGCATTGCGTTCTAGGATCGGCACTTGGGCAGGTAGTCACAGCCCAGTACATCAGCATGTGCACAGCCCACATGTCCCTGGCCTGCGGCGATTCGCGCTCCGGCCCCTCACCCCTGCACCCCTTCGCTCTCCCAAGGCACCACCGATGCAAATGACACCGTATTCGTAATACACCGGCCCCCTCCTCCCTAGGCTCCGAGACCGGCTCCGGGCCGCCGAGGTGCACCCCATCCACATGGCGGACCACGGCCTGCGGGACAACGTGGCGCTTGTCGTACACCTCAAGCCCGTCGTACGGCAGCAGTACGGCGAGACCGCTGGTGGCGATGCCGCGTCGCAGCAGGGCGGGGCACAGGGGGGCGCCCGGAGGCGGGGTGGTGGGGATGGTGGGGGTAAGGACGGCGAAGGGAGCAGCGACATGGAGCTGGATGTGGGTGTGGAGGTGCAGGTGGGGGCAGCAGCAGGATGGGAAGGGGGAGGGGGTGGGGAGGGTAGCGGCGGGGAAGTGAGTGCGGCGGAGGCGGCGGTGGCGGCGATGCTTGGGCGGCCGGTGGCAGCAGGGGCGCAGGAGCGGCGCAGCAGCGGCAGCAAGCGGTTGCGGAGCGGGGGGCCGCAGTCGCAAGAGGACGCATCCTTGCCACAGCAGGGCCAGCAGCAGGGCCAGCAGCAGCAGCAGCCGGTGCTGGACCGGAGGTTCCGGCCCCCGTATGCAGCAGCAGGGGCCTTCCCTGCGGTTCCGGGTCACCAGGAGCAGGGGGAGGGTGGGGCGACGGAGGAAGGAGTCGATGGGGGCAGGGCCCGCAGCAGGAGCAGGAGCAGGGGGAGGGGCATGAGCAGGGGCCGGGAGGGCGAGGAGGCCGGCGGGGAGGGCCCAGGCGTGCTGGTAGCTAATACACACATCTTGTTCAACACCAAGCGCGGGGATGTCAAGCTGGGGCAGGTGGGTAATGGGCTGAACACAGCTTGGGTAGGAAGTACCTCCACGCAGCGGCCGCAACCCCGGGGTACTATTAATCGGCCGGCTCAAGTGGTCATGCGTCGCCGGAGGCATAGAAGAGGAATCCACTGTAAAATGCATGCACGCGATCGCCTATGACCCTCCTGCCAAACAACAACGCCAATTATATCTACCCGCGCCGAACGCATCCCTGTGCTCCTGTCCCGGCATGCCAGGTGCGCGTGATCCTGGACGCCTTGGCGCAGAGAGCTGCGGGAGTGGCAGGGCCCGGCGCAGGAGAAGGCGGCGGCCTGCCGGGCACGAACGCCGGTGGGCCCTGCCGCGTCCCGGTGGTGTTCGTGGGCGACTTCAACGCCGCCCCCGGCAGCGGGCTGTACCGCTACGTGGCGGGGGGGCGACTGGACCTGCGGGCCGAGGACAGGCGGGAGCTGTCGGGTGAGGGCGCGCGTGTCGGAGTGCCACGTGCCGCATGCCGACGCGTCGGACCATACGCCACGTGCGGCGTGCCGAGGCGGGAAGTTCGGAGTCAATAGGTGGCGCTCTGTGGGTGGGAGCAAGGGGCGCCGGATGGGCGCAAACGAACCTGCCTCAAGGGAAGATGCCGCTGTGGTGAATTGTTATGACCGGGCTCCCTCGTCAGATTTGGGCGGCCCTTCCTTGTTCCTGTGTACGACACCGGTAACCTTGGGGCACCAGTTTCCCCTTGATGCTGACGCCTGGCTTTCTCTCGTGAATGCCGTACGCCCTCCGTACAGGCCAGGTTGAGGGCTACGGCTACAGCCTGCTGCAGCGGGACGTGGGGGCGGGCCGACCGCCGCGCCTGCAGCGGTACACGCCGCCGCCGCCACAGCCGCCGCAACCGCCACAACCGCCACAGGACGGGCAGCCGGAAGGGTACCGCACAGCAAGCGGGCGGCAAGGGGAGGAGGACGGGGAGGAGGGTGGTAGTGCGCTCGCCGGGCGAGGAGGCTCTAGGGGTGGCAGCAGGCCAGGGACACCCGGACGGCGTAGGGAAGGGGGAGGGGGAGGGGGAGGGGGAGGAGAGGAGGGTATCGGGAGGATGGGTGGGGAGGCGGAGGGAGGGGAGAGGGGGAGGCAGAGCCGGGGAGGCAGCAGGGGTATGCTATGGGAGATGGAGGAGCTGGTGGCTGCTGTGGGTCAAGTGGCGGTGGACCGGGCGATGGGGCGAGGGGAGGGGAAAGGGGCTGCGGGGCAGGAGGAGGTGGGGGAGGGGGTGGGGGTGGGAGGGGCAGGGGGGTTGGGGGAGGGGGCAAGAGCAGCCGCCGCAGCCGCCGCGACGGCGGCGGCGGCGGCCGCAATGGCGGCGGCTGGGTTTGTCCACTCACGCGCTCTAGCGTTACCTGGGAGGCAGCAGTACCAGCTGCAGCAACAGTGGGGCGGCGGGAGGGGCTGGGGCGGGCCCGGGGGAGGCGGGGGAGGGGCGGGGCGGCAGGGCAGGCAGCTGGCACCGGCGGCTGCGCACGTACTGCGGCATGGGCTAACACTGCAGAGCGCTTACGCGGCGGTGGACGGCTGTGAGCCGCTGTTCACCACCCTGCATGCTCGGTACGTGGGCACTGTGGACTTCGTGTGGTACTCCCCCGGGGATGCGGGGCGGCAGGGGACAGCAGCGGGGGCAAGGGAGGGGCGGCTGGGGAGGGAGGGCAGCCAGGGTGGGAAGGAGGGCGAGGGACAGGGAGTGGTGGAGGAGGAGGGGAAGGGGGCGAGCGGCTGTGGGTTCAGCCTCACGCCTGTGCGGGTGCTGCAGCCGCCGGATGTGATGTCGTACCAGTACGGCATGCCGTGTCAGGGCTGGCCGTCGGACCACGTGTCCATGGTGGTTGATTTTCGGTTAGAAGCGCGTCGGTGAAGGGCGGGGTTTTGTGACATGTGTAACTGGATTCGGTCTACGCTTATCAACCCAGAGCGAGACTGAGCGTGGAGGCTGAGTGCCGAATGGATGACGGACCGGTATGGTAGTTGCAGGCTGAGCAGCAGGGGAGCAGTGCATGTCCCGTTAGCCCAAACGCTGGGACACCGAATCCTACCTCAGGCGAGATTCCAGTCCTCGTCTGCCTGTGTGGTCTGCCCGGACCCATGGG
>VFQN01000890.1_pt1 | contig 53302 bp, 71 predicted proteins | sample 3512371 | NCBI WGS metagenome assembly VFQN01 (sample SAMN10412370, study PRJNA504923) | tailings metagenome | isolation source: Replicate 2 from Balatoc abandoned mine | place: Philippines: Itogon, Benguet | collected 2017-08-28
GGAGTGGTACTGCGGGCGGGAGTGCCAGGCGGCGCATTGGCGTGCGGGGCACAAGGCGGAGTGCGGGGGCAAGGGTTGAGGTGATGTGAATTTGCGTATGGTACGTACCGTAGTGCACGTGGAAGGGCTGTGGCCTACGGGGCGTGGGGGGTGCAAGGAATGGATGTTGGCCATGCTGAAGGTAAGCCGTGACGTGTTGGATGGAACCTGTAGGAATGGATATGTGACAGTGTGGGCCAGCTGTGCATGGTGTACATGTGCCAACATGTGGTCGTGAAGGTACGTACCACACACAACATGCGCGGAAGAGACGCGGTACTGCACGACGTTGACAGAGTTGCATGTGTACATTGTGTTGTGAGGCGGCACGTTGGCTGGCAATTAGCATGAGGCTCTCACGCAGACCCGATTTCAGTAGGCAGTTTGCTTTGCCTGACAGAAGAAGGAAGTAATGCTACCGGTTAAACACAGCAGCCAGGTCTGACAAGCATTGGGTCGTGGGTACACCACTGCCCGGGTAGTGCACCTAGCTGGCTCGAGCACGAGGAGGTTGTCGTGGCACCAGGATTGCAGAAAACCCTTGTGCGCTTTCGCCTGATGTGCTGGGAGTAGAAAGCCAACAGGCTCAAGGATGGGAGCGTGGTAGGCGTACCGTACGTGCCCCGCGTGTGGTGACCCACATGATGACCTCGTGTGGAGACTGAGGTCTCGTGTGGAGATTGACGCTTAGGCCCGGTCATCTGTGGCTATGTTTGTCCTTGCGGCTTCCTTGGCTCTGCAGACGCGTCCTACTGGGTCTGTGACTGATCAAGTGACCGGTTGCGAAGTGCTTTTGTGGCGAGTAAGCCAGTAGGTCATCAAGGGGCTGCTTCAGGCACCGTGCCGTGTGCCCTGCGACACCATTGTGGGCAGAGAAGGTCCCCTGATTGTCGGCACCATGAAGGCGTTGGGTCTGGTCTCACGGCGCAGCACCTCGGCGCCCTCAATTACGTGAAGCGTCGAAGCCGCGGTTGCGAAGGCCTGTGGGACAGGGGTGTAGGTAACAATGCATGCCGCCGTGCACTGCCGTGCATGGGGTTGTCCGCACTGGCCGGAGGCGTTACAACGGAATGCAAGCAACGAAGCGCGAGTTTTCTCGTTTACTTGATCATTGCAACTTACACTTTCACCCATCAAGCTCCTGGGTGCCAGAGTCGACAGTCACGCCGACTGCAAACACGGCACAACACATCGATGTATACATCTTTTACTTGAAAGCATAGGTTGGTGGAGCCAATCATAGCGGAAGTGCCCGCTTTGCCCCCAACAGCAGGGCCAGTGCGGCAGTGTGTCATTGCGCGAGGGATCTAGAAAGTACATAATGAGAATGAAGCAGGTGTCTGGCTATCACAGCCGACAACACCTAGTTCCTACTGTCTGGCGTCGGGTCCAGTCGGGTCGCGCACGTATGACCGGTAACTCGCCTGTTTCTTCCTCTACCAACCCTTTCCAAGCAAGAACCGCATCCAACAATGCGGAGCCACACGTTCGGCACGGCACGTGTGAAGAGGTGCTACAGGCGGATACTCGGTGCTTGCCGGTGTGCCCCGAGCAGATGTCTCTCGAGGAGATAGAGGAGCTCACGCAGCGGCGGGAGGTGGAGTTTCAGGCCTTTATAGATGAGGTTCAGCAGCAAACAGCGGCGACCGCTAAGGAGCTTGAGAAGCTCCTGCTGCCGGGGATCAAGACGTTGCGCATGATACGCCTGCGCATAGTGGCTGTGCAAATCCTGCTGCGCGCCTGCGGCGAGCGGGAGCACCGGACGACACCCAGCGACTTGTTTGCCCAGCTGGTCAAGGCGAATGACAGCGGGCTGCAGCGGGTCGCAGCGAGCTTGGGGATGGAGCTGGAACAGCTGGGTCAGGAGGCTGAGGCCGTGCTGGCCCCCCAGGGCAGCCGTGAAGAGGAGTTACCGCTGTACGACATGGAGGACCTGGAATACAGCGTGAACCTAGTGCGGTTGCTCACGAGGCCCACGCTGGAGGAGCTGTACCCGCACGAGTGGCGCATTGTAGAAGCATACGAGGTCATCAAACAGGCCGTGCCCGAGCGTTTCACGTAAGGTGAGCAAGGTAGTGTCATCATGGTTGCATGAGAGCACACAGCACGAGAGCTTACAGGCGGCAGAGCAGGTCTCACGTTCTTGATGGCAGCAGGCATGGGGGTGTATCTGGTGGAGGCGCTCATTGAGGGGCGACAGGAAGGGCCTGCGCATGGGCGGCATCGACATGCAAGGCAGGCACTTGTCTTGGCTCTTGCGGTGTTTTACGTGCGTTGGAGGTATAGGCACGGTGCTCACTCATGGTAACGGAGTCACGAGCGGGCGGGCGGGTGGGAGCACACAAAGGCTTGCCGCCCCACAAGCTCGCCTGCCTCGGGCGCCTAGCCACTCTGCGCAGCGGCACACAGCAGCTCGGGGCCAGCAGCACACAACCGCCCTAACCATGAGTACACACCTCAGAGGGCACCGGCGCAAGCCGACCACCCGCCGCTGCCCTCGCCCACTCCTTCTTTTTTTTCGCTGTGGCCGCCACCGCCACCACTGATGAACTGCTGGGCGGTGCAGCCTCCGCGCACGATCCTGTACGGTAGCTGGGGCTGGTGGTGTCCCTAACGGCATGCGTGCTGCTGCTAAAGGTGTGCGAATGCTTGCGGCTGTCCCCCTGCGCAGCAGCGGCCCGGCGGGCGATGGACGGCATGGTGCGGCTGCGCAGTGTGCCGCACGCCGCCTGCTGGGTGGTGCGGTGGCTCCTGCTGCTGTTGCTGCTGCAGGTGGCGCTGGTGGGTGCGCGGGGGCGGGAGCAGCAGCAGGCGGGGCAGCAGGCGGGGCGGAAGGGGGAGGCGGGAGAGCAGCGGGAGGCGGGGCAGCAGGGGCCGCAAGCAGAACGGAGGCGGCAGGAGGTGGCACAGGGGGAGCCGATGCCGAGTGTGCCAGGGGCGTGGCGGCGGCAGCTACTGAACCAGGTGGACGCAGTGGGCACCCTGTGCGGCGTGGTGCGGCTGCTGGTTGCTTACCCACGGGTGCACCTGGGGCCGGGGCCTGGTGACAAGGGGCAGCTGCTGCGTGCCCTGCTGCCCCCTGGGGTTACTGGCGGCCTGCCTGGGCGTGGCGGCGGTGGCCTTCCCGCAGGAGGTGCACACGGCCTCCTGCGGCCAGGCACAGGCAGCAGGCCAGTGACAGGGCCAGGGCGGCCAAGGGGGCGGTGGCGGCACCGACCAGGCGCTGGCAGCAAGGCGCTGGGTGCGAGTGCTGCTGGGCAAGGATGGCACGCTGGAGCTGGACGGCGGGGCGTGGGTGGGCAGTGAGGGCAGCTGCTTCTGGCGTGTTTGACGGGAGGGCTGGAGGGTGCGGGGGAGGCGAGGTAGGCGGTGGTAATGGGAGCACAGGCTCGCATGGTCGCGCAACAGCCTCCACCTGGCACCGCCGGACCCTCCGCCTACCGCGGCACCCTTTCGGCAGCCGCCCTCACTCGCCAGGAGCTTGTCTCTAAGCTTCGGCAGCTGGGACTCTCCGTGGTCGTCCTGCTGCACAAGATGCTGGGTTTGACCCCCCCTGGAGGTCTCGTGCCGCCTGGCGTGCGCTCTGCTTCGCATGCATACCATGCACGCGTGCAGCCGCAGCCTGGCCCAGGCGGTGAGCCGCCTGAAGGAGGCGCACACGGCCAAGCGCCCCGCACCTGGCCAAAACGCTGCTGCCGGGGCAGCTGACACAGCGGTAGGGGCAGGGGCGGCAAGCTCAGCTGTTCCTGGTGGAGGGGCGTTCGAACAGCTGCGGAACACGGTCGGGGTGTCGGGGCCGGTGCTGCAGGGCATCGCGTGGGTCCTGAGCAACCTGCCTGAAGACGACGATGAAGGCTGTAACGAAGGCACCACAACAAAGAGCCGCAACAACAACCGCAGCGGCAGTTCCACAGCTGGACCGGCAGGCAGCGGCAGCAGTGGTGGGCCCAGCACCTCCACCCCCAGGTCGTGGCGCACCAAGTTGGTGGCGCTGCTGCGTAAGGCGCTTCCGGGCTGCGGCCTGGTGGAGCACCTGGCCTGCGGGGTGCTGCACCTGCTGCACAGCCCAGGCTGCAGCAGGCAAGACCCAGGAGAGGCCTTCACCTTGTTCCTCAGGGCGTATGGAGGCTTTGGGGCCTTCCTGGAGTGCTCCCCGGAGCTGTGGGAGGTCGGCCATGCCGCCCTGGGCGGCCTGTGCGCGTCTTACCTGGTAACCACCGGGGGCCTGCGGCTGCTGTGTACGGCAGATGCGGGCCCGTCGTACGGCATGCTGAGCTCTTGGGCGGAGGCGGGTGTGTTGGGGTGCTGGGTAGGAGAGGCAGGGGGTCAGGTCGGCGGAGAGGACAGCACGAGGCGTGGTGGTGACGGTGGCAGCACGCCTGGCGCGGCTTTGCTGCCCCTGACCGCCATGCAGTACGCGCTGCTGTACCAGCAGCCCACGCGGCGCGTGCTGACCAGCGTGTTCGAACGCGTCGGCCGTGCAGCGTTGGCGTCAGCGCGGCACGCCGTGCGCACAAGGGAGGGTCTAGCTGTAATCTCCAGCGTTGCCGGCGGCGATAAGGGTGCTGCTGCTGGCGTTAGCAGCAGCCGTAACGGCAGCGATGGCGGCAGCGGCAGCACCAGCGGCATCGTCGGCGCCTGCGGCAAGGATGCGACACCAGCGGCGACAGCGGCGGCAGCGGCGACAACTGCAGCAGCGGCGGCAACGGTGACAGCGGCGGCAGCATCACCGCCTGTGGCGCCACGGGCAGCGGTGGCGGCGCTGGGCCGCTGCCGCCTCCGCCAGGGCTCCAGCTGACGCGCGTGGACGCCGACGGCCTGACTCATTTTGCACTCAAACTCATGCACTTACATGCGCAGACGTTGCCCGCCGCCGACCAGCTAGCATCAGGGCGCAGGTGGTGGCGGCTGGCGTGTGCGTGGGTCTCGGGCGCAGCGCACTGGCCGGACCAGGCGTCGGTGGACACGTGTGTAAGGATGCTGCAGATTGACCTTGGGCAGCTGCCGGAGGACGGTGAGTTGCCGTAAAGGTTTTTGCGTGTCATACATGCAGCAATGTAGTGCAAACCCATGGTGAGGGGTTCGAGCTGTACAGGACTGCGGCACGGTGAACGTGCTGCAAACGGTGTCGGCGTGAGGTCTTCAGTGCACAGATGCGGTTGTGAGGTCGTTTGTGTATCAAATGGTCCTGTGGAGCCTTTCTGTGACACGGTTGGGTCGTTAGGTGTAGTTACTTGGCTTGGGTTGCCACCGCATTCTGCAGCGTTAGGTTGGCTCCAACCCGCAAGTCTACGAATAGCCATACCATCCATTCCCCTGAGGCACAGAACCGCGGGTGTTGTGAAAATGCGTGCAGCATACTGGACACAAGGGTGCCCTCAGCTTCCAGCTTGTTGTGTGGGACCAGCGGGGTCACATGGTTCAACCAATTAGCAACAGCTACCGTCAGCAACCCCGCTGGCGACAGCAACCCCGCTTGCAATGGACACAGTCTAATCACAGTATCACGCCGCTGCGTCTGTCTCCCCTCTGCTAAGTACTGTTGCTGTGCAAGGCAGGACTCCCTTGGCCTGGCTATCCAGCAGCGTCCCGAACCAGCGTTTTTGTAATTTCCAACGATGTCTACTACGTTTTTTAGCGGTGTGCTCCTGCGCCTCCAGACTCCGTCACATACTGATCCAAGGAGCCCCTGCCCCAATGCCTGCCGCCACCATCACCATCCGTGCAGGCCACGCTGCCCCCTATGCCGCCCAAGCCGCCCCTTGTGCTCGCCACCGCCCTGTCGGGCGGCCTGCTGCCCTGCCTGGAGCGCCTTGTGCGGAGGACAGGGGAGGCCTTTCGTCCGGGCGCTTGTGGGAAGCTGCTGCGGGTGGTGGCGGTAGACGCGCTACCTAAGGAGGGCACCAGGGGCGCACCCACAGCTTGCGCCAAATGTGCTGCTGGTGACGTCGTATTTCTTCGCTGCTGCGTTCGCCTAAACGGCGGGCGCTGGGGCAGCATGTGGCGGGCCCGTACGGCACCTGCGGCGGATGGTTGCGCTGGCCGCGTGCGAGTGGCTGCCGGTGATGTCGGGGTTGGTGCTGGAGACGGCGAGACGGCTGTTGGCGCCGGGGCCGGCGCAGTCGGCGCAGATCTCGGCGCTGCTGCGAGACCGCTGGGTGCAGAATCAGCTGGTCGCCTGCCTGAACGCGTGCATCGTCTGGCTCCCAACGGAACTCGGGGGTGCACCAACGGCACGGGGCGCAGCGCCGCCAGCGCAGGGGTCCATCGCAGCAGGGGTGGAGGGCCGGGCTGCGTTGCAGCGGGTGTCGCATCAGGCGAGGGTGATGGAGAGCTGGTGGGGGCGTGCATGAGGCTCGTGGCTTACCTGCTGTGCGGTGGGGGCCTGCAGGACCCGCACGACCGGGCGGTGTGGATCCTCCCGGTCCGACAGCTGCTGGTCGCCGCGCGCCGTCTGGCCCTGTACTCGCCCGGCGAGGTGCGCAGGGCCCTGGCGGTTAGACCGGCTGCAGGTGTTCCGGCGCACTGCACGTGGAGCTCGGAGGTGGTGGGGGAGCTGGCGAGTGGGTTACCGGCAGCAAGGCTCAGGGGGCCCGTGGTGGTGCTCGGGTACTTTCTAACGGCCTGGGAGCGGGGACAGCTTGTGTTGCCTCCGCCGCCCGGGGACGATGACGACGGGCTGCTGGTGACGCTTCGTGCTGAGGTGGCGCAGCAGTGTCCGCTGCGGCGCTGCTCCTGGTGGCGCTGCACGCACCTGGCGGGGGACAGCGAGGCGGGGGTGGAGCGGTCCAAGTGCGGGGGGTGCGGCGGGGAGTGGTACTGAAGGCGTGAGTGCCAGGTGGCGCATTGGCGTGCGGGGCACAAGGCAGAATGCGGGGGGCAAGGGTTGAGGTGCTGTGACGATGTGCACGATAGGTGCCGCAGTGAACGTGGAAGGGCTACGGCCTACGGGGCGTGGAGGCGCGTTGTGAGGAATGGATATTGGCCATACTGAATGAAGGCGTGATGTTGTTGGACGGAACCTGTGGGACGAGATATGTGATGGTGTGGGCTAGCTGTGCGTGGTATTAGCCTGCTAACCTGTGGTCTCGGAGGTACGGTATATGCAAGATGCGGGGAAGAGGAGCGGTACTGCACGACGTTGACAGAGTTGCATGTGCACGTTATGTTGTACTCAGGCAGCACGTTCGTTGGCTGACAATTAGCATGAGGCCCGCACGCAGACCAAGTCTGATTATGAAGTTTGCTTTGCCTGACAGAGGACGGGTGTAATGCTACTGGTTGCACAGGCTGACAGGTTTGGCGAGCAGTTTACACCAGACAAAAAACACAAGCCGAGCAGTGGATCGGGGTTACCACTGCCCCGGAAGAGCACCTAGCCGGCCCAAGCGTGAGGAGCCAGAGGAGGTTGTCGTGGCACCGGGATTGAACGCAAGCCTTATGCGCTTTCGCCTGATGTGCTGGGACGTAAAAAGTCAACAGGCTCAAGGATGGGGGTGTGGCAGGCGTACCGCACGCGCCCCGCGTGTGGTGACCCACATGAACGAGTTGTGGTGTCTCAGGACTGAAGTAATGACCTCGTGTGTATATTGACGCTTAAGCCCCGTCATCTGTCATCTTGATTTAAAGGGGGCGGCATGGCCCCCTTGGCTGTGCAGAAGCGCCCTATTGGGCCTATAACTGACTGGCTGGTTGTGACGTCCTCTTGTGGCGGATAAGGGCAAGGACTGCTTCAGGCACTGTGCCGTGTGCCGTACGGCACCACTGTGGGTAGGACTCGCATGCCGGGTCACAAGGTCTGGGCATGGCATGGCATTGCCGTACGTACCGAATGCAGGGGTTTGGGCGCTCGGTGGTGCTGGTGCTTGCTTGTGTTAATTGGCATGTCTACAGCTGTCCGTCTCAGCTGTCTTTATGTGTTAGCAATGGCATTACCACAGGGTATAATGAGGTGGCTGCATCTGTACGCGGACGGTCGGGGTCATGTAACTCCCCGCTCGGGGCTGCGCCAGGCGCTGGGCTGCAGCCAGGAGAGAGCTGCAGCTGCCCCACAACCTACCCCAAGACGCAAGAGCTACCCCCAGCAAAAGGGGGGTACCCTCGCCCTATCTCCGGCGTTCAACAGCATACCAGTCGACATAGGGCCCGCCCGTATGCACCGCTTCAGTGCAAGGAAGGGCCTCACAAAGCCAACAACCGCTGGCATTGCATCAGTACGGCAGCCCCGGCTTCACAGGTGTGGCCTCACGGCGCGGCTTCAACTTCAACTACACGTGTAGGTGGTATTCTTAGGTAGAGCAAACAAGGCCATTGTAGAATTGGCCTACGTCACCTGTTCTGCCTAAATATATGTTAAAACGCAGTAGTGCGTGTTTGCGCGACAACCACAGAGTAACAGGGCAGCATGCCTCACCGCAGACGAGCTTTCAGGGAAGCTGGGAAGAGCCTTCATGGTGTCGCGACGCCCGTATTGAACATCCTCCACTCTGATCCGCAGCTTCGCGGCCCCCTTTTTGGAGCTGGCGCCTGGCGCTTACGCATTAAAGATATCGACGACCTTATCAGCCATCTATCACAGATCGGAAGAGACATAGATCGGTACGCGGAAGGCTCATACGGTGACGTGGAGGAGCGGCATGGAAGTGTGCCACTACAGGGCTGGGCGCCCTCCCTTTGCCTTGAGCTCATCAAGCTAGCAGCGCTGGTAGTGCGCTGGCCGAATTTCGGGGCCTGGCTGCCGCTGCATTCGCCGCAAGGCGAAGCACCGCCAGCCTCGACAGCTCAGGCCCGCATGGTCGCGCTACAGCCTTCACCCGGCACCGCCGGACCCTCCGCCAACGGCGACACCCCTTCGGCAGCCGCCCTCGCTCGCCAGGAGCTTGTCTCCAAGCTTCGGCAGCTGGGGCTTTCTACGCTCTTCCTGCTGCACAAGATGCTGCGCATGGCGCCCCTGGAGGTTTCGTGCCGCTTGGCGTGCGCGCTCCTCCGCATGCACACGCTACAGGCATGCAGCCGCAGTTTGGCCCAAGCGGTGAGCTGCCTGAAGGAGGCGCAAGCGGCCGGGTGCCCCGCACCTGGCCCCAACGCTGCTGCCGGGGCAGTTGGCATGGTGGTAGGGGCAGGAGGGGCAAGCTCAGCGGTGCCTGCTGGAGGGGCGTCCGAGCAGCTGCTGCACACGGTCAGGGTGTCGGGGCCGGTGCTGCATGGCATCGCATGGGTCCTCAGCGACCTTGCTGCAGATGATGACGAAGGCTGTAAGGAAGTCACCGCGCTGGTTGGTGCGAAGCAGGACGGGGGCCTCGGCTCTGCGGTTACAGCGGAGAGCAGCAACACCAGCCGCGGCGGGCAGAGAGGCAGCGACAGCGGTGGGCGCAGCTCCGCTCTCAGGTCGCAGTGTGCCGAGCTGGTGGCGCTACTGCGCGAGGCGCTGCCGGGTAGCGGCCTGGTGGAGCACCTGGCCCGGGGGGTGCTGCACCTGCTCCACAGCCACGACAGCTGCAGAAGAGACGCAGGAGAGGTCTTCACCTTCTTCCTCAGGGCGTATGGAGGCTTTGGGGCCTTCCTGGAGAGCTCCCCGGAGCTGCGGGAGGTCGGCAATGCCGCCCTGGGCGGCCCGTGCGCGTCTTACCTGGCAACCGCCGGGGGCCTGCGGCTGCTGTGTACGGCAGATGCGGGCCCGTCGTACGGCATGCTGAGCTCGTGGGCGGAGGCGGGTATCTTGGAATGCTGGGCAGGAGAGGCCGGAGGTGAAGGCAGCGGCGGAGAGGACAGTACGAGGCGTGGTGGTGACGGTGGTAGCACGCCTGGCGCGGCCGCGCTGCCCCTGACCGCCATGCTGTATGCGCTGCTGTACCAGCAGCCCAGGCGGCGCGTGCTGACCAGCGTGTTCGAACGCATCGGCAACGCAGCGTTGGCGCCAGCGCGGCACGCCGTGCTCGCCAACGTTGGCGGCGGTGGTGGCGGTGGCGTCAATGGTGCTGCTGCTGGCATTCAAAGCAGCCATGGTGGCAGCGGCGACGGCAGCGGCGGCGGCAGCAGCGGCGGCCGCACTAGCAGCGGCAGCTGCGGCGGTGGCGGCACCAGCGGCAGCGGTACCGGCGCCTCGGTCACGCCGCCAGGGCTCCAGCTGACACGCGAGGACGCCGACCACCTTGCTCATCTTGCGCTCAAGCTATTGCAGTTGCACGTGCAGACGTTGCCCGCCGCCGAACAGCTGGCGCCATGGCGCAGGTGGTGGCGGCTGGCGTGTGCGTGGGTCTCGGGCGCAGCGCACTGGCCGGACGAGACCTCAGTGGACACGTGTGTGCAGATGCTGCAGATTGACCTTGGGCAGCTGCCAAGGGACGGTGAGTTACCTTGGAGGTCCCTGCGTGTCATACATGCAACAACGTCGTGCAACCCCGTTGTGGTGGGGTTCCAGTGTCTGTTGTGGCACGGGTAGTTAGGGGCGCAGCGCGATGGACATGCGGTACTGCAAACGGCGTCGGCTTGAGGTCTTGGTTCCTGTCGAGCCGCACTACGTAACACGATTGGGTCTTGAGCTGTGGATGCTTGGCTTGGGTTGCGAGCGCATTTTGCAGAACGAGTCGAGTCCTGCAGTTTCCCAAGCCGCAAGTGGGCGAAGAACTTGTCCTGCCTTGGGGCATGGACGACGTCTATATGTGTGCGCCGTATTGCACAATAGGCACAAGGGTGCACTCAGCCGCCAGTTGCGGTGTGGGGCTAGCGGGGTCACATGGTCGCAATAATTGAGCAGCACCTAGCCTCCAGCCACCCGTGTGGTGTGGCCTGGCTATACAGCACGTCGCGAATCAAGGTTGTGCCAATGCGCCCTCCTACTCCATTACGCACAGTTTCAGGGAGCTTCTGCCCCCCTGCCTGCCGCCATCGCCACCCGTGCAGGCGCCCTCACCCCCATGCCGCCCAAGCCGCCCCTCATGCTCGCCGCCGCCCTTTCGGGCGGCCTGCTGCCCTGCCTGGAGCGCCTTGTGCGGAGGACAGGGGAGGCCTTCCGTCCGGGCGCCTACGCGGCGACATGCAGCACTGAGCAGCAGCTACTCGAGTCCCTGGTTAGCACCGGGCGATTCGAGTACTCCCTGTGCTGGTTCCTAGCGTACGGAAGGCCCACGGAGGTGGCCGCCTTGGTGCTGAGCTTGGGGAAGCTGCTGCGGGTGGTGGCGGTAGACGCGCTGCCCAAGGAGGGCGGGACGCTAGGGGTGCGCCCAAAGCTTGCCCCGAATGTGCTGCTGGTGACGTCGTTCTTCTTCGCCGCTGCCTACACCTACACGGCGGGCGCTGGAGCAGCGGGGGAGGGTCCATTACGGCAGCTGCGGCGGATGGTGGCGCTGGCGGCGTGCGAGTGGCTGCCGGTGATGTCGGGGTTGGTGCTGGAGATGGCTAGGCGGCTGCTGGCGGCATGGCCGGCGCAGCAGGCGCAAAGGTCGGCGCTGCTGCGGGACCGCTGGGTGCAGAACCAGCTGGTCGCCTGCCTGAACGCGTGCGTCGTCTGGCTCCCCACGGAACTCGGGGGTGCACCAAAAGCCAGGGACGCAGGGCCGTCGGCGCAGGGAGTCAATGGAAGAGGGCTGCGGTGCTGGCCTGAGTTGCAGCAGCTCGTGCGCGAGGCCCGGACGGTGGAGCTGGTGGGGGCGGGCATGAGGCTCGTGGCTTACCTGCTGTGCGGCGGGGGGCTGCAGGACTCGCGGGACCGGGAAGTGTGGATCCTCCCGGCCCGACAGCTGCTGGTCGCCGCGCGCCGTCTGGCCATGCACTCGCCCGGCGAGGTGCGCAGGGCCTTGGCGGCCGGGCCGGCTGCTGGCGTTCCGGCGCACTGCACGTGGAGCTCGGAGGTGGTGCGGGCAATGCCGCGTGGGTTAGCGGCGAGCATGGAGGCCATTGAGCTGGGGATCCTGCTATCGGCCTGGGAGCGTGGCATGCCGCCTGGGTTGCCGTGCGTGGACGACACCGTGCGACGTGGGATGCTGGCGGAGATCCTGTCAGAGGCGGGGCAGCCGTGCCCGCTGCGGCGCTGCTCCTGGTGGCGCTGCACGCACCTGGCGGGGGACAGCGAGGCGGGGGTGGAGCGGTCAAAGTGCGGGGGGTGCGGCGGGGAGTGGTACTGCGGGCGGGAGTGCCAGGCGGCGCATTGGCGTGCGGGGCACAAGACCGAGTGCGGGGGCAAGGGTTGAGGTGATGTGACGATGTGTACGGTAGGTACCGCAGTACACAGGGAAGGGCTATGGCCTGAGAGGGCCAAGGGCGCACTGTGAGAAGGGAAGTGTGACAGCGCCGGCAAGCTGTGCGTGGTGTACGCGTATGTAACCTGCTATCTCAAAGATACTGCACTAAATGGTGGGTGGAAGAGACGCGGCACCGCAAGACGTAGACGGGCTGTGCCACATGTGGTTATGTCGTACTACGGCGTCGTGTTCGTTGGCTGCATAATCAGCATCCCGCCCCCACGCAGGTAAACCCTTATTTAGCGGTTAGTGCTTCGCTTTGTGAAGGAGCAACGTGCCTATGTGCGGGCTGCGTTGCGGGCTAGGTGCCCTACCACGGTTTGTTTGTAGCGTGAACTGTCGCAGTGCCCACTGCAGTTTCATTGGTGTAGGCTAATGTTCCGGTTCTGGAACAAGTTGGTCGGGAATGCAGGCTCGTCGGCGCCCATGCTCTCGTTGCTGACCATAGCTGGTTGCATCACTTGCTGGGCGCACCGTGCCATCACCGACATCCACAGCGCGGACCTAGAGCCAGCTAATCATACGAATACCACCGACACAATCGGCTATTGGGTTAAGCTTGTCATAGCCATAGCTGTGAAAGGGTTGGCCAACAAACGCCTAATCGACTTGATGGCCGCTGGGCTGAGGTTGCAGAGTCAACCGAAGCTGACCCCCGCCGGAAACTTGGCTGGGTGCGGTGTGAGGCTCATCGGTGGATGCCAGATGCACGGGGCTGCCCTTCGCACAAGGCGAGGAACCGCGTTGGCTAGCACATGCAGATGTTGCTGTGCGGCTTGGCCTGCACCAAACCCTCATGCGTTTTCGGTTACTGTGCTGGGAAATCGAGGTAAACCTGCCACAGGGCCGCGAGCGTAGTTGCCATACGTGCCGCATTTGTGGTAATGACTCAGCCGTGGGAGATGAACTGCACGTGCTATGGGAGTGACCTGCTTGCAAGCCTATCAGGGACTGTCATGTGAGTGACCTCCGATTTCGGGAGCGGGGTATGCCTCTTGTCATGGAGGCACCCTGGATTGCCTGTGACTTGTTCCTTGACGAGGTTTGGCGTGAAAGGCATTGTATCCTCAAGCGGGGCACTACCGTATACCAGGTGCGAGGCGTGTGGGTAGTGGCGACTAAGCCTCGCCCTCCCACGCACTAGTTACTATGCTCACATGATTGCCCTATGGCCCCCTGGCTGGGCTGCACAGTACGTTGTACGTGTACATGTACGGGATTCGTACTTTTTCGTCCGTTCAGCAGTGGTATACGGTCTGGGGACCAGGGTTGGGCACGGCTCGGTGGCGGTGTGACGCACACCCGGGGCGTCCAATAAGCAACACGACTACACGCAACCGCTCCTCCTGCTGCTGCCCCCTACCATTGAGCGGGAGCGATGGTTTCGTAGACGTCCCCTGGACGTCCCCTGGAGATCAGGCGCCCGCAAAACCACACGACAGTAACCGTCTATGCCTACGCGAAACAATGACCACCCTATCTTCATGTCATCGTGCGCAATGACTTGGCGGCATTCCGGGGTCGTGGGCGACAGGCCGCGGTGTCGGGCAGGGGAGTGGGCCAGACACACACGGTACCAACAGTTGGCACGCAGGGGTTGGCCTGTCCATTGACCGCGTGCCTGCTGTGACGGCTACGGAGGGTGGCTGGGTGGGGACTGGGAGTGCGTACTCAGGCGGAGGCAGTGCCTCTGTCGTTCTCATGTAGCTGACGCAAGTTGATGGGACCAGGCAGGGGACCAGGCGGGTTCCTGAGTGTACCTGCTGCGGTGAAGCCGACGCTAGCATGGCGCCGTGTGTCGTATAGTGGCTCGGTTTGTACCTCTGCCGACTATCTCATGACTGGTCGGGAGTTGCTGTGTAAGCTCATGCACTAGTACGGATCCTACGGTTTTTGCACGCCGTGCAAGAAAGGGAATGAGCCATGGACTCTGTTGGCAGCCTTTGGCATGCGCATGGTTGTGACGTGCACCCTTGTAGATCGTATGGGACAGTGCTCTGACCTATATGTCGGATTACAGGCTGCTCGCAGCTGCCTGTTGGACCTAGCCTCCCACAGACCGTCGACCTCCAGCGTCCTGCAGATGGCGGCATCACTTGCAGCAATAACCACCAAACAGCCGTCACAACTTGGCGGCGCGCCCACGTAACGTATAGAAGATGGGGTACGCAACAACTTTAGTATTACGTTCTGTGCAGGACGTTCAAGCCGCAGGACGACGGGTTTGGCCCGCATACGCAGGGGAGACCCAACCCACAGCTGCAACCGCACCCACACAGCTCCTCCCAAGCTTACCGGCCATCTCGCCAACTAACATACTGTACCCCTTGCACAAATCACCGCGCGGTGCTTAGCATCCGCGCGCACGAGCGCATACTGATACTACTGATAATACCAAGAGTGGTTGCATCCGAGGCAGAGCCAGCAGACCCATGCCGCAACCTGCGATGCCCCTACTGCTGCTGCAGTAGCGGTTGCATCGCGCCCTCACCCTCAAGGGTGATCCCTGCTTGCCGCACCACGTGGCCCAAGCATGCACCGCCTTGGCTTAGCTACCCTCCTCCGCCTCCGCCGGAGCCCTCTCCTTCTGCAGCTGCTGCTCCAGCGCCGCCTGGCGTGCCTCCGCCGCCTCTGCCCGCGCCTTCAGTGCCTGCAGCTGCCCGGCCCACTCCGCCTTCTCCGCCTCTAGCGCGGCCACCTTGGCCTGCGCCTCCTCCAGGGCACCGCGGCTGCTCTGCAGGTCCGCAACCAGCACGGTGAGCCTGGAGTACGCCGCCTCCACCTCCGAATCGGTGGGGGCGGCGGGAGACGCCTCGCCGCTCGGCAGGGGCCCTGCGGTCAGTGCGTGGGTACAGAGACCACCGGACAATGCTGCAGGTGTCAGTCGGTAGCTCCTGCCTCGATCGTTGAAAGTGACCCAGCAAAGAACCCAGGCACACACACGTGTTCACACTTCGCCTGCAGGGGTAATACCCCTGACCGTGGACTGCTGCCCCACGAGGCTGCCTCGCTCGCTCTGTCACCTTGGCTCTGCCTCGGCCCGTACCGGTACTTGCCTCGGCCCTCGCCCCTCGGTCCCCCCATGGGCTATGTGCGCCCTCAAGGTGCATCCTTGCTTCTCATGTCAGGCTCCCCCGGGTTATGTACAAAGGCAGCATACAGACCGACATACAACAGATTCCACAGGCTGAAAGGCTGCGCTGACATGGCAAGGCTAGGAGCAGTGAATGGTGTGCCTCCGCAGAGAACTCGAGCAAACCACCAGCACCCGCCAGCCACGGCCCGGTGAGCCGCCCCGGTAGCTACACCATCACATCTACTTCTGAGGGGCTTCTGCACCCCTCCCCTTGGGGAGAGAGGTCCCCACGGTGGCTGGGGTAGCCTGTGGGGTTTAACACCCCCCTACCTGCTACTCCATCCCCTTAACCCACGTCACGAAGCGCCTCGCCCGGGCGTAACCATTATTACTATCATGACACACTGCAGGTGCCTACCCGCTCCAGCGGTGTTCTCGTCCATGTTCTGGCCGCCAGGTCCTAACGGGCCACAGGGCCCAGGACCGGCGGCGCCGTGCTCCGCCTCATCGTCCTCCACCCTCATGCGCTTGGGATCTGGCTCCTGCTCCCCCTCCTGCTGGCATTTGGAAAGGTAGTTTGTGAGGTAAGTCCCTCCCAGAGTGTTCGACCCTTGAATGGATGCGTAGTACAGGGTACATGCTGCAGATGCGACAGAGGGGATCATTATTGGTAACAGGGCGCGTGGTTAGTTGGCGCAAGCCTCTTGGTGGAGGGTAAACTCCGTCCGTTGGGTTAGGCATAACATGCCCACGGTAGGAAGGTACATGGGGTACAGGCAGTTTGTGCACAAGGCATACAGTACAACAGGCATGCATGAGCTTTGCTGGATAGACGTGCATCGGCCTCTGACACGGCGGGGGCGCGGGGCCTCATCAGTAGCCGTAGCTCCATTGCAGTGCATGTGTGCGCGCGCGCAGGTGCCGCCTGCCGTTAAGTATGGCTTACAGAGGGTTGGCCAGACCGGTCGGGGTCGAGGAATTGTTGTTCAGCCACTTTTAGAGTGTTGCCTGTCACGATAGAGAGTCAAACGGCGGTTTGCGTTGCCAGCGGAAGCTTTTGGCCTCAGCGTCCAAGGGACTGCTTCACAGAGTCGCAGTGTTGTGTTGCCGCTTTGCGGCGGCGCATAAGCAAGTTGATGCATCCTTACGATTAGGAGTTGCGGAGCGGTTCGCAAGCGACGGTGGAGTCGCGCGCCGACGCGCCGACGCACATGTTGGTGTAACGTGAAGCGAATGTGTAGCTTTGGTTCAACGTCGTATCCGTCGTGTTAGCCCATAAATAGTGTACCGTAGCAATCGTAGTGGCATAGCTTCGGCAGCTGGGCCTGTCCGCGGTCCGCCTGCTGCACAAGATGCTGCGCGTGGCGCCCCTGGAGCTGTCCTGCCGCGTGGCCTGCACGCTGCTCCGCATGCACACGCTACAGGCATGCAGCCGCAGCCTGGCCCAGGCGGTGAGCCTTCTGCCGTCGGTGCAGGCGGTGGGGTGCCCCGCACCTGGCCAAAACGCTGCTGCCGGGGCAGCTGACACAGCGATAGGGGCAGGAGGGGAAAGCTCAGCGGTGCCTGGTGGAGGGGCGTCCGAACAGCTGCTGCACACGGTCAGGGTGTCGGGGCTGGTGCTGCGTGGCATCGCATCCGCCGTGAGCCGGCTGCCTCCAGACGGCGGTAAAGGCGGTAGCGGTGGGCGCAGCACCTCCATCCCCAGGTCGTGGCGCGCCGAGCTAGTGGCGCTGCTGCGCGAGGCGCTGCCAGGTAGCGGCCTGGTGGAGCACCTGGCCCGGGGGGTGCTGCACCTGCTGCACAGCTACGACGGGAGCATGGGGAACATTGCGGACACATACACCACCTTCAGCCGCTCGTTTATAATTATGGACCTGGGGAGCTTCCTGGAGCGCTCCTTGAAACTGTGAGCGGTTGGCGGTGCTCCCTTGGCGGCCGGCGCGCGTCGTTCCTGGCAACCGCTGCGGGCCTGCAGCTGCTGTGTACGGCGATGCGGGGCCGTCTTACGGCATGCTAGAGAGCTCGTGGGCAGGGGCTGGTGTCGTTTATGCATGGTGGGAGCGGCAGGAAGCGATGGCGGCGGCGGGGATGCCAGGAGGCGCTGTGGGAACGGTGGCAGCGCGCCTGGCGCGGCCCTGCTGCCCCTGACCGCCATGCTGTACGCGCTGCTGTACAAGCAACCCAAGAAGCGCGTGCTGGCCAAGGTGTTCGGACGCACCGGCCATGCAGCGTTGTTGTCAGCACGGCACGCCACGCTCACAAGGGATGGCTCGTCTGTACTCACAAGCGGCAGCGGCACCAGCGGCAGTGGCACCAGCGGCGGCGGCACCAGCGGCAGCGATGGCAGCTGCGGCACGACCGGCGGCTGTGGCGGCGGCACCAGCAGCGGCAGCGGCGGCGGCGCCATCAGTGGCGGCGGCGGCGGCACCAGCGGCGGCAGCATCACCGCCCGTGGCGCCACAGGCAGCAGTTGCGGCACTGGGCCGCTGCCGCCTCCGCCAGGGCTCCAGCTGACGCACGAGGACGCCGACCGCCTTGCTCAGCTTGCGCTCAAGCTCATGCATCTGCATGTGCAGACGTTGCCCGCCGCCGACCAGCTGGCGTCAGGGCGCAGGTGGTGGCGGCTGGCGTGTGCGTGGGTCTCGGGCGCAGCGCACTGGCCGGACGAGACCTTGGTGGACACGTGTGTGCGGATGCTGCAGATTGACCTTGGGATGCTACCAAGGGACGGTAAGTTGACGTGGAGGTCCTTGCGTGTCGTTTATGCAACAGATGGCGACCATTTAGCAACAGCTAGCCTCCAACCACCCATCTGGCATTGCACGTCATCTGTACGCGGTTGTTCACCTGCTGCGTCTATCTCCCTTGAACCCCGCTCGTCACAGGTACAGCTGTGTGCAAGACGAGGACTCGTGCACTTGGCCTTGCCATACCGCACGTTGCGAGTACACGTTACGCTACTGCACCCCTCTTCTTTGTCACACACAGTTCCTCCGTGCCTGCCGCCACCACCTCCTTCGCAGGCACCCTGCCCCCCAGCCCCCGCCCGCCCTGGCCGCGGCGCTGTCTGGCGGCCTGCTGCCCTGCCTGGAGCGCATCGTGCGGCGGGCAGGACAGGCCGCCCAGCGACAGGGCCGCACCCGCACCGCGCCGTGCAGCATCAAGCAGCGGCTGCTGGAAGCCCTGCTGGGCACCGTGAAAGCCGAGTACCACCTGTGCTGGCTGCTGGCGTACGGCAGTCCGTAGAGGCGGCGGGCCTGGTGCTGAGCTGGGGGAAGCTGCTGCAGGTGGTGGCGGCGGAGGCGCTGCATGGGGACGACGGGGCGCCACGGCCGCAGGGAAAGCTCGCGCTGCACGTGCTGCTCGCAACGTCAGTCGTCCTTACTGCTGCCCATGTCTTCACGGCGGGCGCCGGAGCAGCGGATGGGGGGCCTGTAAGGCAGCTGCGGCGGATGGTGGCGCTGGCGGCGTGCGAGTGGCTGCCGGCGATGTCGGGGATCGTGCTGAAGGCTGCGAGGCGGCTGCTGGCGGCGGGGCCGCAACAGAAGACGCACAGTTTGGCGCTGCTGCGGGACCGCTGGGTGCCCAACCAGCTGGTCACCTGCTTGAACTCGTGTGCCCTGTGGCTTCCTACCAACCTCGGGGCTGCGCCACAGGCGGGGGGCGCAGGGCCGTCAGCGCAAGGGGTCACCGGCGTGGCGGGCTGGAACTGCGTTGCGGTGGCTGGCGGGCAAGGCGAGGGTGGTGGAGCTGGTGGGCGCGGGCACGAGGCTCGTGGCTTACCTTCTGTGCGGCGAGGGGCTGGAGCACGCGCAGGGACGGCAGCGGTGGGTGGCCCCGGCCGAAGCGCTGCTGGGTGCCGTGTGTGGGCTGGCCCTGTACTCGCCGGAGGAGGTGCGCGCGGCCTTGGCGGTCGGGCAGGCGGCAGGGGTTCCAGCGCACTGCACGTGGAGCTCGGAGGTAGTGCGGACACTGTCACGTGGGTTACCGGCAAGCATGGACCTCGAGGCCATTGAGTTGAGGGACCTCCTCTCGACCTGGGAGCACGGTGAGCCAGTGGTGCTGCCGCACATGGACGACGACGGGGGGCTGCTGATGGGGTTCCTGGCGGGGGACAGCGAGGCGGAGGTGGAGCAGCCGTGCCCGCTGCGGCGCTGCTCCTGGTGGCGCTGCACGCACCTGGCGGGGGATAGCGAGGCGGGGGTGGAGCGAGCAAAGTGCAGGGAGTGCGGCGGGGAACGGCACTGCGGGCTGCCAGGCGGCGCATTGGCGTGCGGGGCACCAGGCCGAGTGCCGACGCACGGGTTGAGGTGCTGTAGCTGTAACTAGGGCACATGGGACAAGGGACAAGGGGTGCGGTGGCGCAGTACGAGCAACAAGATGTTACGCTGTGGGCTCCCTGTGTGTGCGTCGTAATGGGTTGCGAGCGTATTGGCGTGCACAACGTCCTGGCATAAGTGCACCATCCCGGTAGTCGCTGGAACCGTATTTTTTTAAAGCGTGCATGCACGAGCGATGAAGTATTTAGTGCGCGCGGGTGCATTGCAGGTTGGCGACCCTGGGGGCAAATGTACACTCCTGGCGTACGAATAATGGGACCTTTGTGCTGGACGTGATTGCGGGAAGTTACACCTGCCTTGTGGAAAAACTCATCTGAGCTGATCTGTTCTGCTGGGTTTTTTTTGCTGTTGGTATGCAGCCACCCTCGCCGGTCAGCACTCAGCAACCCGTTCTGGTCCCCGCGCCGTACCATTTTTTAACCCGTCTAAAACAAAGCCGTGCCGTTGCTGAACGGAGCGTGGTTGACATGTGTGTCGTGCGCCCTAGCATGCATGGTGGCCTTGGGCAGCCACCATGAACACCGTTAACACCGCGGGTTGGGGCCAAGTGGGGCCCTCTCACGCCTCAGCACTGGAGCCAGAAGCCAGCAGGAGGCAGCTGCCGCCAGTGTGCATGCGCTTGGGCGTGTGGCTGCCGAGTCTAACCGGCGTAAGCTAAGTCTAACCGGCGTAAGCAAGCAACACCTGGCAACACCAACGAGTGATTGCAAAGTGGCTTTGAGTTTCCTGGCGTTTCCTATCTTGGAGATCTGGAAGGAGCAATGCGCACGATAGGCAGGAGCAGGAACGCAGCGCCGCTGGGGCACAATGAGGTAAATGATGGGGAAGCAGGGGGGAAGTCCCTTCCCGGCTTCCCCTGGCGCCAACGCCAGAGGACACGTGTTGCTGCCTCCTCACTCTTGCTCACCTGGCCGCAGAGTGAGCGGCTGAGTGCTGGTTCAAGACCGCCTGGTCTAAACGTGGAGGCCCTAGCAGTTGCCTGAAGGAACCTGCTCCACCGCTTTGGGTCTGCAGCTCTGAAGTGGTCACTCAGCCGCGCCACACTGCCATGCCCTGGCGGTTGATGGCGGTTGTCCCGATACTTAAGCGCCATATGCTGTTGTAGATCCGCCACAAAAGCAAGCAAGCGTGCTATTCTCCTTGCAGTATGTTTACCTTGTAAGGATGGCCAGCGGTGCTGCTGTAGCCCTGCTGGCCGATTGGGCCAGTCGCGTCAGGGATAGAGCTTCACCCGGGAGATGGTGGACGCCGCAGACCCTGCCTGTGGCCGGCATCGACCCAGCATATGCTCAAGAAGCTATGTTCCTGCTAAACGCTGCCGGAGTGGACGCCTCGACTGTTGATGCATGGCTCCTTGCCGTGAGCATCGCGCAGCTCTGCAGCGACAGGCAAGCACAAAGCTCCTAAAGATGATGATCATAAGTTGCTTTTCACACATCCTGCTGTACGCACCCACCTGGTCACGAGACCGAAGTTGAAGAGTTGTTCCGACACGGACCACGCCTGCCCTGCCCTTCTGCGTTTTTCATTACCCGCTCCCTGCACCACGCTCACACCGACAGGCTCCTGCGTGACCTGCACACCACGGAAGCCAACCTATCGTTCTGGCAGCAGCAACTGTCGGGCGGCGGATCGGCTTCGCACTACGCATTCATGCTGCTCAGCCGGGGGCCCCTGACCTTTGCACGGGAGGTCGCAGCCGGCTGGTCCCACCTGGTTCAGCTAGCCCGTCGCCACGGCCTCATCTCCGCAGACGGCCCCCCAACGGAGGCATCTGCTTCCCAGAGCCAGCAGCAGCAGCAACCTGGGGCTACTGGGACCTCCACAGGCCCAGTTGTGGCGGGTGGCAGCGGCAGCAGCAGCAGCGTGCACACACCTTTGGGGGGCGAGGGAGGAAGCGCCACTGACCAGATGCAGCAGAGGGTGGGTGCGTGGTAGGTCACAGTTGTCGCCCCATGGCTCAACTGGAGGTCGGGTTAGGCCGTCAAGAGCGGAGCATCTACAGCGTGTCCCTGCGCGGGAGTCGCGGTGGCCTTTGGTGTTGCATGCCGGTTGGAACATGACTATCGTACCTACCCCCGCTCTGTCTGTCCAACTGCCGCCCCTGATGTCCTGCAACTTGTGTAGGTGCTCGTGCTGCGGGAGCTGCGTGCGCGCCTGGCCGCAGCCACGGCGGCCGTTGTGGAGGCAGCAGGTGGGTCCGTGTCCCGTACTTAGCACGGCAGAGGGCACTGCGGTTATAGACAGGGTCCGTACTATCCAGCCGCGCATACCCCCTGACGGCCTGAGGGCCCCCATGACTATCGATTTTCTGCTATCGACATACAGGAGATTGCTTGAACCACTACCGTATGCGTATGCGCTGAACGTTAAGCACCGTACCGCTGCCTGTCTCACACTAATGGCAGGCAGCCTCAAGGTTGAGGCACTAGGGCCCCTGCTGGGCCTGGTGCCTGGTGGAGCTGCATCTGGCGGCAGCAGGGTCCTGAACGGCCAGCCGCGGGGAGGCGCCCTGGGCTTCGCCGCGGGGCCTGCTGCAGCCGCGGCCGCAGCGGCGGGCTCGGCTTCAGCAAAGGCGTCAAGCGGCGGTGCACAGGCGGTAGGTATGGCAGCAGCAGATAAAGAGAGCACGTGCAGCGGCCAGGGAGGTGTTGCAGCGACAGCCGAGTGTTGTGGGCACGTCTGAACGACGTAGTACGGAGGCCACTTTGGCGACCGCTGCACGTAAGGCACATGGACCACACCCGAGTTTTGTAGTACACGTGTTGCTACGTGACAACTAGGCGCCGCATGTAACTGTGTTTTCCCTTGGCCACGCCAGGCGGTGGAGGCACGTGTGCGGGGCGCGGTGCGCCGCATGTGCTCCGCGCTGAGGCAGCTCACAGGGCAGCCTGAAGGTCCCGCGGCAGCGGCAGCAGCAGATGGTAAGGATGGCTGGACCAATGTCTTGTAACAAAAAGCATCTTCTCAGCCGTGCATCGTGGGGCTCACAGCAGCAGGGCAATGTGCCTTGCCTGTGAAGGTAGTTTGGCCCTGGCTTGGCCAAGCTGCGCCATAGCAACAGGCCTTTGCTGACGCCTCGTTCCCCGCATTGTGAAAACCGTTCGACCCCCCGGTCACGCCCCTCACCAACCCCCTGACATGGACCACCCATTCAACCTACCGGTATCTGCGGCCCCTCTGCAGGCTCCTCCCCATCGCCCACCACGCTACAAGAGGACCTGCGGGAGCTGCTGCGTCTCGCCGCCCTGCCGCCGCCTGCAGCACGCGCCCTGCTGCTGCACAGGCACGTGGCAGAGGCCGTGGCCGCGCCCGCACCTGCCTCCGACGCGCTGAGCACCAGCACCAGCACCAGCGCCACCACCGCTAGCGGTGGACCTGCGGGCAGCGGTGGCAGTGACGGCGGCGGCGGCATGGCGAGGCTGGTGGAGCTGTCGCCGGGTGGCGGCTCCGCCGCGGCGGTGCTTGGGGCAGCGCGCAGGGCGGCAGCGATGTCAGGTGGGCCGGCGGAGATCACCTGTTGTACCCGTAGGGCTAGCTGCGCGACGCTGGCTTGACGTTTTGTTGACTTCCGTCAAACGCATGACCCGGGTGCAGCGGTCAAGTACTGATGGCATGCGGAACGCAGCTTCCACACCCCGCCTGCTGCATGGTTCATTCCTGCAACACGACGAGTAACCCCTTTCTGCACCCGTCAAGATACAATCTAGAGGAGCGGAAGGACTGAATGTAGCAGCGACGTACTCTGCATCGACAGCCGACTACTGCGTGCCGTACCGTCGGTGTTAAGGGAATAACCAACGTTGATTTTCCGCACCACCTGTTACCGCAGACCTGCGACGATTTCTTCATCTACAACCGACTATACCCCAGTTACCATACACTCGGTCTCTCGGTGTCATGACTATGACCGGAGTTTACTCTCCACAACATCCCCTTCCCGCAGGCCCACTGGTGGCCCTGCCCGCGTTCGCCGCCATGCCCTCCTCCTTCCAACGCCACTGGCTGCGGTACGGCGCCGTCAGTCTGGCGGCGGCGTACGGCGGGCTGTTCCTGGTACGGCACAGCCGCCTGGCGGGCAGCGACGACCTGGAAAAGTGAGAAGCCGCTTGGCTTTGCGGTATCGTCTTTGGTCAACTATTGCAACTGGTCGGTGGGCGTACGAGGCATGGGCAGACTCGCTGCAACGCCATGTGCCCCGTGGCCGGTCCAACGCCCGAAACACTCGGGCGGGGTGAACCAGAAGCGCTTTGGCAGTCTCCATGTGCTACCGGTATGCTTCTACATCGCACGCTGCGTGAGTACGTTTTGCCATGTCCGCCTGCTAACCAACCCCCAACCACCTTTCCGTCGTCCCAATTGCAACCCATGCACCCCCTCCCCCAATCCAGCTGGATTGCCGCTGCCGCCACCGCCGTACGCACCGCCATCACCACCCACGTGGCCGAGCCGCTGGCCGCCGTACGGGACGAGCTCTTCCGTACATTCCGCGACACGCGGCCCGCCATCGTCACAGGCCGCGAGTTTGCACTCAGCCGCGAGAGCCTGCTGCGCATGCTGACCCAGTTCGCCCAGGATAAGGGAGTCCAACCCGACCCGTCAGGGGAGGCCTCTTCGGGCCCAGGGGGCGAGCCGGCGGCGGCTGTGGCGGGCGGCGGCGGGCTGGGTGACGATGCGGCGGTTGCTTCTGGCATGGCTGTGCTGATGCACAGCTATGAGGAGGAGCTGAAGAGGCCGTTGAAGAACCTGGTGGCTGGAGACCTGGCAAGGGCGCTGCTCATACAGGTGCGAGCAGTGGGTCATCGTTCATAAGCGGGTGCGTCGCTGTGAGGTATAAAAAGTGCCGCAGTGAGGCGCGGCAGCCGGGACCTCGCTACAGCGCACACCTGGACTCGGCAGAGCAACAACGCTTACACGCATCGCATTGGACACCAGCCCGGTACCCATTCGCCACACCTCGCAGCACGCTGCGCTGCGCTCTAACGCTTACTATAGTTATGCAAGAGCTCACAAATGACACTTCACTAACTTGTAGCTGCACCAGCAACCGGCTTCCTCGTGCACTCAAGTCCGCACCCGCAGTCCCATGCCCACACCCGCATTTGCCCTTCCTCTGGGGCCCCAGGTGCAGCACGTCAAGAATTTCAGGCCCCAGGATTTCAGTCCTCGTCCACCATTAATTCTCACCACTATCCGTTCGTCCTGGGCACCCAGGCACAACACGTCAAGGTTTGGTGTCGTCCCCATCCGCACGCTAACCCACACTACTTTTCCCCCTCCTACCCTTTCCTCTTCCTCTTCCCCGGCCCCACAGGTGCAGCACGTCAAGGTGGATGACACCTTGGGTTTCCAGTCCCAACCCACACCACTACTCCCCTTTCCCTCCGGCCCCCACAGGTGCAGCACGTCCAGCTTTGATGACGCCTTGAAGCTCTTGTCCCCATCCACATCCTTCACCCACATTGCGCTTGACCTCCTTCCCATTCCTCCCCTCTTCCCCTTTCCTCCCCTTTTCCTGCCAGGTGCAGCACGTCAGGTGGACGATGCGTTGGGTTTCCGATCCTCATTGACACCCTTAACCCACACCCGTAACCCACACCCGTAACCCGCACCACCTGGACCCCCACAGGTGCAGCACGTCAAGGTGGACGGCGAGGCGGCCATGCTGCGGCTGGACCAGATCCTGCGCGCCAACGAGCTGTCGCTGTCCTTGATGGCTGCGCTGCCGGCGCTGGGCGCCTGCTGGGCGGCGCTGGTGGCGGCGGTCAGGTGCGGGACGGGGTACGTGTGTGCAAGGGGTAGGCATGGGTGCGAGAAGGCCGGTTGGGTTTTTTCAAACCCCACGGTCTCTGTTTCCTTCACGTTGCCGTGGTGGTTAGGCATTCAGGTGTGGGATGGGGAGTGCACGGCCTTGCGGTTATGCGCCGGAAAGGCGGCTAGGCCGTGGGGTGCATGCATGCTGGTGTGAGACACCTGTGGCGTAGTGCGTGTGTGCCTGTGTGTGTTTGGTGTGAGGGCTGTTTGGATGCGGGCAGGAGACGCCGGGAATGGTGTGCCGGTACTATGGTTTGGGGCACACGCAGTCTGCGTGCAGCACCCTTGCTGCGTCTTGGCGAGGCGTTTTGCGATGCCCGGGAAGCAGCGGCACGGCGAAGAGATACGGTACATGACTAATAGCAAGCGTCTGTAGTGCAGGTAGCCAAACACCGTGCCCAGGGGCATGCTGTGCCATGGGTCCATGGCACGTCCCCCTGCTCACTCCAAGTTAATCCAGTTCTCGCTTCTCGTCCGAACGCTCCGCAGGTTTGCCATCCCTCGCGCCCCCGACCCCAAGCGCGAGGCGGTGCCCGCCCGCCTGGCCATGGCGGCCCTGGAGCGGGCCCTGCTGCAGCTGCAGCAGCAGGAGCAGCAGCAACAACAGAAGCAACTGCAGCAGCAGCAGCAAGAAGCGGCAGGGGAGGCGGACGCTGAGGTGGTGCTGGAGGAGCTCCGGGGGCAGTGCGTGTACAGGCTGTACCTGGTGAGTATCAACCCGGCGTACGGGTACCCGTTTGTGGGGCAGGGCTACCTTCAGACGCTGGTGGGTGAGGCTGTACCTGGTGGGTTACCTCACCTGGCGTGGCGTATGGGTGCGGGTGTGCAGGGCGGGACGTATAGGGACAACAGGTCCGGAAAGAACGCTCACCCGAGACGAGGTGCAGGTGGCCGTTTCATTGGGCTGAGTTCCTGGGGACCAGCTTGGTGTTCCCTGCCGGCCGGACTGTGACGGCCGTGTGCTGCCGCTACACCTCTCAGCCTGTGCCCCGCCCTTGTGCCCCCATGTATAAACCCCACAGCCCACACTACCTGGCTGCCCCTGCCCCGCTGTGGTCTCTCCCACCCTGCGCCCCACCCACGCCCCGCACCTAGATCATCATCTTTGCCTGCCTTATCCTCGTCTTTCGCCTCGCGTGTACCCCGCTATCACAGTAAGCAGCTCAGCATCACAGTATGAAACCGTAGGCCTCCCCAGTGCCCAGGCGCACGCGGAGACCGCCGCCGCAACCGCACTGCGGCAATGTGTTGAAGCCCTACCCCATGTTGGCCCACAGCCCCACACCTGTCTGGCCCACACCTGTACGGCCCACCCTGCGCCCCCAGATGCACGCTGAGCTGCTGGCTGCGCGGTGCCGCCCACCACCCCTAGTCGCCCTGCACCGCCGCTGCGACCACAAGGGGCTTTGTGCTCTCACCCTACCTACAACCTACACCTGTGCCCCCACCCTGTACCCCCAGGTGCACGCGGAGTTGGTGGCTCTATACCGCCGCCGCGACCGCACCTCCCGCTCCTCCGAGTGGCCCCTCCTCAGCGCCGACCTGCTGGCCCTGGCCGCACCTTGGGGGCCAGGGGTGGACGGCGGCGGCGGCAGCAGCAGCAGCAGCAGCAGCAGCAGGAGCAGCAGCACGGAGCAGAAGCTGCTGGTGCACGGCCGCATGATGCGCACCTACACCGTGTTCCAGAGATGAGGTGCTCCAAATGTAGCGCGGGAGGCGGTGTTCTGGTCAGAGGGTGGTCTGGTGGCCGCGCGCAGCGGGTGGTGTGGTGTGGTAGCAGCGGGTTGTGTGGTAAGTGCGGGTTGTGTGGTAGCAGCGGGCGCCGGAGCCATAGTCGGGTTGACGCGGGTGTTTGTGGGTGTTAAGCGCAGTCTGACGCTCTGACGTATGTTGATGGTGTTCTCCTGGTGATTCCATCAAAGAATGCATCGTCGGGAGTCACCTGCTGCATCAGTGATTGACTGACTTGGTGCTGCTGGTTAGCTGGTGACGAGTGGTGATGCAAGGGCCAGACCCTGGGCTGGCTGCGAAGTACCAGGACGGAAGGCATGGGTACCAGCTGCCTGCTGGAGGACAACTGGAACTCCTTCCGCAGACTGCCAGTGGCGTGCTCGTAACCCGCCTTCATGCAAAGTGCAAATACGACTCGATGCTTGGGATGGACTTCCATTGATCCTTACATTTCTCCCATACGTCAGGTCGTCAGCTCTCGTCATGCAGCACTGGGTGACCACGCGGCAGGCAAGAGGCAACCAATGCCACCCCCATGACATTGACCCCCATGGGGTAATACGGTATCCAGGATCGCCAGTTGTTATGTTATCCACTCAGAGCAAAAACCCCGGTGCGAAATCGGGGCAGTGTCCCCAGCCTGCCCAGCAGCGCCCCCGACAAACGCGGGAGATACGGCATGCCCACTTGCAGGCAAATAGCTTTAGTCTTGCTTAGCATTGGGTTGTCATTTATCCGTGCTCTGGTGCATCGGCGCCCTTGGGTTGACTGCCGATGGTTGGTGCGACCGGCGCAAGTGCCACGTGTGAGCACAGGCCGCCGCCCTCAAAGCCCAAAGTTTACAACTGCTTTCCTCCTAAACGCCACACTGGCAGGTGCGATGGTTGGCGTACAAAGGAGGGGCATGTACTTCTGCACCGCAATGGCGGGTCACTGCCCATCCACGGCTCCTTTCACGCGGTGTGTAAGCTCGAGTTTGCCTCCCTATGCCTGTTTTCCAGGCCTTGCATTCTTGCCGCCCCCGCAACCTTGCCCCGAAACCCACCTCAAACGCTTGAGCTGGCAGGGGAGCCACCCACCCGACTACAGCTTGACACGCCTACTATCATAATATCGTGCGTGTTACGCCAACAGCGATGCCTGGCGAGACAGCATGAAGTGTGCTCGCCGGTTGCCATTGCGTCCGAGTTCGTGCCATTTCCACGGGCTCAGGCAACAGACACCTTGGCACTCCCTCCCCGCATTTCCAGTAGGTTTGTACAGGGCAGTTGCTGATATGAGTACTGTATTGCGCCCCATGTGCACTATCACGATGTACAACAGTGTGGCCAACGGCAGCGCTCAAGGTGCTGTTCCCTGCCCCCATGTCACAACACTGCATGAACCGGGGTTTTTGCACTGAGTGATCATGCCCAGATTGCAGGCAGATCACGACTTCTTGTTCAGAGGACCGCAGGTAAAGCAGACCAGTTCCACGGCCAATTCTCATGGAGCTGTGAGCCCAAACTCTGCTCTGCTCCCTTGCATCAGCCCAACGTGGTAGCCATCCGCCCAAGCCATGCTCCTCTCAGCAGCGACAGTACAATTAGTGAACCGTATTCACAACAGCCGGCATCACCGAAATCAGAGGGCATTGTAACTTTATCACAAGGCCATAGTGCTTCGCCTTCACCTCTTTGAAGAGGCAACGGCAAAAATGACAGCCCAGCAAGCTGCCCACAGATAAACAATAGAAAGGCCAGCGCTGCTTTATGTATACCCTCATCCACCACGTTTGCAGGTGCTAGCCGGCGTCTCGGCAGAAAGCGGTAACTGACAGACACTGTCTTTGATTGACGTCCCTCCCGAAAAACAAACACGCCACACGCACCAATACGTTCATGCCGGCGGGGGCAGGCAAGGGTTTATGCCAAGCTACAGCACCGAACGTCGCTTAGGACATCCACACGTGCGCCTGTGCCGCTGACTCAAGCAAATGCTTAGTAAGGTATCTTCAACGGTATGACTGTGCCCGTGCACCAATACAATAAAGCGGATCAACGCGCTCACGACGTGAAGGGTAAAGATCCCCATATCGGGGCTCACTGACATTCTCGGAACATCCCCATTTGAGGTCCTGACGGCCTGGCTTTAATGGCACAAACCATTGTTCCACGACTTGATCTCCTTTGTCACGCACCCTCTGAAATGCGCCGCTCACATGCATCAACACACAACCGCAAACCGATAGCCGGGACTGCTCGGCAAACCCTCACATGCCATTACCACCCCTCACCGCTTTGCCCCGACTACGCATCGGTCGCCACTTACTGAGCCACAGGCCGGAAGCATGCAAAGCACCCGAAGCCCTTCTTAGCCGCCGCCGCCGCCGCCGCCTGCTTCGCCGCAGGCTGCTGGGCAGACTCCACAGCCTTAACCGCCGCCGACACCGCCGCCGCCTCCACACCGTCGACCTTGCCCGCCGCCTCCACCTTGGCCGGCAGCGACCGCGCTGCCTCCTTCTCCTTCTCCTGCTCACCCACCGCCTTGCTAGCCACACCCGCCGAGGCCTCCACCCTGGCGGCGGCGTCCCGCGACCCCACGGACCCGGAGCTGCTGCCGGACGTGGCAGCTGCCTCCACCTCGGGTGAAGCAGTGGCGGCGGCGCCACTGGCCGACAGCTCCGCCGGCGCCTCCACCTCCTGCGACGGCAGCTGCTGTGCAGGGGTGCTGCTGGTGGCCCCTGCCGCAGCGGTGGCAGTGGTGGAAGCAGCAGCGGAGGCGGCAGTGGGCACAGCCGCCGTAGCGGTCTCGGCAGAGGACGCCGCCGCCGCCGCAGCGGAGGGGCCCTCCGCCTCCGGGGCTGAGGCCGCAGCCGCGCCGGCGGCCGCGGAGCTGGGGCCGGTGAGCGCAGCGGAGAGGTCCTTGGCGGAGACGGCCTGCTTGGCGCCCGGCGCGCCCGGTAGGAGCTGCAAGCACAAGATAGCAAGGCGTACAAGTACATCAGCACATTCTCACGGGGAACTTGCCATGCATTTGCCCATTAAGTGCAGCCTGCATACAAGCGCTGAGCTCACGACAAGGCATCAGCTTGCCAGCATGCTGCACGACAACCCCGGCACGTGAATGGTACTCCTGTCACACCCCAGTCCGTGCTTCCTTCCCGCTTGAAGTTGTAGAGCACGAAGCCGGACGTTCAGCTCTTACGTAGTTGTCCGAAAGCACTGTTTCAGGACCCACCTCCACGTCCGACTTGCGCTTGCGGGTGGCGGACCCAGGGCCGTCCTCGGCGTCAGAGGCCTTAGGCGAGGCGGCGGCGCTGGGGCGCGACGAGCGCGGCTTGATGGTCACCTTGGACGGGCCGGCTGCGGAGCACACAGGGCGCAAGGGGCAGCGGTGTGATGGGTGGCGTGTAGCCTGGGCGGCGTGCGTGGGACAGGTCGGCAAGCGGACGGGGCGCGACTTGCAAGGGGATGGGGATGAGGGTTTGGGGATGCAGAGCGGGGAAGCCGAGACTGGGCGTGACGGGCGGAGAGTTGGTGAGTTGGTGTGTGGGACCTGGGATTTAGGACGTACCCTTGACCGGGTGCTCCTGGCCGAAGACGAAGATGTCGGTGGAGGCCTGGGGCTCTGTGGCACCTGCGGGTATGAGGCGAGCATGGTCAGCCGTGTGTACCAGGGGTATGCGAAAACGCGTGCGTGTGCACCAAGGGTGCCTGCGGCTGCACCAAACAGGCCAATCGCCCAGCCAAGGAGCTGAACCCTGCATCCCGTGACAACGTGGCCTCCTAGACGTAACGGTATGCTGCCAAGTGCCCCCACAGAGGCCCAGCAGGCACGGGGAAGCAGCTTAAATGGCAGCACCCATCCACTACCCCACAAGTGCAGAGTCAAGCGCTGTCCACTCTCGCACCTGCTGCCGCGCTGCTCTCCAGCCCATCCGAGGCGGCCGCCTCGCCGTCCGCCAGAGCAGCTGTGGGCGCGCTGGGGCCGCGCGGCGGCAGGGGGCTGCGCGCCATGGCTGCCTCCGCCGCCAGGGCCTTTGCAGCCTGACCCCCCTGCTGTTCCACCTCCTGCACCTGCTTCACTGCAGCTGCGCTGGCAGCGTCAATGACCTTCGCTGCCGCCTCCGTCGCCTTGGCAGGATCTGCAGCAGCAGCTGCCACCGCCGCCGGCGCCGCCGTAGCGGCAGCTGCCACCGCTGCCGCAGCAGCAGCGACTTCCTTACCGACCTGCACGTCCACCTGCTCAGCCGCCACCGGGTCGGCGGGGATCGCCGCCGCAGCAGCTTCGGCACGAGTCGCAGCCGCCGCCGCAGCAGAGCCGCTGCTGGCAGAGGCAGCGCTCTCCTGAGCCGGGGCAGTCACGCTGCCGGCCGCGGCAGGACTGGTGGGCGCCCCGTTGGCGGACGCGGACACCGAGGCGGTGGTGGCCGAGTCGCGGAAGGAGGGGATCAGCTTCTTCACCACGTTGGCCACGGTACCGTACGCCCGGCGGCCCACAGTGCGCGGCGAGGCCGTGTTGGCCGTCGCAGCCTCCGCAGCAGCCACGCTGGCTGCCGCGGGCGACACGGCAGCAGCAGGTGCTGCTGCTGCTGTTGCCGCAGCCGTCACGGCCGCGGGCTCCGGCGCACTCTGTTCAGTTGCGGGCTCCGCAGCAGACGCACTCGCAGCACCAGCGGCCTCCTCCGCGCCGCTGCTCGCCACGGGCTGCACCTCGTCCGCGAAGCCACCGGCCCTGGTGTCCACCACGGGAGACTCGCACTTCTCCAGCAGCGGCATGGGCAGGCCGCCGCCCTCGGACACCTCCTGGCTGGCTCCGGCCGGCTGGAGCTGCCCAGCCTCCTGCTCATCGGCAGTGATTGCAGCTGCAGCAACAGGAGCGGCGGCGGCCGCGGATTCGGCCACAGGGTCCTCCGCAATGCAGCCGGTCAGCAGGGCCACCAGGCCTGCGTGCTTGTCGTCAGGTGAGCCCGCCTGGCTGCTGGCGCCGTCGTTGCTGGTGCCACGAGATGGCGTGGCGGGCTGGCTGCCCTCCCGCTCCGCAGCTGCAGTACCGGCAGCGGCAGGCTGCTCCTGCTGGTCGCGCTGCTGCAGTGTGCCGGGGGTGCGAGTGGGGAACGCCGTGTCGCGGGGGCTGGCCTTAGGGGATACCATCGCAGCTGCGTTGATCACGTTGCGGAAGATGTCGGCGGACAGGTGGTGGGCAGCAGCGGCCGCGTCCTCGGGGTATCGGGTACCCCGCGCGGGGCTTGACGAGGCCGCCGCGGCGCCGGGGCTGCCGGCGTTCTCTGCGGGAGCGGCCTGCACGAAGCCAGCGGCCATGACGGCGTCGCGGCCAGCCGTGATGGCGGGTGGCTCGGCGTTGGCGAGCAGCTTCAGACCCAGCTGCTGGGCGGTGACGGGCTCAGGGGCCGCGGCCGCGGAGCTGCTGCCGCCGTTGCTGCCGCGGAGGCCTGAAAACAGGCGCTTGAAGATGCCGGGGAAGCCGGCGGACTTGCGTGTCGTGCTGTCCGCGCGGCGGGTGTCCTTGGTCTGGTCCTTGTTCGACGGGTCGTCAGCGCGGTCGGGGCTGGACGCCACGTCGGCAGGCGCGGATGCAGAGGCGCTGGGCTGATCGGGCAGGACCACATTGCCGAAGTAGAAGATTGCAGGCTGCACGGCCAGCTTGACCGTTCCGTCCTCCTGGGGGACGAGGCGAACCTGCACGGCCGTGCCTGGAACCGTGGCGTTCGTCGCGGTTGGGCCCGCCGGCTGGTCAGCTGGGGCGGTGCCGTCGCTGCTGGATGCGGAAGGTGTGCGAGGTCCAGCAGGACGGAGCAGGCCGCGGCGGGCCTTGGCGCTGGGGACCTTCGCGGGCGGCTTGCTCGACGTGGGTGCGACCTGTCGAGGAGTTGATACGGAAAGGTCACTATTCCGCTCTAGGCTGGCCGACCGATACTTGCAAGCCCCTATTTAGTTTGCTACTTACCGGATTCGCTGCCTTGGGGCGCTTCAGGGGCGCCTGGTCTTCAGGCTCGGGCCTCTCCCGCTCCGCTGGCCCCTCGTCCTCCTCGACTGGGTCGGGAACGCCGTGCTCTAGCGCATCATCTGCATCTTGTATGTTGGCAACCTCGGGCGGTGGAGGTGCTGGACTGGCGACCGCGTTGGGGGCGGGCGAGAAAGTTGGGTTCAGAAATGCGGTGATATTCCCGCTGACGACCGAGTTCCGACACGAGTGACGCTCCTCACAGTCCCTGTAAGCGTCCTCGTCACTACCGGTGAAGGAGTGCCAGTCATCTGCGGTGCATCCAAACGCGCAAATCTGTTTTACGGCCCAGTGCAAGCAACCTTGCTGCGAGGCATAGGTCTGGGGATGTCGCGCTCAATCTGCTCGAAACAGCTCACCTAGGTCTTGGACCTGATAAGAGCCCACACGTTCAAGCTTTTGGCTCTTCATCTTGTCCAAGTGTGTGTTCAAGTGTGAAGTCAACGAGTCACGCCTTTGGTCTTGGATATAGATAAGGGTATGTGATACAAGGTATGCTACGGGACAATCACTCTGGCCAATGAGCGCGACAGCAAGATTTTCTCATACAACTGAAAAGCGTGTTAGCCGTGCAACTGAATATCAGCCAATGGGCAGAACCGGGTCATGCCAATTTCTGCAAAACAGAAAGAAGGCGTCACGAAAGAAACTCAGGCTGCAAGGGGCCAACGGACCCACCGACCCACGACCCGCTCCAGAACCGGGATTCGAATTCACCTGAATTTCACAGCTGCCCCAGCATGCGGCCAGTCATACACCACGACTTTAAGATGTATAAAAAATAGCTCATACACATGCATGGAACTTTAAGCTGTTGCATCCCGTTCCTCCCCTCGTCGCGGACGCGGCGCGCTCGTGTCCCAGCCAATGGCGTTCCAGCCTTGGGTGAGGACTAGTAATTGTAACAAGAAAGTGTCATCGACGTGCATGCTGCTGGGTTACACCAGCTTCAAGTCTGAAAACGGGGGGTGCACCCTGCCCCATGCGCGCAGGACGTTCGCGGTATGGCATCGCCGCATCGGCAGCCAGCCGTGTCGATAACTCCTATAGAGCAGCAGGATGAGCTGGCGCAGAGCTACAACGCCGCGCTACAGGCCTTTGAGTCTGCAAGGCGCGTCGTTGCGGACCTGTCCTCTGGACTGCACGACCCCCATGCCGCTCAAATGGACGTCTCGGCTCGCATATCCTCTCGGCAAGGCCGCTGCACCTTGACTGGCCGCAAGCGCAAAATGAGCCCTTGCCTTTACGACTTCGGCGACCATGCACCGTCATCTTGCCCCGGTGCTGGAGCCAAGGCCGACACGCCCACGCAGGTGTGGACGGTTCCGGCAGTCCTGTACCCGCCTCCCCACCCCGCCTACCAACGGCGCGCACAGCCTGTGATCCGCCGCACCAATGCATGAAAAAGGCTACTGCATGTCCACGTATGGCATCCAGCCTGTTAGCAGCACAACCAACTCGTCCTTCTTCCCTTTGGCCGCCCACTGTCCACCCAACTCCTCCGCCGCCACGGCTGTGCTCGCAGGAGCTGCTGCCTGCCTGCAGGAGCGAGCTGCGGAACCACCAGCTCCAGGCCGTGCGCTGGCTGTCCTCCCTAGAGACCCAGGGCGTCACCGGCATCCTTGCGGACGAGCTACAGGCCGACCGGCGGGCTGCCATCGCTGGCCTCCTCGCACACGTTGCGTCCACCCCACCTGATGACAATAGTCTGCTGCTCCCAAGACACTCTGGCGGCAGCAGTGCTCCCGGCCCGGCCCCCAGTGTGTGCCTGCTGCTAGCGCCCGCGGACAGCCTGACGGCGTGGGCGGATTGCATACAGGAGGCTGTGGAAATGCAGGTTCTGCTGAACGACGGCTCGCAGGCCAGCGCGGCCGCCATCGGGACGGCGTGCAGCGGGGGCGGCGGCGCCAGCAGCGGCTCCGCTGCCGCAAGCGGAAGCGGCTTCAGCACAGGTAGTTTGGCCTTCGTGATGTGTGTGTATATGGCAGCTGTAGAGTGCGTGAGGGCTCGCGCCTGCACTTGAGCGAGTGATAGAATGTTGGCCCTTTAAGTGACCCATGGGTCACTGGCTGGCAGACGAAAGGCTCCGACTTGCCGCCCAGCAGACCGAATGCCATCCTGTCCATGCACTTGCCCATGCACAAGCACAAGCACAATGATCTGTTATGGCGTATCATGAAATGTTTATTCAGTGCTTTCTTACTCACAGAAGGGTTGTCCTCGACCCGTATTGCCTGCCAACAGCACTTGAGGGTCTGCCTTAGGCCCACGTTAACCTGCGCGCGCTCCTCCTCCGTGCCCCTCCGCTTGCAGGCGCACCAATGCCGCTTCAGCCCCAAGCCCAGCAGGCCCAGTACGGCGCCGCATTCGCACCCGTCATGCGACGCATGGCCAGCGGGGGAGCCTGCCCCTCCTCCACATCCGCGCCCACCGCACCCTCGAGCAGCACCTTCCCCGCAGGCGCCAGCGGCCACCCGATCCACACCAGCACCTACCGGCCCCGGGACGGCAGCGCCGGCAGCAGCAGCGCAGCGGGGGTGCACCCCTCAGCCCACGCCCCGCACCCGCTGCTGCACCTGAGCCAGCACCATTACCCAGGCCTGCCTCAGCGGCCCCCGGCTCCGCCGCCGCAGCCCATGCACCCGCTCGTGGTCATCCTCTCACCCCTGGAGCAGCTGCAGAGAGACCTGCCCCTGCTCGCACACATACCCACACCTCGGCTGCTGGTGGCCGACCTCGCGTGTCAGCTGGGCTCCAAGCGGTTGGAGCAGGGTGCAGGGGAGGACCCCATGGACGGGCGGGGCAGCAACAGCAGCTTTGGCAGGACCGGCCCCGGCCTGCCACCGCAGTACCACGCAGCAGCAGCAGCAGGAGGAGGGACGTGGGGGCAGGGCGGGAGGGCTCCGGAGCCGGGCCGTGCGTACGGGTCGGCGGCTGAGGGGCAGGGGCCCAGCGGGGGAGGCGGGGGCGAGGACATCCCGCTGCACACCCACCTGCACCTACTGACGAGGCTGCCCGCGGAGTCCCGCGTGCTGCTGTCCGGTAAGCTGTGTTTACGGTAGCTGCCTGCCTTCGGGCCCCTTTGGGCTCGCTTCGTCGGAAGTATCTTAATCTCCCTTCTCAGGCATGTCATGGTTGAAGACGGGCGCAACCAAGCACAAAGGCCAGTACTCACGAGTCTTAACATCGGTGGTGAAGGACATGTCCTGCACACCGTCTGCACTTGCTCCGGTCTCCAGTCGTGGTCCTCGGACCACTTGCATGCCGCAACGGAGCCCATCCCCGTCCATTCAACCACTCACACCCACTCACACCAACTAACGCCCTCTCGCTGCCTTGGCCCGCAGCCGGTGAGGTGGACCCGCCCGGCGACAGCGTGTGGCTGCTGCTGCAGCTGCTGGTGCCTGCCGTGCACCGGCCGCTGTGGGATGCTGTGCGGGCGCTGCAGCAGGCCGTGCTGGCCAGCGGGGCGCGCGTCAGCCCGCAGAGCAAGGTGCGGCAGCGTGTGCAAGTGGACGTACACGGTTGTCCGTGGTACGGCTGTGCCCTGGCCGTGGCATGGACGGGCAGTGTAGTTGCGTTTTGCGATAGCGGGTGGGGCAAGGTGCACTGGCAGCATTGCGTCCTCGCTGAAGTGCAACCGCTCACCGGCGGTGCACCGTCAGAACGGAGCTAAGTGCAGCCTGCAGCACGCAGCGGACGCGTAGCCAACACTCCTTCTAAGGATCACTCCACCGCATTGGGCACGGACTGGCCCTGCCCGCCTCACCGCACGAAGGACTCGATCCCTCACGCTGCCCTCTTATCAGCGCACTGTCCCACCGTGAAACTGGCACCGCTGCTGCGTCCTTACTAGTTTTACTAATCTCACTTCACCTATTGCTCCCCTGGTGGTTCCACTTCTCCCAGGAGCGCATCATGATGGAGATGCACAGCCGCCTGGTGGCGCTGCTGCGGCCGCTAGCGCTGCACCGTGCTGCCCGGGACGTGGACCTCTCCAACATGCGCTCCGCCTCCACCTCCCTCAACCTGTACGACCACTTCTCGTCCGTACAGTCCAACGGCGGGCGATAGCGTCGCTGGATAGCGTTGGTTTTATATTACGTTGCGTGCTAGGAAGGCACGACTAGGGGAATGCCCTCCGGCCCTGTGGGCTGCGTAGGTACGGATGCGGAGGAGGTATGACTCTAGGCCAGGCAAGCTACCAGGTGTGTTGGGTCTCGCTAGAAGGTTTAGGTGCAGATGGGGTAGCTAGGGGTGCGCAGGCGAGCGGGTAGCTGCATGGCAGGGCACATGGGGCAGTTGGTGGCGACTTCGGGTGGGCGGTAGAGAGAGCATTCATCGATTGTTTGCTAGCTTCCATCATTCTCCTAGCCCATTTTTGATCAGCCCAGGCGCCGATGGCATGTCACGGCGCTTTGGTGCTGCAGTTGCCCCGGCGGCCAACAGTCAACATGACATTTTGGGCTGTGCCGTTGGTGAGGCAAGAGCGCCGGTAGGGCGCCAACCTTGATGCCTTGATGCCTTCCACAATTTCTGCAGTCATTCTGGCTCTTCCTCCATTTTACCAACACATGTCTTGGTATTGGCAAACACCACGTGGCATGGTTGGCGGTGCTTGTTCTGAGGTTCTGTTCCTCGGCTGCGATGGCAAGGTTGGGGACGCGTTTTGTCAGCCCAATGGTGGCTGCTGTGGCCTTTGGTGAAGCGTGCTTTAAGTGTTATAAGCATGATTCTGTGGCATGAGTCCGTTTTGGGCTTTTGGTGGACGGCACAAGTTGGGCCGTACTTTTCCTGTTGCGTAAATCTTTCCTTGCTCTTTTCCGTTAGCACCTTGCCGCGGATGGACCGACGTGCCACGTGTTTGCCTGCTGCTGCGGAAGTTACGCTCTGCCAGGCGGGCAACAACTTCCCTTCTTCATTGAGCACTGTGCACCTTCCGTTCATGTGCAATGGCTGCCTACTTTTACATCCCGCAGAACCATTGGCAGGTGATTGCAGCAAGAAGCGGTAGAACGGTGCACGTTGCTGTCATTCGCACTCCTGGTCAGCGCGCCGTACGTGTAACGACCACCCCTCATGGCAAGTGGTATGTTGTTGATACCGATAGTGTTGTCCAGGCTCTCCTGGTGTTGTCTGTAGACACGAGCTTTTCCGCAACGCGTCCATGAGAAGTAAAGCGCCACGGCCGGTACCAAGCGTGCCAGGCCTGGCCAGGCCCATGGGTCGCAGCAAGCTTCCTTCTGATACGATAAGGAGGCACGCTTACTTTACCCAGCAACATCATCTTCTTGTGTTGCTCTGTGTGAATATTGCTCGCGCTCATGCCAGGTCACCAAAAAGCGGGGGAAAAGCGCACCCATCAGTCGCGCAGTGGACCTTATAAAGAGCAGTCTGATGCGCAGAAAATACACGTAGTTGTGCGCACAAAACCATCGCGTCAGTTTGATTCATCGCCGCTGACTTCTCTTTCTACGCTCTACCCGCCCGTTAACGCCGACTCGCGCGCTTTGGCCGGTCGCTTGAATTATAACAGTAAGGGGCAGCAAGCACAAGGCACTTTACGTATGGCTGCGAGCTTGAGGACCAAGGGCCTTCAATGGCGCAGCGCGGCTGCGCCGTTGCCTGCGCTGCCCAGCTGCTCTACGGCAAAGGAGCACACGGATGTAAGTCTGACCCTATGCATATATACTGGTCAAGCGGCTGGCCTCAAAGACAGCGCCTGGCGGGGCTCCCTTGTAAAGCCCTTGTTCCATGCTTGCACGTTCGCCAACGGCTCAAGCCTGTCCGCGCCGTGCCCTTGCAGCTTCCAAAATGGTCGTCTACATCACAACATTCGCGTAGCGTCTCCGCGTCAGGCGCTGCGCGCGCTGAGCCCTCCGTTCGCCATGAGCTCGGCCGGCCCGCGGCGCTTTCCAGTTGGGACGCCACAGAGGAGCTAGAGGCCTGGGCGCACGATCCATCTCTAAAGCCCAGTACACAGGTTGTTGCTTCTCGGGCTCGGCAGCTCTCCCACGGCCTTCGCCGTTTGCGGCCTTCTCAGCTAGCGGCCGTTGCACGCGCCCTGGCATCCATGGGCCACCACCCCGGCGAGGACTGGCTTTCCGAGCTAGACGCCGTCTGCTACTCGCACCCAGGGCCTTTTGACCCAGCGTCCTCCACAGCCCTGGTACACGCCCTCGCCCAGCTTCACAAGGCATCGCAGCAGCCCCAACAGCAGCAGCACCACCATCAGCACCAGCTCGCCCACACCAGCCACCCCCACCGGCGCGAGAGGCAGCGACCGCACCGCAACGGCCCTCGCCCACACCACTCCAGCGCCAGCAGCACCGTTAGCACCACCACCACTACTGCCCACCCCTCTCCCACGGCCCACACGGCCGAGCCGGCGCCCTTCCGCTTCCCCCAAGCCGTGTACCTGCGTCTGTCAAACCCTGGCTCGCAATCCAGCGGTACGGCGTCGTACTCGTACGAGCAGCTTGCCGTACTGCTGCAGTCGTTCCGGAGCCTGGGAATGGAGGTTGGAGATGACGTGGCGTTGGCCATCGGGGCCCGCATGGCGGCGCAGCTGATGGACATGGGGCCGGAGAGGCGGGCGGCGGCGCTGCAGGCGGTGGTGGGCGGCGCCGCGTAATATGTTGTACGCCGTACGCCGTATGTCGTGCGCCGTACGCATATATGACGAGGGGTGCACTGGGGTCTGCCGGTGTGGTGCTGGGTCGCTGGTGTGAGCATACGGTATCCAGGGGCTAAGGTGAGCATAGCGCGTCCTGGGGCTAAGGTGAGCACCTGGGCAAGGGCGCATGAGAGAAACGAGAATCGTCATGGCAGTAGGAGTGTGTGCAAGAGGCGAGCTATAGAAGGGCGTGGTGTGGAGAGTGGCGTGTTCACAGGCGAGGGTCGGCTGTTGTGGGAGAAGAGTGAGGAAAGTACACCGAGAGAGCTTGAGAGGATTTCCGGTCAGCAACACCGCTGGTTTTCGCGTTTGGCCATAACGCCCATGCATCGTGCATGCATGGTGGAAATTTTGTCACCCAGAGCGACGTGAATTTTTGTAGGGCAGGGGCCTGTACGGGCTTCATCATCAACGCAGGGCCTGCTACAGCGTGCACCGGTATCAACTGCTGTTGCCCCTGTTTTTGTGTGCCGCTGACTGCATGCCTCGAGTGGTACTGTGGGCGGCTTCCCGCGTACTGCACAAGCTCGTCCTGGGACTGTTGCCGGTGTATGCGTAGCAAGGCGCGTAGTTACCCCGTTTTGGTGCTGTGCTCGAGGTTTCCACACGAGGCACCTCCTGTGCCGTACGGCGTGCCGCTCGCATGCCTACGGGCTTGACTCGTTCCTGGCGAGTTGCCGTCTTGCCAATAGCAGTTGTACAGTGGGAGGCTGGGAGCCGCTATGTGGCAAGACGGAATGTGGAGTGGCTATACCGGTACCCCAATGTTCGACACGTGTGCCATGTCGTACGCTGGCTAACGAGTTTGATGGGCCTACGGGCACTGATCTTATGTACCATAACCATGCCGCAGTTTTGCATGATTGTCCGCGGCCTACCGTAGAGGGCTCGCAGTGGTCCATGAAGTTGCTTGTTCGTCACATTGCGCTGGCAGTTGGCGTCATTGGCGTGCAGCTGCGCAAATTTGGTCGTTTGGTGCGCTTCCTGCGGTGCGTCGGGGCACAGATGGAGGTGCAGGTAGAGCGGGTGGTAGGGGAGAGGGGGTCGGTTTTCGGTTGTGGCGAACACGCAGGCAGGGGATCCCAAAAGAGGTCCACCGTTTGGTCACAGGCAGATGACAGGATGCATGCCGACTGCCGCATTCCAAAAGTCATGCACGACCTGTACTGTAAGGGCTTGGGGGAGTGTGACCGGGTGGGACTCACCTGGACTCACGAGCACAGGTGGTCTGGGTACGGTTTTGCAGTCTTGGCCCCTTTCCAGCGCCAAGCCCCGTCCGGCCTGGGTGGTGTGGCTTGTTCGCCGCTTCTTGTGGTTAGGCAGGATATGCTGGCCGCTTGCTGCACACCGCGTGAACAAGCACACCTGGCCGGACTCCAACCAGCTGGGACACCCAGGGACACCAATCCAAGAGGGAGGTCCCGACCAGGTGCCGAACCCTGCTACCGACATGGGCCCCAACGCCAAGGGTCCCGAGCCGCCGAATTTGCAAGGGCCCTGGCGCATGGGCGCAGAGTACCTTAACCGCATCAGTTAGATGACCCAAATGCACTGCTCGGGTAACGTAGCGAGCACCGACCGTGGCGAGGAGGGTGGGGCTTGACTGGGCTGGACGCTGAGGCAGAAAGCAGGGAGCTGGGAGGCACATGGGAAGTCCATTGGCACTCGGGGTTGGCAGCTTATAACCGACGATCACAGCCGGTAGAGCTTTGTGATAGTTGGTTTACGGTATGCTCGCTAGCGGCTGCGTGTCGAACCCTGGAATGGCAAGGTACGGAAGAGTGTCTCCTACCTCTCAAGGTACCACGAACAGCTGCCTGGCGACAAATTTGCTACTTAAGATTTTACTCACTCACCTGTATTACCTCACAAAAGCTAGTAACTGATATGCACTTTGCAGCGTGAACACGAGAGGTAGTTGCCAGCAACATGCCACGGGGAACGCGTTTCGAGGCTGCGAAGAACAACAAGGACTACTTTGGCCACACGGTGCGTAGTCACACCGTACTGAGAACAGTCCTTGCTTCGAGCCTGCTGGCAGGGGCATGTCGTTGCGCAGTGGAAGGCCGACAAAAGCTGACAAGGCCGAACTGGTCCCTTCTACACGCAGTCTGAGCACGAAGTAAAACGAAGCAAGCCACGAGGTGGCATCCTTGCTTTCTTCGGTTGCGGGGTGCCCCGGGAGAGGAGCGAATGGGCCGAGGCGCCGAGGGGCCGACGACAGGGGTCCACCGCGTCTATGACCGGGCCCGCGGGCCAGAAAGGTGGCACGACAGCTGACATGTTGGCCGGTCAGCGGCGCTCTGCGTCTGTCTCTGGCGCCATACCCATGAACGAGGAGCGGCTGCCCAAGATGGACGGACGCAGCAGCCTACCCGGCACGCAGGTGGGCCCCGTTGCTGCTACGCCTTCGTGCGCGGCGCAGTGCCTGCGCTGCCCCATTTCCCCCAATCCTATCAGGACCAAGCATTAACTGTGCATAGCTTGGCTTAGGGTCCTTATGCCAGCCTGGTACCTGGAAGCCCGGTTTCCATTGCTGTTGCACGCCTTACTCCGCCCACACGCTCCGCACATCACATCGCCAATGCCACACGCCCCTAGCCTCAACGTCCCCACACACCCTCTTTTGCTGCTCCCCACCCCATCCCTAGGCCGGGGCAGCAGACCCCAACAACCCACGCAAGCCCAAGGTCAAGCCCTTCCAGGTGTCCCCCGGGCCCCTGGGCGCCTCACCCACACGCCAGGAGGACCAGCAGCACCAACAGCAGCAAGAGCACGACGCCACACCATCCCCACCACCACCACCACCGCACATCCTAGCTGCACCCGAAGGCGCGGGCTCCATACGCAGCTCCGCCCGCCCCGCCAGCCCCTCACCGCTGGGCCTCAGCCCTGCCACCCCGCAGGCGGGCAAGGACAAGGACACAGACAGGGACAGCCTCCCAGCGGCACCGGTGCAAGCCTTTGACAGCTTTGCCCGCACGGCCTCCTTCTCTGCAGTCCTGGAACAGCAGCCGGCAGGGGACGCCGACGGCGGTGGGGTGGCGGCAACCGGGGCAGCGGACGACGGGCCGGCCTCGTTCCGGGGCCTGCCGTGCGCAGTGCCTGATGGCGAGCAAGGCAACGGAGCCAACAACGCAAACAATAACAGCAACGCAGACGCAGACGGCGACCTCAACGCCGAGGCTTCTTTGCTGGTTGCGAGCCCTGGTGGTGGTGGTGGCGGCGGCGGCGGCTGGGCCCGGGCCGGCCCACAGCCCGCCGTCCCTGTCAAAAAGTCAAGCAGCCTTGACACCATTGACGTACCAGACGTCCCCAAGCCACCCGGCGCCGCACAGCCCCTCCCCCCGCCGCCCCTGGCGCCCTCCGCCTCCCTCCTGCGCAGCCCCAACGCCTCATCCCCACCCCCTCCCGCGCTCCTTGCGTCGCCCTCCATGCAGCGCACCTCTCCCCCCGCCCCCGCCCCGCTCCTTGCATCGCCCTCCATGCAGCGCACCCCCCTTCCCGCCCCCGCCCCGCTCCTCGCCTCGCCATCCATGCAGCGCACCCCCCTCCCCGCCCCCGCCCCGCTCCTTGCATCGCCCTCCATGCAGCGCACCTCCCTCCCCGGCGGGCCCACAGCCCCGCCCATGGTGTCCCCATCCCTTCGCCGCAGCTCCCTAACCGGCGGCGCGCCCCCGGGCCCCAACCTGCGCCCGCTGCCCGCCCCCGGCCAGCCCCCCACGCTCCTCCCAGCCTCCTCCCTTCGCCTACCACCTCCCGGCCCGCCCCCGCTGCTGTTCCAGGCCAGCCCCTCGTTCAGCAGGAACGGCAGCAGCCCTGCAGCAGCAGCGGCAGCCAGTGGGATCCCGCTGTCTCTCAAGCCCATCGGCTCCATGCAGCGCAACCAGGTGAACCTGACGGTTGTGTCGCAGGAGGAGCAGGCGGTTGCAGCCAACCGACTGGCGGAGCTGCAGCGGGTCATGAAGGAGAGGCAGATGAGGGAGTCGCAGACGGGGGACGGTGGCAGCGCGGGCGAAGGAAACGCAGATGGGGGCAGTGGCGCACCGTCGCGGAGGTCCAGCGGTGGGGAGCAGGCACCCCGCCGTGGCGGCAGCGGCGGCAGCGGCAGCGGGCGGGGCGGGCTGCAGGCGCAGCGTATCGACGAGGAGGGGGAGGAGGAGGAGGAGGAGGTAGAGGAGATGGGACTGGGCAGGGCGGCGCCGGCGGTGGTGGGGTCTGGCGGGTATGCCGCCGGCAGCAGCACCGGGGGAGGCAGGGGGGAGGCGGTGACGGCGGTTCAGGAGGTGGAGGTGGAAGAGGAGGATGAGGAGACGGCGAGCCTGAGGCCGCCGTCGCCTCCAGTGCGCCGTACGGTGTCGGAAGAGCCCACCAGGCCGGCGGGCGCCGCCGCGGAGCTGCGGCCGTTGGCTCTGAGCGAGACCGGCGGCGGCGGCGGCGGCGGCGGCGGCGGCGGCGGCGCGAGAATTGGTACGTTGGATTCGGTGCAGCCGGCCGTGCGCAATGGCATGGGGGCCGGGGAGAGGCTGGATCCCATTGCGGATTTCGGGCCGGAGCTGGATATCACAGGGTCGGAGGCGTTGCTTGGGGGGCGGGACATGGGCATGCCTGGGCAGGTGGACTCGTTCAAGCGGCTGATGAGCGAGATCGAGCTGTAGTGTGGTGCGTGGTGCAGGACGCGGGGTGCGGGAGCTGAAGTGCGGTGTATGTGTACGTGCGGATAGGACGAAGGCATGTCGGCCTGCGTTATACGGTAATGATGTGTTGTCGTGGCGGTGGCAGTGGGGGTGGCGGCCGGGGCTGATGGTGGCAGGTGTCGGTCTGCAGTGTGTAGCACGAGCCAGGAACCTCAAGCAACGGCGGAGATGGCTATCTCCTTTGTACATAATGCATTGATGCAGAGCCGCTGGAACATACGGCTACATGTGCTGACCGTAGTTGCTGGGTGTGCCGTACTCGGTGGCACCTGGGCCGCAAATCGCAGCGTGCAACTCACGTCACGGTGCGTGGGTTGGTCGGTGTGTGGAATGTGTCTTTGGCCGCCCTTAATGACAGAGACGTCAAGGTTCGTTGTGGTAAAGCAACATCTGCGTCGACCGCATGACCGAGGACTGTTGTTTGTTGCAAAGCGCGCGCACAAAATGGGCGCTGTAAGGCAGCGGAGGGTACCGACGCCGCATCTCAACAGAGGTCAGGTGCGGAGCACGTGATATGCTTCCCTGCGACGGACAGTGCCTGTGCAGCACACTCAACTGCAGTTCGTGCAGGTATGCGCAGCGTGTTAAATGCCGCGAGGCGTGTCAACAAGTAAGGGGAATGGGGGCGCCTTTGGGCAGGGCTGGGTGTCACTCCACAGGCTGCGGGTAATCCCTGTCCCACAGCCGCACGGGCTCCCCTGCCGTAGGGATCACTGTCAGACGGAAGCCGCCCAATCACTTTTACACTGCTATCGACCGGCCTGAGCTGCGACATCTGCGGTGTGTTTTGATTTGTTGTTACCAGGCGCCCGGCGGCAAGTGCAGACCTCCAGCACGCATTCGCGCGCACTCGCACTGCGAAGCTTGGGCGCCAAAGTAGCATTTAGCGCAGCTCAGGATGATATAAACAAGAAAAGGAATTCTGTGACGGTGTAGGCCAACTAGTGGTGACACAGCAGCAAAGAGTATGTCGGACGGGCGGTGTAGGACATTCAGTTTGTACCAAAGCGTACCTCTTCGGTTGCAGTTGCGTATGGGACTCCCCTACTACGCCGCCTGCATTTGGGACCGCACACCAAGCCTCCAAGGCCACTCCCTTTCATAAGCAGCACTTAGCTGCCGTACACAGTCCATTTGCGTAAACACCAATAGTTACGGCTCAGAACCAAAGACCGGTCGTTGCTTCAACGATAACCAACCTCCTGCCCTGCGATCTGTTCCCTTCTAACAGCGACAGCCGCTTGTCGCTCAATGCCTGGCAGAATCTCGAAAAAACAGTCCGGATCAAAGCGCAAGATGGAGTCGGCCGGAGTGGAGGCTGCGGTTCGCGCTGCATGCGCCGATGACTCCCGCGTGCCGGTGACGCTCCTTTCTGGATTCCTGGGCGCCGGCAAGACCACTCTGTTGAAGCACATCTTAACCAATCGCGAAGGTCTCAAGGTGCGCTGCAGCATTGGTGCGACCACCACGCGATATCTGCCCGAATTGCTAGGGACTCACCGCGTAGTTGCCACGTGGCGGCGGTGGGGCCTCGTAAGGAAGGTAGCTGCCAGCCCCTGCAGCTGCTCTCAGGTCCCATCAACCTCAGCCATGGCGTACGGGCTATCAATGGGGTGTCGTAAGCTGTTGGCCCTTGGGCCCCAACTTGCTGTAATGCTGGCTGGTGAACCAGACCTAAGGGCCTAGGACCCCAACCGCCCCCGTGGCACAACGCCAGCACGCCACACGCATGCCACCCACATCGCAATGCTCCATCACGCGGGCACGCCCCCACCCCCCAGGTCGCTGTGATCGTCAACGACATGGCAGAGCTCAACATTGACGGTGCTCTGGTGGCCAACAGCAAACTCGTCCAGCGGGAGGAGAAGCTGGTGGGTCACACGCGTGCGGGCACGGCCTGGGCTGCCAGCAACACGGAAGTCATATGCATGCACCTGTCTTGTCTGTGGAGCGCAGGCATTAGGTGCCCTCCAACAATTGTACGTAACATTAAATGTTATCATAATACATATTATTTTACACCTGTGCCATGCATGGGCGCAGAGACCGCGCCCTCGCACCGTTCTTGCGTGACAGTTGGCAAGTTTGCTGGAGGTCCACGTCTGCTAAATCCTCACTTCGTCAACCCCTTGCCGTGCAATGCCGTACGCAGATCACCATGCAGAACGGCTGCATCTGCTGTACGCTGCGCGAGGACCTGGTGGAGGAGGTTGGGCGGTTGGCGGTTAGCAAGGAGGTTGACTACATCGTCATCGAGAGCACAGGTGCGCTGTCGCGTCTGGTGCCCGCGTTACGGCCGGGGTGCTGATCTGCTGCTGCTGCTGCTTCCCTGATGCCGTTAGTTTGCTAGTTGCACCAGTGCCCTTGCCACTGCACACCCGAATGCCAGGGCCAGGGGCCGCTGTCGCGGCTCATTTTTGGCCAGGTCTACCCTGCGCAAAGGGCGCATTCGGTGGCCTCTCCTCTTCTGCCTCGCCGCTCGCTCATTGTCCTTGCCTGCCCGTGCCCCCCGTCCCGCACCTTTCTCAGCCGCCTATCTGGCTGCTCCCACTATACTCTCACCGCCCTTCTTGCCCTCTCCTGCTCGTTATCCTCGACTCCCCCAGGCATCTCCGAGCCCATGCAGGTCGCGGAGACCTTCACCTTCCAGCTCCCGGACGACATCAGCTGCCCGCTTGACCACGACCACAGCTCGCACAGCCGCAAGCAGCAGCCAACACACAGGAGCAAGGGAGAGGCCGCAGAGGACGCCCCTGCAGCCAAGTCCACCAAGAAGCGTCGCAGCAGCAGCGGAGGCAGCGCAAAAGGGGATGAGGGGGACACGGGGGCCAAGGGAGGCAGCAGGAGGGGGTCGCGGAGGGGCAGCTTGGCGGGGGAGGGTGCAGCGGCGGAGGGCGTGGGCGACAGCGAGGGCGGCCTGCCGCCTGTGCTGTCATCTGTGGCTCGCCTGGACACGTGTGTTACGGTGGTGGATGCGGCCACGTTCCTGGACAACCTGACCAGCATCGAGGAGCTGGCGGACAGGTGTGCTTGTGTGTTGTGTGGGGGTGTGGTGGTCTTGCCCTACACGCCTACACATGGCGCTAGTGCATCAGCATTAGCCTGAAGTTTATTCATCAAGTGACGGCATTCGATGCAAGCTGGTCCGTGCAACTTTCCGAGTCAGTGGTTGCCGATGTCCCAACTCATGCCTTGCGTGCCCCTCGGCAGTGCTGACCGCCCTGCTACCGGTATGTAGCGTAGGTGTAATGCAGGCCCATGACCGCTGAGACAAGCCAACCTCATCTGACCGTGACTATGCTTTGGCCATGTGTGCTGTTCAGGTACGGCGATGAGGTGCCAGAGGGCGACGAGCGCAGCGTGTCGGGCCTGCTGCTGGAGCAGGTCGAGTTCGCGGACGTGCTGCTGCTCAACAAGCTGGACCTAATACACAGCACGGGTGCGTGCAGCCAGCTGCCCGCAAGGGCCTCTCAGCCCAGAAAGCGCTTGCCGTTGCCTGCCTTCCCCTTGCGTGCCGGCCACCCCTGCCTTGGGCTGGTTCCACATCCGTGCCAGTTCCATATCAGCACCGCAGCACGGCAGCACAGCGCCCTGCACTCTCTATGGCCAGTCTTGCTCGTCCTGACAGCACAGCTAGTTTTAGGCACAACCACTGTCACCGTGCCGGCTCTGCGTGTATACCGTAACCGTCCCCTTGCCCTCCTCCTGCCCCACGCAGAGCAGCGCCGCACGCTGGTGGCCGCCCTCAAGCGCCTCAACCCCCGCGCGCAGCTGATCGAGACCACCCGCTCCCGTGTCGACATCCGGCGCATCCTGGGCACCCGCCTGTTCGACCTGGAGGTGGTGAGAAGCCGTACACGGCGCACAGCACGGCACAGCACGGCACAGTGCAGCACAGCGCAGCACGGCACAGCATGGCATATCACAGCGTGGCTGCCGGAAGGCACGGCGCGAGACAGCCCTGTACCCTGCGCTTGGTTTGCAATGCCCTTAAGGTTCCAGCTTGCAAGGCGGCGAGCCGTGACGGCATGGCACGGCAGGAAATCGCACAGCGCACCCATGCCTGGCAGTCTGGCAACCCACAGCACGCCGCGCGACTGCGTTTGTGGCGCTGACCGGTTCATGCTCCAAGCTGCTGACGTAATACCGGTAGTCTGTTCTCTGAACCCGGCACTTAGGGGTAGCGATACATTACCAGAGAATGATTTACGTACGCCACGGCTGCGCGTCACCTACCGGCAATCCTGCTGTGCTGTCCCTGCCCCCCCTTGCGCCGGCACCCCACCTCCCAACTAGGCTGCGGAGGCTCCCGGCTGGCTTCAGGCCATGAAGGCGGGCGAGGAGCTAAAGCCCGAGACGGAGGAGTACGGCATCTCGTCGTACGTGTACCGCGCCCGCCGCCCGTTCCACCCTGGTAAGCGGCATTGCTTGCCGTACTGGGGTTCGCTCCATGACGCTCAGATGGGAGTTGTGGCATTATTCCTGAAGCGTTAAACATGTGCTTTTGGGGGCAAATGTCTCCTGCTCCGCCGGTCGTTGCTCATGGGTCATGGCACGTGCGGCTTTTGGCGTAGTGCCCCGGACTGTGCCGTTCCAGACCTCTACCAGACCAGACCAGACCAAGTCCTACGTACAGACCAGGACGGCCCCAACTGCCAACCGCCTTTCTCCATGGCGTTCCCCGCCCGCAGGCCGCCTGTTCCACGACTTCCTGGAGCGCTACTTCCTCACCAAGGTGTGGTGGGCAGCGCTGGCGATGTGTATATCTGTATGTATGCGTTGTTCTAAGTATGTATGTATTGTTGGGCAGTAGTTATACCTTTGTTGGGCTGTGGCGTGCGGATCTATGGGCACGTGTGGGGGGAAGGTGCGCAGGAAAGAAAGACGCAGGAACAAGCGCACATTGCGGGACTTGGTGCCCAGTACCTGCCCTGACAACATCCCACCGTTGGTGTACCTCAGCGGGTGCGGTTGGTGTTGCGTACCGGTGACATGCTCGAGTATACGTTGTACGACGTTACGTGGTATGGTTAGTCATTGGCCATGCGATGCTTCCGTGCGTGCAGGTCATCAATGTGGTGGACGGGCCGCCGCCTGGAGAGGCGGACGGCGATGAGGAGGAGGGCGGAGGCGGCAAGGCACGTGCCGCCGCCTCTGGAGACTCCCTGGAGGGCGCTGATGCGTCAACAGACAGCCGTGGGGATGGAGAGCACAGCAGCAGCAGCAGTGAGAGCGAGGGGGGCGATGGGAGCAGCAGCGGCAGCGACAGTGACGGGGAGGAGGGCGAGGGCGAGGACGGGGCTGTGGAGAAGGAGGCGCTGGGCAAGTACGACAAAGTACGGCAGGAGGTCATGCGGTCCATGAAGCGCGACCTGGGCTTTGTCATGCGGTGAGTTGTTGACTAACGCTCACGTGGGGTGGGGTGGGGTGGGGCGCACCGCGCGGTTGCGTGGTGGCCGGCGGGAAGGCGGCTGGCTGGGGAAGCGGGCGGGCGTGGCGTGCGATGGCAGGTGCTGCTGGCCGCAGGGGCACAAGGCAAGGGTTGCTGGTGCAGACGAGCGCGACCGCGTGTTATTACACGTGGCTTGGCCGAAGACTGGTTGCAGACCCGCGCATGCGCGGCTGCACTTTGCCACTGAATGCGGCACAAGACTTCGTATGGCTTCATTTATATGATCACTTATTCGGTGGCCAAGCTTAAGGCCGTGTCATAACCGAAGCGTAAAAAGGGTGGGCCTACCGCCAGGCAGGGCCTGGGGGCCGGTGGGGTCACCACCCTGCTGGATGCTGCCACCCCCTGGCGCAGAGGGTGGCAAGGGCGTTGTCGCCGGAGGGCCGCAGGGCGGCGGAACGGAGGCCGCCGCGCCGCCGCCGTCCTGCGGCAATGCCCTAGCCACCCGCACGCCAGGGGGTGGGGGCATCCAGCAGGGTGGGGCCCCCACCGGCCCCCGGGCCCCTCTGAGGCTCTCCCCTACGTACCTGACGCTGCTCGACCTGACTGCCACCAAGCAGCCGCCCGTTGCGCCTTGCCCTATCCCACCCCCGCCTGCCCTCCTCCCCTGTGCCCCTGCCTCTGCGCCGTTCCCCTGTGTGTGTCCCCATCGACGGTTAATACACATGCCCCCAGGTCCAAGGGCTTCGTGTGGCTGGCAACGCAGCCGGACTCCATCGTGGGCTGGGGGCACGCGGGTGTGGTGCTGCAGCTGTCGCGCGACGGGCCGTGGTTCTGCACTGTGCCCGAGGTGGGTTAGCTGCCTGTGTATTAACGGGTGTCGGGTGCAGCTGGGTACGTGGATGGCGCATGCAGACATGGGATATGTCGCATCAATCTGTGTGTCTGACCTGGGCGTGCATGATGCTACTATGGCGGCATGCGGACACCAGCGTGCGCCTGCTTGGCAACGATGGCACGTGGCACGTGGCACGCGTGTGACAGCTCTCGTGCTGCACTCTGTGCCACGTGCCTGCAGAGCGACTGGCCGCACGACGAGAAGGCTCGGCAGCAGATTCGGGCGGACTTCGACTCAGACCCGGCCATTGGAGACAGGTACGGCAGGGCAGCAGGGAACCGCAGCGGCGAGTACCTGCGTACGTACGTATCGTGCTGCTGATTGGATGTGGGGCTTGAGCCGTGTGCCGCAGTATCCTGGCAGCAACCGACACCGGAGAACTGCACTTCCTTGGTGGAAACCACAAGAACGGCCGCACCTTTACCTGGGGGCCGTGGCCATGCGGTAGAAGTAAAAGTCATATCCTTTATCCCCCAAGCCAGCCCCCATTCCCTGCTGCCTGCCCACATACAAGTGCAGTCCCCTTGACCACAGCGCATACCGGTAATCGTCCTCTTACCGGTAACGAGCCCAGCCATCCACACAATCATACACCTCTGATACCGTACGGTACCCAACCGTCTGCCCGTCTTCCCTCACCCCACCCGTCCACAGGCGGCAGGAGCTGGTGTTCATCGGTCAGGGCCTCAAGCCGCAGGACATCAAGACACGCCTGGACGCGTGCCTGGTCACCCCGGAGGAGCAGCAGGCGGGGTACGCGGGCATGGACGACCCGCTGTTCTCGGACGAGTAGCGGAGTGCGTGATTGTCGTGTGCGTCCACAGCTCGTCGTCGGAGGCAGGGCTGGGTACTGACATCACGTGCCGTGCATGAGGGTGTCTGCAGGATGGGTAGCCAAGCACGTGCGCTGGCGTTACGTCCGTTGGCTGCCGTACATGCCGTACAAGCGATTCGGAGGTGTGCGTAGCTGCATGGGGTTAAGAGGTGGCAATGGGGAGCAGGTGGCCAGGTGCGTGCTCGTCGGCCGCTCTCGCTACCGCAGCTAGGGGGCCTGGGACTGAGCACTGGAGGCAGGTGGTGGCGTAAGGTGGCCAGGGAGCGGGGAGGAGGAGGCGTCTATTCGACGTGCGGAGGCTGGGTGCGCACTGGGGAGCAGGGGTGTTGCAGCAGGTTGCTTGTGTGTGGGTGTGCGTGTGCAGTACACGCTTGCTACCGTATAGGGTACATGGGCGGATGGACATGGGACGGGGTTCGCGCGGCGGTATAAGTGAGGTTGGGTACTTACCGGTACTGGATGCGTGGGGAAGCTATGGGATTTGTCCTTGTTGGACACATAGGAACCAAGGAGGCCACACAAAGGGCGCAGAAGGCCTGGATTGGCTAGTGCGTTCTACGGTTGCGTCCGTTGGGGCGAGTATGTAGAGTGTAGCGGGTCGGGGGACACAAGCACCACAGTATGGCTTGTGCCTCCGCAATGCGGCCAAAGACTCGAAGACATGGCGCGTGCAAGTACCGTACTAGCTAGTTGTGGGTGTGGGTCTGGCTGATGTATGCAAACTTATGCAGCTTGAGCATGGGACCAGTTGCATTGGGGGCACGGTCTGTCATTGGGTCCTTCCGCCCCCTTGCTGCCGGATGGCGCGCTTGCACTCGTTTTTTGGCCAATAATGGCCATGATGCCCATCCTACGCTTCATGATGGCGTGCATGCGGGATTGACACAAAGCATATGACAGTGTGCCCCAGCGGTAGCTGACGGTGCCATGTTGGCGATGCTGTGGGGTAAGGCTAGGTGCTGCTCCACCGAGGGACGGGCAGTTCGGCCCTGGCTGGTCCTATGCATCGTTCGTCACAATCGCAATTATGGTGCTTGTTGCGGCAGGGTGCGTGCGTGGTGTTGCGCTGGAAACCTACCCCAATCCTGTGTGTGGCTTTGTCACAGGAAGCCAACTAACGCCGTGCAGGGTGCAGCGTGCGATACGCCTTGGCCTGGCGCGCTCCGTGTCGAATCCAACTGCTTGTCCGAATATAACTGAACCGTCTGCATGATGCCGGGGACGGATAAGCGGCATGGCCGCTGGTGTGGGGGGGCGCAGCACCAGGGCCATCCGACGCCACCCTCACTACTGTCCCCCCCAAACCTGCCCCAGAGTACGGGTCGGGTGCCACATCTCAGGTGTAAACCTCTATGGTTGATTGCTGGCTAGTGCACGTGCCTGTCTGCGCAAGCAAGAGTGGACACGCCAGCGTTCATTTGGCAAGTTTCAGCCACAAGCCCTGTAAATGGAGGGGTGTAAGCGAACGGTTCAAGGTCAAAGCAGAGAGCGACGTATGGCACTGAGTCAGTCAGTGTTACACGGCGAGGGTTCTCCCCTCCGCAAGTGCAACGACCCAT
>VFQN01000891.1_pt1 | contig 53245 bp, 62 predicted proteins | sample 3512371 | NCBI WGS metagenome assembly VFQN01 (sample SAMN10412370, study PRJNA504923) | tailings metagenome | isolation source: Replicate 2 from Balatoc abandoned mine | place: Philippines: Itogon, Benguet | collected 2017-08-28
TACTTCGTGCCCGGCCTCAATCTCGTCATCTTCCTGGCGACGAACGGCTTTCTTCTGGCGCGCGAATACGTCACCATGCTTGCCGCACGGCGCCTCGATTCGCACGAAGCGCGCCGATTGTGGAAATCCCGGCGCGGCCAAGCTTGGTTCGCGGGAATTTCCTTCGCGGCTTTGTCGGCGATCCCGGTCGTCAATCTGGCGGTTCCGGTACTGGCGGTGGCGGCGACGGCGCATCTGGTCGAATCCTGGCTTCCTGCATCCGGCGAATGAGCCCCGGAAGCGGGGGGAAGGAACGGAATCATGTTTCGACGTAAAAAGGACGAGAACGACGAGATGAAGACGCCCGCCGCCCCGCCGCAGGCCCCCGCCCCCGCTTCGCCGGCCGAGCCGGAAGCCGAAGCCATTCCTTCGCGTCCCTTCCCGCGTCCGGCGGCGCCGGCCGCCGGTTCGCTGGCGCGTGCGCCCGTCAGCCCGATCGCCACGCGCCCCGCGATTCCCGCAGCGCGTCCCAACGAGCCGGCCGAAGGCCGCAAGCTGATCGTCGGCAAGGAGATCGTCCTTTCCGGCCAGATCACGTCCTGCGAACGCCTGGTCGTCGAAGGCCGCGTTGAAGCCTCGCTCAGCGACAGCCGCTCGATGGAAATCGCCGATAGCGGCGTATTCAAGGGTATGGCGGAAATCGAGAACGCCGACATCGCCGGCACGTTCGAAGGCACGCTGACCGTGCGCGAAAAGCTCGTCATCCGGGCGGGCGGGCGCGTCACCGGCACGATTCGCTACGCGCGCATCGAGATCGAGGAAAACGGCCAGATCGCCGGCGAAGTCTCGGTCGACACCAGCCGCGTCACAAAGCCGGATACCGGCAACGACGGCGGTTGATCGCTTGAAGCGGTGGGCGGTCGCGGGAATGGCCCTGACCCTGGCGGCATGCGCCGGGGCGGGCGAACCCGTTCCCGCCGCCGCGCCAGCGACACCGGCACCGGTCGCCGCGCAAAGCCCGGCGCCGGCCGCACCTCAACAACAGACCGCACCCCAGATCGCCGCCGTCGCCCCCATCGCGGGCGTGCGCGGCTTGATGGGCGTGACGCGCGACGCGTTGGGCGCGCGGCTGGGCCCGGCGGGCTTCGTGCGCCGCGACGGTCCAGCGGAAGTGCTGCGCTTTCGCGGCAGCGTCTGTCTGCTCGACGTCTTCGTCTATCGCGAGGCCGACAACATCCAGCGCGTGGCGCATGTCGACGCGCGCACGCTGCAGGGGCGGCCCACGCCGCCCGACGCCTGCCTCGACTCGCTGGAAAAAGAAAAGAAGGGTTAGCCGGGCGGCTGCGTCTTCGGCTTGAAGGCGCATAGATCGGCGACGACGCAGCGCCAGCATTCGGGCTTGCGCGCCTTGCACACATAGCGCCCGTGCAAAATCAGCCAATGATGCGCGTGAAGTTTGAAGTCGGCGGGCGTGACTTTCTCGAGCTTGTCTTCGACCTGGCGCGGGTTCTTGCCCTTGGCCAAACCCGTGCGGTTGCCGACGCGGAAGATGTGTGTGTCGACCGCGATGGTCGGTTCGCCATAGGCGACGTTGAGCACGACATTGGCGGTCTTGCGCCCGACGCCGGGAAGTTCCTCGAGCTTCTCCCGGTCGCGCGGAATGCCGCCCGCGTAATCGCGCAGTAGAATCTCCGACAGCGCGATCACGTTCTTGGCCTTGGTGTTGTAAAGTCCGATCGTCTTGACGTGTTCCTTCAGCCGGTCGAGGCCGAGTGCGACCATCTCGGCCGGCGTTTTGACGATCTCGAACAATTTACGCGTCGCCTTGTTGACGCCCACGTCCGTCGCCTGCGCCGACAGCACGACGGCGACGAGCAATTGATAGGGATTTCCCCACAGCAATTCCGAGGTCGGTTCCGGATTGCGCTTGGCAAGACGCGAATAGAACTCGCGAATATTATCGGGCTTCATGGCGCGCTCACATCGAATGAAGCGGGTTTGAGACCGGCGCGCGCGCGTTCGATCATCGTCGCGAACGCCGCTTCGACATGGCGCGCCATGCGCGGCGCATCGAAGGGCAAATGCGTGGCGACGGAAGCGTCGAGCCGGGCGCGCAAAGTCGCGCGTGCCGCTTTGTCTTGCGCGAGTTCCGCGGCGCGCGCAACGAAATCCTCGACCGACTCCGCGATCAATTCCGGCAAGCCCAACGCCGACAGGAACGACGCCGCGACATTCGCATGCGCTTGCCGGCCGCGCCTGGTCAGCACCGGCAAGCCCGCCCCCAGCGAATCCAGCGCGGTTGATGCGGCCGAGACGGCGAACGAGTCGAGGAACAGATCGGCCGCGCGATGGCGCGCCAGATGCGCGGATTTATCCGCCGCATGCGGCGCGAAGATCAGCCGTGCCGGATCGATGCCGGATGCTTGCGCGCGCGCGCGCAACTGGCTTTGCGCGGGCGCATAGGCTTTGCGCCCCGCAAGCCACAGCACGCTGCCGGGGACGCGCTTCAGCACCTCAAGCCACGCGGCGAAGCACACGGGCTCGATCTTCAACGGATTGCAGAACGCGGCGAAGACGATCGCGTTTTCCGGCAAGCCCAATTCGGCACGCGGCGGCGGGGAACCGGCCGGAAAACGATCGGCCGGGTGATAGCAAACCGGCAAACGCGCGATGGCTTCGACATGGCCCGCCGGATCGGGCGCCACGATGCGGTCGGCGATCGTGTAGTCGATATAGGGTGCCTCCAAAAACCCGCCATGCCCGATCCAATAGACCTGCACGGGCGCGGGGCGTGCGGCGAGAATCTCCGGCCTTCCGCCCGCCATGTAACCGGAAAGATCGACCAGCACGTCGATCTTGCGCGCACGGATCGCCGCGGCGGCTTCCGGCGAATCCATGGCCGACAGATCGACGAAATCGTCGGCCGCGCGTTTGAGATCGGCAAGCCACGGCCCTGGTTCGGACGAACGATCCTTCAACGACAGCAGCACGATTTCGAAACGCGATTTGTCGTGAGCGGCGATCATCGAACGCAACACATGGCTCATCGCGTGATTGCCGAAATCGGGCGACAGATAGCCGACGACGATCTTGCCGGTGCTCGGCATCACCGGCGGCAATTTCATCGCGGCGCGCGCCAGCGCCGCGCCCAAGGCGGTCTGCGCCTTTTTCACGCGCGCCGGATCGTCGGCCATGAAAGGCAATGTGTAGGCCAGCGAGTACAGCGCGTTGGTCGCCATACCGCGCGCAAGGCGCGTGTCGAGTTCGCCGAGCAATTCCAGTGCAGGGTCCCAGCGGCAGGCATGCCACAGCGTCGAGATCGCTTCGGCATAGGCGTCGTCGCGCGCGGGAGTCTTGGCCAGCACGCGCAGGAACAGATCGGCGGCTTTGTCCGGATCGTCGATGCGCAACGCCTGCGCCAGATTGACCAGCGTGGACGCATGATCCGGATCGATCGCCAGCGCCCGGCGCCACGCATCCTGCGCGTCGCGCGCCAAGCCGAGCTGGCCGCAGGCGACACCCAGATTATTCCATGCACTCGCATTCGCGGGATCGATCTCGACGGCTTTGGCGGCGGCATCGCGCGCGGAGCCCGGCTTATGCGCGTCGAGCAACGCGGCGGCGAGATTGGCGTGGATCAGCGCGATTTGCGGGGCGATCCCGGCCGCCTTCGCGTAATCGGCGGCGGCTTCGGCCGCGCGGCCAAGCATGTGGAGCGTCACGCCGCGATTGACCAGCGCCATCAGATCGTCGGGATTGGCGGCCAAAGCGCGGCCATAGGCCGTAAGCGCGCCGGACAGATCGCCTTTGCCACGCAGCGCATCGCCGTCCGCGACGCTCATGCCGATTCCCCTTTCACGGCGAGAATCGCGCGGAACGCATCCTCCATCGCGCGCGCGACGCGGGGCGTGTCCGCCCGCGATTTCGCGCGCAGCCGATCTCGCCATTCGCGCCGCGCGGCGATCAAACGCGACGGATCGGCCGCGAGTTCGGCGGCGCGCGCGGCGAACGCGCCGGCATCCGCACAGGCGGTCCAGGGCGCATCGGTCGCGGCGGCGAGCCAATCGCCGATGCGCGTCAGCGCGTGGCCGCCCCGGCAAGCGAGCGTGGGCACGCCCTGCCACGCGGCTTCGAACATCGTCGTGCCGCCGGGAATCGGGAAGGTCGCGAAGGCAAGATCGATCTTGGCGTAGCCGCGTAAATAGCTGGGCCAGTTTTTTTCGACACCGGTGGTGATGCGCGCGGGATCGATTCCGCGTGCACCCATCGCGGCAACGAAGCGCGACGCCGCCGCCGGTTCTTCCATCGCGGCGTTGGCGAGATGGAAGCGCGCCGCCGGCGCCGCACGCAACGCAGCCGCCCACAGATCGAGGCACAGCGCGCCGATCTTGTACATCTGCGCCAGCGACCCGAACGTGACATAGCCGTTGCGCTCGCAAGGCGCGGGCGCCGGCGCGGGCGGGCGCAGCGACGCGAATTCGGGATCGTAGACGAACGCGTCGGCGGGCAAGCAGATCCGCGTTTCGGCATAAAGTGCAGCGGTCGCGTCGGGATAGAGAGCCGCATTGCCGATCGACGCGTCATAGGCGGGATCGGCCGCCGGACCAGTCATATTGAACCACGACGCATGGGCGCGCGCCGGCCGGCGGCGCAACGCCGGGCGACCGGCGGCCGCGAGAATGTCGTCCATCTCGACCAGCAGATCGATGCCGCGCGCGGCGACCGTCTCGGCGGCGCGTCCCGGGTCGGTCGCGAGAACGACATTCAGATCGAGCGCGCGGTAGAATTCCGCCATCGCGCCCTGGATCGGTGTCAGCGCGATCAATTCGATTTCGAAAGCCGCGCGATCGAACGCCGTCAGCAAGGGTGCCAAAAGCGCCATGTAATTGATGGTGCCAAGATTGGACCCCAGAAACCCGATGCGCGGAATCCGGTTGCGCGCGGCGGCGCGCGCGACGGGGATGGCGGGGTCGCGCGCGTCGTAGCGGCGCTTCAACGCCACTACGTCGGCGTCGGTCATATCGCGCGCGTAAAGCGCATAAAGAAGCCGCGAATACTCGATCTCGCGATCGGCCGTCGGACCCAGCGTGTCGAGAATTGCCAGCGCGCCGGCCGCGTCGCCCGCGCGGTTCGTCAGCGCCGCCAGCGCCGCGAGCACGGCGCGGCGCGCATCGCCGGGCAGATCGCGCCGCGCGAATCCCTGGAAGGTTTCGATTCCTTCCACATCGCGCGGCAGATCGGCATGGATCTTCGCGAGCAATGCATAGGCGCCCGGATTGGCCGGTTCGCGATCGGCGAGACGGCGCGCGAGGTCGAGCGCTTCGAGCGGTTCGGCCGCCGCCAGCAGCATCGCCGCCGCCCCCAGCACCGGCGGCGCGTCGGGTGCTGCCGCCAGCGCCCGGCGCGCCAAATCGGCGGAACCACGCGCATCGCCCGCGGCATTGCGCGAAAAAGCTTCCGCGAGAAGAATGCGTGGGTCGTCGCTGGACATCTTGCCGTCGAAAGGCGCTGGATTCGGTCGGCGTTCAGACTAACATCGTCGCCGTGAGCGACCCCAGCCCCCTTCTCGATCTGACCTTGCGCCCGTATCGCAGCCTCAGCCCGCGCGGCTTCTGGTGGCTGATGGCACTGCTCTGCGCCGTCAGCTTCGTCGCCGGGATCGTCTTTTATGCGGTCGGCGCGTGGCCGGTGATCGGCTTCCTGGGCGTGGACGTGGCGCTAATCTGGCTGGCGTTCAAGGCGAGCTACGCCGCCGGGCGGCGCTACGAACGCGTCGTGCTGCGCGCGGATCGGCTGGAGATCGAGCGCGTCGATCCTTGGGGCAAGGTCACGCGCGAGACGTGGCAGCCTTATTGGCTGAAGGTCGATCTGATCGCGCGGCCCGGCCACACCGCCGCCGTGCGCCTCTCCAGCCACGGCAAGGTCACGTGGCTGGGCGGGTTTTTGCCGATCGACGAGCGCGAACCGGTCGCGCGCATCATCGACGATGCGTTACGCGGTTTGCGTCACAGCCCCAGCACGTCGCGCATCGAATAGAGGCCGGGGGCGCGGCCCTTGGCCCACAACGCCGCGCGCACCGCACCGCGGGCGTAGATTTGGCGGTTGGACGCTTTGTGCACGATCTCCAGCCGCTCGCCTTCCGCCAGAAACATGACGTTGTGCTCGCCGGTTTCCGAACCGCCGCGCGCGACCGAAAATCCGATCGGGCCGGTGGGCCTGGCCCCCGTATGCCCGTCGCGGCCGCGAATCGTTTCCTTGTCGAAATCGATTCCGCGGCCCTTCGCCGCCGCGCGGCCGAGGCTGAGCGCCGTGCCCGAAGGTGCGTCGACCTTGTGACGGTGATGGAGCTCGAAAATCTCGATGTCGTAATCGGGGCCCAAGCGGCGCGCGGCTTCTTCGACCAGCGCGAAGCTGAGCACCACGGCGGGCGAGAAATTTGTGGATTGCACGATGATCGCCGACTTGGCCGCCGCGTCGATCTTCGCTTGATCGGCGGCCGTGATCCCGGTCGTGCCCAGAATCAGCGCCTTGCCCTTCGCGGCCGCAAGACCCGCATGGACGATGCTGGCGGCGGGGGCGGTGAAATCGATCACCGCGTCGCAGGCGTCGAACAAGGCGGCCGGATCGGCGCCGACCTTCACCTGAAGGGGGCCGAGCCCCGCGATCTCGCCCGCGTCGCGGCCGATCGCGTCGGACCCCGCACGCTCGGCAGCACCGCCCAGTTTCGCGGTCGCGTTGCCATGCACTTCGCGGATCAGCATCTGGCCCATCCGGCCGGCGGCACCCACGATTCCGATACGCATTGGTCTTCCCCGATCAGATGTTCAGTTTTTTGAAGATACGTTCCGGGATGTGCTTGATAATCGACATGATGCCCCACCAGAAGAAGGGCGCGTAGACGATATCGCGTTTCTTGGCCGCCGCCGTCAATGCGGCCTTGGCGATCGCGGCCGGCGACGCGACCAGGAACAGGCCGGGCAGGCCCCAGGTCATCGCGGTATCGACGAAGCCGGGTTTCAGCGTGACGACATGGGCACCTGACCGCACCAGCCGCGCGCGCAAGCCTTGCAGATAGGCGTGCAATCCCGCCTTGGCCGAACCGTAGACATAGTTTTTGAGCCGCCCGCGATCGCCCGCGACCGAACCCAGCGCGATCACCGTGCCGGATTTCTGCGCCTCGAACACGGGCGCAAAACGCTGCAACAGCAGCACGGCGCCGGTGTAGTTCGTGACGATCGTCCCGGCGGCGAGGCCCGGATCGGCGTCGATCTCGGCTTGGGCGGGCATCGTTCCGGCAGCGAGGAAGAGATTGATCTCCGCGCCGTTTGCGAAGCTGTGGGCAGATTCGAGCAACGCGCTGTGTTCGCTGGCGTCGGCGAGGTCGAAATGTTCGACACGCACCGGCACATTGGCGCGCGTCGCGATATCGGCGGCATTGGCGGCTAAATCGTCGCGGTCGCGGCCCGCCAGCAGAATCCCCGCCCCTTGCATCGCCGCTTGGCGCGCGAATTCCCGCGCGATAGTCGAGGAAGCGCCGATCACGACCCAGATCATGCCGCACCCCCGCGAATACCCAGGCGCCGCGACAAATCCGACTCGAAGCGCTTCTCGGGATCGAATTCCGCCAGCACAGCTTCGAATTCGGCCAAGCGCGGATAGGTCGCGCGGAACGTCGCGGCCGATTGGCGCGAATCCTTGGCAAGATAGATGCGCCCGCCCGCGTCGCGCGCGATCGCCTCCAGCGACGCAAGCAATTCGTCGGCGCCGGCCGCGTTGGGAATGTCGAGTGCGAGCGTCACGCCGCGCATCGGGAAAGAGAGCAAGCCATGCCCTTCCCCGCCCAAGGTTTTGAGCACGGCGAGGAAGGAGGCATTGCCGGTCGCCGCGACTTTTTCTAGCATGTCGCGCACCGCGTCGCGCGCCGGGCCGTCGGGCACGACCGCCTGGAATTGATGGAAGCCGCGTTTGCCGTATAGCCGGTTCCAATCCGCCAGCGAGTCGAGCGGATAAAGGAAACGGTCGAGGGCGCGTTCGCCCGTACGGCCCGCTTCGGGCACACGGCGCCAATAGAGTTCGTTGAAGCCGCGCACGATGGGGGCGGACAAGGCAAAGCCCGGCAGGTCGAACGGGATCGGCTTGGGTGCGCGCAAACCCGGCGGACGCTGGGCGGCGTCGGGCGCGTATTCCGCCGTCTCGAAAATGCCGCGCCCGAGCTGCGCGCCTTTGGCGAGCGCGTCGACCCAGCCGACGGTGAAATTCGCGCCGTCGCGCGACGCGGCGAATTCTTCGAAGAATTCGTCCAGATCGTCGACCCGCGATTCCTTCACCCGCACGAAGGGCGACGCGGGGGCAAGGCGCAGCGCCAAGCGGCGCACGAAACCGGTCAAGCCCATGCCGCCGATGGTCGCGCGGAACAGATCGGCGTTCTGGTCGCGCGAGCAACGCCGCGTTTCGCCATTCGCGATCAGCAGATCGATCCATTCGACATGCGCGCCGAACGATCCCGCGCGATCGTGATTTTTACCATGCGCATCGGCGGCGAGCGCCCCGCCAAGCGTGGCGTACATCGTGCCGGGCGACACGGGGGCCGCCAGCCCGCGCGGCAGGAAGGCGGCCAGAAGATCGGCGAAGGTCACGCCCGGCTCGGCGACCAATAGATTCGTCGCCGGGTCGAACGACACGAACCGGTCAAGCCGCGTGCCGAGGATCAAGGCGCCATCGGTCACCTGCGCGGCGTCGCCATAGGAACGGCCATTGCCGCGCGGCAATGTCGCGCCGAATTCCCGAGCGCCCGCGAACGCGGCGTCGAGCTCGGCCTGGCGTTCGGGCCGGGCGGCACGCGCCAAAGCAGGGGCCGTCCGGCCCCAGCCTGCGAAGCGATCGGTCTTCCAGCGAATCATGCGTAGATCAGATAGCCGAAGACGGCGAGCCAGCCCAGCACGCAAACGCTCAGGAACCGGTCCGACAGCGCGATTTCGGTCGGCGAGCCCGAACGCTTTTCGACAAGCGCGATCTGGAGATAGCGCAGAATTCCGGCGACCACGAAGGGGGCGGTCATATAAAGCCGTTCGGTCCCGAATTTGCGCAAGACCGCTTCGTCGGTCGTGTACATCAAATAGCCGACCAGCAGCGCGCCCAGCACCACGGCGATCGCCGTATCGATGAAGGGCAGGTTGTAGCCGGCGAGCGATTTGCGGTGTGCGGCATCCAGATCGCTGGTCAGATCGTCGCGCCGTTTGGCGAGTGCCAGGAACAGCGCCAGCAAGCCGGTGCAGACCAGAATCCACACCGTCGGCACGATTCCCAAGACCAGGGCGCCGGCTTCGACGCGCAGCACGAAGCCCATGGCGATGATCAGCACGTCGAGCAGCGAGACGTTCTTGAGCCCGAAGGAGTAGCCGAGATTCATGCCCGCATAGACGGCGAGGATGATCCCGAATTCCGCCGGCAAGCGGATCGCGATGACGGCGGCGGCGGCCGCCAGGGCGCCAGCGAAGACGAGTGCTGCCGCCGGCGCCACGGCGCCGGAGGCAACCGGACGATGGCGCTTTTCGGGATGCAGGCGGTCGGCGTCGCGATCCGCCCAGTCGTTGAGGGCGTAGATCGCCGAGGCGGTCAGGCAGAAGGCGAGAATCGCCAGCACCACCGTGCCCGCCGACGCCCAGGACAAGGCGCTGGGCGTGAAAAACAGCGGGGCCGCCACGAAGGCGTTTTTGACCCAATGTTTGGGCCGGGCTAGGCGAAGAAACGGGGCGATCATCCCCCGCCAGATAGCATGCCCGCCGCCTTGGGGCGAGATGGGGTCAGTACGCGAGGTCGCGCATGAACAGCGAGATTTCCGGCACGTAGGTGATGATCATCAGGCAAGCCAGGATGACCAGCACGAAATGCGCCAGCGAGCCCACGATTCGGTCGAGGGAGATCTTCGCCACCGCGCAGGCGGCGAACAGATTCACGCCGAAGGGCGGCGTGATCATGCCCAGCGCGAGGTTGACCACCATGATCAGGCCGAAATGCACGGGATCGATCCCCAGATGCGCGGCGACCGGCGCCAGGATGGGGGCGAGCACGATGATCGAGGCTGAAGTCTCGATGAACATGCCGATGATGAACAGGAACACGTTCACCGCCAGCAGGAAGGCCCAGCCTTCGTGGAAATTCTCGACGATCCAGGCGCCGATCTGCGCGGGAATGCCCGCGCGCGTCAGCAGGAAGCTGAACAGTCCCGCCATCGCGATGATGAACATGATCACGGCGGAGGAAATCACCGAGCGGTGCAGGATCGCGTAGATCTGGCCGAGGCCGATCTCGCGATAGACGAAGCAGCTGACGACCAGCGCGTAGAACACCGCGACGATCGACGCTTCGGTCGGCGTGAACACGCCGCCATAGATGCCACCCAGAATGATCACCGGCATCATCAGCGCCAGCCCCGCACGCCGCGTGGCGACCAGCAAGGGCATGCGGCCCTCGGCGTCGCGCTTTCCGTAGCCGCGAATGCGGCACCAGATATAGACGAACGCCATCAATGCGACGCTGATGAGGATGCCCGGCCCAAAACCGGCGATGAACAATTCGCCGATCGAAACTTCGGCGGCCACGCCGTAAAGGATCATCGGGATCGATGGCGGGATGATCACGCCAAGCTCGGCGGCTGTGGCCTGCAACGACGCGGCGAAGGGCACGGGGTAGCCGTGGCGCACCATCGCCGGAATGAGGATCGCGCCGATCGCGAAGGTCGTGGCCACACTGGAGCCCGACACCGCCGCGAAGATCATGCAGGTCAGGATGCAGGTGCAGGCGAGCCCGCCTTGCACGCCGCCGACCAGGCATTTGGCGAAATCGACCAGGCGCGCGGAGATGCCGCCATCGGCCATCAGATTGCCGGCAAGGATGAAGAACGGCACGGCGGCGAGCGGGAATTTGTCGAGCGAGGCGAAAGCCTGCTGCGCCACCAGAACCAGCGGCAAAGGCGTGAACAGGCCCATGCCCGCGATGGCGGCCAGCCCGATGGACACCGCGACCGGAATCGACAGCACCAGCAGCACGCACATCGTGATCAACATCGTCGCGGCCATCGTCGCGTCTCCTAAACCGCGTTTTCGAGTTCTTCGCGCTTGGGATCGAAGAAATGCGCGAGCACCGCGAGGATCGACACTGCGGCCCCCACGGGGATCGCGGCATAGGCCCAGCTGACCGAGATTTCCAAACCGGCCAGAACCTGGAACTGCACGCGCTGCGTGAGGATCGTGCCGTACCAAACAAGAATGACCAGCAGCGAAATCGTCGAGGCGGCGATCGCCGCCTGCAGCACACGCCGCGCCGTGCCCTTGCACATGCGGTAAAGCACATCGACCGAGACGAGTGCCCCGGTGCGCATCGCGCCGCACAGGCCCATATAGGCCATCCAGATCAACGTGACGCGCACGAAGGATTCCGACCACGTCACGGGTTCCGCCAGCAGGAACCGCGCGAGAACTTGATAGAAGCCGACGCACGCGGCAGCGGCCAAAAAGCCGCATGCCGCGAACACCGACACGCGCGTGACCGCCCGCTCCGTCGACAGGAGCAGGCGGATCGCGACGTTGGGCGTTGTCACTTGAAGTCCTTGATGCGGTTGATCGTCGACTCGCCGAAGCGCTTGGCGAGATCGGCGAAGGTCGGCGCCAAAGCGGCTTGGAACTTGGCGGTGTCGACCTTCTCGACGACCTGAAGCCCCATGCCGCGCAACTGATCCACACCGGTCTGCTCGACCTTGGCGACTTCAGCCTTGGTCACGGCCATCGCGGCGGTCGCTTCTTCCTGCAACACTTGGCGATCGGCGGGCGACAGCGCGTTGAACGCGGCCGGCGAGATCACCAGCGCCACCGGCGTGAAGGCGTGGTTCGTGATCGTCAGATGCTTCTGCACCTGACCGAAGCGGTTGTTGATGATGGCGCCGATCGGATTTTCCTGGCCGTCCATCACGCCTTGCTGAAGGGCGGTGAAGACTTCGGGAATTGCCATCGGCGTGGGTTGCGCGCCCAGCGCGCGCCAGACCTGGATATGGATCGGGTTTTCCTGGGTACGGATCTTCAGGCCCTTCACGTCGTCGAGATCGGCGACCGGGCGGCGGCTATTGGTCAATTGCCGGAAGCCGATGCCGCCCAGCGCCAGGCCCTTGAAGCCGCGCGCGTCGAACTTGGCGAGAAGCTCCTTGCCAACCGCGCCGTCGAGCACGCCTTGCGCGTGGTTGAAATCGCGGAACAGAAAGGGGATGTCGAGCACCTGCACGTCGGGCACGAAATTGGCGAAGATGGAGGTCGACGAAATCGTCATTTCGACCGTGCCGATCTGCACGCCTTCGATCACTTCGCGGTCGCCGCCGAGTGCGCCGCCCGGATGCAGCTTGATTTCGACGCGCCCGTTGGTGCGCGCCTTCACCTTCTCGGCCATCGTCGTCATGCCGATACCTTCGGGCGCGGTCTGGCGGCCGACGAATCCGAGATTGAGCACTTTCGTCTGCGCGGCGGCGTCGTGCGCAAGCATCGCGCCGGCGGCGATCATCAAAGCGGCGAGCGTGTTGAACTTCGTCATGGGGTTCCTCCGTTTATTGGTTTTCGGTTGTCACTGCACGGTCCAGTGCTGGACCAAAAGCGAATCGAACTTCGCGGGATCGATCTCGACGCCGATGCCCGGCGCATCGGAGACGGCGACCGTGCCGTTGGCATCGACCGGGTTGGCGCTGAATTTCGTGCGCAGCGGATTGTAGGAATAGTCGTACTCGAACATCGGGCAGGGCATCGCGTGGCCGCCGCGCGACGGCAGCGTCGCCGCGAATTGAAGCGTCGCGTTGAAATTCACCGCCGTGCCCCAGACATGCGGCACAAGCGCCATGCCGAAGGCCTCGGCGAGACCGGCGATCTTGATCATCTCGGTCACGCCGCCGCACAGCGCCATGTCGGGCTGCAAATAGGTGAGCGCGCCCGACGCCACCGCGTCGCGGAACGCTTCGACGCCGAACAGCGATTCGCCCGCTGCGAGCGGGATCGTGCCGCCATCGGCCAAGCGCTTGTAGCCCGCGAGATTGTCATGCGCGATCGGCTCTTCCAGCCAGCGCACGTCGAACTCGGCCAAGCGGCGCGCAAGATCACTTGCGGGCCCGATGGTGAAACCTTGGTTGAGATCGACCATCAGCGGCATGTCGGCGCCGATGCGCTGGCGCACTTGGCGCGCGATCTCGGCATCGCGCTTCGGCGTGGTGCCCAAGCGCAGCTTTACCGCGCGGAACCCGGCGTCGAGATAGGTGTCGAGATCCGCCACGTAGGTGTGAAACGGATCGGCGCCCGGCTTCAAAAACGGCCCGCTGACATAGGCGGCCATGCGATCGCGCATCGCCCCGCCCAGCATCGCCGAGAGCGGCTTGTTCGTCGTGCGCGCGGCGGCGTCCCACACGCCGATATCGAGCGCGCTGACCGCCATCAATGGCACGCCATGCCGTTCGGGCAGGGATCGCAACATCAGATCGTGCAGACGGCGCGGGGCGGAAGCATCTTGGCCGATCAGCTTGGGTGCGAGATCGCGGCGCACGATGGCAGCGGCGGCCCCCGGATAGGCCCAGGTTTCGCCCCAGCCGGTCACGCCCGCCTCCGTGGTGATCGACACGAGCAATGCGGCACGGCTTTCGAAAAAGCCGCGCGAATTCCCGATGCGCTCGGGCAAGGGACAGAACAGCTCGTAACCATCGATGCGGACGATTTTCGCGGTCGGCGTGATTTTCATTCGTTGGCGCTACTCGGGTGTTTCTCCGCCGCGAGTGGTAACGCCGCACAGGCATACAAATCCAATTGGATTATCTGAGCCTGTCATATTAGAAATTCCTATGCGTTTGACCCTGGCGCAGCTGGAAGCCTTTCTGTGGGCGGTGGATCTGGGATCGGTCCAGGCCGCAGCACGTCAATTGAATCTGGCCCAGCCGACGGTTTCGCTGCGCTTGCGCGATCTGGAAACCGCGCTGGGTGTGGAGTTGTTCGAGCGCGCCGGGCGCGGCATTCGCCCCACCCCCGCCGGCCTTAGTCTTCTTGCCCGCGCGCGCACCGTGCGACGCGAGATCGACCGTATCCGCGAGACCCCCGACCCGTCGCCCGTGTCGGGCGGCGCGCGCGTGGGTATCGCTGAAGGTGTGGCGATGGTGTGCCTTGCCCCGCTGGTCAATTCGCTGCGCCACGATTACCCGCAGCTGCGCCCCGAATTCACCGTCGCGACCACATCGACGCTGGAGCCGGAACTGGCACGGCACAATCTCGACCTCGCCGTGCTGGTCAACCCGGTCGGGCATCCGGGTGTGCGGCTGATTCCGCTCGGCTTACAGCCGAACTCGTTCATGGCGGCACCGTCTTGGGGCTTGCCGGCGAAGGTGCGCCCGGCCGATCTGCGCGACGTGCCGATCGTGTCGAACCCGCCGCCCTCGGCGATGTATCGCCAGACGCAGGATTGGTTCGCCGCCGCCGGGATCGAGCCCGCGCGCATCGACATGTGCAGCAGCGTCACCGTTTCCGCGCATTTGATCGCGGCGGGTGTCGCGGTCGGCGTGTTGCCGCACAAAATGGTTGAGAAGGAAATCGCCGACGGCACGCTGATCGTGCTGACGACCGATCCGCCGGTCGGCGACGGGCGCGTCTATGCCGCCTATCGCGACGGCAGCGAGAACCGCGCGATCGACGCGATCCTGCACAGCCTGCGCGGCGTGCTGTCGGCGATGGACTACTTGGTTGTGGCGTGAAGGACCTGCGCGGGGATTACCCGCGCAGATCGTCCCACAGCTCCTTCACTTTGGCGAAGAAGCCGGCCGATTCGGGCGAATGCGATTTGTCCGCCCCGCCGGTGCCTTCAAATTCCTTCAGCAGATCCTGCTGACGCTTCGTCAGGTTGACCGGTGTTTCGACCACCGCTTCGATGAACATGTCGCCGCGCGCGGTGGAACGCAGCACCGACATGCCCTTGCCCTTCAGGCGGAATTGCTGGCCCGTTTGGGCGCCTGCCGGAATCGTGACTTTGGCGCGCCCGCCATCGACCGTCGGCACTTCGACCGAACCGCCCAGTGCGGCCGTCGTCATCGCGATGGGGACGCGGCAATAGATGTCCGCGTTTTCGCGATGGAACAGCTTATGCGGCTTGATCTGCAGGAACAGATACAGGTCGCCCTGCGGCGCGCCGCGCATCCCCGCTTCGCCTTCGCCGGCCAAGCGGATGCGCGTGCCGTCTTCCACACCCGCCGGGATGTTGACGTTGAGGGTGCGTTCCTTGCGCACGCGGCCCTGACCCTGACAGGTCTTGCACGGCTTCTCGATAATCTGACCGCCGCCGCCGCATTGCGGGCAGGTGCGCTCGATCGTGAAGAAGCCTTGCTGGGCGCGCACCTTGCCGTGACCGCGGCAGGTCGGGCAGGTGACGGGCTTGGAGCCCGCTTCCGCGCCGGTCCCTTTGCAGGTCTCGCAAGAATGCAGCGACGCGACTTTGACGGTCGCTTGCTTGCCGTGGAACGCATCTTCCAGGCTGATCTCGAGATTGTAGCGAAGATCGGAACCGCGCTGCGGCCCGCCGCCGCGCCGGCCGCCGCCCATGAATTCGCCGAACATCTCGTCGAAGATGTCCGCGAACCCGGCATTGCCGCCGCCGAAATCGAAACCGCCGGCGCGATTGCCGGCACCGCCGCCGCCTTGCTCGAAAGCGGCATGGCCGAAGCGATCATAGGCCGCGCGCTTCTGCTCGTCCTTCAGGACGTCGTAGGCCTCGTTGATCTGCTTGAACTTGGCTTCGGCTTTCTTGTCGCCCGGATTCTTGTCCGGGTGATACTGCATGGCGAGCTTGCGATAGGCCTTCTTGAGTTCGTCTTGCGACGCCCCCTTGGCCACGCCCAGCAGCTCGTAAAAATCATCCTTCGCCACGGCCGACTCCGTCGAGCGTCAGGCGGGCGCCCGGAAAGGCGCCCGCCTTCTAAGCTCAGTTCTTCTTGTTCTTGTCGGACACGTCTTCGAACGTCGCGTCGACGACCTTTTCGTCCTTCGGCGCGTCGCCCTTGGGCGCTTCGGCCGACGGACCGGCATCGGCGCCGCCCGCGGCGGCTTCGGCCTGCGACGCCTTGTACATGGCTTCGCCCAGCTTCATCGACGCTTGGGTCAGCGCTTCGGTCTTGGCCTTGATCGCCTCGACGTCGTCGCCGTCCTTGACGCCCTTCAGGTCGGCGATGGCCTGCTCGATCACGGCCTTATCGGCCCCAATCTTGTCGCCATGCTCCTTCAGGTTCTTTTCGACGTCGTGGATCATGCCTTCGGCGCGGTTCTTCGCCTCGACCAGATCGCGGCGCTTCTTATCCTCGGCGGCGTTCGCCTCAGCATCCTTCACCATCTTCTGGATCTCGGCGTCGGACAGGCCGCCCGAGGCTTGGATGCGGATCTGCTGCTCCTTGCCCGTGCCCTTGTCCTTGGCCGAAACCTGGACGATGCCGTTGGCGTCGATGTCGAACGTCACCTCGATCTGCGGCACGCCGCGCGGGGCGGGCGGCAGACCGACCAGATCGAACTGGCCGAGCATCTTGTTGTCGGCCGCCATTTCGCGCTCGCCCTGGAAGACGCGGATCGTCACGGCCGATTGCGAATCCTCGGCCGTCGAGAAGACCTGCGACTTGCGGGTCGGGATCGTGGTGTTGCGATCGATCAGGCGCGTGAACACGCCGCCGAGCGTTTCGATGCCCAGCGACAACGGCGTCACGTCGAGCAACAGCACATCCTTGACGTCGCCCTTCAGCACGCCGGCCTGAATGGCCGCACCGACGGCCACCACTTCGTCCGGGTTCACGCCGCGATGCGGCTCGCGCCCGAAGAACTGCTTCACCGTCTCGATGATCTTCGGCATGCGCGTCATGCCGCCGACCAGCACGACCTCGTCGATTTCGCTGGCCTTAAGGCCGGCGTCCTTGAGGGCGGCACGGCACGGCTCGATCGTGCGCTGGACGAGATGATCGACCAGGCTTTCGAGCTTGGCGCGCGTCAGCTTGATGTTGAGATGCTTCGGGCCCGACGCATCCGCCGTGATGAAGGGCAGGTTCACTTCGGTCTGCACCGCCGACGACAGCTCGATCTTCGCCTTTTCGGCGGCTTCCTTCAGCCGCTGCAAGGCGAGCTTGTCGTTGCGCAGGTCGATGCCCTGCTCCTTTTTGAACTCGGCGGCCAGATAGCCGATGATCTCGTTGTCGAAGTCTTCGCCGCCCAGGAACGTGTCGCCGTTCGTGGACTTCACTTCGAACACGCCGTCGCCGATTTCCAGCACCGACACGTCGAACGTGCCGCCGCCCAAATCGTAGACCGCGATCGTGCCGGCCTTCTTCTTCTCAAGCCCATAGGCCAACGCAGCGGCCGTCGGCTCGTTGATGATGCGCAGGACTTCAAGACCCGCGATCTTGCCGGCGTCCTTGGTGGCTTGGCGCTGGGAGTCGTTGAAATAGGCGGGAACGGTGATCACGGCTTGCGTGACCGTTTCGCCCAGATACGCCTCGGCCGTCTCCTTCATCTTCATCAGCGTGAAGGCGGAGATCTGCGAGGGAGAATACTTCTTGCCCTTCGAATCGACCCACGCGTCGCCGTTGTCGGCCTTGACGATCTTGTAGGGCACGAGGCCCACATCCTTCGCGACCATCGGGTCGTCGAAGCGGCGGCCGATCAGACGCTTGATCGCGTAGAACGTGTCCGACGGGTTGGTGACCGCTTGGCGCTTGGCCGGCTGGCCGACCAGACGCTCGCCGGAATCAGCGAAGGCGACGATCGACGGCGTGGTGTTCGCGCCCTCAGCGTTGGGGATGACCTTCGGCGTGCTGCCTTCCATCACGGCGACGCAGGAATTGGTCGTGCCGAGGTCGATGCCGATGACTTTGCTCATGTCCGTCCTCTTATGCGGCGGTCCGGGTCGCCGGCCCTCTTGCGTGAGGCACCGGCAGGTCGGACCCCATTGGGGTAACTCGATGCGTCTTCCGGGGTGAATTCCAAGGGATTCGGGCCCTCCCACCCCCGGCGCGCACCGCCACTTCCGGGAAGACCCTACCGTTGCCAGCGATATAGGCGGATCGGGCGTTTCCCGCAACCGGCCGCGGCGTTTTGCGCAGTTTTTGTCGCAAGCACAGGCTTCAACCGAAAATCATGCTGTCCGATTGACTCCAACATCCATTTGTATTATATAAACCGTGAGGAATATCTCTTCGTCGTGATTCACGTCCCATTGGCCAGAACGGCCGGGAGCGGCGACGGGATCCTCGGAACTTCGAGAAGCGAGGTTCGTGTCATGAGTACCGTTCAGAGTATCGCCAGCACCGCTCCGATCACCGCCTTGGTGGAATCGCGTATTGCCCAATCCGCGCCGGCCCAAAGCCAGGCGCCGACGCAGACGCGCGCGGAAACGCAAGGCCGCTCGACGGTTGCCGATCAGGTTCAAATCAAGGCCCTGGAAGCGCGCGACGCCGCGCGCGAGCGCGCCAAGGAAGCCAAGGAAGCCGCAGCACCGGCCGAACAGCCGGCGAAATACGCCAGCAAGGTCGGCTTGGTCGACGGCACGCTCGACGCCTTCGTCGATATCGTGGATGCGCGTTTCCAGCGCAAGATCGCGCGGATTTTCGGACCGTCCGAGACGCCCATGCCCGCCGCCGAAGTGCCGGCCGCCGCGGTCAGCAAGGCCTATGAGCAGGCCGCCGAAACCGCGGCAGGCAATCTGCGCCAAAGCGCCTGAGTCACTCCGCGTCGACGAGCAGATCGGCGAGACGTTCGAAACTTTCGACCCAGCCTTGGCGGGCCATATCGCGCTCGGCCAGCAGATTGGGATGCTTGGCCGCCAGTAGCGGGCGCACGGCTTGATGGACCGTGAGCTTGGCGCGATGGCCGACATCCTCGAACGCCACGGTCGTCAGGAAGGTCGCGTCGAGCGGCCAATCCTCGTACATCGGATGCGCGGCGGGGGCGCCCTTTTCGTCGGTGAACCACAGCGCGAAGACGAGCCGATCGGGCTCCAAAACCTCGCGGAACCGGCCTTTCAGCCAGATTTCGCGCCCGTCGTCATAGCGCATGCACAGCCGCAGAAGCCCGCCCGGACGCGGCTCCAAATCGCAAACCGGCATATCGGTGCGCGCGGGGCCGAACCAGCGGATGAAGTGCCGCGGCTCGGTCCACCAGCGGAACAGCCGATGCGGCGGCGCGTCGAATTCGCGCGTCACCGATATCGCGGCTGCGTTGGCATCCCGTTTGGCCATCGAGTCCCCTTGGAGTCCGCAAATTTGCGGCCGCAAAGGGAATGCGTCAACTGATAGGCGCGAAAAGCGCTGTCAGGCCTGCGTATCGACCGCGGCGCCGGGGGCGGCGGGCGCGCCCTTGGCGACCGTGACCATCGCTTCGCGCAGCAAACGGCCGTTGAGCGTGTAGCCGGCCTGGAAGACCTGCGCGACCGTGCCGGGGACCGCACCGGGATGATCGACCTGGGCGACCACTTGGTGGAAATTCGGATCGGCCGGCTTGCCGACGGGGTCGAGCTTCACCACGCCGAATTTCTCGAAGGCGCCCAGCAATTCGCGCTCGGTCAATTCCACGCCCTCGACCAGCTTGGCGAGAACGGGATCGGCGGCTTTCGCCTCGGCCGACACGGTGTCGAGTGCCCGGCGCAGATTGTCGGCGACCGCCAGCAGCGCCTTGGCAAAGCCGGAAACCGCGTATTTCTCGCGCTCGACGATTTCGCGCTCGGCGCGCTTCTTGACGTTCTCGGCATCCGCCATCGCGCGCAACGCGCCGTCCTTGACGCGCGCGAGCTCGGCCTCGGCCGCTTCGGCGCGCGCGAGCGCTTCCGCCAGCGGATCGGCGGTTTCCGGCGTTTCGGGCGCGGATGCGGCGGCGTCTTGCGGTTGCGGCTGCGATTCGGGAACGGGCTGCTGCGGATCGGTCATGGCGCTGCTTTGGTGAGCTGAAGGACCGGGGGGATTTGGGGGAAAAATCCGCCCGGCGCAAGTGTGAATTCAGCCGACCGGTCAGCCGACGAGGCGCCCGACGATCTTGGCAGTGTAATCGACCGTCGGAATGATGCGCGCGTAATTGAGGCGCGTCGGGCCAATCACGCCGATCGCGCCCACGATGCGCGCGCGCGAATCCGTATAGGGCGCGATGACGGTCGAGCAGCCCGACAGACCGAACAACTCGTTCTGCGCGCCGATGAAAATCTGCACGCCCTGCGCCTGCTGCGCTTGATCGAGAATCTTCGCCAGCGATTCGTGCTGTTCCAGCGCGTCGAACAAGCGGCGGATGCGCTCGAGGTCTTCCATCGCGTGCACGTCGGCCAGCAGCTTCGACTGGCCGCGCACGATCAAATACGCGTCCTTCGCGGGCTTGCCGTCGTCCGACGACCACACCGCGAGACCTTCCGCCGCGACTTTGCGCGACAGCTCGTCCAGCGCCGCGCGCTCGGCCTCCAGCTGCTCGATGATTTCCGCGCGCGCTTCGGCCAGCGTGCGGCCGACGATGCGCGCATTGAGGAAATTCCCCGCTTGCGCGAGTTGGGCGGGCGTCAAACCGATCGGCGTTTCGATGATGCGGTTCTCGACCAGGCCCGAGCCTTGGACGAGCACGACCAGCGTGCGGCCGGGGGCGAGCGACACGAACTCGATATGCTTGAGCGGCGATTCCGCCTTGGGCGCGATGACGAGCCCCGCCCCCTGCCCCAGCCCCGCCAGCATTTGCGAGGCTTGCTCCAACACCTGGGCGGGGGCGCGGCCGGTGGCGGCGCATTGCACTTCGATATTGTCGCGCTCCTCGCTCGACAGGCGGCCGACTTCCAGCAAACCGTCGACGAACCAGCGCAACCCGGCGTCGGTCGGCAAGCGCCCGGCCGAGGTATGCGGCGAATAGAGCAGGCCCAGATCCTGAAGATCGGCCATCACGTTGCGGATCGTCGCGGGCGACAGGCGTTCGGCCAATTGGCGCGACAATGTGCGCGAACCGACCGGCTCGCCCGTCTCGACATAGGCTTCGACGACACGGCGGAACACGTCGCGCGAACGTTCGTCCAGCGCCCGAATGGCCGAATCGGCGGTCTTGGCGGACAGCACGGCGGGACCGGCCGTGTCGGCGGCCGTCGTGGGGGATCTGCGTTCGAAAGGAACGACCGGCGTGCTGCGCATGACGAAAACGTTAGGCGCCGCGTTCGGGGTCGTCAAGGCGCGCCGCAAAGCCTCGCGGGCCGCCCTGGACCGGCCGGACGCTCTCCCCTATGGTCGCGGCCGCAAATCCATCCGTCGAAAGAGCATGCCCATGCGCCCCTCCGGCCGCAAAAACGATCAGCTTCGTGCCGTCAGCCTCGAGCCCGGCTTCGCCAAACACGCCGAGGGCTCGTGTCTTATTCGTTTCGGCGACACGCATGTGCTGTGCACCGCCTCGGTCGACGAGAAGGTGCCGCCCTTCCTGCGCAATTCGGGGTCGGGCTGGGTGACCGCCGAATACGGCATGCTGCCGCGTTCCACCCACACGCGCACCGACCGCGAAGCCGCCAAGGGCAAGCAATCGGGCCGCACGCAGGAAATCCAGCGTTTGATCGGCCGCTCGCTGCGCTCGGTGCTCGACGCGAAGGCGCTGGGCGAACGCCAGATCAAGATCGATTGCGACGTGCTGCAGGCCGATGGCGGGACGCGCACCGCGTCGATCACCGGCGCTTGGGTCGCTTTGCATCAGGCGCTGACCAAGCTGGTCGCCGCCAAGACGATTCCTGCCGTACCGCTGCGCGACCATGTCGCGGCGATTTCCTGCGGCATCTCCAATGGCAGCGCCGTGCTCGATCTCGATTATGTCGAAGACTCGGCCTGCGAGGTCGACGCGAATTTCGTGCTGACCGGTTCGCACGCCATCGTCGAAGTCCAGGGCACGGCCGAGCGCGATCCCTTCGCCAAGGATCAATTGCTGGCGATGCTGGGCCTCGCCGAGAAGGGAATCGGCGAACTCGTCGCGTTGCAGAAGAAGGCGATCGCCGCATGGTCCGCCGCCAACTGACCGAGCCCACGCTCGTCATCGCAACCCACAACAAGGGCAAGCTGGTCGAAATCGCCGACCTGATGCGCCCCTTCGGCGTGGCGTGCGTGTCGGCGGGCGACAAGGGCGTGCCGGAGCCCGAGGAGACGGGCACGACCTTCGAGGCGAACGCGGAGCTGAAAGCGCTGCATTCGGCGCGGGCCACCGGCTTGCCCGCCCTCGCCGACGATTCCGGCCTGTGCGTCGCGGCGCTGAACGGCGATCCGGGGCTTTATTCGGCGCGCTGGGCCGGGCCCGCGCGGGATTTCAGCTTCGCGATGCGCAAGGTCGAAGAAGCGCTCGCCGCCAAGCGCGCCACCGATCGCCGCGCCTTCTTCGTCGCGTGTTTGACGCTCGCCTGGCCCGACGGGCATTGCGAGACGTTCCGCGGCGAAGTGCATGGCCAAGTCGTTTGGCCGCCGCGCGGGGAAAACGGCTTCGGCTACGACCCGATGTTCGTCGCCGAGAACGAGACGATCACCTTCGGCGAGATGGATCCGGCGCGCAAACATGGGATGAGCCATCGCGCGCGCGCCTTCGCCGAACTGGTGGCGGGCTGCTTCGCCGGACGGCGCGGATGAACGCGGCCGCGCCGCCACCGGAATTCGCGATCTACATCCACTGGCCCTTCTGCAAATCGAAGTGCCCGTATTGCGATTTCAATTCCCATGTCCGCGAAAAGATCGACGAAGCGGCGTGGGAAAAAGCCCTACTGGCCGAGCTGGATTACTACGCCGCCCTCACGCCCAACCGGACGATCACGTCGATCTTTTTCGGCGGCGGCACGCCGTCGCTGATGGCGCCGCGCACGGCCGGCGCGGTGCTGGACCGCATCGCGATGCGCTGGCGCGTGGGCGAAGACCCGGAGATCACGCTCGAAGCCAATCCCAACTCGGCCGAGGCCGAACGCTTCGCCGGATTCAAAGCGGCGGGTGTGGAGCGCCTGTCGATCGGCGTGCAGGCGCTGGACGACAAGGCGCTGAAGTTTTTGGGGCGCGGCCACGACGTGCGCGAGGCGCGCCACGCGATCGATCGCGCGGCGGCGCTGTTCGATCGCTTCTCCTTCGATCTGATCTATGCGCGGCCCGATCAGAACGAAAACGATTGGCGCCAGGAATTGAAAGCCGCGTTGGCGTTGGGCCCGTCGCATTTGTCGGTCTATCAGCTGACGCTGGAAGCGGGCACGCGCTTCCAGCAAATGGCCGCGCGCGGCGAATTGGTGCTGCCGTCGGAAGATCGCCAGGAAGCGTTGTTCGACGCCACGCAAGACGTGCTGAACGACGCGGGCTTGCCCGCCTACGAAGTGTCGAACCACGCCAAGCCCGGCCATGAATCGCGGCATAACCGCGTCTATTGGCGTTACGACGATTATGTCGGCGTTGGCCCCGGTGCGCATGGCCGCATCACGGTCGACGGAATCAAACGCGCGACGCGCCAGGAAAAGGCGCCCGAGACGTGGCTGAAGCAAGTCGCCGAATTGGGCCACGGCACGGCGGAAGACACGAAGCTCGCGCCCGCCGATCAGGCCGACGAAGCGTTGATGATGGGCTTGCGCTTGGTCGAAGGGATCGACGCGCGCCGCTTCGAACGCGTCACCGGCATGAAGCTGGAAGGCGAGGGCGGCATGCTCGATACCGCGCGCATCGACCGCTTGGTGCGCGACGGATTCTTGGCGCGCAACGCCCACGGCTTTCGCCCGACGCCGCAAGGGCTGAAGCTGGTCAACGCGCTGCTGTCGGCGTTGATCGGTTAGTTGACCGGCGTTTCGAAACTGTCGCGGGCGGGCGAGATCGCGAAGGGGCCTTCGCGGCGCACTTCGATGACCGCGAGGCCGCGATCGACCAGGCCCGACGGCAGGAAGCGGAAAATCCCTTCGATGCCCGCGAAGCCCGTGGGCACGGTCAGCACCGGCAACGAATAATCGGCACCATCGGCACCTTTGTCGCGCGCCAAAACCGCCGCGAGCGCCACCGCATCATAGGCGAGCGTGGCGACGCGCGGCGGGGCGCGGCCGAACACCTCGCGATAATGGCGTTCGAAATTCTGGCGCGCTTCGGGCGGCGGACCCGCGAACCAGCCGCCGAGCAGCGAGGGTTCGCGCAGCGTGCGCGCATCATCCCATTGCGGAATGCCGAGGAAACGGATGCGCGCGGGATCGATCTCGTGCAGATGCAGCTGGCTGGCGACCTGCGCCAAGCGGTCGCCGAAATCGGGCAGCAGGATCGCTTCGAAATCGAGTTCGGGCGGCTCGCGCGCCGCTTCGCCGCGTTGGGCCCGCGGCGGCGGCGGGCCGACATTGCCCGCGCGGCGCACCCAGGGCGTCACGTCCAGCGTGCCGGGATCGTAGCGTTCGACGCGCACCAGCGTGCCTTGCGTGGCGATCAGCGCGTCGCGAAACGCCGCTTCCGACGCCAAGCCGATCGCGTTGTTGGGCACCAGCGCCACGAATTTTTCGAGCCCGCGCGAGCGCGCGAAATCGACCGTGCGGCGGATCGAGGCTTGCGGCGCCAAGCCCAGCACGAACACGTTCGAACTGGCGGCCGCGACGTCGTTGGAGAACGCCAGCGCCGCGATCCCCGCGTCGCGCGCGCGGGGGGCGATCGCCTGCGCTTCGGCCGACAGCAGCGGGCCGACGATCAAGCGCGCGCCCTGCTCCACCGCCCAATCGAATGCGGCGATAGCGCCTTCCGGCGTGCCGCCGGTGTCGCGCGGCAGCAGCACGAATTCGTCGTCGGCGACGTCGTAAAGTGCGAGTGTGGCCGCGTCGAGCAAGGCGCGGCCCACGGCGGCGTTCGGGCCGCTCAAAGGAACCAGAAACGCGACGCGCGGCGCGCCTTTCGGACCCGGCGCAATCGCCGGGGCCACCTGCTGCGGCGCCGGGGCGGCAGGAACGGGTTCCTGCACGATCGGGGCCGTCGGCGCCGGCATGATCGGCGGCGGGGGCGTAACCGCCGGCGGCGGTGCGGGGGCTTGCGTCGTCGGCTGGCTTCGGCCGAAAACGCCCGCTACCCTCGGATCGTCGCAAGCCGCGAGAAGCGGGGCGACGACGAGCATGGCGAGTAGGGCGATCAGGCGGGAGCGCAAAGTTTATGTCCTCAGACGACGAGCCGCCGGAGACTAGCGACACCGCGCCCGCGAATCCAGGCGCGATCAAGCCCGGGCTGTATTTGGTCGCGACACCGCTCGGCAATCTCGGCGATATCTCGGCCCGCCAAAAGGCGGTGCTGGCCGCCGCAAGCACGATCGCGGCCGAGGACACGCGTGTCGCGCGCCGGCTGCTGTCGGCGATGGGCTTGATCGCGCCGCGCCTCGTGCGCTGCGACGAGCGCGAAAGTGCAGCCGTCGCCGAGAAGCTGATCGCCCGGGTTCGCGATGGCGAGATCGTCGCCTTCGTGTCCGACGCCGGGATGCCCGGCATCGCCGATCCGGGGGCGGCTTTGGTACGCGCGGCGCGCGACGCGAATATCCCGTTCACCGTGATCCCCGGCCCGTCGGCGCTGACGACGGCGCTGGCACTTTCCGGCTTGCCGGCCGAGCCCGCCTTGTTCCTGGGCTTTCTGCCGCCCAAGCAGGGCCCGCGCGCGCGGCGCTTGCGCGAATTCAAGGATGTGCCCGCCACGCTGGTCGCGTTCGAAGCGCCGCATCGCTTGGTGGAAACGCTGCAAGCGATGGCCGAAGTGCTGGGCCCGCGCGAAGCCTGCGTTGCGCGCGAATTGACCAAGCGGCACGAGGAAGCGCGCAGCGGCACGCTGCCCGAACTTGCAGCGCATTACGAAGCGGCGGGCGTGCTGGGCGAATGCGTGATCGTCGTCGCCCCGGCGAGCGAAGCATCCGCCCCCGAAGCGGACGCCGAAACGCTCGACGCCAAGCTGCGCGCCGCATTGGAAACCTTGGGCGTGCGCGACGCCGCCGATCGCGTGGCGGCGGAAACGGGCCTCAAGCGGCGCGAGGTCTATTCGCGCGCCTTGGAACTAGGCGGCAAGAAACGGTGAAGTCGACACGCCATATCCGCCATCAAAAACGCGGATCGTGGGCCGAGACCCTGGCGGCATGGCGGTTGCGGTTGGCGGGCTGGCGCATCGTCGGGCGCGATTTGCGGCTGGGGGCCGCACAGGTCGATATCGTCGCCGCGCGCGGACGCGTTCTCGCCTTCGTCGAGGTGAAATTGCGCGCCGATCTGGATGCGGCAGCCGAAGCGCTGCACCCGGCCCAGCGCCAACGCATTGTTCGCGCGGCGGAAATTTTCCTCGCCAAAAACCCCGAATTCGCCGCATTCGAGACAAGATTCGACGCCATGTTGATGGCGCCCGGACGCTGGCCCCGGCATCTGCAAGATGCTTGGCGCGACTCGAATTCGGGTTCTACATAGAAGGATTCCGGGGAACCGAAGGATTGCGCGAGATGCGGAGTTTCCTGAACAAAATGAAGCTGGCGGCGACACTATCGGCCCTGGTGCTGCTGCCGGGCTGCGTGGGCGTCGTCGCGGGGGCCGCCGCGACCGGCGGTGTCGCCGCGGTGCAGGAGCGCGGCTTCGTGGGCACGGCGAACGACAACGGCATCGCGCTGGAGATCAACCATTACTGGTTCCAGCGATCCGCGAAGATGTTCGGCGCGTTGTCGACGCAGATCTACGAAGGCCGGGTGCTGATCACCGGCGCCGTCACCGATCCGGACATGCGCGCCGAAGCCGTCCAGCTCGCCTGGAAGGCCAAAGGCGTGCGCGAGATTCTGAACGAGATCGAAGTGACCGACGAAGGCGGGCTCAAAGCCTACGCCAAGGATACGTGGGCGGCGAACGAGCTGCGCTCGCGCCTGTTGTTCGCGCGCGGCGTGAACTCGATCAATTATTCGGTCGAGGTCGTCAACGGCACGGTCTATCTGTTGGGCGTGTCGGCCGACCAGGCCGAACAAGACCGCGTGCTGGCGATCTCGCGCAACCTTGCCAATATCCGCCGCGTCGTCAGCCACATCATCAACAAGGACGATCCGCGCCGCACCCGCCCGCCGCCGGGCGAAGAAGGCGCCAAAAGCGCGAGCGCTTCTTGATCGCCGCCTATCCGCCCGCGGGCCGCGCGCCGGAGGCCGAGCGCCAATTGCGCGAAGCCGCGCAAGCGGGCGACGCCGATTTCGCGATCGGCGAAACCGCACTCGCCTTGTCGCTGGCCACGCGCCCGGCGCTCGACCTCGCCCCCTATCGCGCGCATCTGTCGGAGATCGCGACGAGCGTGGCGGCCGAGGCGCAAGGCAAGCCCGACACGATCGCCACGCGCGTGGCGGCTCTGCGCAACGCGCTGGTCGAGCGTCTGGGTTATCGCGGCGATCGCGACACCTACGACGATCTTCGCAATGCCGACCTCGCCCATGTGATCGACCGCCGGCGCGGCCTGCCCGTGTCGCTCGCCATTTTGTGGATCGACGCCGCGCGCGCGCAAGGCTGGGCCGCTTGGGGCTTGTCGTTCCCCAGCCATTTCCTGGTGCGCATCGACGGCCCCGACGGGCGCGCGATCGTCGATCCGTTCAATTTCGGCCAGGCGCTGGATACGAAGGCGCTGCGTTCGCTGCTCAAGCGCCTGCAAGGGCCCGACGCCGAGCTGCAAGCCTATCACTACGCGACCGTGCCCGACCGCACCGTGCTGCTGCGCCTGCAGAACAACATCAAGCTGCGGCTGATGAAGAGCGAGGATTTCCGCGGCGCGCTGGCGGTGCTGGAACGCATGCTGATGCTTTCGCCCGGCGACCCCGCCTTGTGGCACGAAACGGGGCTCGTTCACGGGGGGCTCGACAATCTGCGGGCCGCCGTGATGTGCTTGGAACAAGCGGCGACGCTGATCGAGGCTCCGCAGGCCCGTTCGCGCATCGCCATGGAAATCCAGGCGCTCAAAAGCCGCCTGAACTAGGAGTTCCTGTCTATGGCCGGCTTGGTCGTGGCGGTCCAGATGGACCCCATCGAGAACATCAATATCGACGGCGATTCGACCTTCGCGATGATGCTGGAGGCGCAGAAGCGCGGCCACACGCTGTACCATTATCTCACGCAGCATCTGTCGATGCGGGGCAAGGACCGCATCACGGCGAAGGCGCATCCCGTGCGCGTGCGCGCCGAGAAGGGCAACCACTACGAATTCGGCGCGCTGGAGACGATCGACCTCGCCAAGACCGACGTCGTGCTGATGCGCCAGGACCCGCCCTTCGACATGTCGTACATCACGGCGACGCATATCCTGGAGCATATCCACCCCAAGACGCTGGTGGTGAACGACCCGGCCGAAGTGCGCAATGCGCCCGAAAAACTGTTCGTCACGCATTTTCCGGGCTTGATGCCGCCCACGCTGATCACGACCGATCGCGCGGAAATCGACGAATTCCGGAATGAGTTTAAAGATATCATCATCAAGCCGCTTTACGGCAACGGGGGTGCGGGCGTGTTCCGCATCAAGCCCGACGACGAAAATCTCGGCTCGCTTTACGAGATGTTCACCCAGCGCAGCCGCGAGCCGATGATCGTGCAGCGCTACGAACCCGCCGTGCGCGCCGGCGACAAGCGCATCATTCTGGTCGACGGCAAACCCGCCGGCGCCATTCTGCGCGTGCCCGCGCAAGGCGAATCGCGCGCCAACATGCATGTCGGCGGCAAGGCGATCAAAACCGCGCTGACCAAGCGCGAGATCGAGATCTGCGAAACGATCGGGCCGGAACTGGCCAAGCGCGGCCAGATCTTCGTCGGTATCGACGTGATCGGCGATTGGCTGACCGAGATCAACGTGACCTCGCCCACCGGCATCCACGAAGTGCGCCGCTTCGACGGAACGGATATCGCCGTGCTGATCTGGGACGCGATCGAGAAACGGCGCCGCTAAGCGTCGCAGCGCGCCCAGCGGCCGATATCCAAATGCAGATGGTCGTGGTGCGCCGCGTCCGTCTTGGGCGTCAGCACCATGTTGAAATGGCGGCACGCCCCTTGGGCCACTTCGCGCAGAAACGCGCCGCGCGGGCCGCGCTCGCGCCAATGGTCTTTGACCGAGATTCGGATATTTCCGGCGAGCTCGAACCCGCCGATATCGAAGGCGCGGCCCATGCCGTGTTCCGACAGGCGATCATTACGCCCGGTTTGCGCGCGGCAGACATAGGCGCCGTAATGGACGATCTGCGCCACCGGCCGGTTGAAATGGCGCCGGGCGGCGGGCTGCACCACATCGCGTTCGAACGCCGCCAGCGCCTGCGCCAGCGGGCAGGTCATCAGCGCCGGGCGGCTGAGCGGGATCGTCGCCTGTTCCAGCATCACCGGCTCGTCGATGAAACAGCCTTGGGCGTTACGCGGCATGTTCTGACGCGGCTCGAATTTGGCGCCGAGCTGGGTTAGCGCGTCGTAGCAACTCTGCAGGGCGATGACCGGCGGCGGAACTTCGACGGGCGGCGGCGTCACCACGCGCGGCGCGCACGCGACCGACAGGGCGCCGAGGCCCAGCACGAATAGAAGCCGGAGAATGAAACGCATATCGATTCGAGTCCGCGAATCGACCCGCGCGGTGCGCGCGTACTATACGCGGCGCTATCCGTTTCGTGAATCGCGCGCGATGGCTTTGGCGAGCAAACGGAACTCCATCGCCCGTGCCGTGCCCTTGCGCCAGACGAGGCCCAGTTCGCGCGACGGGTCGCCATCGACGGGGACCGCGACCAGATCGGTGCCGCGCAAAATGCCTGCGTCCAACGCCAAATCGGGCAATAGCGTGACGCCCAGCCCGTTCGCGACCATCTGCACCAGCGTGAACAGCGACGTCGCGGCGAAAGCATCGCGCGGGCGCGCCGATTTGATGCCGCAAGCCGACAGCGCATGGTCGGTCAGGCAATGCCCGTCTTCGAGCAGCAGCAGCGGCTCGCCGCGCACCATGGCCGGCGAAACGCGCTTGGCCTTGGCCAGCGGATGCGCCTTGGGCACGACCAAGCGAAACACATCCGCGCCGATCGAGGCGCTATCGACCGGCCCCGTGTCGTAAGGCAACGCCAGCAAGGCGCAGTCGATGGCCCCTTCGCGCAAACGATCGATCAAGCGTTCGGTCTGATCTTCGACCAGAAACAATTTCAGTTTCGGATACGCTTTGCGCAAGCGCGGCAAGACGCGCGGCAGCAGAAACGGCGAGACGGTCGGAATCACGCCTAGGCGCAATTCGCCGGTCAACGGCTCGCGCGCGGCACTCGCCTCGCGCGCCAATTCCTCGGCGTCGGCCAGCAGCGATTTGGCGCGTTCCAGCACGCGCTCGCCCAGGGGCGTGAACACCACGCCGCGCTTGCCGCGATCCACCAGCGGCGCGCCCAAAATCGCTTCCAATTCCTGGATCGAGGCGGAGAGCGTGGATTGGGTCACGCCGGCCGCTTCCGCCGCGCGGCCGAAATTCCCCTTCTCGGCCAGGGCGGCGTAGTGGCGCAGCTGTTTGAGCGTGGGCAAATGGATCATCGGTTTCCTCGATGGATATCAACGAAAATACTCGTTGGATCGATTGGTTGCAACGCGGCATTTTCCGCGCGGCTCGTTTGCTACCCCAACCTTCGAGGACATACACAAATGCTGACCATTGGCGACAAGTTCCCCGCGTTCGACCTTCAGGCCGTCGTTTCGATCGATATGGCGAAGGCGTTCACGCGCATCAACAACGACTCCGACAAGGGCAAGTGGAAGGTCGTGTTCTTCTGGCCGAAGGATTTCACCTTCGTGTGCCCGACCGAGATCGCGGCGTTCGGCAAGCTCGCCGGCGACTTCAAGGACCGCGACGCGGCCGTCTACGGTGCTTCGACGGACAGCGAGTTCGTCCACCTCGCCTGGCGCCAGAACCACGCCGATCTGAAGGCGCTGCCGATCCCGATGCTCGCCGACATCAAGCGCGAGCTGTCGACGGCGCTGGGCATCCTCGACAAGAACGAGGGCGTGGCGCTGCGCGCGACCTTCATCGTCGATCCGGAAGGCATCATCCGCTTCGTGTCGGTCAACGATCTGAGCGTGGGCCGCAACCCGGCCGAAGTGCTGCGCGTGCTCGACGCGCTGCAGACGGACGAGCTGTGCCCCTGCAACTGGAAGAAGGGCGACGAGGTTCTGAAGGTCGCCTAACCACCATCCCAACGGGAAGGACCAAGACGATGTCGCTCGAAAGCCTCAAGAACGCGCTGCCCGAATACGCGCGCGATCTGAAGCTGAACCTCTCGTCGCTCGCGACCGATACCGGTCTCGACGACAAGACCCGGGCCCTCGTGTTCGTCGCTTCGGCCCTGGCTTCGCGCCAGGGCCAGGTGCGCGACGCGGTGCTGGGCGAGTTCGGCAACGTGCTCACGGCCGAGGAGTTGCAAGCCGCCAAGATCGCCAACGCGATCATGGGCATGAACAACATCTACTACCGCTTCACCCATCTCGTTTCGGCGCAGGATTACGCCACGCTGCCGGCGAAGCTGCGCATGAACGCGATGGCGAAGCCGGGCGTGGAGAAGATCCCGTTCGAGCTGATGTCGATCGCCGTGTCGGCGATCAACGGCTGCGGCATGTGCATGGACAGCCACGAGAAGATTCTGCGCCAGCACGGCGTGGAAGCGGTGGCGATCCAGACGGCGGTACGTATCGCCGCGACGCTGCATGCGGTGGCCGCCACGCTCGACGCGGAAAGCGCCGGCGACCAAGCGCAAGCCGTCGCCGCCTAATCCCGGCACCCCCCGACGGGAGAAGGAGGAAGGGCTCCGCCGCAAGGCGGGGCCCTTTTTCGTGGCTGGTTGAACAACCAAGGATACGGCCGTATTAATGGGACCTGCTTCGTGAGGTTCCGTTGGTCGCACGCATTTCCACCGTCGCGTTTCAGGGCATCGAGACCGTGCCGGTGGACGTGCAAGTGCAGATCGCGGGCGGGGCGCCCGCCTTCGCCGTGGTCGGCCTGCCCGACAACGCGATCAAGGAAAGCAAGGAACGCGTGCGCGCGGCCTTGTCCGCCATCGGCCTCGCTTTGCCGGGCAAGCGCATCACCGTCAATCTCGCCCCTGCCGATCTCGCCAAGGAAGGTGCGCATTTCGATCTGCCGATCGCGCTGGGCTTGCTCGGCGCCATGGGTGTGTTGCCGCCGGAATCGGTCGAAAGATTCGTGGCGCTGGGCGAATTGACGCTCGACGCGCGCATTCTGCCCGTGCCCGGCGTGCTGCTCGCCGCGATTTCGGCGAATAGCGCAGGCAAAAGCCTGATCTGCCCCGAGGCGGCCGGCGGCGAAGCGGCCTGGGCCGGCGACGAACGGCGTTTCGAGATCGTCGCAGCACCCACGCTGATGTCGCTGGTCAATCATCTGCTCGGCCGGCAAATGCTGGCCCAGCCGCGCCAGACCAGCATCCGATCCGCCACCCCCGGCCCTGATCTTAAAGACGTGAAAGGCCAGGAGACGGCCAAGCGTGCGTTGGAGATTGCGGCCGCGGGCGGCCATAACCTGCTCATATTGAGTGTTAAAGACCCTTCAGGTCTTCCAACCCGCCAAGGTCTAGGAGCGTTGCATCCGGGTTTAGCCTCGGAGGCTAGTAGCCGCTAGACTTGGCGTGAAGCCAACGCATCTTGCTACGGAGACTTGGTAATGGCGCGTCAATCATCAGACCTGATCAAGGCACTAGTTGAATTCCGAGATCGGCGTGAATGGGCGCAATTCCATGATGTCTCGAGATTGTTAAGGGCAATTTCGGTCGAGGCAGGCGAGTTACTTGAGACCGTTGGGTGGCGGACACAGGACGAGATCAACACACAATTGGCAGCGGGAGAGCTTGTTGGAGCCATCAAAGACGAAGCAGCGGACGTATATCTGTATCTCCTGCTTCTAGCTGATCGGGTTGGGTTTGACCTGATCGAAGCTGCCTTCGAGAAAATTGCGAAGAATGAACTTCGTTATCCTGTAGCACTCGCCAAAGGAAACTCGCTCAAACATACCGAACTCAAGAAGGACTGAAATGGCGGAGATCACAAAAGAGCAGTGCGCCGTACTGGGAGCCTTCCCTAATGCCGGAGCGAATGCGTGGTCGAACCTTCTAACTGAGTCTGACAGAGAAACTTATAGAGAAGTCCACGACACTCTTTTGGCGATTGGCGAAAAGATAGTTGGCGAACTCGGTGATCGCTTTAGGCTGGTACCGACATCCGGCTTCACGAAGTCATCGGGTGTTCGGAACAATCGCCCAAAGGATTTGTGGATCGCGATAGCGAATAGCGGGTCCGAAGCATTCCTTGGGATGCCGCAAATCTACATGATTGCATCAGGACGTGGCGTGGAGCTTGGTTTCGCCGCCGCGATCCATCGATCGGATTTCTCCAATGCCGACATCAAAAAGCGTCTCGCCGCAGTGATCCCAACACTCTTCTCACTTTTGCCAACGGGTGAAACTACTGTCATCAAGGAGTTGGCGAGAAATCTACAACAGCTCCCTGGCTGGTCGTTTCGCAGGAAAGCTCGATTGACCCCTGGAGCCGATTTCAACGACCTGCAAGATTTCCTCAGTGACTTGAGAAGCAATGAGGGCCGCAAGAGAGGCTCTGGATCGATCTGCAAGGTTTTCTCTCCAGATGAGCTAACTGCCTCTGTAAACTTGGAGAATGAGTTTCGGCTCGCTGCTTCACTCTTCAGTCCGCTACTACATGCTGCGAAGCAGACATACACCTCCGGTGAAAGCATCACAGCGATAAGCGATGCACTAGCTCAACTGGATCCGACTCAGACCCTCGAATCCGTTTCTCAATTCATGCCTTCAAACTTGCAAGATGCGAGGAAGAGGGTCCTGGTCAATATCGTCCGCCGTATGGGACAAGGGTCTTTTCGCGCTGATGTTCTATCGGCATACAATGGCGTCTGTGCGGTTACTGGCGCAGCAACGCCTGAGGTATTGGAGGCGGCACATATCTTCCCATACAAGGGACCGGAAACAAATCACGTTACTAACGGGATTTTGCTAAGAGGCGATATTCATACCCTGTTTGATCTTGGCCTATTACGCATTTCACCGAGATTTCAGATCGAGCTTCATCCTTCAATTAATGACCCAGCTTATTCGATCTTCGCGGGATCCCACGTTCGATTGCCGGACGACGAAGGTCTACGTCCATCTTTAGCCGCAATCGAATGGAAGTATCGTCAACCCTTGTTACTGGACCTATCGTGGGGCGAGATCTAGTGCCGAATCGGAAGCACGTTGGCCTCGGCTAGGAGCGCGATTATATTCGCTGCTCGCTCAATAACCTCTACTGGTTCCGGCAATTCTTCACTACCGCGAAGAAGCAAGCGGGAATCTCGCCTTGGGTGATAGCCGCGGGTGTTGGCCACGCACGGCATGGAATGACCTTTGGGAAGTACTCGCGTGGGCCAAGCGATGAAAACTTGCGGAAGTGCGTCGAAGATTTGAATCTAAACACCACTGTCCCTCAAAAAAGAGAGAAGCATGCATAGTGGTCTCAGGAGATGATCAGACAGAAAGCTAGACGTTGTCGATTGAACCATCGCTCCGAATAAAGTCAGCGCGTTTGCAGACAATCGTTTCGAGTTCTGTATGCGCTTGAGATATTATCCCTGACAAGAACGGCAACGTAATGCCTGACGAGTTTTCAATCCAAGAGATCAAAGGTCCGCCGCTGATACCGCCAAGTTCAAACCCAATGGGCATGTCCTGCATGCCATCAATCTTCAGTTCATACTGCCGCTCTCTCCGCACGATGATTTGTTGATCAGATACCGACGTTGCGATTCCTTCGATAGTGATTAGGCCGAAGTCAACATCTTGCAGCTTGCCCACCAACCGCTCTTGACCCGGATAGCCTGCAAGCATAATTCCGCGACCAATATCTGGAGGTCTTGGTGGCCAGGACTTCATCACGTTCATAGTCTTTCCTATACGCTTTAGAAGATCCGCGTCAGTTCGGAAGGTCGCAACATCGTGTGGCTCCGATTCGTCGATGACGCGATCTTGTAGATCGTTGACAATCGCATTGAAGATTTGAAGGCGAACGCGGCGTCTGCTTGCGTCATCCCGATAATCAGCTACGACATGTCTAGCTGTAACGCCGATCACTTCGGTCTGAGTCTGAACAAAAAAGACAGTGCCGTTGTGAAGAATTTTTCTCGCAGCGTCATCCAAATCAAACCAGAAGATGGGAGCACAGTAGCTACGCAGCATTTCACGATGAGCTTTGCCAAGATTGCCCAGCATCAAATCGCGCGCGCGCTCCATCGAGATCGGGTGTCCATCCGGCTGCCGCCAATTAGTCATCATTCTTGCTCGCTATGGTTATTAGCAGCCCGTGCATTTTATCGGCTGGCTTGTTTGGTACTCTGCTTGGAAACCACGGATAGGTCGAAACTGCTCAGATGATGCTGCAATCGGGGTCGGCGCGGAGCCGCCCACCAGCGCAACGTCGAAACCTATCGCGCCACAATTCGACTTCCCACGCTATGTTTATTCCGATAGGTCAGAATCTTCGCTCTGGCCCTCTCCAGCGCATGGAGACGACCGAGGCAGGACGAGGGAAATATGAGGATAGGACGCAGAACCGACTCGCGCTTCGGCTTATCGTTCACCCCTTATAGGAAAATACACCTAGTGCCTCCTGAAAGTTATCCGCAGTCGGCGGGGAACAGGCGAACTAGGCTGCGCCCCTTGGTCCGCCAAGCGATGCGCTGAACTGCACGGTCCCTTGCTCGCCAAAAAGGTCATCGCTTCGGTGTCGCCAAACCCCACGGCCTTCTTGATCGTCTTGGCCGACACCTCGGTCACCTCGTAAGGCGAGCCGATGAGGTACGCGATGATCTGCTTGCCGATGGCTTCTACTTTCTCCAAGTAATTACTTAAAGACCCCCACTGTTCCTGTTTGTCGCACGCAACAGAGATCAAAGTATTTGGAGGGAAGAATGGATGACATCCAGATACAACTCGACGAGTTGTCAAAGGCGCTCACTGCTGAGTTTGAGAAAGGAAGGATTCTAGATGACTCTGGCCAACGGCTCTTCATTGAGAAAGCATTTAAGATGGGGCGCTATCGCGTTCATTTTTACCCAGATGAAGGCAAACATCGCGGTCGTCCCCATTGTGTGATCGAACTGCCGAATAACAAGGTGGCCAAAGTTGATATCGTGACCGGGGTTGTCATCGAAGGCGATACAGGCGGGTGGGATCGGAGCATTCGTAAGTTTGCTTCGGAGTACTCAGCGGAACTAAAGCAGGCATGGGCTGCTACGCGGCCGGATACCCAAAAGCTTCCGAAGCGTCCGTCCACTTGAGTGACGAGAAATTTGAAGTTAAATTACTTCAGCGAGCATTATGCGGCTTTATAGAATGACCTATAGTAAAGGTCGATGTACCCGCCCAGTGCGTCGCCGAGTTCTTTTTTCCGTCGTAAATTTTTGCGATTGAGGAACCCACTATGCCAGACGGCATCTACTCCATCACATTCCGAGGCCTCTCTGATTGGGGCATTGGTCTACTTCTGCTGAGCGGCGGGACAATCACCGGCGCTGACGCTGGTGGGGTGCTTTACGATGGGCACTACCAACTCAGCGGTACCAATATCGATCTAAATGTCACGCTGACGGTTCCTCCGGGAGTTACGTTGGTTCAAGGAACCAAGCCACAGCCGACTCCGTACACTGTGGCTATCGCAGAATCTTTCCCACTGTCACAACTTCAAAGCAGCCAAGCTCAGCTACTGAATACACCGCTGGGGCCAGTGAACGTGATTTTCCGTAAACTGCGCAACATCTAGAGGCGCCAATGACTGAAGCGGCTGCACCTCGTGCGACCCTCATGTGTCTCTGTGAGCCATGCGGTCGAGAGACAAACCACGAGATACTGCACTCGGTAGTTTCTCGCGGTGAGGACGAATCGTCTCAGATATGGTGGTACGATGAAGATCAGATGATCCGCTGCCTTGGGTGTGGGACTGTTGGAATTCGACACCTACACAAATTTTCAGAAGACGATCCTGAAGACGGTCCGAGAGAATCTTTTGTTCCACCTCGCCTTATGCGTCGAATGCCAAGCTGGATCGAAGATGTTGACGCGGAAGTACAGAGCATTCTTCAGGAAGTTTATGGAGCCTTGCGAAATGGAAGCAGCCGTCTTGTCGCAATGGGTGTCCGTAGCCTGATAGATGCTGTTGCGCGCGATAATGTCGGTGATCGGGGCAGCTTCGAAGAAAGCCTGCGCGCGTTAAAGGATGCTGGGTTAATTAGTGAAACTGAGAAGGAAATTTTGGACGTTGTCGTCGATGCGGGATCAGCCGCAATTCATCGTGGTTTTCGTCCTAATGGGGGACTTATTGGACCTCTTTTGGATGCCGCTGAACGACTGATTAATCACGTCTACATCAGCGGCCCCATGTTGCGAGAGGCCAAGAAAAACATTCCGCCTCGACCAGAGCGAGTCCGACCTGCCCGTCGTGCGGCTGCATCTGATGTAAATGCATCCGGCCCAAATGTGGCCGCGGAAGCTCTCGCAGTACCAAACCGAGAGGTTGCGCCATCGCCTGCTGCGGATCCAGCGCAGACATCAAATATTGAGCCGAGAAGCGCGCTATGAACGAACCTCCAAAAAAGACAGATGACAAGATCGTCATCGTACGCATTAGGGACAGTGTCATTTCGGAATTTTGGAGTGCACCCGTTCAATTCGCTGTCACAGCCACTTCTGGCATAACGGTAGTCTTCGGCACGATTGCTTGGGCATTTGGCGTGTCTATGACAAGCGTAACGCTGCAAAGCGTTCCATTGGTGGCCAAGCTTTTACTAGTCATACTTGCTTTCAGCTCAATAGCGCTAACAGTCGCCAATGTTCAGAGTTTTCTTGGTGCAAGATACAATCAAGGTGCTGACCAGGGACGAATGGCAATTGCCGCATTCCTGATTGCGGTTTTGTTTGGATGGGCGGCTACATCCGTTCAGATTCTTTTTGCAGAGTCGGTCACCCCAGATCGTTCCGGAAGGATAGCCATCTTCATGGTTCTCGTATTCTTCCCCCTGGGCTGGATGATCTATTTTTGCCGCATTTATTTCCTGAAGCGGGAGCAGGGAATACCTCTTTCAAGGGCTATTTACGAACGTAACTTCACCGCGCCATCAATTCGTCGGTTTATGTATTTCTGCGTGATGTCGAATGCTTTTTGGTATTTCATCTTTTGGTATATCGAAGGCACACAGATTGGAAACAGCATCCAGAGTTCAACCGGGACAGGTTGAAGTGTCTTGTCCTCATTTACTCACCGGAATCATTGATTGGAACTGTGCGTCTTTCGCGATTTTCTCGAGACCGAGGGGCTGACGGCTATGTGGAATTGGCTCATCGAGAATGTGTTTTTGTCGGTCTACGCAGGAGTAGCTCTAGCCGGCTTGGGCTATTTTCTTGCGAAGCTGATTCGGTTTCCGTTTCCACCAGCTATCGCAGGGATCATCTTCATCACGTTCGGGCTATTTGGACCGACATATCCCCGCTACAAGTTTGAGCAGGATACGCGAACTGAAATTGCTCAGTATCCACACTTCAAAATCGCCAGGGTCGTTAATTGGGGTTCGTTTACAGAACCATTGACCTGGGTTCTTTCATTCCCTGGAACTATCGCTGCAGTTGCTCCAAACCCTTTAGAGCGTACAGCAAGCAGAGGGGTCTATCAGGAAGTCGTCTTTAGGTTTCAGGAGCCGAAGAGAATTTATGTACACGACGTAGATTGTGAGGACGGTACAATTTGGACTTCCATGCCTGATGAGAAGGGAACATTTCGGTATCTTACAAACACTTCAAGGCCTATCGAAAAAGGAGATAAGGCGATTTTTTGTGAGACCGATTGGACTCCACAGTTAAACGCTGCAAGGGCAATGTTGCTTCGCGGCTCGCCCAGGTCTGGGAACTAGCAAGATCGGCAGACAGTGGATAACGATAGTAGGGGTATAGAAGAATCTTCTTAGTACCCCCACTGTCGCTATTTCCTAGGTAGGGAATAGCCGGTGGACCGACCGCCCTTCCACCCGCCACGGCACGGTCTCAAGGGCACGAATGCGGGCCAACTTGAACGTCTCCGACGCCAACCTCTGTAGCCCTAGCGCCTGCTTCAATGCCTTCAGGGACACTTCGGTCTTTTGGTCCGGCTGCGCTTGCAGGAACTCAGCAATTCGCTTTGCAGCGGCGACGATGACGCCCTGCCCCGGTTTCTTGGCGACCTTCAGATGCTTAGGCTTCCAGTCTTCGACAACTACCCCCGGCATCGCTTTGCGGAGAAGGTCGATGACGCGGTGGTCATGGTGAGCAAGGTGGATCGTGGTCTTCCCGGCGTAGCCGTTCGTGACCACGCGACACGCACATGGAAAAGTCGCAGAACGTTCAAGGCATGATTTCCATTCGCTTGCCTTTGATGATGATAGACTCGGGAATCAGACAGGATGAATGAGCTGATACGAGATTGGGCAATGAACAAGAATCGCAGCGAAGCGCCTAAACAACGCCTGACGACGGCACAGATTGGCCGCTGTGGCGAGCTACTGGTTCAATATAGCTTGCTACTCCGGGGTATTGAGTCGGCTCCGCTCAGCACGGACAGCGGTATCGATCTTGTTGCATACGCGCCCAACGCCACGCGCCCAAGGACGATTCAGATCAAGGCCAATCTTCAACCGAAGCCCGGTGGTGGGAAAGGGAAGTTGGCACTGGATTGGTGGGTTCCCGAGGATTCTCCCGCAGAGTTATCTGCGCTCGTGGACCTCTCTTCGGCGAGTATATGGATGCTGTCGCTCGACGAGCTGGCGAGGTTTGCACAACAGCGTTCGTCCGGCAGGCTTCACTTCTACATGTACGTCGATCAGCTACATGAGCCAAAGCGTAAGGAACGCTTGGTGCATACCCGAGACTTTGAGTCGTTTCTGTTGGAGCATCGGGCGCTCTCGCTTTTCGGTGTCTGAGAGCGCCCACCTTGGCGTTGACGCTTCCTGCCAAGCAGGGAGCTTCGTGACTACGGGCTGACCGATGGTGATGCTGGCGCTGGCCTATCGATGTTTGACGCGCCCACCGCGAGACGCCGCGCATGCCGCCCTACCAACTGCTCCGACACATCGAGCGCCCGACTGATTTGCCGGTTCGTCATCATCGGGCAGTGGTAGCGCAGCCAGCTTACGGCCTCTCTGGTCGTCAGGGATCGGCCGCGCATAGCCTCGAACCGATCTAAAGCATCGCGTGCCTCCCTCACGATCTTGTCCCCTCGGATGTCGGCTTCATAGTCAGCCACCGTTTCAACCCACGCAGCATCGATGATTGCTTGTCCTGCTGGCGAGATGACATCGAAGGGATAGCGCCCCTTCTTTGGCCGGTCGTGGCGCTTGCCATAGCCCCTCTCGACCGCTTCAGGCGTCAAACGGTAACGACGGTGGGGGCCTTCGGGACGCAGAACGCCCATGTGATGCAAGACGGCGCGGACCCGCCTTACCCCGACGCCCATCTTCTGACCGAGTTCGGTGACGGTGATCCAGTTACCGAGGTTATGTAGGACGAGGTCGCCGGTCTGGCGGTCGAGTTGCTCTGTGACGTACTCCATTGATGGCTCCAAATAGAAAGACCGCCCATCATTGAGACGAGCGGTCTAGTTGAGGTTTTGGCTGGGCCGTTGGCCGTGTGGCTTCAGCCGGGGATGTTTAGTTCGTGGGTAATGGGTTCACGATCAGGTGACGGCTGACCGGAACTCCGAAGTGTTCACCTCGTGCTATGGGGAGAACTTGAGGTCTGGCCGCACTTACTGACTTCGACGCGACTCTTCGAAACTACCCTCAAAAAGACACTGAGGGAGTAGCGCCGTCATGGTCACAAATTCCCGTGACCATTCTCGATTTCCTCGTTCTGTTTTGTGGTTCGTTGAACGTCAAAACCCCAACCCCCTCGCAATGACTCTCAGCGAGTCACTGGAAGGGATCGGGATGTTTCGGCTGGGGTAGAGCGGCTCGCCCCCAGACGCCTCCACAGAGTCACCGCAGAGTCATTGCGCGGCACTTTGGAGGCCAGGAGTGGGACGCGGGTGGAGTTAGGTCGTTTAGGGTTGACTGAAGGGGGTGTTGATCCCCTCCAACCGCCCTTCGACCGTGACCGTCTTCCGGTGTCCCTGACTCCGATCGATCTCCTCGGCCACCCTCTCAGCAAGGACGCCAAGGGATTCTTCGATCCGGGCGCCAAGCCAAACCCGCAGCCGCATCGGTACCTTGCCCTTCTTCCCTTCGGAGACGACCCGCCGGGGCAAGCTTAGGAACCGGGAGGCGAGTTGGACGCGGAAGTGCCGGTCGGATTTAAAGATGCGAGGGTCGAAGCGCCTCAAGGCAAAGACAGCGAAGACGTTGGCGAGGCAGTCTTCTGGACCATCCCAATGCAGCACCACCGACCTTGCCCTGACACCGAGAAGCGCGTCAGGGGAGTTTGCTTGGGTGCGAGGCTTAGGCGGTGGGAGCTTTGCCGCCTTCGTCATCAACTCCCGCACCCAGCGAAGCGCCGAAGCAACACCGAGGTGTTCCCTATGTCGCTCGATGAACCTCTGAGAGGCCAGCCAAAGCGGCTTCAGTTCGCTGCGGGTCACCGACCGGCCTGTTGGCGAGCCGGTACGGTCTGCTTGCCGAGTGTGAGCGCGACAGAAGCGGGACAGCTTGTAAACCGTAAGCCCGCATCCCTCGACTTCGCATCGAAGGTGGGAACGCTTGGCGATATGCCGTGCGCGTTCTTCAGGTGTCGTTGTCATCACCGGTACTCAAAGTCGCTTGGGTCGATCTTCGACACGGAGCCGAAGTCGTAGGAATCGCGCGCCAGCGCCTCCGCTGATTCCCGGTCTTTGAGGGTCTGGTGAGTCACCGCGTTGTCCTGAAGGAACTTCGTCGCGGCATTGAGGGTCGGTGCTGAAAGCTCGATGGGCGGGGTCTTCTCGACGATCTCAACAAGCGCCTTGAGATGCCCGTTGTAGAGCCGCATCAGCAGCGCCTCGCGTTCTTCGCGCGCCTTCTCGACTTCGCTCACGGACGACCTTCAAGCAGCTTGGCGACATGGGCGCGACGTTCGGCCTCGCTGCCCTCCGTCAGGATATCGACGGTGTCCTTGAGGTGCGCTGCCAGCGCGCGACGTACCAGCAGGGACAGAGAGGGCATCTTGCCCGAGAGAAGCCCGTAGGAGGCGTTAAGCGAAGCGATCACCTTGCGCGTCTCGGTATCAAGGCGAACGCGGAACGCCTCGGTTCCTTCGGAGCGAAGGTAGATGATCGGCAGTTCGCCAATATCCTCCTCACGCTCCGCGATATTCGACGGGAGCTTGAAGGTTTTCGGAGGGGGCATGATTGATGTGTTCATGGTCGGTGTGCCTTTCTTGGCAGTGGTCGGAAGTGAAAAAAGAGGAAGCCCCCGAGGCGGAATGCCTGGGAGCTTCAGGTGAGGTTCGAGAGTTGGGGGTATTACCCGGCAGAGCCACAGAAGCGTTCGAGCTATGCTCTAGTGGGTGAAAACTCAGTGGGTAACGCGGATAGCTGTGGTCGCTCTGCTATAGTGGGGGGAAACTCCTTGGAGGCCGGTTCAGTCGATGCCGTGCCTCTATAGGCAAGAAAACTCGTTCGCAGGATTCACCCTAAAGCCGCGTGAAACCGCCCAAGGGACACGACGCGGTCACCTTGGCGGGGATGGACGGCGAACCACGGGCGAACATCCCCTTCCCGCTCAATCCAAACCTCACGAAAGCCGAAGAGACGCGCGAGGAAGCCCGGCAAGCGAATGAAGAGGGCGTTGGGGTGGCGTTCGATAGTCATCGCTGTTGGTCCTTCTGTTGGCCTTGGGCGCCACTGCGGCGCACGGCAAACGGACTCCAGACCGACGATGAAGATCAAGACTGGTTCGTAGACTCCGTCCGTCCTATGTTTCGGTCATAGGCAGTCTTCGATCCACTGAGGCAGGGATTAAAGCGGGCTGGGGGGCACGCAAAGGCGTCCTCTCGATTTGATCCTGCTCAAAGCAGAACGCCTTTCCCAGCTTCGACAATGACCGTCCCGCGTGGTCTTGGTGGCGAAGTTCCGAGTGCTAAGGCACCCGTTCCGAAATCCCTACTCAAAACCCGAAAGCGCACCTGAGTCAGAACAAGGGGTTAGATCGGTGTCTCAGAATGATCCGAAAACAGTTGATTTCGGAACAGTTGATGCGGCAGACTCTTTCAACCTCACTGAAGGGAGTAACCATTGCGCGCCGCGATCTACGCCCGAGTCAGTACCGACAGGCAGACCACCGAGAACCAGACACGCGAGCTTCATGCCTTGGCCAAGCGCGAGGGCTGGGAGGTCGTCAGGGTCTTCGAAGACACCATGAGCGGCGCCAAGGGGCGCGCGGACCGTGCGGGCCTTGATGCAATGCTGAAGGCGGTGGGACGCCGGGAGTTCGATGCGGTCTTGGTCTGGTCGGTGGATCGGATCGGGCGCTCGTTAACCGATCTTCTCTCCGTTCTGATGGAGCTTCACGCCAAGAAGGTCCGCCTTGTGCTTCACCAGCAGGGCCTCGATACCGGCACGCCCGCAGGGAAGGCGATGTTCCAGATGCTTGGTGTCTTCGCGGAGTTCGAGCGGGCGATTATCCAAGAGCGGGTCAAGGCGGGCTTGGAGCGTGCGAAGGCGCGTGGCGTGAAGCTGGGTAGACCCGGCACCGACTCCAAGACCGCTGAGGCTGTCCGCAAGGCACTGAAGGTGGAGAGCATGCGGTCGGTAGCGAAGCGTTTCGGGCTAGGTGTCGCGACGATCCAGCGCATCAAGGAAGCCGCGTAAGCCACGCGATCCCCCGCGCTGCCCTCGTGTTGTCGAAGGCGCCCGTCGGTGGAACGCAAGGAACGCGAGGCGGCGTGCGGGGGGAACCGCGTCGAGTTCGGAAGTCGGATGCCCTCTCAGATTTTTGCGGCAGATTTTTAGCGGCTAGGCGAACTTGGGCGGAATGAACCCCGGTAGGATCGTTTGACCGCCATGCACCCATTCCAAACAGAGCGCATTCTTTCGGTAGTCAATGACGACGCGATTCAGAACGCGCCGCAGAGCCGCATTGATCTTCCCTTTGTCGATCGGATCAGCGGTTGAGGCGGTGACGTAGTCGTTGAGGCGCGCCTTCAGTAGCGCGGGCGCCATCGCCGCGCTGCGGTCCCGCAACTCTCTCCAGCGGGCGCGTAGCGGCTCAAGTCGTGCCTCTACAGCAGCGATCTCCTTGGCCACCCGAGGCGACCTTACGCGGCCTGCGGTCTCAATCAATGACTCCAGAATGTCCTGATCTTCTCTCATGCGGGCGTTTAGCTCCGCCAGTTCGGTGGAGATCGCTGCGTCCCCTGGGTGCGTTTTGATGCACGACCGGGCGAGTCCCTTGGGATCAAGCTGGAAGGTTGTTTCTACATCCTCGTAGGTGACAGACTGATACTTACACTTAGCCCCAGCTTTGGCCTTTGCGCAGACGAACTTCTTTCGTCCCCGGCTCCCCTTGTTAGTCAGGGTCATCGTGCCGCCGCACAACGGGCACGCGGCAAGCCCAGCTAGCAAGTTCGACAGCGGGGCATTGGCATGTCTTCCCCGGCTTGCTGCGCGGCTTTCCGTTTGGTGTGCGTTAAGTGCGGCGAAGTCGGCTGCCGTGATCACTTGGGGATAGTAGTTAGGGATCGGATCAAGAGGCACGCGGGTCTTTTTGCCATCGCGATATTCAATTCGATGCGGCGTCAACGTGCCAGTGACTGCGGGGTTAGACAGAATCTTGACGACGTAGGAGCGTTGCCAGAATTTCGCCCGGCCAAAAGTGGGTACACGCTCCTCGTTGAGTAGCTGAGTGATTCGGTGTTGCCCGGTCCCACCTCGCGCCAACTTGAAAATCTTACGCACCACTGCCGCATGCTCAGGGATGATCTTGAAGCGACCTGCATCAAGGATGAGCCACGCCGGACACCTTGACGTAATCGGACGATCTTTGGCGTTGCTGCGCTTGTTTGCCCAAGCTGCGGAAAGGCGCCGCGACTTTGTTGATGACTCTTCGTTTGCTCGAATGAAGATCAGCAGGGACATCAGAAGGGACGTTGGGTCGTTGTCTAAGTTGTCCTTCGTGTAAATCCGATTGTCCGACAGAGTGACGACGTTCACTCCCGCATCGCAGATATCTTCCAACATCCGCATTGCACGGCGTGCGGCTTGTCGAGAGATTCGGTCCAGGCTTTCAACGAGAAGGTAGGAACCGACCGGAACTAGTCCAGCCCGGATGGATTCGAGGAATTCCGAAAGCCGCCCCACCTCAGCATTGGTACCTCGAAATGCTGATACGCCAAGGTCACGGAAGGTTAGCGAGCGATCTAGGTCTAACCCTTGGCGATCCGCGTACTCCTCTGCCATCACCAACTGGCGGCGAAGGCTGTCGCCCTTTTGCTGTTCGGGTGTCGAGAAGCGAACGTATGAGAAGGCTAGAGGCTTTTTCGGCTGAGACATCCCTCAAAATTACGTCAAACAGGTATGGGTCTCCAAGAGATATCTAGCTGATGATCGGGCCGCCGGGCGCCGGCAAATCGCTGCTGGCGAAATGCCTGCCGGGTTTGCTGCCGCCGCTCACACCCGAAGAAGCGCTCGAAACCAGCATGATCCAATCGGTGGCGGGGTTGCTGGCCGAGGGCCGGATCGAGCGCAGCCGCCCGTTCCGCGATCCGCATCACACGGCGACGCAAGCCGCGTTGATCGGCGGCGGCACCCGCGCCAAGCCGGGCGAGGTCAGCCTTGCGCATTTGGGCGTGTTGTTCCTCGACGAATTGCCGGAGTTCCAACGGCCGGCTTTGGAGGCGTTACGTCAGCCGCTTGAGTCCGGCCGCGCGGTTGTGGCGCGCGCCAATGCGCATGTCGCCTACCCCGCACGCATCCAATTGATCGGGGCGATGAACCCGTGCCGCTGCGGGCATTTGGACGATGCCGCCCAAGCGTGCGGCCGCGCGCCCAAATGCGCGGTCGAGTATCAGGCCAAGATTTCGGGGCCGTTGTTCGACCGTATCGATCTGCATGTCGATGTGCCCGCCGTGCGGCCCGGCGATTTATCGCTGCCGCCCGCCGCCGAGGGCAGCCGCGAGGTCGCCGCGCGCGTGGCGGCGGCACGCGAAACCCAGCGCCTGCGCTTCGCCGAATTGCCCGAAGACGCACGCCCGCGCACCAACGCCGAGCTCGACGGCCGCGCGCTCGAAGACCTCGCAGCACCCGATCCCGCCGGGCGTAAATTGCTCGACGGTGCGGCCACAAGGCTCAGCCTTTCCGCACGCGGCTATCACCGCGTGATGCGCGTGGCGCGCACCATCGCCGATCTGGCGGGTGCGGCCACGCCCGCGCGCGCCCATATCGCCGAAGCGCTGGCCTATCGCCGTTTGAGTCTGGCGCGCTAACGGCTAACATCGGCGTCGACCGCGAAAGGGATCGTTTTGCGCCAAGCCGCCTTCCCGCCCCGACCGGCCGAAGAGGCGCCCGTCCGCCCCGCGCGGACGCGGGGCGAGGAGTTGCGCGGCCAATTGGCGGACGAGATCGTGCAGGGCCGTTTGGCGCCGGGCACGCCGCTGGAGGAAATGGAGATCGCGCGGCGCTTCAACGTATCGCGCACGCCGGTGCGCGAGGCGTTGCGCGAACTCGCCGCGTCGGGCCTGATCGAGTTGCGCGCGCATCAAAGCGCGCTGGTCGCCTTGCCGTCGGTCGAGCGTTTGCGCGGCATGTTCGACGTGCTGGCCGAGCTGGAGGCGCTGTGCGCCGGCCTCTCGGCCGTGCATATGAGCCCCCGCGAACGCGCCGCACTCGAAACCATCCATCGCGATCTAGGCGAGGCGGTGCGCGGCGGCGACCCGAAGCGCTATCACCACCTCAACGAAGAGTTCCACGCGGCGATCTACGCCGGCAGTCACAACGAATATCTGGTCGAGATCACGCTGGCGACGCGCACGCGGATTTCGCCCTTCAGCCGGGCGCAGTTCGGCTCGCTTGGCCGCATGGCGCGCTCGCATGACGAGCACGACCGCGTGGTGAAGGCGATTTTGCGCGGCGACCAGCCCAATGCCGCCGCCGAAATGCGCGGCCATATCCTGACGGTCGAAACCGCCGCCAAACGCTTCGCCGGGCATACGTGAGGCTCCGGCTGGTCCGGCGCTTGCTAAGACCCGGATCATGCGGATCGCGATCATCGGCAGCGGCATTGCGGGCTCTTTGCTCGCCAAGAATCTCGACGGCGTGGCGGGCGTCACGGTCGATTTGTACGAGCGTGCCGCGCCCGGTGAGCACGACGGGGCGGGGACGGGCCTGAACCTCGGCCCCAACGGGTTCAAGGCGCTGCGCCTGCACGATCCCGAATCCCATGCGCGCCTGCGCGCGGCGTCGTTCGAGTGGCGCAGCTGGGTCGTCGAATTGGTCGATGGCACCAAGCTGCTCGATCTCGATCTACTCGACCTCGCCGACGAGACCGGGGCGCGGCTGCGCTGGTCGGAGCTTTACGCGCTGATGCGCGAACCCGTGCTGGCGCGCACGCGCTATGGCCATGAGTTCATCGCACTGGAGGAAGACTCGGCCAAGCGCCTGGTGCCGGTTTTCAAAACGCCGTCGGGCGAGACGATCCGCAATGGCGGTTACGATCTGCTGGTCGCGGGCGACGGGCGGTTCAGCAAACTGCGCGAACTCACCTGCGGGCCGATCCAATCGCAACAGATGGGGATCGGCATCTGGCGCTTGCTGACGAGCGATGCGGGCAGCCCGTTCGACGATTACCGGCAATGGTTCCACGGCAATAACCGCTTGCTCGCCTATCGCGTGCCCGGCGGCCATGTCTATGCCTGCGGCGTGTTCGCATTGGGCGGCGAGACGATCGAAGCGCATCACAAGACCGAAGAATTCCGGCGCGCATGCTTCCTGCCGAAGGACAAGCCGCCCTGCCCCTCGGTCGCGTGGATCTTGGAACGCGCGCGTAACGAGGAAAGCGAGCTGCATTGGGCGCGGCTGCAAGTCTCGCCGTTGCTGCGCGGCGATTCATCGGGTCGCGTGCTGCTCTTGGGCGATGCGGCGCAAGCGATGGTGCCGACCTTGGGCCAAGGGGCCACGCAAGCGATCGAAGACGGCGCCATCGCCGCGTCGATCATCCGCAAAGGCGGCGGTGTTGCGGAGATCGCGGCCGCGCGCGACGCACGCGTCGAATTCGTGCGCGATTTCTCGCTGGAGGCGACCGATACGATGCTCGGCGCCGATCCGATCGCGGGCACGCTGGCGAAGTCGGGCCCGAAGTTCCGCGCGAAACTCGAGAAGCTCTATCGCGACGTGCCCGGACCCTAGTCCGCGCGCGGCAACATCCGGCCGAGCTTGCGCCCGCCGACGACGTGAAAATGCAGATGCGGCACTTCCTGATTGCCGTCCGCACCCGCATTGCTGATGACGCGATAGCCCGAATCCGACACGCCCATCTGGCGCGCGACATCGCCGATCGCCTTCATCAGCGCGGCTTGTTCGGCGACGGACGCGTTGGCGGTAAAATCCGCCATCGACACGTAAGCGCCCTTCGGGATCACCAGCACATGGACGGGTGCGCCCGGATTGATGTCGTGGAAGGCGAGGACGTGGTCGTTCTCCATCACCTTCTTGCACGGGATTTCGCCGCGCAAGATCCGCGCGAAGATGTTGTTGGGATCGTAGGTCATTTGTCCTCGTCGTCGAAGCCGCGCGCGGCTTTCTCGGCGATGCCCGACACGCCTTCGCGGCGGCACAGCTCGTCCCACACTTCCTTGGGATCGATCCGCGCGTCCGCCCACAGCACGAGCAGGTGGTACATGAGGTCCGCGCTTTCGTCGATCAAGCGCTCGCGCTTGTTGCGGATCGCTTCGATGACGACTTCCACCGCTTCCTCGCCGACCTTCTGGGCGATTTTCTTCGTGCCCTTCTGGAACAGCTTGGCGGTATGCGACGTCTCGGGATTGGCGCCGCGCCGGGACTCGATGGTCCGGAACAAGCGGTCCAAGATGATATCGGCGGAGGGTTGCGGGGCCGTTTCGGTCATTATCGGCAGAATTTGAGCCCAATCGCCCCAGCGATCAAGTGCGAACCGGCAACCCGGCCTTGGCCAGATGCTGCTTGACCTCGCCCACGGTGAATTTGCCGAAATGGAAGACCGAGGCGGCGAGCAACGCCGCCGCATGGCCTTCGCGCACGCCGGCGACGAAATGGTCGAGCGTGCCGACACCGCCGGACGCGATCACCGGCACGGTGACGGCATCGGCGATGGCGCGCGTCAGCTTCAGGTCGTAGCCAACCTTCGTGCCGTCGCGATCCATCGAGGTCAGCAGAATTTCGCCCGCCCCGTATTCGGCCATGCGCTTGGCCCACTCAATCGCGTCGAGCCCCGTGGCGGTGCGCCCGCCATGGGTGAAGACTTCGAACTTGCCGGGCGAGACTTGTTTGGCATCGATCGCCACAGTCACGCATTGGCTGCCGAATTTCTCGGCCGCTTCGCGCACGAATTCCGGCCGCGTCACCGCCGCCGTGTTGATCGATGCCTTATCGGCGCCCGCCAGCAGCAGCTTGCGGATATCGTCGACGGTGCGCACGCCGCCGCCGACGGTCAGCGGCATGAAGCAGCGCGCGGCGGTGCGGCCCACCACGTCGTAGATCGTTTCGCGGTTTTCGTGGCTGGCGGTGATATCGAGGAAGCACAGCTCGTCGGCCCCCGCCGCGTCGTAGGCAGCGGCGGCTTCCACCGGATCGCCCGCGTCGATCAGATCGACGAAATTGACGCCCTTCACCACGCGGCCGGCCTTGACGTCGAGGCAGGGGATGATGCGGATTTTCAGCATCAGGCGGCTTCCAGCAAATCGATCGCGGCGCGCAGATCGATGCGGCCGTCGTAAAGCGCGCGGCCGGAGATGACGCCCGCAATACCGTCTTTGGCGTGGCGCTTCAGCACGGCGAGATCGTCGAGCGACGATACGCCGCCCGACGCGATCACCGGGATCGACACGGCTTTCGCCATCGCCACGGTCGCGTCCACGTTCGGGCCCTGCAATGCGCCGTCGCGATCGATATCGGTGTAGACGATCGCGGCCACGCCGGAGTCTTCGAATTTGCGCGCGAGATCGACGGCCTTCATGTCCGAGGTTTCGGCCCAGCCTTGCACGGCGACATGGCCGCCGCGCGCGTCGATGCCGACGACGATCTTGCCCGGGAAGGTCTTGCACGCGCGCTTGACGAAATCCGGGTCCTTCAACGCGATGGTGCCGAGGATGACGCGCGTGACACCCGCGTCGAGCCAGGCCGCGATCGCATCGTCGTCGCGAATACCGCCGCCGAGTTGGACCGGTACATTCGCGTTTTTGAGGATCGCGCGCACCGCATCGGCATTCACGGATTTACCCGCGAAGGCGCCGTCGAGATCGACGACATGAATCCAGCGCGCCCCGGCCGCAACGAACTGTGCGGCCTGATCGCCCGGGCTGTCGTTGAACACGGTCGCCTGTGCCATGTCGCCCTTGTAGAGGCGCACGCATTTGCCGCCCTTCAAATCGATCGCGGGGAACAGGATCACGGGCGCCACTCGAGGAAATTGGAAACCAACGCGAGGCCGATCGCCTGGCTTTTTTCGGGATGGAATTGCGTGCCGGCGATATTGCCCTTCGCCACAGCAGCAACGATGGGCCCACCGTAATCGGCCGTCGCGATCACGCTGCCCTTATCGGCCGGCGTGAAGTGATAGGAGTTGGCGAAATAGACATGGCAGCCTTTCGGCCAACCCTTCAGCAAGGGATGGTCGGCGAAGTCGAGCGCGTTCCAGCCGAGCTGCGGCAGTTTAAGCGCCGGGTCTTTGGGCTCCATGCGGCGGACTTCGCCGCCGAGCCAGCCGAGACCTTCATGCACGCCGTGTTCGTAGCCGGTCGCGGCGAGCAATTGCATGCCCACGCAAACGCCGAGGAATGGCGCGCCGCCCTTCACCACCGCGTCGTTCAGCGCTTCGACCATGCCGGGCACGGCGCGCAAACCCGCGGCGCAATCGCCGAAGGCGCCTTGACCGGGCAGCACGATGCGATCGGCCTTGCGCACGATATCGGCGTCCGACGTGACGACGATGTCGGCGCGGCCCTTCGCCTCATGCTCGAACGCTTTGGCGGCCGAGCGCAGATTGCCCGACCCATAATCGACGACGGCGATTTTCATAGGGCTGACGGATGGCGGCGGAACCAGTCGAGCTCCGCTTCGTCCAAATCGCGGCCCGAGGCGAGGCCGCGTTCGACCCAGCCGCGCCGGTAAAGATCGGCGCGCCGCCAGTCATTGGCTTCGAAACCGACGATCAACGCGAAGCCAATGCCGATCAGCGCGTCGGTGAAGGGATCGAGATGCAGCACGTCCACGGCCAAGGCGAGGCACGCATAGACGACGACGATGCCGAACGCGGCCCACCATAGGCGATGATAGAGCGCCCAGAACGGCAGGAACGCGAAGGCGGCCCAGGAGAAGCCGTCCTTCACGAACACCGCGCCGCGATCAACGTCGCGCGCGAAAGGCCGCAGATGCGCCGTATAGCGCTTCGCCCGGCGCATCACACGTTCTGGCCGTCGGCCGAGCCACCGCCGAGCACGCCCTTGGTCGACGGAATCGCGTCGGCCTTGCGCGGATCGATGGCGATCGACGCGCGCAAGCTGCGCGCCAGCGCCTTGAAGCTGCTCTCGACGATATGGTGGTTGTTCTCGCCGTAGAGATTTTCGACATGGAGCGTCAGCCCCGCGTTCTGCGCGAAGGCTTGGAACCATTCCTTGAACAGTTCCGTGTCCATGTCGCCCAGCTTCGGGCGGGTGAAGTTCACCTTCCAAATCAGATAAGGGCGGTTCGATGCGTCGAGCGCCACGCGCGTCAACGTTTCGTCCATCGGGATCGTCGCCTCGCCGTAGCGCACGATGCCCTTGCGATCGCCCAACGCCTTCGACACGGCTTCGCCCAGCGCGATGCCGACATCTTCGGTCGTGTGGTGGAAATCGATATGCAGATCGCCCTTGGCGCGCAGATGGATGTCGATCAGCGAATGCCGCGACAATTGCTCCATCATGTGATCGAGGAAACCGATCCCGGTGTGGACGTCGTAGACGCCTGTGCCGTCCAGGTTGACGGTCGCTTCGATCTGCGTCTCCTTGGTCGCGCGCTTGACCGTGGCGCGGCGCGCGACGGGCAGAACGACGATTGCGGATTTGGCTTCGGCCATGGGTCTCTCTTAAGTGCCGGAAAACGCCCGAGTTATACGGGATATGAAGGGGATTGGGCCACACATAAGCGCGATTGCGGGCTATCGTCTTGAAGCGCGTTAACCTTTTGCCTAGATGAGTTGCCATGGACAATCCGAAAAACGAGCTTTGGCACGGCACGACGATTTTGTGCGTCCGCCGCGCAGGCGCCGTCGTCGTCGCCGGCGACGGCCAAGTCAGCCTGGGCCCCACGGTCATCAAGTCGAACGCGCGCAAGGTGCGCCGCATCGGGCCGGACGGTTCGGTGATCGGCGGCTTCGCCGGAGCGACTGCAGACGCGTTCACGCTATTCGAGCGGCTTGAGGCGAAGCTGGAGAAGCATCCCGGCCAGCTCGTGCGTGCGTGCGTTGAGCTTGCCAAGGATTGGCGCACCGATCGTTATCTGCGCCGCTTGGAAGCGATGATGGCGGTCGCCGACAAATCGACCGCGCTGGTGCTGACCGGGACCGGCGACGTGCTGGAGCCCGAAGACGGGCTGATCGGCATCGGTTCGGGCGGCAATTACGCCTTGTCCGCCGCGCGGGCGCTGGCCGCCGCCACCGATCTTTCCGCGCGCGAAATCGCCGAGCGGTCGATGAAAGTCGCCGCCGATATTTGCGTCTATACGAATACGAATGTGACGATCGAAGAGATTAAATGACCATTCCCGCATTCACCCCCCGCGAGATCGTTTCCGAACTCGACCGCTTCATCGTCGGCCAGCACGCGGCCAAGCGCGCCGTGGCCGTCGCTTTGCGCAATCGCTGGCGCCGCCTGCAATTGCCCGAGGAGTTGCGCGAGGAAGTTCTGCCCAAGAACATCCTGATGATCGGGCCGACCGGCTGCGGCAAAACCGAAATCGCGCGCCGCTTGGCGAAGCTGGCCCAAGCGCCGTTCATCAAGGTCGAAGCGACCAAGTTCACCGAGGTCGGCTATGTCGGCCGCGATGTCGAGCAGATCGTGCGCGA
>VFQN01000892.1_pt1 | contig 53196 bp, 37 predicted proteins | sample 3512371 | NCBI WGS metagenome assembly VFQN01 (sample SAMN10412370, study PRJNA504923) | tailings metagenome | isolation source: Replicate 2 from Balatoc abandoned mine | place: Philippines: Itogon, Benguet | collected 2017-08-28
CCGGGTCGCTGCTGAGGATTCTGGCGTGCCTCAAGGACGAGTGCGGGTTCGACTTCCTCGTGGACGTCGCCGGGGTCGACTACCTGAACTACCCGGACGCCACGGACCGGTACGGCGTCGTGTACGCCCTGGTGAACACGGCGACCGGCGAGCGGGTGTTCGTGAAGGCGTTCGCCAACGACCCCGACCCGGAGCTGCCGTCGGCGGTGCCGCTGTGGAAGGGGGCGGACTGGATGGAGCGCGAGGTGTACGACATGTTCGGCGTGGTCTTCGCCGGCCACCCGGACCTGCGCCGCATCCTGATGCCGGCGGAGTTCACGAGCCACCCGCTGCGGAAGGACTACCCCCTCCGCGGTCTCGGTGAGCGGCACAACTTCCCCACGATCACGCGGGCGGAGAGTTGAGGGCGGGGTTCTCGTAGCGTAGGTCGGACCGAGTCTTCGAGACCTGACGCGGTAGTGCGGGCGGTGGCGGAAGAAAGTCAGTGGGCCGGCGTGGCGGGGTTTTGGTTCGGGCGGTTGGTGTCGCACGTCGGGTCTCGAAGACTCGACCCGACCTACAAGACGGCGACCGGCGGGGTGACGACGATGCCTGTGGAACAAGCCCTACCGCTGACCGACGAGGCCGGGGCCGACCAGGAGTTTCTCTACACCCTGAACTTCGGCCCGCAGCACCCCGCCACGCACACCACGCTGCGTCTCATCCTCACGCTCGACGGCGAGACCATCGTCAAGGCCGTCCCGGACATCGGCTTCCTCCACAGCGGGTTCGAGAAGCTCGGCGAAGACCTCGACTTCAATCAGTACGTGACGATCGTCGACCGGATGAACTACATCAGCCCGTTCGCCAACGAGGTGAGCTGGCACCACACGGTCGAGAAGCTGCTCGGCATCGAGGTGACGCCGCGGTGCAAGTACCTGCGCGTCATCCTCGCCGAGCTCGCCCGCATCAGCGACCACCTGCTCTGCGTCGGCGCCGCGGCGCTCGACCTCGGGGCGCTGACGGCGTTCCTGTACGCGTTCAACGAGCGTGAGAAGATCTACAACGTCTTCGAGGCCGCGTCGGGCCAGCGCTTCCACCCCGGGTTCAGCCGGGTCGGCGGGCTGATGAACGACATCACGGATGAAGTGGTCGGCCTCATCCGCCACTTCGTGAACACGTTCCCGAAGGCGCACGCCGACGTGGTCCGGCTGCTGAACCGCAATCGCATCTTCGTGGACCGCACGAAGGGGATCGGCGTCCTCAGCAAGGACGAGGCGATCAACACGAGCTGTTCCGGCCCGGTGGCGCGGGCGTCGGGCGTGGTCCGCGACCTGCGCAAGGACGAGCCGTACCTCGCGTACCCCGATCTCCAATCGGCGTTCAAGGTGGTGTGCGCGACGGGCGGCGACTGTTACTCGCGCTACCTGGTGCGGATGGAAGAGATCGTGGAGTCGGTGAACATCATCCGGGCGGCGGTGGAGAACATCCCGGCGGGGCCGGTGAACGTGGCGCTGAACGACAAGGTGACGATCCCGGACAAGACGGCGACGTACCGGAGCATCGAGGGGCTGATCCAGCACTTCGAGCTGTTCATGTGGAACCGCCAGTGGACGCCGCCGGTGAACGAGGTGTACGCGGCGACGGAGACGGCGAACGGCGAGTTGGGGTACTACATCGTATCCGACGGCGGCCCGCGGGCGTGGCGTGCCCGCACCCGCCCGCCGTCGTTCATCCACTTCGCCGTCTTCCCGCAGATGATGGAAGGCCACCAGATCAGCGACGTGCCGGCGGTGCTGGGGAGCCTGAACATCATCGCGGCGGAGCTCGACCGGTAACGGAGGGTGACGGTGGCGTACGCCCCGCCGGACCAGTGGAAGCGGTGGCTGTGCGTCGCAATCGTCGTCGCCGGCGGGCTGGTGTGCGTCGGGTTCGCGGCCGTGTTCGCGGCGGAGTACGACGCCGCCGCGGCCGTCGCAGACTGGCCGACGACTCCCGGAGAGGTGCTGGAGTGCCACCCCAGCCGGGTCGAGACGCCCGGCGTACGGTCCAGGGCGGAGAGATACCGGATCCAGGTGCGATTCCGCTACGAGGTGGACGGCCGCCGGTACGAGTCGCAGCGGTTCAGCCCGGCAGGAGGGTTGGCGGACAAGGTGACGGCCGACTCCGCCCGGGACCGCTTCCCGCCGGGGGCGGCGTGCGAGGTCCGCTACGACCCGGCCGATCCGGCGCAGGCGTACCTGACACCGGACCTCCCGGCGACGGCGGGGCTGCCGGCCGCGTGCCTCGGCGCGGCGGGGGCGCTGTTGCTGGGCTTGGCCGGGTGGGGCGTGTGGTCGCGGCGTTCCGCGGAAGGGGCGGGCTGACATGGGCGTGCTGACCGAAGACCAGAAGAACCGCATCCGGGCGTACATCCCGAAGTACCCCCGCAAGCAGGCGGTCACGCTCCCGGCGCTGCACCTCGTCCACGACGAGCTGCGCACCGTGCCGAACGAGGCGATCGTCGAGATCGCGGAGATCCTGGACCTGCACCCGAGCGAGGTGCAGGACACGATGACCTTCTACGCCTTCTTCAAGGGCGAGGGCCAGAAGAACGGCACGACCCGGCTGTGGGTGTGCCGCGGGCTGGCGTGCATGCTCCGCGGCGCCTACGAGCTCATCGAGCACTGCGAGCACAAACTCGGCGTCCACTGCGGCGAGACGACTCCCGACGGCAAGATCACGCTGGAGTTCGCCGAGTGCATCGGCGCCTGCGACGGCGCCCCGGCGTGCCTGAAGGAAGACGTTCACGTCATGGACGTGACGCCGGAGAAGGCGGATCAGTTGTTCGAGGAACTGCGGCGGGTGTGATAAAGCGGTGCACCGTGGGACTCAACCTGCCACGACGGACGCCAGATAAGTGCGGCAGCTGCGGGGCTGCGGAGTTTGATGTGTTGTGTGTGGCGATGGTGGATAGCGGCGTACATGGTAGTGGGTTGAGCTGGGAAGTTCGTTGTCGGGAATGCGGCCGCCGTTGGAACGCAGTCGCTTTCGGGCTGCCGTCGAGAGATCCGACGACGCCACTGGTTTGGGAAGACGTGACGCAGTAGCGGTCATCAGGACTCTGACTTATGCCTTACGAACCCATTCTCCTGGCCCGCATCGGGAAGCCGAACAGCGCGAAGCTGGAGGGCTACCGCGCCGACGGCGGGTACGCCGTCGCGGAGCGCGCGGTCAAGGAGATGAAGCCCGAGCAGGTCGTCGCGCAGGTCAAGGACTCGGGCCTCCGCGGGCGCGGCGGCGCCGGGTTCCCGTGCGGGCTCAAGTGGACGTTCCTCCCCAAGGACCACCCCGGCCCGATCTACCTGTGCGTCAACGCCGACGAGTCGGAGCCCTGCACGTACAACAACCGCATCCTGATGGAGAAAGACCCCCACCAGGTGCTCGAAGGGATCATGCTCGCCTGCTTCGCCATCAAGTCGAAGAAGGCGTTCTTCTACGTCCGCTACGAGTACGGCGACGCCTTCCGCGCGGTGCAGGGGGCCGTCGACGAACTCTACGCCGCCGGCCTCCTCGGCACCAACATCTTCGGCTCCGGCTTCGACCTCGACGTCGTGGTCCACCGCGGCGCCGGGGCGTACATCTGCGGCGAAGAGACGGGGCTGATCGAGAGCCTGGAGGGGAAGCGGGCGTGGCCGCGGATCAAGCCGCCGTTCCCCGCCATCGAGGGCGCGTTCCGCAAGCCGACGATCGTCAACAACGTCGAGACGCTGGCGTGCGTGACGCAGATCATGCGCCGCGGCATCGACTGGTTCAAGAGCCTCGGCGTCCCACCCGACCCCGCCAACCCGCGCGACGCCGGCAGCTACGGGCCGAAGCTCTACACCATCGCCGGGCACGTCAACAAGCCGGTGTGCGTCGAACTGCCGATGGGCGTCACGCTCCGCGAACTCGTGGAGGTCCACGGCGGCGGGGTGTGGAAGGGGCGCAAGGCCAAGGCCGTGAACCCCGGCGGCCTGAGCATGGGCTACGTGGACGTGAACGCCCCGCTCAAGGGCGCGGACGGCAAGACCGAGTACGACATCCCGCTCGACTTCAACGGCCCCGGCAAGGTCGGCTGCCTCGGCCTCGGCACCGCCGCCGTCACCGTGGTCGACGACCAGACCAGCATGGTGGACGTCCTCCACAACACCTGCCAGTTCTTCGCCCACGAGAGCTGCGGCCAGTGTACCCCCTGCCGCGAGGGGACCGGCTGGATGTTCAAGATCACCGACCGCCTCCGCCGCGGGCTCGGGCGGAAGGAAGACCTGGACATCCTGATCGAGGTCGGCGACCGCATCGGCATCATGCCGGGGACGACGATCTGCGGGCTGGCCGACGGCGCCGGCTGGCCGGTGAAGACGGCCGTGCGGAAGTTCCGCGCCGAGTTCGAGGCGGCGATCAAGAGCGGGGAGAAGAGCAAGTACGCGAAGTCGCTGGCGATGGCCCACTAACCCGGGAGGGTGGTGTCATGCGGTGGTTCGCCATTATCGCGGTGTGTGTCCTGGCCCTGGCGGGGTGCAAGAAGAAGAAACCGGCGGCGCCCCCGACCGACTCGGGAGCGGCGCCGATCGCGGCCGACGGCTTGCCGCGCGAGACCCCGCCGCCGGCGTCCGGCGGAGGTGGGGGTAGTGGCAGTGGCGGAATCATCGCCGCGGGCGGCGGGATCGGGGTCGTGAACCCGCAGGCCGCGCTCGGCGGGGGCGGGGGCGGCGGGGCCGCGATGGTGGTGCGGAAGGCGGCAGTGCGGACCACCGACCTGAACGAGATGAAGACACTGGGCGAGCTCATCGAGTTGATGCGCGACGAGTTCGGGAAGATGCCGACGAAGGACCGCATCCTGACGGACCTGCGGCAGCAGAGTCCGAAGCTGTTCGGCATGATCTCAGAAGGGTCGATCGTCCTGACCGGCACGACCGAGGGCGGCGGGCTGTGGGCGTTCTCGGCGGGCGCGGACCAGCAACCGGGTTTCGCCGTGATCGGCGGGCGTGCGACACGCACCACGCCGGACGACCTGCAGCCGTACCTCCGGGCGCTGCCGCGCCCGTCGCAGCCGCAGGGGCAGCCACAACCGAAGGCCCAGCCGCCGGCGCCGCAGCCGATGGGGAAGATTGACAGCCGCCCGGTCCCGCAGACGACGCAGCCGGCTGCCCCGGCGGCGCGGGTGACGATGCAGGACATGGAGGAGATCCGCATCTTCATCGACAACCGGTCCGGGGCGACGGGCCGGATGCCGCCCCCGGAGGAGACGTTCACCGCGCTGAAGTCGGCGGCCAGCCCGCAGACGGTGACCCTCGTCCAGACGAAGGCGATCACCCTCGCCCCGGCCCGCACCCGCGAGGACGTGTGGGCCTACGAGACGGCGGCGCTGCAGCGCGGCGGGCTGGTCGCCACCGCGGGCGGCGTGGAGACGATGACCGCCGACGCGCTCCGCCGTCGGCTGGGCGGGCGCTGACTCCGTAGGTCGGGTCGAGGCTTTGCGAGACCCGACGGGCGGCGTGCGGGGCGTCGGCCGCGACCGTGACTGGCTTCCGCGTCGGGTCTCGAAGACTCGACCCGACCTACAAGAACCGACCTGGGCCGCACATGCCGACCGTGTACGTGAACGACAAGCCGGTCGAGATCGGGGCCGCGCGGCTGAATTGCGTGCAGGCCGCCGACCTCGTGGGGACGTTCGTGCCCCACTACTGCTACCACGAAGCGCTGTCGGTGGTGGCGTCGTGCCGGATGTGCCTCGTCGAGGTCGGCGAGCGCAAGCCGGACGGCACCGTCGTCATGCAGCCGAAGGTGCTCCCCGGCTGCCAGACGCCGGTCAAGGACGGCACCGTCGTCGTCACCGGCGACTACGACAAGCGCGACCAGACGGTCGCCGCGCTCGGCTACCCCGCCGACTACGTGAAGGGCGGCGCCCCCGGCGCCCGCGCCAAGCGGGCGCAGGCCGACACGCTCGAAGGGCTCCTCATCAACCACCCACTCGACTGCCCCGTCTGCGACAAGGCCGGCGAGTGCAAGTTGCAGGACTACAGCTACGACTACGGCCGGTCCGAATCGCGGATGGTGGACGAGAAGAACACCCCGCCGAACAAGCCCGGCCTCTCCAGCAAGATCACGCTGTTCACGGACCGCTGCATCATGTGCACCCGCTGCGTGCGGTTCACGCGCGAGATCAGCGGCACGGCGGAACTCATGGTGAACGGCCGCGGGCACCACGAAGAGATCGACACGTTCCCCGGCCGCCCGCTCGAGAACAAGCTCGCCGGCAACGTGGTCGACCTCTGCCCCGTCGGCGCGCTCGGGTCGAAGGACTTCCTCTACAAGCAGCGCGTCTGGTACCTCAAGACCGCGGATCAGGTCTGCTCGCGGTGCAGCACCGGGTGCAGCGTCCACGTCGACACGAACAAGGACATCGTGTACCGCCTGCGGGCGCGGGAGAACCCGCAGGCGCAGGGCTACTTCATGTGCGACGAGGGGCGCTACGGCTACCACTTCGCCAACAGCGGCGAGCGGTTCCAGCGCCCGCAGGTGAAGCGCGACGGCCGCTTCCAGCCGGCGCCGTGGAGCCAGGTCACACCGCTGGTGCGCGACGAGCTCGCCGCCGCCGCCAAGGCCAATCCGCGCGGCGTCGTCGCCGTGCTGTCGCCGTACCTTACGGTCGAGGAGGCGTTCCTCCTCGGCACCTACTTCAAGGGGCTGTCGGCCGACGTCCGCCTGGCGCTCGGGCCGGTGCCGGTCGTGGGTGAGGACGACCGCTACCCGAAGGACGTGAAGGGGAACCCGGTCGAGCCGACGAAGTTTGTGATCCGCGCCGAGAAGTGCCCGAACCGCAAGGGCGTTGAGGCGGTGCTGACACACCTCCAGGGCGCCGTGATCCCGTTCGCCGACGTCGCCCGCGAGGCGCTCGATACCATGTGGTTCGCCGGCGGCTACCCCGAGGCGGGCTACGCCGAGGGCGGCATCCCGGCCGACTGGAAGGCGCCGGCGCTGCTCGTGGCGCAGGATCTGTTCCCGTCGCTCGTGACGGCGGCGGCGAAGTACGTGCTGCCGGGCACGGCGTCGTTCGAGAAGGACGGCACGTTCGTGAACCACGCCGGCCTGGCGCAGCCGTTCGGCCGCGCGAGCCGCCCGCCGGTCGAGGCGCGGACCGAACTGCAACTCGCCTACGACCTGCTCGGCCGCCGCGGGCTGGCGCAGGCGGCGGTGGTGCGCAAGGAGCTCGCGGCGGCCGTTCCGGCCTTTGCACAGTTGAGCGGCGAGGTGCCCGAGACGGGCGTGAAACTCGGGTAGTCCCGTAGGTCGGGTCGAGGCTTTGCGAGGCCCGACGTTGGGGCTCGATAGGGTTTGGAGGCGAGCCGGGGACGAAAACCTACGTGGGATTGGCGTACACCGTAATCCCTCGTTCGTAGTCGGCCCCCCGCGTCGGGCCTCGCAAAGCCTCGACCGGACCTACAAGATCGCCGCCGAAGGACGAAGGACGAAGGACGACCCAACGATGCCCGAGTTCGACCTGGTTAAGGCGCTGATCCTCATCGTCGTCGTCATGGGCGCCGGGCTGGGGCTGGTCGCGTACCTGACGCTCGGCGAGCGGAAGGTCAGCGCGTGGATTCAGGACCGCGTCGGCCCGAACCGTGTCGGCCCCGGCGGGCTGCTCCAACCGCTCGCCGACGGCGGGAAGTTCTTCCTGAAGGAGGAAGTGATCCCGGCTCACGTCGACCGCGTCTTCTACGTCCTCGCGCCGGCGGTCGGTGTCATCACCGCGCTCCTGGCGCTGGCCGTTGTCCCGGTCGGCGGCGCGACGCCGGCGCCCGACCCGCAGCCGAGCGTCGCCGCCTTCGACCAGGCACAGGCCGACTACCGCGCCCGGCTCAACCTCGTCATCGCGCCGGGGCTCGACGTGGGCGTACTGTACGTGTTCGCGCTCGGGTCGCTGGCGGTGTACGGCGTGATCCTCGCCGGGTGGAGTGCCAACAACAAGTACTCGCTCCTCGGCGCGCTGCGGAGCTCGGCACAGATCATCAGTTATGAGATCCCGCTCGGCATGGCGGTGCTCGGGGTGTTCCTCGTCGTCGGCTCGCTGAACCTGGAGAAGATCGCCGCGTGGCAGGAGGGCCACGTGTGGTGGGTCGTCGCGTTCCAGCCGCTCGCGGCGCTGCTGTTCCTGGTGTCCGCCTACGCCGAAGGGAGCCGGCTGCCGTTCGACCTGCCCGAGGCCGAGCAGGAACTCGTGGGCGGGTTCCACACCGAGTACTCGAGTATGAAACTCGGCCTGCTGCTGATGACGGAGTTCATCCACCTCGTCACGGCCGGATTCATGATGTCAATCCTGTTCCTCGGCGGGTGGGCGCTGTTCGGTCTCGAAAACCTCGTCACCGACCCGGTCGGCAACGCCGCGGTGAAGGCGATCATCCTGGTCACCAAGATGTTCCTGTACTGCGTGTTCGCGCTGGTGGTGCGGTGGACGATCCCGCGGTTCCGGTTCGACCAGCTGATGAACCTGGCGTGGAAGGTGATGATCCCGCTGGCGCTGGCGAACCTGGTGTGCGTGGTGTTCGTGCTGGAGTTCCGCTGGCCGCTGTACACTCTCACGGCGGCATCGCTGGCGCTGTTCTTCGTCGCCGCCGCGCTGTCGGTGCGGGCGGCGGCGACGATCACCAACCCGAAACGCCGCGTCCGCCAGCTGCCCCCCGGCCTGCCGGCGGGCGTGACGTACGCGAGCCGGTAGAACTGGCCGGTCGTCGTGTCAGCGGGTCGAGGAAGCGACCGGAAACGCCACGAGCCGCGACCGAAAGGGAGCGGCCGGCATACCAGACAGACCGCGACCGGCGAAGGCCGGTTCAGCAGCCGCTCCCTTTCGGTCGCGGCTCGTGAGGTGAGAGTCATGCCAATTACGGAATCCGACGTGCGGTGGGTCCAGGAGCCCAAGTTGGGGTTCTGGGACCAGATCTACCTCCCCGCGATGGTCGAGGGGCTGAAGATCACGCTCGGCCACATGGTCGGCAAGAAGATGACGGAGACGTACCCGGAGCAGGAGCCGAAACTGCCGGCGAACTACCGCGGCGTCCACCGGCTCAACCGCGACGGCGACGGGCGGGTGAAGTGCGTCGCGTGTTACATGTGCGCCACCGCCTGCCCGGCCCACTGCATCGACATCGTCGCCGCCCCCGCGCCGACCGAGTGGAAGGACCGCGAGAAGTATCCGGAGACCTTCGTCATCGACGAGCTCCGCTGCATCTACTGCGGGATGTGCGAGGAGGCGTGCCCGGTCGACGCGATCGAACTCACCACGCTGTACGACCTCACCGGCCTCAGCCGGGAGCAGATGGTGTTCGACAAGGAGAAGTTGCTGAGCGTCTTCGACCAGACGACCAAGGCCGGCACCGACCCGGTGCGCACGCGGAGCGGGAAGCTGGGACCGGCATCGGAGCCTCCGCCGCGCTAGGCGGACGACCGGCAAGGGGTGCCACGCACCGCCCCCTTCCTATAAGAACCCCGACCGCTTGTGAAAAACTGCACGAGCCCCGCATGACGCTCCTCGCCGCACAACCCCCGACGGCCGCCGGCCAGCTGGCGCTCGCCGCCGTCCTCGCCGCCGTCGGGGCGTTCCTGCTGCTGCCGAAGCCGGGGCTGCGGTCGGTCGCCGGGGGCACCGCGGCGATGCTCGCCGGCCTCGCCGTCGCCGTCGCGTGGGCGCTCCAGACGTTCGGCGGGCCGGTCACGAACTACGTCGAGACGGGGCTGTTCGCGCTGTTCTCGGCGGGGGCGTTGGGGTTCGGCACGGTCCTCGTCGCGCAGCGGAACCCGGCCCGCGGGGCGATCGCGTTCGCGTTCGTCATCCTCAGCGTGTGCGGGCTGTTCCTCCTGCTCGCGGCGCCGTTCCTGATGGCCGCCACCATCATCATCTACGCCGGCGCCATCATCGTGACGTTCCTGTTCGTGCTGATGCTGTCGCAGAACGACGGCCCGTCCGACGAGAACGACCGCACCCGCGAGCCGCTCCTCGGCAGCCTCGCCGGGTTCGCGTTCGTCGGCCTGATCCTGTTCGCGCTCGATCAGAACAAGGCGGGGGCCGCCGACGCCAAACTACCCGCGCAGGTGGTGACGCCCGCCGAGGCGGCCGCGCTGCGGGCGGCGGCCGAGGACTTGAAGCAGCTCGAAGCGGACGCCTTCTACGCCGCCCCCACCGCCCCCGGCGCGACGCCGCGGAAGGACCGGGCCGACCTGCTCAGCAGGACCGAGCAGGCGATCGAGGACGTGGTCGGCGTGTCGGCGAAGAAGGAGGAAGGGACCATCCGCGACGGCTCGATCGCCCAGCGACTCGCCGCGGCGCGGACCGACCTCCAGGCCCGCGGCGTGCTCGACCGCGTCGCCGCCGCCCGCGACCAGTCGGCCGCGACGTTCCGCCTCGCCGAGACGGCGGTCATCGACCCGGCCCGCGGCCGCCCCGCCGACGCCAAGGCCGCCGCGGCGAAGCTGCGTGGGGACGTCCTGCTCCTCGCCGGCACGGCGGAGCTGCCGGCGAGGAACGTCGGGAACCTCGGGCTGCTGCTCTACGCCGACCACCTGCTCGCGGTCGAACTGGCGGGCACGCTGCTGCTGGTCGCCACCATCGGCGCCGTCGCCATCGCCCAGCGGAAGGGGACCGCCGCGTGATCACGCTCTGGCACTACCTCGCGGTCGCGGCCGCGCTGTTCGGGATCGGGCTGGTCGGGTTCCTCACCCGGCGCAACCTCATCACCATGTTCCTGTGCGCGGAGCTGATGCTCCAGGGCGTGGCGATCAACTTCGTCGCCTTCGCCCGGTTCCACGGCAACCTGCACGGGCAGGTGTTCGTGCTGTTCCTGCTCGCCGTCGCGGCGTGCGAGGCGGGGGTGGCGCTGGCCCTCATCCTGATGCTGTACCGCCGCGGCCGGTCGCTCGACGTGTCGCGGTGGCAGGAGCTGCGCGAGGTCGGCGTGCCGGCGGCGGTGGACCTGGAGTCGCTGCCGGTCGTCCACGCCGAACCGGACCCGCTGCTGCCGCCGGCCGGCGCCCGCCCCGCTTCGAGTGTCGAGGAGCCCGCCCGTGTCTGACCCGCTCACCCTCGCCCTCACCGTCCTCGGCCTGCTGCTCGCGGCCGCGGTGGTGACCGCGCTCATGAGCGGGTCGCCGGCGGCGAAGCGGTTCGCCCACGCCCCGCTCGTCACCGCCTGCGGCGCGGCGGCAGTCCTGGCGATCCTCCTCGTGTCGAAGGTCGCGGCTGCGCCCGACGCCGCGCTGCCGCTCAAGTCCGACCCGGTGACGTGGTTCGCGGCCGGGAAGTTCACCGCGAACTTCGCCGTCAGCGTGGACCCGCTCGCGGCGATCATGCTGGCGATGATCACGTTCATCGCCACGTTCATCGCCGTCTTCAGCAGCGGCTACATGCAGGACGAACACCACCACCCGGACCCGGGGTACGTGCGCTACTTCGCGGTGATGAGCCTGTTCGTGTTCTGCATGTGCGGGCTGGTCCTGGCGAATAACTTCCTCCTGCTCGTCGGGTTCTGGGAGGGGGTCGGCCTCTGCTCGTACCTGCTCGTCGGCTACTACTACCAGAAGCCGTCGGCCGCCGCCGCGGCGCGGAAGGCGTTTCTGGTCACCCGCCTCGGCGACACCGGGTTTCTCCTCGGCATCATGCTGCTGTGGAAGCTCGGCGGCTGGAACACCGACCTGACGGCCCTCTTCGACCACATCGCCAAGAACCCGCCGCCGACCGAGCAGATCACGGCCGCGTGCCTGCTGCTGTTCTGCGGCGCGGTAGGCAAGAGCGCGCAGTTCCCGCTCTACGTCTGGCTCCCGGACGCGATGGAAGGCCCGACGCCGGTGTCCGCGCTCATCCACGCGGCGACGATGGTGACCGCCGGCGTGTACCTCGTCGCCCGGTGCGCCCCGATCTTCGCGCTGGCGCCGGACGGGCAGGCGGTGGTGGCGTGGGCCGGCGGCATCACGGCGATCCTGGCGGCCTTCATCGCGCTGGCGCAGACCGACCTGAAGCGCGTCCTGGCGTACAGCACGGTGAGCCAGCTCGGGTTCATGTTCCTGGCGCTCGGCACGCTCGGGGCGGTGAGCCCGGTGTTCGCGGTCGTCGCCGCCATGTTCCACCTGTTCACCCACGCCTTCTTCAAGGCGCTCCTGTTCCTGGCGTCCGGCAGCGTGATGCACGCGATGGGGAACGTGATCGACATGCGCCGGTTCGGCGGCCTGCGGGCGGTGATGCCGACGACGCACCTGACGTTCCTGTGCGGCGCCGCGGCGCTCGCCGGCCTGCCTTTGCTGTCCGGCTTCTGGAGCAAGGATCTGATCCTGGAGTCGCTCCAGTTCGGCGCCCAGAGTAGTCACCCGTACGCCCAGTCGTTCTACGTGCTCCTCCTCGTCGCCATGCTCACGGCGGGGCTGACGGCGTTCTACACGTTCCGCGCCTACTTCCTCACCTTCTGGGGGCCGACGGTGGTCCCCGAGGAGGCCGGGCACCACGCCCACGAGTCGCCGGCGGTGATGACCGTGCCGCTCCTGGTCCTCGCCGCCGGGGCGCTGTTCGTCGGCGTCGTCGCCGAGCCGTTTACGCACTACTTCAGCGGGTTCGTCGGCCGCACGCCGTCGATCCTGCTGGCGGCGAAGCTGGTGGGGGCGAAGGAGGTGGCGCACCACTTCAACTGGGGCGTCGCCGGGGTGAGCACGCTGCTCGCCGTGGGCGGGGTGGCACTGGCGTTCCTGGCCTACGGCGCCGGCGGCCCGGAGCGCGTGCCGGCGGCGCTCGCGGGCGTGTACGCGGCGTCGCGGAACAAGCTGTACGTGGACGAGGTGTACGCCGCGCTCCTGGTGAAGCCGGCCGAGTGGCTGGCGGTGATGGCCCGCCTGTTCGACCTGTTCCTCGACTCGCTGGCGCGGGTGATCGCGGCGGTGCCGCGGCTCGTCGGCGCCGCGGTGCGGCCGATCCAGAACGGCCTGGTCCAGTTCTACGCCTTGTCGATGGCGCTGGGGCTGGCGGTGTTCCTGAGCTTCGTGGTGTTCCGCGTCGGCCGCTGACTTGGGAAATGACCAATTAACAATGACCCACCAATGACCAAGGAAGACAAGCCCCGAGGCGTGGACGGTGTGGCACCCGCCGAGGCGGGTGGGTCGGGGAAGGTGTTCGACCTGGCCGAGCGGACGGCGCGGTTCGGGGAGGACGTGATTCGGTTCTGCCGGGCGTACCCGAAGTCGGTCGTTAACGACCCGCTGGTCCGGTCCGGGACGAGTGTCGGGGCCAACGACTGTGAGGCTGACGACGCGGTTTCCGACAAGGAGTTCCGGCAGAAGGTCGGGACGTGCAAGAAGGAAGCCCGGGAGTCGAAGTATTGGCTCCGCATGCTGGCCTCGGCCGAGAAAGACCGGGCCGGTGCGGCGCGTGTGCTGTGGCGGGAGGCCCACGAACTCACGCTGATCTTCGTGGCGATCTTCCGCAAGGTGTCAAAGAAATCGGACCCGCCACCACCCCCGAAGGGTTGACCCGGCCGCGTGAACCGCGGTGTGGTTTCTTCCTTGGTCATTGGTGGGTCATTGGTCATTGGGGTTTCCCCGAGTAGGGGTGGAAATGTACTCCGCGTTCCGCATCCTCGTCCTGCTGCTCGTCGTGGCGCCGTTCGCGTCGGCGCTGCTCGTCTGGCCGATGCGCCAGCGGGCGGCCCGGCGGGTGGCGCTGTGGCTGGCGCTGCTCCACCTCGGGCTCGCGGTCGCGGTCGTCGCCGGGACGGTGATGGCCGTCGGGGTGCGCGAGGAGAACGCCGGCCTGGACAAGGCGACCGACTACGGCTACCAGCGGTTCTACCCGGAGTTCGTCCCCGGCGACCCGGGGATGGGCGGCGCCGACGGCGGCACCGGCACGACGACGTGGACCCTCCTCCGCCTCGCCGACACGCCGGACGCGCGGCCCGGCCCGCGCGTCCAGTTCTTCCTCGGCGCCGACGGGTTGAACGTCTGGCTCGTCGCCCTGTGCAGCGTCATGATGCTGCCCGCGATCCTCGTGAGCTGGTCCGGGATCAGCGACCGGGCCGGCTCGTACTACGCCTGGCTGTTCGTTCTCCAGGGCGGCGCCGTCGGGGCGTTCCTGTCGTTCGACGTGATCCTCTTCTACGCCTTCTTCGAGCTCACCCTGGTGCCGGCGTTCTTCCTCATCGGCCACTGGGGGAACGGGTCCGGCCGGCGGGACGCCGCCCGCAAGTTCTTCCTCTACACGCTGGCCGGCAGCCTGCTCACGCTCGTGGGCGTGATCGGCGTGGTGCTCACGAACCCGGTCACGGTCACCACCCCGACCGGCCCGCTCACGACGTACACGTTCGCGCTCCCGGACCTGATGGCGAGCGTGCAGCAGAACCTCCTCCGGCCGCACGTGGACGCCCTGAACGGCAAGCCCGAGGTGCTGGCGGCGAAGCAGGCGGTGCAGTTCTGGCTGTTCCTCGCGCTGATGGCCGGGTTCGCGGTGAAGACGCCGATCGTGCCGTTCCACACGTGGCTCCCGGCCGCGTACAACGAGGCCCCGGCCGGCGTGACGGTGCTGTTGTCGGCCCTGCTCGCCAAGCTCGGCACGTTCGGCATCCTCCGGTTCGTGCTGACGCTCACCCCCGACGCGGCCGTGGCCTACGGGCTGCCGGTGGTCGGGATGCTGGCGGCCGGCGGCATCGTGTACGGGGCGCTGTGCGCGTACGGCCAGCGCGAGGTGAAGCTGCTCGTGGCGTACAGCTCGGTGTCGCACCTCGGGTTCCTGGTGCTCGGGCTGTTCGCGCTGAACGCCGAGGGGCTGTCCGGCGCGGTGCTGCACATGGTCAACCACGGCGTCAGCACCGGCGCCCTGTTCGCCGTGCTGGCGTTCCTGACGGACCGCTACCGCACGACGAACATGAATCAGTACGGCGGGCTGATGGGCCGCTACCCGAAGTTCGCGTTCGTGACGTTCGTGCTGTGCCTGGCGAGCGTCGGCCTCCCCGGGCTGAACAACTTCTGTAGTGAGATGCTGATGCTGGCGGGGTTGTTCAATGCCAGCGGCGTCGGGAACACCGGGTACGCGCTGGCGGCGGTCGCGGCGGCGGGGATCTTCCTCAGCGCGTGGTACACGTTCACCATGCTCCGCCGCGTGTTCTTCGAGCCGCTCCGGGAGCCGCCGCCGACCGGCCCCGAGCCGGCCGCCGACCTCACCCGCCGCGAGGCGTTCGCGTTCGGCGGGCTGGCGGCCCTGTGCCTGGCGCTCGGCCTGTTCCCGCAGTACCTCTTAGACGCGATGAAGCCCGACGTCCGCGTCGTCACCACCATCGCCGAGTTCGCCCGCTACCGCGTGGCCGGCGTCGCCCCGCCCACCGAACCGACGGCCGCCGGCCCGGCGCCGGTCGAGATCGGCGCGATCCCCGCGCCGAAGGGCGGCGACAAGAAGGGCGGCGGGGGTGACAAGAAGGGCGGCAAGGGCGGCGGGGGTGGCGGCAAGAAGGGCGGCGGGGGCAAGGGCGGCCCGCCGATGAAGGGCGGCGAGGAAGAGTGATGACGGTGAGCGGTCGGCGTGAGCCGGCTGCTGGCTCGGGGCTTGAGCCCGGAGGGCGCCTTCGCTAGCCCGGGGTGGCCACCCCGGGCGGCCTGCCGCGAAGCTCGATCCGCGTCGCCCCTCGTAACCCCCGCCGACGCCGCCCGGGGTGGCCACCCCGGGCTAGCGAAGGCGCCCTCCGGGCTTGAAAACCAAGGCCATGAACGCCCGCACCCGCGGGCCGTGGGCGGCGACCAACCGAAGACCGAGGACGTTCCCCCGTGACCCCGCTGACCGACCCCGGCGTCCAACTGGCCTTTAAGGGCGTGTTCGGGGCCGTCCTCCCCGAGATCGTCCTCGTCGGCACCGCGTGCCTGGCGTTCCTCGCCGGCCCGTTCGCCAACCGCCGCTGGCTGTGGTTCCTGGTGTCGCTCCTCGGCCTCACCGGGGCGATGGTCGTCGCCGGCGTGGTGAAGACGCAGCTGCCCGACGTGCCCGCCGCGGCGTCGATCATCCCCGACGGCGCCGCCGGGTTCGTGCGCTGGGTGGCGCTCGTCAGCGCGGCCGTGTTCGTGTTCGTGTCGTGGCCGGAGGTGAACCGCACCAACGCCGCCGAGTACTACGGCTGCCTCCTCGTCGCCGCCGCCGGCGTGTCGCTCACCGGCCGGGCGAACGACCTCGTCACACTGTTCCTCGGGCTCGAACTCATCTCGATCCCGACGTACATCCTCCTCTACCTGCCCGCCCAGGCGCGGCCGAACCAGGAAGCCGCGGTCAAGTACTTCCTCCTGAGTGTGATGTCGTCGGCGGTGCTGCTGTTCGGGTTCAGCTACCTGTACGGCCTCACCGGCACCACCAACGTCACGGCCATCGTGGACGCCCTCGCGAAGGCCCACGACCCCCGCCTCACGCCCGACGCCCACCTCTCGCCGCTCGCGCTCGTGGCCGTGGTGATGGTCGTGGCGGCGGTCGGCTTCCGCGTCACCGCGGTGCCGTTCCACTTCTACGCGCCGGACGTGTACGAGGGGGCGCCGGCCGGCGTGGTGGCGCAGCTCGCGTTCCTACCGAAGGTCGCCGGGTTCGTCGCACTCGCCCGGTTGCTCGGGTTGATCGGCGCCGACCCGCGGCACCTGCCGTTCGACTCCTCGACCCAGCTGCCGCTGCTGTTGTGGATCCTCGCCGTGGTGACGATGACGGTCGGGAACGTGCTCGCGCTGCTCCAGGACAACGTGCGCCGGATGCTCGCCTACTCGGGCGTGGCGCACGGCGGGTACATGCTCATCGGCCTCGTGGTCGCCAGCTCGCTGCCGGAGGCGACGGGGGCGACGCACGTCGGCGGGATCGAGGCGCTGCTCGTGTACCTCGCCGCCTACGGGGCGATGACGGTCGGGGCGTTCGCGGTGGTCCTGTTCCTCCACACGCCGGACCGGCCGGTCGAGGCGATCGACGACCTCGCCGGCGCCGGCACGTCGCACCCGCTGTCGGCGGCGGCGATGGCCGTGTTCCTCCTCAGCCTGATCGGCCTGCCGCTCACCGCCGGGTTCGCGGGCAAGCTGCTCCTGTTCGTCGGCGCGTTCACCGCCCCGGCCGACACCGCGGCGATGCGGAACCTGTACCAGGCGCTGGCGGTGATCGCGGCGGTGAATTCGGCGGTCGCGGCCGTGTACTACCTGCGCGTCCTCGGGGTGATGTACCTCCGCACGCCACTCCGCCCGGCGCCGAAGCTGCGGGCGGTGCCGACGTACCTCGCCGCGGCGGTCCTGGCCGTGTTCACGCTGGTGTTCGGCGTGTGGCCGGAGCCGCTGGTGAAGGCGGCGCGGAAGGCGGCGCCGGTGCCGGCCGCGGCGCGGGCCGACGCCGGCCGATAATCACGCGGCCGCGTCGTCCTAACCGGCGCGGCCCAAATCTCACACCCCGCCGGCAAAGTTTCCCGCCGTTATCTCACGCCCCCACCTTCACACCCGGCGCCGCGGGTGCTACATCACCACATCAAGGGGAATCGTCTCCCCTCACACCGTTGAGACTCACATCCCGAGGCGGGCGATGGCGAAGACGAAGGCGGACGGCGAGGCCGCGGGCGCGGCGGAGCACACCCAGGCCGACATGGTGCGGGCGGCCCTGTCGGACCTCGGCCCGCGCGCCAAGCCGCAGGCGATCCACGACTTCATCAAGGAGAAGTTCGGCCGCGAGGTGACGAAGGGGATCATCTCCAACTACAAGTCCACGATGAAGAAGAAGGGGCTCATCCCCGGCCGCCGCGGCCCCGGCCGCCCGCCGCGCGAGGCCGGCGGGGGCGGGGGTGGGGGCGGCACCGTGCGGATCGACGACCTGGAGGCCGTCCGCGGGCTGGTCGCCCGCATCGGCGCCGACCAGGTGGTGCGGCTGGTGAAGGTGCTGGGGTAGGGCACCCCCGATGTGATTCCCCGGACTACGCACTCTCACCCCTTCAGGGTGAAGAGATGGATTCGGTGGGATTTCAGGCCACCGGCCTGAGATTCGATAGCCCGGGGCGACGTCCCGGGAACCACCCCGGCCGGTGTTACGGCCACGTCGCCCCACCCTGACAGTCACAGACACCGCGGGCGGGGTTCCCGGGGCGTCGCCCCGGGCTATCGAATCTCACCCCTTTGGGGTGAAGAGGGCCGGCCGCGCGGGTGCCGGCCGATCAACTCGATTGCATCTCACACCGCCGCCGTGTCGAGCCGCTTCGCCGCCAGCGCCCTCGCCGTCGGCTCGCGCACGTCCCAGATCAGCCCGACCAGCGCCAGCGCCCGCAGGACGTAGTAGCTGACGTCGACCTCCCACCACACGAACCCCTGCCGGGCGCAGCTCTGGTAGTGGTGGTGGTTGTTGTGCCACCCTTCGCCGAGTGTCAGGATCGCCGCCCACCACAGGTTCTTGCTCTGGTCCGTCGTCTCGTACCGCCGCGTCCCCCACAGGTGGCACGCCGAGTTAATCAGGAACGTGCCGTGGTACAGGAACACGGTCGAGACCAGGAAGCCCCACACCAGCCCCGGCAGGTCCATCCACCAGTAGCACAGCGCGGCAAGGATGAGCCCCGGCCCCCAGTACAGCTTGTTCATCACCCGGAGCTCGGGGTACTTGGTGAAGTCCTTGATGTCCGCGTAGTTCGGGCGGCGGAACAGGCCGGACATCACCCAGCCGGCGTGCGCCCACCAGATGCTGCGGACGATCGGCGAGTGCGGGTCGTCTTCTTGGTCGGAGTGCTTGTGGTGGTGGCGGTGGTGGACGGCCCACCACAGCGGCCCCTTCTGCATCGCCGAGCAGCCGATCCACGCCAGCACGAACTGGAACCACCGGCTCGTCTTGTACGCCCGGTGGGCGAAGTAGCGGTGGTACGCGCCGGTGATCCCGAACATGCGGATCACGTACAGCGCCACCCCGAGGCCGACCGCCTCCCACGTCGGGGCGACGACACAGGCGCCGGCCAGGGCACCAATGTGGAGCAGGATGAACGGCAGTCCGCGGAGGCGGCGGCGGACGGCGCTCGGAGTCGGGACGCTGACGGCAGTGACCATCGGGGCGGACACCCGGGGGAATGCGGCAGTCGAAATGGGTCAACTCCTCGCGGCGCGGGCGGTGTGGGCAAAATAGGACATCGAAGGCCGGAAGGCTCGCCATTCTCGGATGCGGGAACCCGTCCGGAGGGTTCTGCCTAACCCCTACAATTCGAGAACCCTCCGAGGACGCCCCGTGACCCACTTCGCCGGCGAGCGCTCGTTCCCGCTGCCCGTCGCCGCCGTCGCGGCCAGGCTCGCCGACGTGGGCTGGCTGGTCGGCACGCTGCCGGACATCCAGGTGACGGGTGCCGCGCCCGACCGGGCGACGTGGAAGATGAAGCCGAAACTGTCGTTCGTGACCACGCACCTCGACTCGGTGATGGAGCGCACCGCCCTCGAACCGACGGCCGTGAGCTTCCGCGTGGCGACGAAGACGATCGGCGCCTCAAGTACGGTGCAAATCCGCCTTGAGTTCCGCGCCGTCGACGGTAGCACGGTCGTGCCGTGGACCGGTGAGATCGTCGAGGTGACGGGGTTGCTCAAAATGATGCCAAAGGGGCTGATCCAGTCCACCGCCGAGAAGGTGATCGACGAGGTGTGGGCGGCCGTTTCGGCGCGGCTGTCTTCGTAGGTCGGGTCGGGGCTTGGCGAGGCCCGACGCGAGGCGCGGGTACACGACACGGGGGTGGGGAACGAAACCCCACGTGGGGTTTCGTTCCCGATCTACCGCCCACCGCCGTTCGCGCTCCGCGTCGGGCCTTGCCAAGCCCCGGCCCGACCTACGAAGACAGCCGCGGCGGCAGAGGCAGCGTGTCCGCGTCATTCGCGCGCGGCCCGGCGTAGCTCGCCGCCACCGGCACGCCCGTCGCCGACACCTTCTGGAACTTCAGCCCGACGATCCCGCCGACCGGTGGGGGGCAGTCGCGGTCGCGTTCCGTCAGCCCGGCCGCGATGCCAACCGCCTGCCCGTCGCCGAGGCGGCACAGCAGCCCCGCCAGCCGGCCGCCGGCGAACTGGTACGCGGTCACGATTGCGTCCGCCTCCACTGCCGCCGGCAGCGTCTGTGCCGCGGGCGGGTTCGGGAGCGCCACCGGCGGCGGGGCGGGGGCCGGCTTGCCGGGCTTCGACGACGGCTTCGGCGGGGCGACGCGCAGGCCGACGCGGGCGTCCTCGGCGGCGTCGCCGCGGAGCCGGCGGAGGTGCTTGCACGTCCGCCGGTCCACGGGAGCCGACTGCGTCCGCCACGCCATGCAGTTGCAGGCGTAGACGCCGCCGACGTTCTTGATCGTGTACCGCGCCCCCTCCGACCCGGGCACCTCGATCGACTCCCCGTCGCGCAGGTCCGGCATGTGTTATGCCCCTTGGTGTGGGGTGAAGCGTAACCGCGGCAGCCGGGGCGGGCAAGAACCGTTGGGAGTGGGGGCGTGGTATGAGGAGCACCGACGTGGCGACCGGCCGGTGTGAGCCGGCCGGTCGTTGTGTCAGGTGCTTAGGCCAACGACCGGCCGGCTCACGCCGGCCGGTCACCGGGGCCGACACCGAGCGACAGATGCGCCGATTCCCCTCCGCAAAGTCGGATGGAAAATGCCGGGGGCGGGGGTACAATCCCGTTGACGTGCCGGAAACCCCGGCGTACACTCTGGGTAGGTTGGTAGCCCGCACTTTCTCGCGCCGCCCGCTTGAAGACCGAGCCGGCAGCGCCTCCCGACTCCCTCCCTGAGTGACTCCTGTCGAGCCGAACCGGAACCCCGGCAACCGCGCGACAGATTGATCTTGAGGGGAGTCCAGCGGACCCAGACCGAGCCTGACCGCGGGTGGAAACGGTTTCCCCCGCGTACCCATCCGGGGCAGTAAGTGCCCCGCTCACCCAGACCGACCGGCGGCGCCGTCGCCCCGCGTCCCGTTCTGACCCCGACCGAGGATTCGTTATGCCCGACGCCAAGGGCGTCGATGGGGCGCCGCTCCCGCGGCCCTCCTCCCTCCGTGCGGCCGCCGCCCGGCGGCCCGCGGCCCGCAAGCCCGGCGAGGCCGCCCCCGCGGCCGCCACGTCCCCCGCCGCGGCTGCCCCGGCCCACGCTGCCCCCGTCCAGGCCCCGGTCGAGCGCGCCGAGCGACCCCCGCTCCCCGAGCGGCCGATCGCCCCGCCCCGCCCCGGCGTCGGCTCCCGGCTCGAAGACCTGTACCGGATGCCGATGCCCCAGCTGTTCAAGCTGGCGGAGAAGGAGGGCATCCACGAGCACAACGGGATGAGCCGCGGGCAGCTCATCCTCGGCATCGTCCGCAAGCAGATCGAGCGCGGCGACAAGGTCATCGGCTCGGGCACGCTCGAGGTGCTCCCCGACGGCTACGGGTTCCTCCGCAGCCAGGCGCACAACTACCTGGCCAGCCCGGAGGACATCTACGTCTCGCCGTCGCAGATCCGCCGCATGAGCCTGCGGACCGGCCTGGTGGTCGAGGGGCCGATCCGGCTCCCGATCGAGAACCAGGACAACTTCGCCATCATGCAGATCGAGGTGGTCAACGGCCGCCCGTCGGACGAGGCCACGTCGGTCACCAACTTCGAAGACCTGACGCCGCTCCACCCGAACGCCCGGCTCCACCTCGAGTCCGCGCCGGACGAGCTGAGCATGCGGATCGTGGACCTCGTCACCCCGATCGGCAAGGGCCAGCGCGGGCTGATCGTCGCCCCGCCGCGGACCGGCAAGACGGTGCTGCTCTCCAAGATGGCCAACGCCATCATGAAGAACCACCCCGAGGCCTACGTCTTCGTACTGCTCGTGGACGAGCGGCCCGAGGAAGTGACGGAAATGCAGCGGCTGGTGCAGGGGGTGAACGCCGAGGTGGTGGCGAGCACGTTCGACGAGCCGCCGGAGGAGCACATCCACGTCAGCGAGATCGTGCTGGAGAAGGCGAAGCGGATGGTCGAGCTGAAGCGGGACGTGATCATCCTGCTGGACAGCATCACCCGCCTCGCCCGCGCCCACAACACCGAGGCGCCCGGCGGCGGCAAGCTGCTGTCCGGCGGTCTGGACAGCAACGCGATGCAGAAGCCGAAGCGGTTCTTCGGGGCCGCCCGGAACGTCGAGGAGGGCGGCAGCCTGACCATCCTGGCGACGGCCCTGATCGACACCGGCAGCCGGATGGACGAGGTGATCTTCGAGGAGTTCAAGGGGACGGGTAACAGCGAACTCCACCTGGACCGCCGGCTGGTCGAGAAGCGGGTGTACCCGGCGATCGACGTGAACCGCAGCGGCACCCGGAAGGAGGAGCTCCTGCTCCACCCCGAGGAGTACGACCGCGTCCGCATCCTCCGCCGCGTGCTGGCCGACATGCACCCGGTCGAGGCGATGGAGCTCATCGTCAACCGCGCCAAGAAGAGCAAGAACAACACCGAGTTCCTGCTGTCGATGAACCTCGGGTAGTTCCCGGCGATCGGGACCCTCGACCAGCCGCGAGCCGGCCGCGAACACGTCAAGAGTGTGTTCGCGGCCGGCTCGCGGCACTCTCATTTGGGATGATGCCGTGGCAACCCGCGCTTGGGAGCTGGAAGACAGGCCGTCAAGTTTCCTTCATTACTCTTGGGACTCGGACGATCTACCTGCCCGCAAGTTCTACACGTTTCTCGTCGCGGTTGGTCACCGCCTCCGTCATCTCATGGACGACCCCGCCGCGATCGAGATGCTGGGCCATTGCGAAGACTGCGCCGAAGGGCGGATCTCGGAAGACGAGCTATCCGATCTCTCGGACTCACACTTGCCCGCGCATCGCGTGGGTGTGTCGTATGGAACCGCGGTCGCCAACGATCTCTTCGCGTGGGTTGCAGACCGCTACAAGGTTTACTCTCGTGGAGTGTACCCCGCGGCGGACGCGTTCGCCCATTTCGCTGCGGTAGAGGCGGGGATAATCAGTTTGACACCAACCTACGAGGAGATCGAGGCCGTACGCCGGCACACCGTTTTCGCTTCGGTCCGCAACCGAACCGAGGAGGAGTGGGGCGGGCTCGTCCGTGACATTTACGGTCCGAATCCTTTCAGGCCTGCCACGTTCGACCCCTCTTGGCGCACCGAAGCCGTCGTTGCCGTCGCCCGCGGGATGTACGAGTCGCGCGACTTCGCCGCGATGCCGGTGCTGGCCGACGCGCTCGATGACGCCGGGTGCAATCACCCCGACGTCCTCGCGCACTGCCGCGGCGCCGGGCCGCATGTTCGTGGGTGCTGGGTGGTCGATCTGGTGCTCGGGAAGGTGTGACGAGACTTCGCGGCCGGCTCGGGGCTTGTAGGTCGGGTCGAGTCTTCGAGACCTGACACCACGTCGCGGGTGCGTGACCCGGGCGCGAGGAGCAAGAGCCCACGTGGCTGGCGCCCCGCACCCGGTTCCTCGCCCGTTGCGCCGCGGTGTCAGGTCTCGAAGACTCGCCCCGACCTACGGAAGCCCGAGCCGAAGACCGTCGGGCCGTCGGCGTCGGAGGCCGGGCCGAACGGCCGGTATCCGTGTACAACTCCCGTCGCCCGGCGGTATGCACTCGCATCTCCCGCGCGACTCGTTCGACCCGACCACATCCGCGGAGACCGATTGATGGCCGATCACCTCCAGACGCCCGCGCACGGCTGCCCGGCCGGGACCGACCACGACCGCGAGGTGCCCGAGATCGACCTGCTCAGCCCGCTCACCCTCCGCGGGGTGACGCTCCGTAACCGCATCGCCATGTCGCCCATGTGTCAGTACGTCGCCCGGGACGGGTTCGCCGACGACTGGCACCTCGTCCACCTCGGCAGCCGGGCGGCCGGCGGGGTCGGGCTGGTGGTCGTCGAGGCCACGGCCGTCGCGGCGGAGGGCCGGATTACCCCCGGCGACCTCGGCATCTGGAGCGACGCGCACACCGACCCGCTGGCCCGGATCGCCCGGTTCGTCCACTCGCAGGGGGCGGTGGCCGGCATCCAACTCGCCCACGCCGGGCGGAAGGCGAGCTGCGACCTGCCGTGGAACGGCGGCGCCGGGCTGCCGCCGGGCCGCGGTGGGTGGCCGGTGGTCGGTCCGAGCGCGGTCGCCTTTGACGAGGGGAACCCGGTGCCGGCCGCGCTCGACGCGGCCGGGATCGACGGCGTCGTGGCCGCGTTCGAGGCCGCGGCCCGGCGGGCGCTCGCCGCCGGGTTCCGCGTGATCGAGGTCCACTCCGCGCACGGCTACCTGCTCCACGAGTTCCTCTCGCCGCTCAGCAACCGGCGGACCGACGACTACGGCGGGAGCCTGGAGAACCGGATGCGGCTGCCGCTCCGCGTCGCCGCGGCGGTGCGCAAGATCGTCCCGCCCGAGCTTCCGGTGTTCACCCGCATCTCGGCGACCGACTGGGCGGACGGCGGCTGGGACGCCGACCAGTCGGTCGTGCTCGCCGGCCGGCTAAAGGAACTCGGCATCGACCTGATCGACGTGTCCTCCGGCGGGCTGGTGCCGAAGGCGCGCATCCCGGTGGGGAAGGGGTATCAGGTGGGGTTGGCGCGGAAGGTCCGGGACGAGGCGGGGGTGATGACCGGGGCGGTCGGGCTGATCACCGAGGTGACGCACGCCAACGAGATCGTGACCGGGGGTGACGCCGACCTCGTGTTCGTCGCCCGCGAGCTCCTCCGCGAGCCGTACTGGGCGCTGAAGGCCCAGCAGGAACTCGGCGCCGAGCCGGCGTGGCCGATCTCCTACGGCTACGCGGTCAAGCGGCGGGCGCGGTGAGCCGACCGTCGGGCAGCGTGTGGTGTTTCGGCTGATTTGGTGGGGCCGGCGTCTCGCCGGCCTCCTGAACCGCGGCCGGCGAGACGCCGGCCCCACCAGACTTAAACGATTCGATTGATCGGACTATTAATCCCGCACCCGCGCCCCGGGCGTTACCAGGTCGTTGAACCGGTCCACCGGCTCGCGCGCCGCCCAGGCGATGCCGCGCAGCAGCAGCACGCGGAACAGCGGGTCGTCGAACGTCCAGGCGAAGTGCCCGGGGATCGACACCACTACCCGCCCCTTCGCCGGCTCCAGCGTCCAGAACAACGGCTGGTCCTTCCCGTCCTCCTTGCCGCTGGCGAGTAGCGTGATGCCCTTCGGGTCGCCGGTCAGTTGCCAGTAGCTCTCGTCGTGGAAATGCACTTTGTTGAAGTTCCGCCCGATCGGGTGCTTCGCGCCGGTCTCGAACCCGAGGTCGAGCGGGCCGTGGCGGAACTTCGACCGCCCGCCCTGCCACGCCAGGCCGATCCGCTGCGCGAACCCCGGCGCGTCGGCGCCGCCGTCCACCGCGTAGTGGACGTACACCGCCCCGCCGCCGCGGGCGAGGAAGGCGTCCATGTCCCGCGCCCGCTCCGGCGTCCACTTCCCCTGCTGGTAGAAGACCAGCACGTCGGCCTTCTGGAACTGCGCCGCGCTCGGCCAGTCGTCGGCGGTCTCCACGGCCGTCTTCTCGGCGACGCCGAGGAGTTCCTTCCACGCCGTCTTCCACGCCGGGTAGTCGTGCTCGCCCGGGCCGTGGTCCTTCCGCCCGCTGACGAGCACGATGGTGATCGGGCGGACCGGCGCCGGCGGGTTCGGCGCTCCCGCCAGGACCGCCGCGACCTCGGCACGCGCCCGCGGCTCGGGCGGGCGGGTCGGGCCGTAGTCGGGCATGCGCGGCGGCTGCGTCAGCAGGAACGTCATCAGGTCGCGCATCCGCTCCGGGCCGAGGAGTTTTGGCAGCCCTTCCGGCATCGTCGAGACCGCCGCCGGCGTCATCTTTTCCACGTCCGCCTTCGCCACCTCGGTGACGACGCCCTTCGTGTCGCCGATTCGCAGCTTTTCGTTCTGCGTGCGGACGACGCCGGTGAGCGTGCGGCCGTCGACGAGCTGCACGGTGTAGGTGAGGTGGTCCGGGTTGACGGCGAACGACGGGTTCTCGACGTCGCGGAGGACCGAGGCGTAGTCGCGGTGGATGAGGTTCGACAGGTCCGGCCCGAGGTCGCCGCCGCGGCCGTGGACGGCGTGGCACTTCGCGCACGCCGCCTGTTCGCCGAAGAACTCGGCCCGGCCGCGCGCCCAGCTCCCGCCGTCGAGTTCGGGCGCCCGCACGGCGACGACTTCACGGCCGAGTGCCTTCAGGTCGGTCTCCGCCCACGGCAGTAGGAACCGCCGCAGCGCGAGCGGTCGCGGACGGCTGTCCTCGGCCGTGGTGAAGTGGATGGACGCCTTCACCCCCGACGCAACGAACGAGGACAGCCGCAGGTCGAGCGGGACGGGGACGTTCGGGGTCGGCCGGACGGTGAAGCCCGCCTTCGTCCCGTAGGTGACGGTCACGTCCTCGGGCGGGAACGGCTCGTGGTCGAGTTGTGAGCCGACCTGCACCGCGGGCCGCAGCATGTCCGCCAGGTCGAGCTTCGACCGCAGCGCGAGTTCGCCCGCGCCGCCGACCTGCGCCCACAGCGCGTCGTGCGGCGCGCTGCCGGCGGTCAGTGCCTTCGACACGTCGAGGTCCGGGTGCGGCAGCCAGCCGGTCCACGCCGTCCCCGCGTTAGCCGGCGTCCAGGTCGCCTCGCAGCCGGTCAGGTCGAAGTCGAGGTCGATCTCGGGCACCTGCCGCAGCGCGCCCTTTGGTTGCTTCCCGTCGGCGGGGCGGCCCATGCCGGGGAGCGTCAGCGCGTAGTGGACGGCGGCCGGGTGCGGGTCGGTGGCGAGCACCAGCGTGCGGCGGTCGGGCGTGAGCTGCGCCGAGCGGACCGGCACGTCGAACCGCGGCGCCGCCTTCTGGAGCTGCACGATCGCGTACCCGGGCCAGATCGACTCGAACCGGTCGCCGGCGCGGACGTGGCGGCCGGCGGTCAGCTTCGTGTGCTTGAGCGCGTCGCGGAGCAGTTGCGGGTCGACGGGGCGGTCGAACTCGACGCGCACCTCGCGCGGGCCGTTCGGCCACGCCAGCACCGGCTGCGGGTGGTCGCGGTCGGTGTACGTGATCTTGAACAGCTTCCCCTTGCCCGTCGGCCCGCTCCCCCAGTCCGGCCCGCCGCCGTGGCACGCCACCACGAGCGACCCGTCCGGGGCGACGCAGCAGTCGATCGTGAGCATGGAGAGCGCGGCGAACAGCTGCGTGCCGGCGACGTAGCCGCTCGGCGTCTTCACCAGCTTCGTGCGGTACAGCTTCCCGCGCGACTCGCCTGTCACGATGGCGTCGCCGGCCCAGTGCTTCGGGCCGAACGTCGGGCCGCCGTCCTTCACGGGCTCGTTGAAGCAGAACCCGCACGTGGACTGGTGTTGCGGGCCGTAGTCGAACGTGCTCGGCTCGTCGATCACGTTCGGCAGGTGCTTCGGGTGCCGGGCCGGGAAGCCGTAGTGCCGGCCCTTCTGGACGTGGAGGAGTTCGTCGAGCGGGTTGCCGTTCGGCACCCACGTCGCGCCCTCCTGGTCGGTGGCGAACAGGTCGCCGTGGCGGTTGAACCGCAGGCCGACCGGGAAGCGGATGCCCGTCGCCACGACCTCGCGGCTCTTGAAGTCCGGGGCGACGCGGATGACCGTGCCGGCCTCGTCGGCGAGCTTGTACTGCGGGCGGCCGTCCTTGTCCTTGAGCAGCGGGTCGGCGAAGTTGTACGTCCCGCGGCCGTAGTACACGCTGCCGTCACGCCGGTCGAACGCCACGCCGAGCCCGTCCACCTGGTGGAAGCTCTCCTTCCACGGTCCGGCGACGGTGACCTCCTTGTCCGCCTTGCCGTCGCGGTCGGTGTCCACGATCAGGAGCAGCTTCGTCTTGCCGACGACGAACACGCCGTCGCCGTGCGGGTAGTTCGGCGGGGTGAGATCGACCCCAATGGGCGAGCGGAGCGCGCCCCGGCTGTCGTACCACACATCGGCGCGGTCTTCGAGGCCGTCGCCGTCGGTGTCGCGGAGGTGCCAGATGACCCCGTTGTACCCGATTGCCAGGAGCGTGCCGTCCGGGCGGTAGAGGACGTTGTTCACGTTGGTGAGGTCGAGCGGCAGCTCGCGGACGGTGAACCCCGGGAGGAACACCTGCACCGGCGGCGGGTCTTTCACCGTGACGAGTACCGATGCGCCGGCCTCGGCGTCGGGCGGGAGGTTCTGCCGCAGCGCGGCGTGCTTCGCGCCGAGGTAGTCGCGGACCTGCTTCGCCTCGTCGGCCGGCAGGGCGCGGCCGTAGACGAGGATCTCGGCCACGTCCCACCGGCCGAAGCCCTGCACCAGTTGGGCGCCGGGGCCGTTGTTGTAGTAGCGGGCGCCGACGGTGATCTCGTCGAGGCCGACCGCCTTGCCGTCGCGCGGCCGCTCGCCGGCGGCGACGCCGTTCGCCGTCAGCCGCACGGCCTTCGCGTCGCCGGTCACTTCGAGCGTTTGCAGTTCGCCGAACGGCTGCTCCTTCGTGAGCAGGTTCCGCGCCCCGCCGAACCCGCGGCCCTCGACGTTGAGGAAGTTGAACCGCGGCGACAGGAACGGGCCGTAGTCGAGCGTGAGACCGCTCTCGTAGTCGCGCTGGTCCGGTGCGTTGAACGCCAGCACGCCGCGGAACCCGCCGGGGTTCTGCCGCGGCACGGCGACGACGAAGACGGTAAACGCCTCCAGCTCGGCCTTCTGCTTCACGGCGCGGAGGTGGTCGTCGAGCCCGTCGAACCGCACGACCGCGCCGTCCCCGGCCGGCAGGCGCGTCGGCCGCTTGTCGGCCTCCGGCTGGCGGACGTGGCGGCCCTTCCCGGAGGCGTCGAACCAGGTTTCGAGCTTGCCGTCGTGCGGGACGAGCGTGGCGCCGTTGGCCCGCGCCGCGTCGAGCCACAGTTCGAGCCCGCTCGTGACCGGCAGCTTCGGATCAGCCCACTTCTCGGCCGCGGCCAGCGGCGGACCGGACGCCCCGACCGCGAGCGCGGCGAGGAGGAGGGTGGTGCGGGTCATGCGCGCCTCGGGGAGGATTTCGGCGGGTGGTGACCATCATCCGCCCGCGGGCGCCGAAGTAAAGTGCGGAGTGGCCGCGGGGCCGCGGTTCGGCTTGACGGGCCCCCGCACCGGCGCGGCACAATACGCCGCCCGTACCCCCGGCATGGAGGCCGCCCCGTGGCCCGTCCGTTCTGGCTCACCCGCCTCCTAGTTCGCAGCGGCGTCGCGCGCTTCCTGCCGGCCGCCCAGCGCCTCACCGACGGCCACCCGCACGCCGTCCGCTACTACTCCGATAAGGTTCTCGCCGCGCCCGTCGAGGAACTCCTCGACCCGGCGTACCTGCCCGGGTCGGCGGGGGCGGGCGTCGTCGACCTGAACCAGCCGGCGCCGCGCGCCGAGTCGCCGGTCGGCCCCGGGCGGCCCACGCCGGACCGCCGCGGCTCGCCGCCGCCGTGGGGTACGCCGGACCTGAAGAACGCCCTCGCCGACCTGTACGTCCGCCGCGACGGCCGCGACGTGGACCCCGAGCACGAACTCTTCGTCACCCACGGCGCCACCGCCGCCTACGCCGCGGCGCTCGACGCCTTCGTGAACCCCGGCGACCGCGTCGTGCTGTTCGACCCGTGCTCGCCGCTATTCGACCTCGGGGCGAAGTCGCGCCGCGCCCGCGTCCGCCGGGTGCCGACGTGGAATGACGACGGCCGCTGCCGGTTCCTGGAGCGCGACTTCGAGCGTGCCGTCCGCGGGGCGAAGCTGCTCGTGCTGTCCGACCCGGCGAACCCGACCGGCGCGTGTTTCGCGCCCGAAGACCTGGAGTTCATGCTCTGGATCGCCGCCGGGTGGGACGTGCTGGTGTACGCCGACGAGTCGTTCGGTCGCTTCCGCTACGACGGCCGCGGCAAGTCGCTCGGCGCGCTGCCGGGAGCGGAGCGGCGCGTCCTCACCGCCGGGTCGGTGACGCCGGGGTGGGGGCTCGGGTCGGTCCGCGTCGGCTGGCTGGCCGGCCCGCGGCCGCTGGTGCGGGCGTGTGCCCTGACGGCGAGCCTCAGCGCCCCCTACGTGCCGACCGTGTGCCAGCAGGCGGCCGCCCGGGCTGTGGCCGAGACCGACACCGACTTCATGCCCACGCTCGGCCGCTTCCGCGACCGCCGCCGCTACGTCATCGACCGCCTCCGCGGGATGGGCCTCGAACCGGAGTGGCCGGCGGGCGGGTACTTCGCGTGGGTGCCGGTGGGCGGCCTCGGGCTGGACGGGCGGGCGTTCGCGGAGCGGTTGCTGCGCGAGAAGCAGGTGTTGGTCGGCCCCGGCTGCGCCTTTGGCCCGTCGGGCGCGGGCCACGTGCGGATCAGCTTCGCCGCGGACGACGGCCGCCTGCGCGAGGGTCTGGCCCGGCTGGCGGCATTCGTGGCGGAGCTGCGGAACCCGGGCGCGACACCCGCGCCCGTGGAAGAACCGGTCGAGGAGTCGGTAGAGATGGGGCAGCCGACGTTCAGCCGGGTGTGACGGTGTGGGGCCGTCGGGGGTCTTGTAGGTCGGGTCGAGTCTTCAAGACCCGACGTGGGGTAGCGGATGCAATAGGTAGAGACGGGGCACCCGAACCCACGTGGGTTTACGCGCCCGGCCCGAGTGGCAAGTACCCGCGCCGCCGCGTCGGGCCTCGAAGACTCGACCCGACCTACGGGAGCAACCGCCTACCGGTGTCGGTTCCACGCCAGCGCGAGCGGCGCCGCGGTCCGCCGCGCCAGCGGGATGAACAGCAGCACGCCGAGTACCACGCCGTAGGCCGGTACCAGCGCGGGCGGGACCAGCCACACGAGCAGCGCCGCCAGCACCGCCACCGCTGCCGCCCACGCGCCGACGAGATGACGCGCGCCCGACTGGTGCCGCGCGAACCACCCCGCGGCGAGCAGCTTCAGGGCGACCGCGGCGCCGGCGGCCCCCGGCAGCGCGTCGAGCAGCCGCTCGCGGCGGGTCGCGTCGGGGCTCCACTGTGCCCACTCGGCGAAGAGCTGGAATGCCAGCAGCGACATCAAGAACGTCTGCGCCGGCACCAGCCACGTCCGCCCCGTCAGTCCGACCCACAGGTTCGCCACCAGTGCCCGCCACGTTCCCCCCAACAGTGCGCACGCGAACAGCGCGCAGAACCCGACCGCAGCCGAACGGCCGTGCCGCTCGACACCCGCCTCCCACAGCCGGTCCAGGCGCTCGAACCGGTCCGTCGCCGCGATCCAGCCGATCGTGAACACGAGCACGACGAGCCACGTCAGCGCCGCGGCGAGTGTCAGCGCCTGCACCTTCGCCGCGACCAGCGCGGGCTCGCCGAGCGGGCGCGTCGCGGCGAACGTGGTCAGCGCGGTCGAGCGGATCGACTCCCCCGGCGACCCCGCGGTCACGCCCCAGTACGCGGCGATGAGTGGCGGGACGAACAGGAAGGTCAGGCCGAAGTCGGCCCGCTGCGACTCGTGCTCGAACACCAGCGCCACGGCCGCCAGCACGGCGACGATCGCCACCACCGTGGCGACGTACCCGCGGCCGCGCAGCCGCCACTCGTACCACGTCTGCGCCGCCATTGCCGACGCGAACGGTGTCTGTTCGCCCCCGACGGCCGCGACGCGCACGTCTTCCGCGGGTCGGCGCCGCCACGTCCACTCCGGGTTGTCGCCGCGCCGCGCCCGGGCCACACCGGCCCGCGCGGCGAAGAACGCGAGCGGCACCAGCACTGCGGCGACGGCCGTGAGGACGCGGGCTTGCTCCTCCGGGTCGGCGAAGTAGGTGTTGCTCCGCAGCAGTACCGTCAGCGCGACGGCGATCACGCCGATCCGCAGCCACGCGACGCCGAACGGCAGCCACACCAGCGCCTGCGCGGTCGTCACCACCGCCGCCAGCATCGGCACCCACCACCGCGGCGTCTCGGCGCCCGCCGGCCGCAGCACGAGCGCGTCCCACGCCAGCCACATCAGTACCGCCGTTGTTGTGCCCAGTACCATCGGCCAGCCGACGAGCAGCCACGTCGGCACCGGCAGCACGAACAGCCGGGCGGGGAAGCCGGACTCGGCCGTCTCCAGCCGGGCCTCCGACCCGTAGGCGAACACGCCGACGACGTAGCAGAGCGCCATCACGAACCAGATCGTGCTGACCATTGCCATCTGGGCCGTCGGCGGGTCGGCCGCCGTGTACGCGGCGAACCCGCCGACCACCGCCGCGGCGCCGGCGAACCCCCAACGGTGCCGCCACCAGAACTCCCACGCCAGAGCCGCTGCGGGTGCGTACATGGTCAGCCCTCCGCCACGGCGGTCGCGGGCGCGCCGACGCGCGCCACGAAGATCTCGTCCAGCGACGGGACGCGGTGCGCCACCACCTGCGCCCCGCACCCGGCGGCCGCGCCTCGCAGCTCGTCGAGCCGGCCGCTGCACAGTGCCGCCCACTCCGCCCCCGCCCCGTCCCAGGCCAGCGCCCCCACCAGCGCCGGCGGCGCCGGCCGCGGCTCGGGGAAGCGCAGCGTCAGCCGGTGGTGAGACTCCTTGATCTGGTCGAGCCCGCCGCTGAACACCACCCGCCCGCGGTCGATCAGCGCCACCCGGTCGGCCACGCGCTCGACCTCGTGGAGCAGGTGCGACGAGAACAGCACCGTCCGCCCCTCGTCGGCCACGGTGCGGATGACGGCGGCGAGGATGTCGCGGCGGACGATCGGGTCGAGCCCGCTGGACGGCTCGTCGAGCACGAGCAGGTCCGGCCGGTGGGCCAGCGCGCACACCAGCCCGGCCCGCGCCCGCTGCCCCTTCGACAGAGTCTTCACCTTCGCCGCCGGGTCGAGCGCGAACGACGCGCGGAGGTCCTCGGCGAACGCCGCGTCCCAGTGCGGGTAGAACGCCCGCGTGTACCGGAACAGCTCGCGGACGCGCATCCACCCGGGCAGGTCGGGTTCTTCCGACAGATAGCCGACGCGGCCGAGCACGCCGGCCGGGTCGGCCGCCGGGTCGCGGCCGAACACGCGCACCGTGCCGGTCTTCGCGCGGAGCAGGCCGAGGACGTGTTTGATGAGTGTCGTCTTGCCGGCGCCGTTGACGCCGACGAGGCCGAACACACCGCCGCGCGGGACGGCGAGGCGCACGTCGGCGAGTGCCGCCTTCGCGCCGAACCGGCGCGTCAGGCCGGTGACCTCGATCACGTTGCCACTGAACTCGGACGGGACGGCGACCATGCGTCACACCCCCTCGGGGTCGGGTTGGAGGAATTCGTCGCGCTGGCGGATCAGGTCGATCACGTCGTCGGTGCGGACGCCGAGTTGCCGCGCCTCGGCGAGGAGGGCGTCGATGCGGCCGGCGAGGATGCGCAGCCGCTCGCGCCGGGCGAGCGGCGAGCCGGCGTCGGACACGAACGTGCCGGCGGTGCGCCGCTTCTCGACGACGCCGGCCACTTCGAGCTCGCGGTACGCCCGGGCGACCGTGTTCGGCGTCACGGTCAGTTGCAGCGCGAGGACGCGGATGGCCGGCAGCTCCGTCCCCGGCGCGAGCCGCCCCGCCGCGACCAGGTACTTGACCTGGTTGACGATCTGGAGGTAGATCGGCACCCCGTCGTGCGGCGAGATGTGGATGTCCATGCCGGACGCCTCGGCGGTGTCATGCTGTATCACTCCACTGATACAGATGGAACGCCGGCCGGGCGACGGCATTTCACGGATTTCCGGCGCCCTCTCGCCGGCCGTTCTAAAGTGCCCTGTTGTGTTTTTCACTTTGTGTTATAAAGCTATTTGCCAAGACGGCTGGAACCCGCCGACTGGAGACCCCCATGACCACGCTGCTCCGGGTTACCTGCCCCACCGCCAGCGACATCCCGCCCGCCTACCAGCTCCGGGCGTGGGCGACCGACGACCGGCACGTCGTCCTCCGTCTCCCGAACGACTCGCTGGTGGGGCCGTCACACACCAAGGAGACGGTCGTGGCCCGGCTCGCCGCCGCCCTGCCCGACTGCCGCGTGTCGGACGGCGGTGGGGACAACCTGCACGAGCTCGTCACGGTGGCCCGCCGGCCCGGGTGACCGGGAGAAAGCCCGCGCCCCCGCGCAACCCACGTCGAGCCCCGCGCCGCCGGGCGGTACAATCGCGGGAGGTCCGACGGAGGCGCGCGCCATGACCGACGGCTCCACCACCGACGGGTGGGCGGCCGAGCCCGATGACGACGACGCGGGGTTGCCGGTCGTGCCCGGGTACGAGGTGCTGGCCGTCCTCGGCCGCGGCGGGATGGGCGTCGTCTACAAGGCCCGCCAGCTCGCCGCCGACCAGGTCGTCGCGCTCAAAGTCGTTCGCGGCGGGGCGCTCGCCGGGCCGGCGGAGCGGGCGCGGTTCCGCGCCGAGGCGGAGGCCGCCGCCCGGCTCCGCCACCCGCACGTCGTCGCCGTCCACGAGGTCGGCGCCCGCAACGGCATTCCCTTTCTGGCGATGGAGCTCGTCGAGGGCGACTCGCTCGACCGCCGGCTCGCGGCCGGGCCGCTCCCGCCGCGCGAGGCGGCCGAGCTCGTGCGCGTCGTCGCCGGTGCGGTCCAGCACGCGCACGACGCCCGCGTCGTCCACCGCGACGTCAAGCCGGCCAACATCCTCCTCGGCCCGGCCGGGCCGAAGCTCACCGACTTCGGCCTCGCCAAGCGCCTCGACAGCGACAGTACGGCGCTGACGCGCGACGGCGCCGTCCTCGGCACCGCCGGCTACCTGCCGCCGGAGCAGGCCGCCGGGCGGCGCGACGTGGGGCCGGCGGCGGACGTGTACGCGCTCGGGGCGGTGCTGTACGAGGCGCTCACCGGCCGCCCGCCGTTCCGCGCCGGGTCGTGGGGCGCGACGATCGACCTCGTGCTGCACGCCGAGCCCGAGCCGCCGACGTCGTTGAACACGGCGGTGCCGCGCGACCTGGAGGTGGTCTGCCTGAAGTGCCTGGAGAAGAACCCCGCCCGGCGCTACGCCCGCGCCGACGAGCTCGCCGCCGACCTGGCGCGGGTGCTCGCCGGCGGCCCGCCGCTGGCCGCGCCGGTGCCGGAGTCGGAGCGCCTCAGCCGGGCGGCGGCGGCGGCGGGGTTCGCGCTGCTCGCCGAGGTCGGCCGCGGGCCGCACGCCGTCGTCTACCGCGCGACGCCGGCCGCCGGCGGGCCGCCGGTCGCGGTGAAGGTGTACGAGCGCGGTGCCGTCCCGCGCGAGCGGTGGCAAGTGTGGTTTGACGGCGCCGCGGCCCGCTGGGCGGCGGCGACGCACCCGCACCTGCTCCTGCCGACGCGGCGCGGGTGGCTCGGCGACCGCCCGTTCGTCGCGCAAGAGTTCGTGCCGGCGGGAGGTGTCGCGGCGCAATTCGGCGGGACGCGGTGCTCACTTGTAGCAGCCCTGCGCCTCGTCGTGCCGCTCACGGAGGTCGTCGGTTACCTTCACCGACAGGGGCTGGTTCACGGGAACGTGAAGCCGAGCAACGTGCTCCTCGCCGCCGGCGACATCCCCCGTCTCGCCGACCCGCTCCCGCCCGGTGAACTGCGGCCCGGCGGCGCGGACGCCTACCGGGCGCCGGAGCTCGCCGATCCCGCCGCCGAGCCGCGGCCGCATACCGACGTGTACGGGCTCGCGGCGGTGCTGTACGCGCTGCTGACCGGCGGGCCACCGGGCACAGCGCGACTGACGGAAGTCCGCGACGACGTGCCGCCGGAACTGGACTGGGTGTGCGGGCGCTGCCTGAAGGCCGACCCGTGGACACGCCCGCCCCGCGCCTACGACCTGCTCCGCGCCCTGCGCCCGGCGCTGAAGGCCGCCGAGGCGGCCGCGGACGCCGCACGGCGCCCGCGCCACCACCCGCCGGGCTGACGCCGGCCTCAGCCCGGCGGGTGGTGGCGCCTGGTGTGAGTTCGGTGGGACCGGCGTCCCGCCGGACATCCCGGATGACCGGCGGGACGCCGGTCCCACCAGACCAAATACCCTCAACCGGACCGTGTATCAGCCGACGTAAATCCCGTCGGCGAGTACCGCCCCGCCGAGCGGGTCGAGGTCGGTCGCCACCGGCTCGCCGGGGCCGGTGAAGTCCTTGCCGAGGTAGACCTTCACTTTCGCCGGCCGCCCGGCCCCGCTCCCGACCACCAGGTCGGCCTTCTCATCCCCGTCGCGGTTCGTGACCCCGACCCGGGCGCCGCCGCGGTCGGACAGGTCGCCGCCGACGAAGAAGTTCGCCACCGGGTTCGTCTGCGCCCCGGCCGCGTTCCCGGCGCTCACCAGCGCGCCGCTCAGGATGAACACGCGGGGCGCGCCGCCCGGGCCGCCACCGAAGATCAGGTCGGCGAACCCGTCCCCGGTGATGTCTCCGGCGGCGACGAACGACCCGTTCCGCAAGTTCGTCGCATCCGCGCCCGGGAAGGCGAAGAAGTCGGCGACGAGGCGCGTGGGGTTCCCGGCGAGGACCGACCCGCCCTCGAAGATGGCCGTGCGCGGGCCGCCGCCGAACCCGGCCGCGACGACCACGTCCGGGGTGCCGTCCCCGTTCACGTCGCCGACCGCGGCCCGGGCGCCGCCACGGAAGTTGGCGTCGTCGATCCCCAGGAAGTTGGCGCGGACGGTGGTGCCGCCGCCGCCGCCCATGCCAAAGATGGTGACGCGCGGGCCGCCGCCCTGGTCGGGGGTGACGACGAACTCGGCCCGCCCGTCGCCGTCGAGATCGGCGGCGGCGACGTACCCGCCGCCGGGGAAGTCGCCCCCGAACGGGTCGAACGGGGCGACGAGCACGGAGCCGTCGGCGCCGTTCAGGACGGCGACCCGCAGCGCGGTGCCGGGGCCGGTCACGGCGACCACGTCCGCGACGCCGTCGTTGTTCAGGTCGGCCGACGCCGTGCGGGTGGGTGCGCCGGTGTTCCCGAACGGGGACGCGCTCGCCGCGCCGCCGTTCGGCGCGACGATGCGGACCGACCCGTCCGTGCCCCCGCCGACCGCCACCGGCCGCACCGGGCCGAGCCCGTCCGGCTGCACGGTGACGGCGACGGTCGCGGTCGCGGTGCTGCCGGGCGTGCCGTCGCCGACCGTGTAGGTGAAGGTGGCCGCGCCGACGAACCCGGCCGCCGGGGTGAACACCACCGCCCCGCCCGGGGTGAGCGCGACCGTGCCGCCGGCCGCCGGTTGGGTGACGGCCGTGACGGTGAGTGTTTCGCCCGCGTCCGGAGTAGACGAGTCGTTCGCCAGCACGGCGAGGGTGGCCGGGGCGCCGGGGCCGACCGAGAAGGCGTCCGGGGTCGCGGTCGGCGGGTCGTTGGCCGGCGTGACGGTCACCGCCACCGACCCGATCGACGCCCCGCCGTTGCCGTCGGACACCGTGTACGTGAAGAAATCCGGTCCGGTGTAGTTCGCGGCGGGCGTGTACCGCACCGCCCCGCCGACCAGCGTCACCGTGCCGTGGGCCGGCTGCGTGACCGAGACCACGGCGAGCGTCTCGCCGGTGTCCGGGGCGGACGAGTCGTTACCGAGGACGTCGACCACGGTGGCGGCGGCGTCCTCGGCGACGGTCAGGGTGTCCGCGCTGGGCGCCGGCGGGTCGTTGACCGGGGCGACCGTCACGGTGACGGTGCCGGTCGCGGTTCCGCCGTTCCCGTCGGAGAGCGTGTAGGTGAACGAGTCGGTCCCGAAGTAGTCGGCCGCCGGGGCGTACCGGACCACCCCACCGACGAGCGTGACGACCCCGTGCGCCGGCTGGCCGACGGCGGTTACGGTAAGGGTCTCACCGCCGTCTGGCGCGAACGAATCGTTGTTGAGGACGGCGATCACCGTGGCCGGGTCGTCCTCCGCGACGGTGGGGGTGTCCGGGTTCGCGGTCGGGGGGTCGTTGACAGGGGTCACCGTGACCGTCACCGTCGCGGTCGCGGTCCCGCCGTTCCCGTCGGACACGGTGTAGGTGAACGAGTCGGCGCCGGCGTAGTTCGCGGTCGGTGTGTACGAGACCACGCCGCCGGTGAGCGCGACGGCGCCGTGCAGCGGCTGGGTGACCGACACGACGGTCAGGGTCTCGCCGGTGTCGGGTGCGGACGTGTCGTTGGTCAGCACCGGCACCGTCGTCGCCGTGGCGTCTTCGGCCAGGGTCAGGGCATCGGCGCCGGCCGTCGGGTTGTGGTTCAGGGTCACCGCGGTCGTGGTCGAGACCCCCGTCAGTACCCGGTCCCCGACCGTGAACGACTGCGCCCCGGAGGCGTTGAGGGTCACCATGACCGTCTTCACCCCGTTGTCACCGGGGGTGAACCGGACGTCCGGCGGGAGGACCGCCGACCCGTCCGTACTGGTGAACCGGACGACCCCCTTGTAGCCGGTGAACGTCGTCCCGCCGGCGCCCTTCGCCGTGACCGTCACCGCGAACGGCACCCCGGCCCGGACGGCGGCCGGGGCCGACACCTGGAACGCGGCGGCCACGGGCGTGGTGTTGAGTGACACGCCCAGGAACCCCGGGCTGAAGCTCAGGCTGCCGAGGACGTCGGGGCGGCCGTCGCCGTTCAGGTCGGCGGCCGCCACATCGGTGTCGCCGGCGGTGTTCACCTGCGCGACCCCGGAGAACCCGCCCGCCCCGTCGCCGACGAACACCGGCTGGGTGGTCGGCGTGCCGCCCCCGGTCACCTGCACGACCAGGTCGAGGAACCCGTCCGCGTCGAAGTCGGCGGCGGCGAGCCGCCCGGCCCGGGGGAAGCCGGGGTTGAGCACGGCCCCGGCCGCGAACCCGCCGGCCCCGTCCCCGAGAAACACCTCGACGAGCCCAGCCCCGTAGCACCCGGCGGCGAGGTCGGTGTGGCCGTCGCCGTTCCAGTCCAGGGGCTGGCCGTCGGCCCGGCGAGCGATCACCGCGACCGGCTCCGACCCGGCTCCCGTCGGGACCGGCGACCCGGCCCCGAACGTCCCGTTGCCACCCCCGAGGAACACGACCAGCCGGCCGCCGCTCGTGTCGGCGACGACGAGGTCGGCCTTGGCGTCGTGGTTGACGTCGGTCGCGTCGATCCCGAACCCGGTGGCGGTGGTGAAGTAGGCCGCCGGACCCAGGACACCCGTCCCGCCGACGTTCCGCAGGAACGCCAGCCCGACGTCGGTGGCCGCGACCACGTCGGGCTTCGCGTCGCCGTCGAGGTCGGCGACCGCGAACGCCGCGAGGTACGTACCACCAGTCGGCACCTGCACGGGCGGCTGGAACGTGCCGTCCCCGTTGCCGCGGAAGACGCTCAGCACGCAGCCCAGGTCGTTCACGGCGATGACGTCCGGCTTCCCGTCTCCGGTCAGGTCGGCGACGCGGACGAGTCGGGGAAAGGCCGACCCGGTGGGGTAGTCGGTCGCGGCGCCCATCACCCCGGTGCCGTCGTTCAGGAACACGGTGATCCCGCCGGAACTGCCGACCACGGCGTCGATCGTGCCGTCGCCGTTGAAGTCGCCGGCGGCCACGGACATGGCGTTCGACGGGGTGTAGTACCCGGTCCCGGAGAACGCGATGTTCGCCGCGGGCAATGGGGGCGGGAGCGGCGGCGGGGGCGGCGGGGTCGGGACGGTGACGGTGAACGTGTCGGTCGCGGCGAGCCCGCCGGCGTCGGTCACGGTCAGGGTCACGGTTGCCGTCCCGGCCTGCCCGGGCGCCGGGGTGACGGTCACCGTCCGGCTCGCCCCGGCCCCGCTCAGGACGATCCCGGACGTCGGGACCAGGGTCGGGTTCGACGACGTCGCGGTCACGGTCAGGCCCGCGGCGGGCGTCTCGGCGTCGGACACGATGAACGACAGGGCGCCGGTCGTCCCGCCCGGCTGTACTGTCTGGTTCGCCACGTCGGAAATCTGCGGGGCGATGTTCGGCACCGGGTCGGCCGTCAGTCGGATCACCATTGGGAACGCCCCGACCCCCGCCTGTTGGTAGCTCCCCGCGACGAGCACCTTCCCGTCCGGTTGCAAGCCGACGGCGGCCGCCGGGTCGAACGTGCTGTACGAGTGGACGACCCGGCCGCCCGTCCCGAACGTCAGGTCGAGCTGTCCCGTTGGGGTGAGTCTGGCCGCGGCGTTGGAGTAGACCGGGGCGGTGTTCACGTACCCGGCCAGGACGATCGCCCCGTTCGATTGCACGACGACCCCGACCGACGTGTCCTGGTACCCGAAGTCTACGACCGCCAGCCCGTCGGTGCCGAACGTCGGGTCGAGCTGACCGGCCGCCGTGAGCCGGAGGGCGGCGAAGTTCCGGACCGAGAAGTCGTCGGTGAACCCGGACAGGACCAGTTTCCCGTCCGTCTGAAGGGCGACGCCGGTCGGCACGTCGAAGGTGCCGAAGTCCGCGGCCACCCGGCCGGCAGAGCCGAAGGTCGGGTCGAGCTGCCCGCCGGAAGTGAACCGGGCGGCCGCCACCAGCGGGATCGGCCCCTCCTGGGTGTTGCCGACCACGACCAAATTTCCGTCCGGTTGGAGGGCGAACCCGCGGGTGTCACGGATCGGCCCGGCCGTGTCCACCACCCGGCCGCCGACCCCGAACGTCGGGTCGAGTTGGCCGGTGCTCGTCAGCCGGGCGGCGGCGAAGTCGAAGTCCGACGACCCGGCCAGGACGATCCGGCCGTCGACCAGGACGCCCGCAATCCCCCCGCTCTCGAACGTCCCGCCGAACCCGACCCGGGTCCGGCCGGCGGTGCCGAAGGTCGGATCGGGCTGACCGGCCGCCGTGAGGCGGACGACCACCACCGCCCCCCCGGGCGTGTCGGAGTAGCCGGACACCAGCACCGAACCGTCCGGGCGGGGGAACAGTCCCGTGGCCGTCTCCAGCCCGCCGAGGTCGAGGGTGTACACGCCCCCGGCGCCGAAGGTCGGGTCGAGTTGGCCGGCGGGCGTGAGCCGGGCGACAGCGAGGTCGCCCGCGAGGAACCCGTTCGTCACCCCGGCGACGAGAATTTTCCCGTCCGCCTGGGTAGCGACCCCGGCGACCTGGCCGAAGCTCCCGAAATCGGGGAACACCCGGCCGCCGGTCCCGAACGTCGGGTCGAGTTCGCCGGCGGTCGGGGTGGTACGGTCCTCGAGCGATTCCGGCTGGGGGCGCATGGGCGATCCTTTCGCCGCGGCCGGGGGTGGGCGGGAGGACGAGAGAGTGGCGAGTCCGGTCGTCCGAGCCGTGGTCCGAACCAACGTACCTAGCGGACGACCGGGTTGCAACGGGGAAGAATGGGAAAAGCGTGCAAATGGGAACGGGCGCCGGCCAGTCCGGGCGGGTCACGCCGTCGGCGGCCGGGCGGCCGGTGCCGTCACTTCGCCTCGGAGATCACCCACCAGTGGCCCGCCTTCGGCGAGCCGTCGGCCTTCTCGAACACCGCGTCGGTGAAGGTTACGCCCTTGAGCTTCCGGTCCGCCGTCGCGAGGTACGCCGGCACGTCGCCCCGGCCGGCGCCGACGACCGCTACCAGGCGGCGCTGCTCGGTCAGCTTGAACAGGCACTCGTCGGGGGTGTCCTTGGTCGGGGCGGGGCGGGTCATGCGGAGCTGGAACTCGGGGCCGAACCGCGGGTCGTAGGTGAGCAATTCCTTACTCCCGACGTTGCGGAGCACCACGCCGCGCTCCTCGCGCTCGAGGTGCCACACCTGCGACACCCGCCGCTTCCCCGCCTTCGGCGACAGCACCACCTTGTCCGACCCGTTCTTGACCTCCACGTCGAGGATCATGCCGGTGGCCTTGTGCTCGATGACGAGCGCCGGCTTGTTCTCCAGCGCGGGGAGCGCCAGGCCGTAGCCGCGCGCGCCCTTCACGAGGTCGCTCAGCGCCGACTCCAGCGCCTCCGCCTCGTCCGCCTTGTCCATCTTGGCGAAGTCCCGGATCACCGGCGCGTACACGCCCTCCAGTGCGGCGATCGCCTGCGCCCGCTGCTTGACGTACGCCGCCGACGGGACCGCCGCCGGCGGGACGCGCTGGGCGACGAACAGCCCGCGCTCGTACGTCAGCTTCTCCGCCGCCTGCTTGTTCCCGCCCACCTTCGCCAGCGCCTTGTCCAGGCTGGACAGCAGCGCCTCCTCGGCCTTGGCGATCTCGGCCTCGAACCGGGTCCGGGCCTTGTCGAGGGCGGCCGTCTTGTCCTGGCCGGTGACCGGCCCCGCTACCAGGACGGCGGCGGCGACGAACAGCACGACGGGGGTGCGCTTCATGGGTGGGCTCTCGGGCGTGCCGGGTCAGGGGGCGGCGGGCAGGTCGAGAACGGTCAGCCGGGCGGAGCGGTCGTAAGCGGCCACCGCCCGGGCCTCCAGCGAGACGGCCGCGGCGGTCGTGCTCGTGGGGAGGCGGCGGGCCACGACCGGGGCGCCGGCGGCGTCGAACACCTCGACGGCGAGCGGGGCGCCGGAGCCGTCGTCGCGGACGAGACCCACGCGCTTCCCGTCGGCGGCCACCACGCCGCCCGCGGCCGCGTACCGGTTCGCCGGGAATGAGTGGGTGACCACACCTGTTTTCCCGTCCAGCAGGTGGAGTGTCAACTCCTTCCCCGCCGGGCGGCCGTGGAACAGCACCACCCCGCCGTCGGCCGAGAGTGCCACCAGTCGCGGCGCGACGCCCGGCCCTGCGCCGAGCGCCCACCCGTCGCCGTCCGGCGCGCAGCCGGGGAGACGGTGCCAGCGCACCTTCCCCGCGTCGTCGGCGACGAGTAGCCGCGACGAGTCGGCGGTGAACGCGGTCGTGCCACCCGCCCACGGGACCGGCACGGTCTTGTTGAGCGTGGTGTCGGTGACCTGCAACGGTTCCGCCGGCCCGCCCCGCGCGGCGCCGACGGTGAGGTAGCGGCCGTTCGGCGACACGCTCATGACAGGCACGCCGGGCCGGGCCGACGGGGTGAACGCCCTGGGCCGCGGGAGGCCGAGCGCGGGATCCCAGAGGAGCAATTCCCGGTCGGTCTCCGTCTGGAAGGCGAACTTGCCGCCGTCGAGCGGGAACAGGCGGTGGAACCGGCCCTTCAGCGCCGGGTTCGAGAGCTCGCGCCCGGCGGCGCCTGTCCTGGCGTCGAACGTGACCGCGGCGATCGCGCCGGACCCGATCAGAACGACGCGCTTGCCGTCGTCGTCGAAGAACGGCGCGGGGGCGTCGAGCTTGGCCTTCACCTCGACCGGCCCCCACCGGGCCTTGAGCTCGGGGAAGTCGGGCGGGGGCGGGGGCGGCTGCTTCGGGACGATCGGCACGTCGGGCGGCCTCACCGCGACCGCGCCGCCGGGCACGTCGTAGGCGTTGATGACGTTGCCGATCGGCCCGGCCGCGACGACCAGCACCGTCCCGTCGGCCGACAGCGCGGGGTGGGCGATCGGGCCGCCGACCGGGAAGCGGGCGAGTTCGGCGCCGGTCCGCGGGTCCGCCACGACCGCGGACGACGCGCCGTCGTTGTTGAGGGTCCAGGCGATCCGCCGGCCGTCGGCCGAGACGCTGACGACGCAGTTGTTGTTGGGCGCGGATGGGAACAACTTGAGCACGGCCCCGGTGCGGCCGTCGAGCGAGACCGGGCCGATCCCGCCCGTCCGCCCGAGCGGGCCGAAGTACGCCAGCACCGCCCCGTCGGCCGACACCCCGTGCAGTTCATGCTTCCAGAACCGCGACGGGTCGAGGTCGAACTCGCCGTCGGGCTCGCCGCCCGGCGTCTTGAACCACCGGCACTTCCCGGTGTAGTCGGCGACCAGCACCCGCTTGCCGTCGGCCGTGAAGCGGACGTTGCCGCCGGCCCACGTGAGTTCGCCCACCCGCCGGCTGCCGGCGAGGTCGAACAGGGCCAGTGGTAGGTTCTTCTCGCGGTCCTGCCCGCCGCGGTCGTACCCGAACGCCGCGGACTTGCCGTCCGGTGCGACGGCGAGGAACGGCCGGATCCCCTGCACGTTCGCCGGCGGCGGCACGTCCGGGATCTCGACCGGCGCGAGCTCGCGGCCGGTCTTCTCGTCCCACACCCGGACCGTGCGCGACACGAACCGCCACGCGGCCACCTTCCCCTCGCCGAACGGGGCGACGTACTGGGTGGCGGCCCCGGCGAAGTCGGCGAACTCCGGCCGCGGGTTGCCGGTGGCCAGGTCGAGCGCCGCCATCCCGCCTGGGCCGCGGGCGCCGGCGTACACGACCTTCGCGCCGTCCGAGACGTGGAGGTGGACGAACATCTGCTCGGTCGGCATGCTCCACCGCCGCCCCTGCACCGCCGGGACCGCCGGCGGGTTCTTCGGGGTCACCGGCGCGTCGGGCGGCTTCACCGCCACCGCGCCGGGCGCGTCGGGCAGGTCGTAGACGAACAGCCGGGGGCCGCCGCCCTCGCGCTGGCCGATCACGACCGTCTTCCCCTTCCACGACACGCCGTACACCCCCTGCAGCTGCGCCTGCGGGATCGGTGCGGTGGCCAGGAGGGTGCCGCGCGGGTCGAGCACCTCGAACACCCGCCCGAGCCCCTCCCCGTCGTTGCGGACGAGCGCCACCCGCCGGCCGTCGTCGGACACCCAGCCGCGGTGGTCGACGTACGTCTTCTCCGGGAACGAGTGGAGCACCGCGCCGGTCTTCCCGTCGAGGACGTGGGTGGTCCGCCCCTTGCCCGGGGCCGGGCCGGTGTAGAGGACGACCCCGCCGTCCGCCGACATCGCCGCGAACCGGGCGTTGGACCCGTTTGACGCCAGCTTGAAGTCCCACCCGCCGTCGGGCTGACCGTCGGTGAGGCGGAACCACCGGAACTTGCCGGTGTCGTCCACCGTCAGCACCCGCGCCGAGTCGGCCGTGAACAGCGCCTGCCCGAGCCGCCAGGCGATCGCGACCACGGGCCGTCCGGTCGTGCTGTCGTAGACCTTCAGCGGCGATTCCGGGAGCTCGGTCCCCGGCCCGGGGTCGGGCACGCCGACCGCCAGGAACCGGCCGTTCGGCGACACGCTCACGGTGGCGGCACCCTTGGGGCCGGGCGGCTGGGGGAACAGCCGGGTGACGGCATTCCCGGTCGCCACCTCCCACTCGAAGACCTGCGGGTTGACCTCGTCCTGGCAGCCGATCCGGCCGCCGGCGAGCGAGAAGAGCCGGTGGGTCTTGCTGCCGAGCGTCGGCACGCGGCGCACCTCCTGGCCGGTGAGGGCGTCGAAGATGGTGACGTCCCACGGCGACAGGTGGCGGGCGAGCGCGAAGGACTTGCCGTCCGCGTCGAACGTCGGCAGCCCGTCGATGGCCCGCTGCGTCGCGACCTGGTAGCGGAGCTTCAGCGGCACTGGCTCGGCGGCCGGCTCGGGGTGCGTCACCGGGACCATCGGCATCGGGTCCGGGTCGTTCGGCTTCGGCGTGACCGGGTCGGGGCCTCTCGGCTTCGGCTTCGGCGTGCCCCTCGGCTCCGGCGGGGGCGGCTCCGGCTCCTCCTTCTGCACCGTCTCCGCGGGCTTGCCGCCGCTCAAGAGCACCGCCGCGCCGACCACTCCGCCGACGAGCACCACCAGCGCCAGAACCCCCGCGCCGATGTAGAGCGGCATGCGGTTCGGCACCGCCGGCTGCCGCTTCTCGGACCGCGGCCGGCGCGGCTCCGGCGGCGCGGAGTCGTCGATGGCGAACGGGTTGGCCTCGGGCTCGGCGACCGGCATGGCAACCGGGACCGGCACCGCGACCGCCACCGGGAGCGCCACGCCGAGCGCGGTGGCGGCCTCGCGGCGGGCGGCGTCGTCGAGCGGTAGTGGCTCGCCCTCGGGGGCGATCTGGTCGAGCCACGGGGTCTGCGGGATCGGCCTCCCGCACGCCACCGCCAGCCGACCGACCAGCGCCTGCACCGCCGGGGCGTCGGTCTTCCACAGGTCGGCCATCACCGCCGACGCGGCCGGGTTCTTGAAGTCGTCTTCGGTGAAGAGGAGGTTGTCGCCGTTGTCGTACTTCTCCCACAGTGGCGAGCCGCCGACCGCCAGCCCGCGCAGGGCGGTGGCGACGGCCAGGTGCGGGAACCGGTCGAGGTCCGGCGAGTAGGCGCGGGTCGCGGCGCGGGCCGGGTGCTGGAACGAGGGGTGCCCGGCCTCGCCGGACGGCGTGTTCGCCAGCGCCGGCACCCACATGCCGTCGTAGTCGATGAGCTTCAGCCCGAACGCCCCGGCCCGCGCCCCCGGCACGAGGAGCACGTTGCCGTACTGCACGTCGGCGTGGGCGACGCCGGCGTCGCGGAGGCGCTTGCACAGCCGACCCCACACCTGCCCGAGCGCGGCCAGCACGGCCGGCTTGGCGGCGTTGTCGCGCACCACCTGGTTGAGGAGGAGCCCCTCGACCCACTCCATCTTCACCACCGGCCGCCACGCCCCGCCGACCTTGATCCCTTCGGCGAGGAAGTCGAACCCGACGGTGAACGGCAGCCCGGCCTTCGCCAGCGCGGCGCCGACCCGGGCGTACCGCTCGGCCAGCCCGGCGACCGGGCGGGTGAAGCACTTCACCGCCCAGTTGCGGCCGTCGGCCCCGACCACCTGGTACACGTCGGCGAAGTTGCCCGACCGCGGCAGCGGCAGCCCGGTCGCGCCGACCACGGTGTCGCCGCCCCTCAGGTCGGCGTCGGCGAACACCTCGGCCGGCGTCTGGATCGCCTCGTTGAACTCGTGCGACAGCGGCCAGCTCATGACGGCTCCGGGGCGAGGCGCGGCGGGCGGACCGCCAGCACCGTAATGTCGTCGTTCGTCGCGTCCTGCACCGTCCGGCACCACGCTTCGAGCGGACCGGCGGCGCGGGTCGCCAGGGCGGCTCGGACGGCGGCCAATCCGACGGCCAGCTCGCCGGGGGAGAGAAGCCGGGCCGCGGCGGCGTCGGTGGCGAGCAGGAGCACGTCACCGGGCTCGGCGCGGCCGGCGATCCACTCCGGTGCCGGGCACCGCAGGTCCGTCGAACTGGGGACGAGCCGCGGGCGGTTTCCGAACGCGGCCGGCGTCGCCAGCGGGACGGCCAGGACCAGCTCGCCGCCGCGGGTGTGGAGCAGGCAGCTGTCGCCGACCGCGACCGCCCGCCACGCCCAGCCGGGGGTCTTCCGCGAGCGGCGCAGCTCCAGCCCGAGGAGGGTGGCGAACGACCCCTCCTCCCGCTTCTCCGCGACGTACCACGGCTCGGGGTCGGCGGCCGGCGGCGCCCAGTCGCGGGCGGCGGCCAGCCAGGCGGGGAAGTCGGCGGGGGTGGGCGGGCCGGCGGCGTAGGCGGCGGCGAGGCGGGCCGCCCACCGGCCCGACTCCCACCCCTCGGTCGCCCCGTCGGCGACGGCGAACCGGAGCCCGTCGGCCGCGAGCGCGTCCTCGTTCTCGTCCGCCCGGTGCCCGCGCTTCGGGACCGTCGCGGCGACCCACTCCGGGGGCATGGTCACCTGCCGGACGGGGTGACGCGGGTGCCGATGTCGAGGAACCGCACGACCGCCGTCGGGTCGGCGTTGACGACCACCCCGCGGGCCTTCGGCTTCGGCTCGAGCCCCTCCGCCTTCGCCGCCTCGAACAGCTTCGGCGGCAGCACGCTCGCCGTGCGGAAGACGAGCTTCGCGGCCACGTCGGGCAGGTTCTCCTCGTCGGCCGGGAAGTAGTCGGCGGGGACCGGCTTGCTGGAGATCAACAGGTTAAACAGGAGCGTCGAGCCGTCGGCGGTGCCGACGTTGGTGAGCAGCCGGGCGTTCCGCTGGGGGTTGCCGTCGGTCGGCAGGCCGTCGGTGAGGTTGAGGACGATCGGCGGGTAGGCGTCGGGGAACTCGTCCACGAAGCCCTTCACGGCCAGCCCGGCGGCGGCGACCGCCTCGCACATCGGCGTCGGGCCGTCGGCCACGGGGTCGAACCAGACCGGGAACTTGACCTTCCGCTCGCCCACCTCGCCGTTGGCGCCGACGACCAGCTTGGTCCGCGTCTCGACGCGCACGAGCGGGCCGTCTCCGAGCTGGCTGATCGGGACGAGGACGCTGTGCGGCAGGGTGCCGCCGAACCCGGCGCGGACCTCCTTGCCGTAGCCGATCACGCCGACGCGGAAGTAGTCGCGCACCCCGTCGGCCTTCGCCGACCGGAGGACGAGGTTCTGGATCAGCCGGTTGAGCGCGTCCGAGACCACCTCGGCCTTCGACTGCCCCCCGCCGCCGACGAACGGCTCGCCCATCGACTTCGACTGGTCGACGAGGAACAGGAGGCAGGCCGGGTTGGTCCGGCTGATGGGCGCGGCGTAGGTCATGCGGCCGGACGGCCGGATCGGCGGGAGCCCCGACGGCGCGTCGCGGGCGGGCGACTGGTCCGCGTTGCCGGGCACGGGCGACCCTCGCGCTTGAAGCACGTCCGCCGGTCGTCGCGTACCGCCGGCGGGGTGTGGGGAGGAAGTATCGTAACTCGTCTCGCGGCGGGGGACAATACGCCGTTACACGGTCGGCTGCTGCGGCCGAGGACTGGCCGGCGGGGTGGATTTGGAGGGCAGCGTGGTGTCGGTGTCCCCATGACCCCGTCTACGCCTTCCCCCTCACCCCGCCGCGAAGCGCGGCGACCCTCTCTCCCGGGGGAGAAGGTGGGCGTGGTGCGACTGCTCGGCAGGCATCACACCGGCGGACGGTTCACGACCAACGCAGACCGGCGCGCCCCACCTCCCCCCTTGGGGGAGAGGGTCGCCGCGCTTCGCGGCGGGTGAGGGGGGAAGGCCTGACGTGACAAGTCGGGGGCGAGCACCACCGGGCAGCGTGTGGGTGAATAACCGCGGCATGTCAACCAGTACCCGACAGCGCGGGGAGCGCTGCCGATGCCGTCGGGTCGTCGCACGGCACGTTCAGCGCGTACAGCGTCCACCGGCCCGTGTCCGGCCTGTCCCAGAAGAACGTGGTGCCGACGCCCGCCGACACGGCCAGCGACGCGAGCATCTGGCGGTGCGCGGCCGGGTCGGTCGGACCGAGCGCTGGCTGCGTCCACGAGCTCCCGCAGCCAGCGCTCGGTCCGGCAGTCGGCCTCCAGGCCGAAGTACACGTTCATGGGCTTTGGTGATAAACCCCGGTTTCCTCGCTGTAAGTCCTTATCCCTCAGTCCGGCGGCGGGGTTTATCACCAAAGCCGGTCGGGTCGAGTCCGCGAGGCCCGACGTGGGGTAGCGGGTGCGCACGACTCGGATCGGGAATCCGATCCCACGGGGGATTGCGTCCCGCTCTACCTCCGTCCGCCACTCGCGCCCCGCGTCGGGCCTCGCGGACTCGGCCCGACCTACGGAAGCCGGTTCGCCGCCGTCACAGCACGTGCACGTGCTGTGACGGCGGCGCGGCAGCTTGCTGCGGTACGGTGTGCGGCCGTGGAGCAGTACGAAGTTGTCGGCGATCACCCGGTCGCCAGGCTGCCAGGCGTGGGCGTACACCGCCGCCGGGCCGTACACGCGGCGCGTCAGGGCGGCGACCAGCGCGCGGGCGTCGGCGTCGGCCATCCCGAGCGGCCGCACCTTGGGCGTGCTCAGGTCCGCCGTCGCGGCGTTCGCCGGCTCGTTGAACCGTAGTACGGTCTCGCCGGTCAGCGGGTGCGCGGACACCAGCTTCGCCCGGATGCTCCCGCCGTAGTGCGCCACCTTCCGCGTCGCGTACTCGATTTCGACCGCCTCCCACGCCCGCCGCGGCGGCGACGTCGGCGGGGCGCGACGGCGGCGTACCCGCGCTCCCGGAACAGCCCGAGCGCGGCCTCGAACAGTCGCCCCGCCGTCAGGTCGTGGGTCATCACTCGGCCCCTTGTCGCGGTCGTTGAACTATCATGTACACACTCCGCCACCCGCCCCCGGGGAGAATCCCGCGGCCGGTGCCAGTCGCCGAAAACGTGGGGCGGTCGCTCGGGCGGTTCTCACAGGTCGCGGGAGCGTGCCACGCCCATCCCGAAACCACGAGCCGCCCGCAAGAAGTGCCGCGAGAACGGTCGTAACCGCCACACACATCCAGGAGCTTGCGGCCGAGCCGCCCGTTCTCGACCGCTCCCGCGAGTTATGCGCACACTCCCGAACGTTCCACCGCTCGGCCTTGAACCGCTCGAACCCCGCGACGTGCCGGCAGTCAATATCCTCGTTGATTATTCGTTCGACACTTCGGGCTTCTTCGCCGATCCGACCCGCCGCGCCGTCGCCGAGCAAGCCGCCGCCGACCTCGGCAGCCGGCTGGACACGCCGCTCGCCGCGGTCTCCCCCGGCGGTAACACCTGGACCGAATTCTTCACCAACCCCGCCACCGGCGGCAACGCCAGCGTGCGCAACGCCACCCTCGCCGCGAACACGCTGACGATCTACGTCGGCGCCCGCGAGCTCGGCGGCAGCACGATCGGCCTGGGCGGGCCGGGGACGTACTCGGCGTCGGGCACGAGCGCGTGGCGGACGCTCCTGCGCGGCCGCGCCCCGAGCGGCGTCACCGCCTGGGGCGGCAGCGTGGCCTTCGACAGCAGCACGAACTGGTTCTTCGGCGCGTCGCGCGAGGGCATCAACCGCTCGCAGACCGACTTCTACTCGGTCGCCGTCCACGAGTTCGGCCACGTCCTCGGCATCGGCACGTCGGACCGGTGGTTCGACCAGGTCAGCGGCAGTACGTTCGTCGGCCCGAACGCGGAGGCGGTGTTCGGCGGCCCGGTGCCGATCACGGCCGACGGCGGCCACTGGCGCGACGGCACCACGGTGAACGGCGTGCCGGCGAGCCTCGACCCGACCACGACGGGCGGCACCCGCACCACCTTCTCGGCGCTCGACTTCGCCGCGCTCGAAGACCTCGGCTGGGCGCTCGGCACCTCGACCGCGCCCGACCCGGTTTCGACGACGCAGAGCAACCCGCGGCCGTGGACGGGGACGTGGACCTCGCTGGCGTTCTTCGACGGCGTGGTGATCCTCAGCGGCGCGACGGCGGGCACGGCCCAGGCGTTCGCGCTGGCGACCGACGGCACGCTGACGGCCGTCGGCCCGGTGATTACGCCGTTCGTGGGCAACGGCGGCGCGCTGCGGTCGGCGGTCGGCGACTTCAACGGCGACGGCACGCCGGACCTGGCGCTGGGCACCGGGGTGGGGGCGACGGCGGCGGTGCGCGTGTTCAACGGCCGCACCGGTGCGGACCTCGGCGCGCTGACGACGGTGCTCGGCGGGTTCGGCGGTGGGGTCTACCTCGCGGCCGGCGACCTGGACGGCGACGGCCGCGACGAGCTCGCCGTCTCCGCCGACGCGGGCGGCGGCACGCGGGTGACGGTACTCCGGCTGCTGCGGACGTTCGCGCCGGTGGCGGACTTCATCGCCCTGGACGACCCGAACTTCCGCGGCGGCAGCCGGGTGGCGGTGGGCGACGTGGACGGCGACGGGGCGGCGGACTTGATCGTGGGCGCCGGGATCGGCGGCGGCCCGCGGGTGGCGGTGTACGCGGGCGGGTCGGTGCTGGCGGGTTCGCCGGCGAAGCTGATCCCGGACTTCTTCGCGCTCGACTCGTCGCTGCGGAGCGGCGTGTTCATCACCGCCGCCGACCTGGACGGCGACGGGTTCGCGGAGCTGGCTTACGGCACGGGCACGACGGGCGGCCCGCGGGTGCGGGTGGTGTCGGGCGCGTTGCTCGTGGCGAACCCCGGGCGACCGGCGGACGCGCTGCCGGCGGTCGCCGACTTCTTCGCGTTCGACCCGAACGACCGCAGCGGCCTGCGTGTCGCTGGCCGCGACCTGGACGACGACGGCGCGGCGGAACTGGTGGTCGGCAGCGGCGCGCCGGGGGCCGCGGCCGCCCGCGTGCTGACGCTCGCCACCCTGGCGACGGCACCGCAGTTCAACCCCTTCCCCGACGTGTCGGCGCTGGATGGGGTGTACGTGGGGTGAGTGGCGTGGGTCGTTCGCGGCGCGGTCATCCCTGACTGGTTTCGTGACGCCTTCCTGACCTGCCCCCGATTTCTGGGCCAATCGGCGTGAGAGTCGGTTAAACCGTTGCCTTCGTGTCCCCGGTACGACTCCGCTTCGCTCCGCCGTACCGGGGACACGAAGGCAACGGTTTAACCGACTCTCACGCCGATTGGCCCAGAAATCGGGGGCAGGTCACTGCGGGCGGACGGGTGGCAGTTGCCACGACTGTTCCTGGAGACGAAGGCGGTCACCGGCTGGCGGACCTCTGCGGGATCGAGTCCGTCCAACTCCGCGACGGGCGGCTCCACTTCAAACCCGAGCAGACGAAGGGGCGGAAGGCCCGCAACATCCTCCTCCCGCCCGAGTTGGCCGCGGGGCTGGAGGCAATCAAGGGACCGAAGTACCTCCGGGAATCCCAGCCGGCGGGGCTGAAAGAGGCGGTCAAGAAGATGGGCCGACCCGCCCACCGCATCAAGCCGGACTTCGTGCCGGTCCGGTTCTACTACTGGGTGACGACGCTGTTCATCGACTACGGGAAGGCGAACCCGGACAGGCCGAAGATCCACTCGCACCAGCTCCGCAAGCGGGCGTTCACGGCGGCGTGGTCGGCCGGCGTGGACCCGCGGAAGGCGGCGGTCGCCTACGGGTGCAACGTGGACACAGTGATGAAGCATTACGTGGCAATGGACGAGTAGGCGGTGACGGACGAGGTGACGGGGCAGCTCGCCGCCGCGCTGACTCCGAAGAAGAAGGCGGAGTGAGCGGCCCCGGTTTCCCGCCGCAGCGTACCCGGCGGCATGTGCCGACTTGTTATCCGCGCAAGTACGCCGCCGCCCGTTCGATGTCTTTGGTAGGTACGTATACGATCATTTTTGCTACCACGAAGTGGCGCACGAGCCCGGCCCGGCCCTTCCCGCCGATCGTCAGTTCGGTCATGTCATCATCGGTCGGTATCCCGGCGTCGATCATCGCCTGCTTGAAGGCGCGACCGTGCCCCGGGGCCGGGAAATCGAGGTACGCCCAGCCGTGCTTTTGCGATTCAGGCGGGCGCTCCTGGCACGAGCCCATCGTCTCCCAGCCACGCTTCCAAACCTCAAGCACCAGCGGCGCGACGAGCTTGTCGACCTGCGCGTACCGGTGGTCGTGGCGGAGGTCGACCTGCTTGTGGTCGTCCTCCGGAGCGAGCGAGTACACCCTGTAGTCGGGCTTCTCGTACAGTTCGCGCGTCATGCCGCCGCGGGGGTCGTCGGCGATGATCCTCCTGACCCGGTCGAGGGTGGGGGGGAGACGCATCGAAGCGGTCGAAGTGGTACTCGAGGCCGTCCGAATCTGGGTTGTGACCTACTTCCGTTGTACGGCGGGGTATGCCAGCCACTCGCCTAGGCTCTACAGTCGTAGTTGCGCAGTCGGGCAGCTTGGCCCCGCGTTTCCGGTAGTGGTAGCAGCGGGCGCGGTGCTGGTGCGCCCGCCGCCACGCCGACCCGACCAACACCTTCTCGGCGTCCGGCAGTGGCCCTACGGATGGCACGGGTTATCGAGCCGGAGGAAGTCCCACCGCGC
>VFQN01000893.1_pt1 | contig 53115 bp, 87 predicted proteins | sample 3512371 | NCBI WGS metagenome assembly VFQN01 (sample SAMN10412370, study PRJNA504923) | tailings metagenome | isolation source: Replicate 2 from Balatoc abandoned mine | place: Philippines: Itogon, Benguet | collected 2017-08-28
GCTGCTTTCGCACCTCCTCCATCGAAAACCCAAGGGCCTCCCACGAACACAGGCCGTCAGGCCCCACTTGTGGGAGGGTTGGATGGAGGAGTGAAGGTAAAGTTTGCGGATTTGGCGCCGTTTCGTGCTTGGGGACATGTGTATGATGCTGAAGCAATGGTGAAGCGCCATGCTGCGCCATGCACTCGTACTTCAGTCACTGAGTCAGTGTTACACGGCGAGGGTTCTCCCCCCCGCAAGTGCAACGACCCATTACGAGCCGGGGACTCAGGGGCCTATAGCTGCCCTTAGAACGTGTAGTCCTCCACCTGGCCGTCCTTCACGTACCGAATGCCCACGCCGCCCACGTGGATCCCACGCCACCCACGTGGATTCGCTGAGATCCGCTGCTGCGATGGAGGGGGGTGGGTGTGGAACTGCGTGCCGAGACTGTGGGTTCAGGGGGCCCAGACTGTGGGTAGCCGGGACAATCAGGAAGCGCCCCAGGTTCCATACTGTTCCATATCATGCATTTCGTACATAGCATTCTTGGCGTGGACCTTTCGGTCCCGGTTTCCCCGTTCCATGTGCATGCGTCGCCCTGGAACATTTGGGTTGTTCATCACAAGACCTCGGTACCTGCCTGCACCAGTCCATGGAAGCCCGGCAAAGCTGTGGATGAAAGGAACTTACACCATGCCTTGGCCACGTTGTACTCACATGTTACCCGTCTGTTGGCTGTCCTACGCACGCGGGCATGGCAGGAGCCCGCAGGTTGCTGGGGCGGGGGCGGAATTCGAATCAGGCGAGTCTCCCCTCGGCGAGGTCCCCCACCTGTCCGTCGTGACATGCGGAACTCCCCTGTACGCAGGCCAAAAAGTGTGGCGACAGTGTCCCGAGAGGAACAGACCCTCACTGTCTTCTGCTGAGAAGTTACGTTGCATGATTGACGAGTGAACACGTGAACCCCTGTCACAATACGCATGTGTCGAAATGTATGTGACTGTCTAGGTGCCCTACCTGCATAGGTTGCAAAGGCAAAGGAATATGTAGAGTGGGCTTGCTTCTTACCGGAATACAGACAATCCGGCTTCCCAGCATCTGGTGATGTGATTATGCTGGCAATCAATCGTAGCGAGGTTTGTCAAGCAATTGCATCCCGACCATACTTTACAGTATGCAATTTACCGTCTCATTCAACCAGACAGACTTTGGCCGGAACCGCTATTCCAGCGATGCGTAACTCTGCAAATGGTGTCAGGGAGTTTTGCGGCTTCACCCTTGCGATACTACTCAAATAATTACTGCACAGCTGTGTAATTCTGAGCACATGGGGAGGATACCGCTTCTGCTTCCTCTGGACGTCGCAAACGGAGTCGGTGGAGACAGGCCGCGTGCCCAGAGCCGGGCGGCAAGCCCAGATAGCAGTGCACATGGCGTTGGGTACCTCAACGGTGCGTCTGGTGGCAAGAAAAGGTAGGTCCTTTCTGGGCGACGTGCTTCTCCCCTCAGGGTTTTGCCGCAATCGTCAGGACACCGACAGCATAGTTACAAGGGTCCTCTGGTCGCAGCATGCGTACGCCTACAGTTCCTATAGAGGAGTTTGCTTCCTGTCCTCGGCTACTTCGCGATTGGCTCTGCTGTTGGCACGCGCTGTACTGACCTTACACACACGCACTGCCTCAGCTCGTCACAAGCAGCCCAGGGACGGGTATCCGGCAATGGACGGGTCTCCGCCTTGGGCACAGAAGGCCTTACGTCCCTTAGCAGCCGCAGACTAGGCCCCGGCAGCTCCAATCACACCTCCGGGGCGCCTCCCGGGATACTTGAGCAAGCTGCCCCAGGGCCAGCACACCGGACCCCCAGCTACACCAGCAGCGATGGCGGTAGCGCAGACTGCGGCCACGCCGGCTCTGTAAACAACCACTACAACGGCGCCTCTGCCACCACCTCAGCTGCGTCCAGCTCCGTCTCCACGGGGAATCCCAGGCTACTGGAGATGCACTCCGGCCCCTTGCCTGCCCTTCCAGCCTCCGCCGACCCAGATTACGTCGCACCGCCCTCACACGAACCCAGCATTCCCACGGTCAGCAAGCGGCTCACGGGCATGGCCCTTGCGCGCGCGGCCCTCAGCACGGTCAACCAAGCGGAGCAGCAGCTGGCGCGTGTGCAAACACCGGACCCTACGCCGCTGCTTCCGCCGGGGCCAACCGCGCCACCTGCCTCCATGCGCCCTCGTGGCCCGCCCCCTAGCCTCGCATGGCTGCAGCAGCAGCACCACATTGGCAAGCCGCCGTCTTCCCCAGCGCGCATGACGCGGACCGCCTCTATGGGCTGTCTGGTCCAGAGCACCCAGCTGCTGGCAGCTTCCAACCTTGCGACCTCGGTGCAGCAGCAACAGCAACAGCAGCAGCAGCAGGGGCCGGGGTCCCCCGCGCTCAATCCACCTTTCCAGCGGCACACGTACCACCACTACCTCGACCAGCAGCAGCAGCAGCAGGACGGTAACTCGCGGCCCGAGCGCCGCCAAACGGTGAACTTCGTGACCGATACGGAGGTAGCGGCGGTGGCGGGCGGTGGTCAGCAGCGCGCCTCCGGAACCCAGCGCAGGCCAGACCCCGGCGGGTACGAATCCCCCATGCGGATGCCAGCCGCCTCGCCGACGGGTGGGAAGGAGGGCGGGGCCAAGGGGCAGGAGCCGAAGGAGTCTTCCCCTACCAAGCGCACGTCGAAGACTGGCATGGTGGCGGGGAAAGCAGGTGAGGGCTCAGGACGACCAGGAGTACGAACGGGCAGGGGCTAGGCACAGGCGCACTGGGGGCTTGGGGAATGGCTGCCAAGATTGGATGCTGCGTAGCAGGGGCTGGCCTTCTGTTGGGCGTTGAGTGCGCGCCGTAGGTGGTGGTGCGTTCGCCTGGTGTGCTGCCTGTAGGCACAAACGCAGGACAGGATGCATGCCCAACCCATTAGCAGGATGCACACCCACTGCTCAACCACCGGTACATCACTGACATACGGTAGTCTGTATCCCTGCGCAGCGGCCGCCGTGTCCGGCGCCTTCAATCGTAACCTGTACCAACCGTAACACGTACCAACCGTAACACATAACCGTAACAACCGTAACCGTAATCTGTACTCTACGCAGCGGCGGCCGTGTCCGGCGCCTTCAACCGCGCCTGGGGCAAGGTGGCGGCGGCCACGGGCCTAGGGAACGTCGGCGCGGGGGGACGCAAGGGCGCGGACAGCGGGGCGGCAGGGGGCGGCGTGAGCGGGAGCGCGGGCGCGATGGTGCACGCCATGCGCGCGGTTTCGGAGCTGCAGTCCCTGGACGAGTACAGCCTGGTGGCGGCGGCACGTGTGCGGCAGGCCATGACGCGCAGCCTGTCGACGATGCCTTCTCGCAAAAAGCTGCCGGTGGGTGGCGGACTGCCGGCCAGCATGGGAATGACCTGCCTGTGGAATCCGAAGGCTTGAGCGGTTCTGCACTGTCATGGCCGGGGCACGACCCGGCGTGTGATCCTGCGTGTTTCCCGATCTGTTGGATTTGCGCTGCCGGTCTGGCGGACCTCAGCCAATCGTCCCATGCACGCAATCCTAAGATTTATGTTGCCCCATGGGTCCTTGTACCCGTTGCTTCCCGCGCAGGGCCTGCAAACGCACCTCCTCCGCAGCCTCGCCCCCTCGTCCGACTCACAAACCAGCCCTGTCAGCGCCCGCTCCTTGTTCGCCGCGCCGCTGCCCTCCCCGCCCTCCATGGGCTCCGGCACCGGCCAGCAGTCCAGCCTGGTGCAGCAGCTGCGCCAGCAGGCTAACACACAGGGCGCTAATACACAGGGCTCTCGGGCCACGTCTCCGTCACCTCCAGGCAGCCGCCTGGGTAGCAACCAGGGCGGGAAGCGCTCCCGTCCGTCCGTGTCGCCCCCGCGGGCGACGTCGATGTCTGGGGCGGCGTGCCAGTCGGAGCCGGGGGCGTGGGATGTGCATGCGGCGACGGCGGCCGCGGCGGCGGAGGCGGCGGCCAGCGAGGCGATGATCCGGGCGCTGGAGGCGCGGTTCGGGACTGTGGAGCCGTACGTGCGGGTGGCGCTGGTGGAGGAGTGTGTGCTGCAGCAGCGGACGAAGCAGCTGCAAGAGGTGCGCGCGGGAGTGGGCTTTGCTGGCAGTTTTATAAGATGTTGGGGGTGATATGCTGGTGCGGGATGCAGTCCGGCCGGCACTGTATAATGCAAAGGTCGGCGACTGTGCTGGTTCGGAGTCAAGGGGCTGGTTGTGGATCAACTCGTCTTTAAAACCGCTTACAGGGGTCGTAACAGGGCCGCGGGGGGCGTTGCTGATGCGGCAGTTGTATCAAGTCAGGCGGAGTAGCAGCGCTTCTCAAACGGGGTCCTGGCAGCTGTGGGCTGGCCGTATTAGTTACAGTGTACAGTTACAGGCCCAGATGGACGCGTCCGGAGAGCCAAGGGGGGCATAAGGACGAAACACGGAGTTAGGTATCTAGGTGACAGATGATGGATGCCGGAGCGTCAATCTTCACCGAAGTATCACTCGTCCTCCGCCATGACATGCAGGCGCTGGCACGTGCCAACCCCGCGGCGTTCCAGGAGGAGGCGGCGGAGGCGGCCGAGGCGGCGTACCGAGCCCTGGCGGACAGGTGCGGGGTGCACACTGGCATATGGGGCTGGCGCTGGGAGACGCCGGTTGGGTGACTAGCTTGTAGTAACAGGCATCTTGGCGCTATCGGGTTTGAGGGCTACCTACCCGTCAATGAGCCCTGGCGGACAGGCGCAGTGCGCGCAGGTGTTCGTGGACTAGCGTAGTGCTGAGACGCCGGCATCACGTCAGCAGGCGGTTCGTACAGCCGGCCTCATCGCAACCGGGCTCTGCTATGCTACACGTCGGTGCGACGTGGCTTGATTTCCGCGGTTTGAGGAGGCAGGCGCTTGCAGCACCGTGCGATGCTGTTCAGTATATCAGTAACCATCCCACATGCACGTTCTGAACACCATTGCAAGCATGGACCCCGTTGTTTCGTGTCTCGCCACAGGGTCAAGGCGCGTGTGCGGGCTCTCCAGGCGGAGCCCACCACGCACCCGGGGCTCAACAAGCAGCTGGAGGACGCAGTGCGGGTGGGTGCCGGGTCAGCCGGTGGCGTGGGTACCGGTATATGGTGCCCTGTGGTGGTGCCTGGGGCGCAGTGCGGGTGGGTGCCGGGTCAGCCGGTGGCGTGGGTACCGGTATATGGTGCCCTGTGGTGGTGCCTGGGGCGCAGTGCGGGTGGGTGCCGGGTCAGCCGGTGGCGTGGGTACCGGTATATGGTGCCCTGTGGTGGTGCCTGGGGCGCAGTGCGGGTGGGTGCCGGGTCAGCCGGTGGCGTGGGTACCGGTATATGGTGCCCTGTGGTGGTGCCTGGGGCGCAGTGCGGGTGGGTGCCGGGTCAGCCGTTGGTTTGGGTGTGTGCGAAATAAGGGCGAGGTAAGTGTCATCACAGCGTTGTAGGTCGATGGCATGGGAGCGTAGATGCATTGCAGTGGGTGGCCTGGGCGCAGTGTGCGCGGGTAACGGGCCGGCGGTGGCATCGGACGCGGAACATGGTCGAGTGCGTACGTGAGGTGGTGGCTGGGGCTGGGGATGGAGGGCACAGCGCGGGTCGTGTTGATGGCAACGCCCAGTCGCCCAGGGAAAGGGGTGAACTCTGGGACTGAGCAGTGCGGTCCGTCTTGCAGGGCTAATGCTAGCACGGAAGGTCACTCTTACACATCGTCTTGGGGTGTACCGTCGATACTGGTTACGTGTATATGCTGAGAGGCGATGCCTGTGTGTTACCCTTTCCGTCTGCCGTACCCAGGAGATGTGCAGCCAGCGGCCGTTCTTCCTGCCCCCCGTCATACTCAAGCCCAAGGTTGAGCGACCCTTCATCGACACGGTGGGAACCGTAAGGTGCACTAATGTGCTGCAAAGGCGCAAAGGTGCTGCCCTGTGAAACAGTACTGCAGCACGCCGCGCTCGTATGCATACCGCCACTTCAGTATCATATTTAGAGCAGGCCCACATGCACGTGGAGTTAGGCATCCGTGGCTACCAGGAAGAGCCCGCTTTAGGAGCTAGGGCCCTGCCATGTGTGCCGCTATTTTGCACGTTTGCATGTTTTGCGCCGGGCCATGCAAACGTGCATGGTATGCGCCTGACCCGCACCCACCCACCCGCCTCACACGCACCCGCCCGTTAACCCACGTCGCCCCGCAGGGCAAGAAGGTGGTACGCGAGGTGGTGTGGTCGGTGGACGACTCGCTGTTTGCGCAGCGCAAAAAGGAGAACGAGGCCCGGGACCTGTACGACACAGACAAGGTACGTCTTGGACGGGGCTGGGTTGATGAAGGGGACCAAAATTGTAAAAGCATACAGGGTATGGCGCTGTACCATGGCAGTTGCCCTGCCTTGCTTTGGGCCTCGTTGGTCTGTACGACACAGACAAGGTACGGCACCGCCCTATTTGCCCTACCGTACAGGTCGGCATGCAGCAGCTGACCGTTGACTGACACTTCGTCCCCCCTTCCTTAGGGCCACATACTCACATGTCCACAGGTACTGCCGCCCTGCGCGCCCGCTGCCCCATAACCCTTGTCCCCAGGTCCGCATACAGCGCCTGTCCGTGCAAAAATAGCTATGCGTGCTGTAACAGTACTTGATTTTGGTTTCAACCCTGCCCTATTCGCCAATTCTTCTTTTCCCCAGGTCCGCATGCAGCAGCTGACCATCGACTGGCAGCGCGTGGTCAGCAAGGCGCGGTTCAGGCGGCTGGTGGCGCGCGGAGACAGCGGGGTGAGTGAGGACGCGGCACGCTAAGGAAGCGGTTGTGGTGCCGCGCTTTCGGGATCAACTGCGCGCAACTGTTTGGGGTGGCCGGCCCACACGCTCGGTTGGTCAGGCCATGGCCACTTCCCAAGCAATACGGTAGTGCAATAAGCGATCTTCTTCGCTACAGAGCCTCGGCGGTAGAGTAATGCGGTAAGCAGCGCACGTTCGTGGTTGGTCATGTGCGTGCTGTTTGCTGGACCACAATGCTGTTTGCTGGACCACAATGCTGTTTGCTGGACCACAATGCTGTTTGCTGTAGGTCAAGAACGACGGCCAGCGCCTGGACGAGGAGCTGGCCGAGGTGCGCGAGGAGCTGGTGAGGCAGGCGCCCTTCCTGCGGTCCGCCTTCGTCTACTACTCCATGATGGGCATGGCGCTCAGTGAGTGGGAGGGGGGTAATTGCAGAGCGGCAAAGGGACGAACGGAAACATTGGGCCTGCGGAGAGCGAGGTTAGTGGCTGCAACAGAAAGCAACGAACGAGGGGGGGGGGGATGTGGGTAGGTGGGTGTAAGTTGGGCGGGTAGCGGTGTTTTGTGGGTAACCCATAATGGGCATGGCGCTCAGTGAGTGGGCAGCCGTTTGTTGCTTGGTTGAGTGTGAGGGGATGACAGCATGATGCCCCAAGGCGCGGTGGTGCTTCATGAGTGGGGGGCTGGGTTTGCGTGTGTAGCGGTGCCGTGTAGCTGAAGGACAGCGCACCACCCTGGCCCTGGGGTTGGGCCTCCTACCAGATGGTGTCGTGTAGCACCTGGCCGGGCTGTGCGGCAGCAAGGCTGGGCTAGGCGTGACAAACTACTCCATGATGCGCATACCGTATGGCGCTCAGTGAGTGGGGGCTGGGGGGTAACCGCAAAGCGGCAAAGTAACTGAAGCGGGGGTGTGAGTTGGGTGTGTAGCGGTGCTTTGTGGGTAAATCAATGTGAGCATGGCGCTCAGTGAGTGGGGGGTTTGAGTTGGGTGTGGGAAAGGCGTGGCGTAGCGCCCCAACGCGAGCGTGCACACGCGGGCACAAGCATGCCCGCATATGCGCTGCATGTGCACGGCCAGGGGCGGCATGCGTTCTTGCGCTGCACCCGCCCCTGGTTCCCAACTACCTGGCACCATAGGTGAGGCTTCGTTGCAACCCGTTGCCCCTGACGATTGCTCCTCTCCTTCCATCCTCCATACCCCTCCCGCAGCCACCGACAGTGTGCTGCAGATGGGCTCCAACCACTGGCTGGCCTTCTGCAACGACGCAGGCATCATACACCCCACGCAGCGCGGCTGCACGCAGCAGGACCTGCAGGTGGGCAGTCCCCATTGGTTCTCATTCATTCAAGGGTACCACAATGACAGCGAGGTTGGCGGGGCTATCGTGTCACGCCCCCACGCAGCACGGGTGCACGCAGCAGGGCCTACCACGTGTGCAATGAGTTTCACCATGGTACAGAATCGGATAGAAGCACTATGACACAGCACAACGCAAGAAGCTCAATCGTCCCCACACTGCAAGGGAGGGGTTTATGCGCATTGCCATCTCACGATGGGAAAAAGTGACAGCGTTGTGACAGAGGGCAGCGGGCCGCATGTTACCCCGCTCGTGCGCCGTGGGAAGGCTGCCCTTTCCCACTTGCCTCTGTGGCACCATCTTGCGCAGACTACTTTCATCGCGGTATTGCCTTGTCTTCGCACTTGTTTGCCATATGCTATTGCTATCCCCGCAACAACTGCATCGCCACGCAGACCATCTTCATTGCCGTCAACTTCGAGGAGGAGAGCGAGACGGTGGAGGCGGAGGCCAACGACGACGACGCCATGATGCGGTTCGAGTTCCTTGAGGGCATCGTGCGGTGCGCCTTCGGCAAATACATCAGCAGCAAGTGAGCGGGGCGGGGGAAGGAACGGAGCGGGTGTGGGGGCACCGGGAACATTCCGTGAGGCGCGTGAGCAGGGGACCGACTGCGGAGGATATGGGTGTAGGAAGCGGAAAAGGGGGCACCACTTGCGCCCTTCAGCAAGCCCTGACAGCTGCAAACCGTGCAGCTGCCTCCGGATGGTCAAGGGCTTGCGAAGCACCCTTCCGCGTCCCTAGCCCCTAGCCCCAGCCGTTGCTCCCTACACCAGCTGCCCTGGCCTCGCCGCCACGGTGCTCCACACCCTCAGTGGTGCTCGCCTTCCCCTGTTCAGCCTGCAGACGAGGATGAGCGTATCAGTGACTCCCTGGTGCCTCTGCCATCCTTTCGTTGCGCTTCGCGCGTACCTCCTGTCCTCTTCCTTTTCTCCTGTAAAACTCCCTCGGACCTGCTCTTCACCCCCTGTTCAACCTGCAGGAAAGCATTAGCGTATCCGTGAATTCCTAATACTTTGCGCTTCCTGCTGTTTTCTTGCGCTTCACGCGTACCTCCTGTCCTCTCTCCCCCCTCTCCTCGACCCTGCAGGAAGGTTACGGACGCCAGCGACGCCGTGGGCATGCTGCTGGAGGAGGTGGTGGCCAGCCCCGACCTGCCCCCGGAGGCGCGCGTGGACCCCAACACATTCAGGTGCGCAACAACCCTTCCCGTGCGTGGCGCCTCCGTCACTGCTGTCAGCTTCCCTGCGCGTTGGCAGCGCGGGCGTCAGCGCCTTCAGGCCTTGGCGTGATCCCTGTTGGCGCAACGCTTGGTGGGTAGGGGTGAACGCGTGTTGCCCTGCCCCCCGCAGGCGCGAGCGGCTGTACCGGCAGGATGTGGAGGATGTGCTCAAGGAGTACTGGGACCTGGTCAACGCCATGTTCAAACTGTACAAGGCCAAGGACAGGTGGGCCGTTGTATGTTTTGTAAAACTGTCCTGCACCGTTATCGGCATTGCACAACTGGTACGACTGGTGGGCAAGCGTCGCAAAGGACAGTTGGGCAAGGACCACCAGCGGCAAGGCCTGGTACAGGCAACGGCGTGGCTTGCAACCTCTTGAAAGCGACACGGGGGCCTGGGGCACCCGGGAGCATTCTGTTGCTGTAACCCTGCCCGCGACCCCGTGGCCCCATCCCCCATTGATCTCAAAACTTCAAATCTATACTCACGGTACATACACACACGTCGCTTTGGCGTTCGCGATGACCTTACCCTCCAGGGCCAAGTTCATGTGGCCTGCGCACTTTGCGGCTGCTTTAATGATTATCATCACAATATGCATGGCCCTTTCCTTCTCCCACACTTCGCCCCCACAGGGCCAAGTTCATGTGGCCGGAGCACTTCATGTCCTTCCTGGAGGCCAACAAGCTGCTGGGCCTGGCCACGGGCGTGGAGCGGAGGGAGGCCAAACTCATATTCGGGTGGAGCCAGGTGGGTTAGCAGCCGGGCGGGGTGGGGCCAGGTGGGTTAGGAGCCGGGTGGGTTAGCAGCCGGGTGGGTTAGCAGCCGGGTTGGGGGGGAGCCGGGTGGGTTAGCAGCCGGGTGGGGGGGGGGGCGGGGTGGGGGGGCGGCCGGGGGGGGGGGGGGGAGCCGGGTGGGTTAGCAGCCGGGTGGGGGGGGAGCCGGGTGGGGGGGGAGCCGGGTGGGGGGGGAGCCGGGTGGGTTAGCAGCCGGGTGGGGGGGGGGGAGCCAGGTGGGTTAGCAGCCGGGTGTGCGTACGGGCGAAGGAGCCAGAAGCACCTGCGGCGGACCGACCAGGCTGCCTTGCATTGCCATTGAAATGTGGGGAAGTAAATGGTTGCTGCATCTGTGTTGCTATAACTTGCTGTTTTTTTTTGCGGCCGCTTGCCGCACCAGGCGCTGGTGACGGACGAGCTGCGGCGGCGGCAGCGCGCCGTGTCGCTGACCCTGTTCGACTTCGTCGAGGTGAGAGCTGCGGGCGGCAAAATGAAACTTGCGTTCACCACAGATGGACCATTGTCACGGACGGTCGCTTCTTCGGCACACAACGCTACGCTGTAGCACGCATAAGTGCACACGAATTCCGCGTTTCCCGTTCATGCACATCGCCGTAACTCCAGGGCACGCGCTCCGCTCCCAAGGCCTGGCCCACCTGCGAGACCGCTGCGCACGTGACCATTCACGCCCACCGTGCCGCATGGACGGCCACGATCCACAATCCGCAAGCCCCCAGTGCACGCACGAAGGTACCGTCACGCGCTCCCCAACTGCAACGCCTCGACGTAACATGTTACCCCCACCTCCATGACATGCCTCCCCCAGGCCCTGGCCCGCCTGGCGGACCTCCTATCCGCGCCCTCCCACGAGGACCTGGTGGCTTACTTCCTGGGGGAGGGGGAGGAGCCGCCGGAGCTGGACAGGTGGGGAGGAGTGTGTGTGGGACAGGAGGCGTGGGGCCCCAGCGGACAGGACGCAGCGGTGCCCGCAGATTGCTAGGCTATGCGACCCGACTCCAGCCCCGAAGGCACGCGCGTTGTTGCAAGCAGCTCATTCAGCCCCTGCACGGCACCCCACGACCGTTGGACAACAGCACACCCCTGCCGTACACCCGCCCGTACTGCTCCGCACAGGATCGTGTACGAGTACTACAAGCACGTGGGGGACAGGGGCACGGACCTGAAGCGGCAGAGCGCGGAGCTGGTGGTGCTGCCCTCCCGGCCGCTGGCGGTCAAGCTGCGGCTGCTGCTGGAGTACCTGGCCGCCAGCCTGCGGGACGCGTGGGGCGGCAAGGACGTCAAGGACACGGCCGCCAAGGTGCTCAAGATGGCCACCTATATGTCCGGGGGCATCGAGATGGGGTGAGGGAAGGGTGGGGGCTGGAAGGCTGTATGTCGGGGGGCCATCGAGATGGGGTGAGGGAGGGGTGGACGCGTAAAACGTGAGGGGGCGGTGGAGTGTACGGCTTTTGGTGAGCGGCGGGTCGCCTGGGGGTGGCTGCAGGGTTTGGCAGGCCTAGGGGGCACCGAGATGGGGTGAGGGACGGGTGGCAAACGGGCGGCAGTGGGGGTGGCGGAAGGGTGCGGCAGCGTGCACGTTCGGGGCATGAATGGGGTGAGGGCGCGGTGGAGCGGGTTGGAGGGGCAGGAGGAGGACTGGGTTGCTGAGGGCCGCCTGGGGGTGGCTATGGTGCTGGCTAGGGAAGTCTTGGGGGATGTGTGGAGCGGACTGCGTGGTTGGGCTTGGTCGATAGGGGTTGGGGTGGAGCAGTGGGTGAGGTGGCTGCGCTTTGGGAGTCCTTGGGCGAGTGCGGGAAAAACCACCCGTGCATGCGTGGCCGCTGGCCGGTCTTGGTGTTCCTTTATTACGATTTTGAACTCAACTTATGTGGGCTGAGGTGCGCCCTGCAGATGCGCCTGGTGTTACGTTGGCTGCTATTGGAGTCTCTGGGCGGATCTTCCGCAGCTGTCGAAACTGTTCGGCGGGCTAACGTCTTGGCGTGCTGCACGTGGCGTGCTTGCCTGTTGTGGGCGCAGTGCAGTTAGGGTGCCATTACTGGCGCACATTAAGACCTTGCGGGCGGGCAGTCCTGGCGTGCTGTGTGTGTGCTGCACGCCTGTTGTGGGCGCAGTAGGACACGTGTATCATTACTGCCTCCCAGCACAGGCATTGCCCTGCAACTGCCTTCCACCTGTCTTGCTGAAATTGCTTGACCTTGTTTGCTGTGTGCTCGTTTGACCCTGTTGCATGACCCCGCGGCTTCTGGCGCGTTGCCGAACGCTTGTGGGACGCTACAAACGCACGCCTGTTGATGTTTGCTTATGTTCTTGGGCATGCCCTGCCATAGGGAGCCGTGTGTTTGTTTTTTTCAAGGCCTTATGTCAGTGCACTGTAGCGGTGTGTTGTCTGAGTGGCTGCTCGTACTCCGCGAGTGCGCCTGATCAAGGCTTGGAGTTATGGACTTGTTTCGTTGTCATGACGTGTTAGGGGTCTCCTTGCGAGCCCGCGTTTCGGCTGTGAATTTGCCTCCATAGTACGCTCGCTCGGTGACTTGATGCCGTACGGTACCTATGCTGGTGTGTACGTGAGCCATAAAAAGCGCGTGCTGCCTAGCCTGCTGCCCGCGCAACGCCTTTACGACGTGACGAACCTGGGCCGTTCTTTGCATTGACTGTGCAGGGCGGTGCTTGGACTGCGCGTGTTATTGAAGCATTTCCTTCTCGTAGCCATACCCGTTTGTCCCCAACGCCTTCGTTCTTTTGCCATTCCGCGCCGCCCAGGCCAACCGGTGCCTTACCGTAAGCAGCATCACGTGCTGCAGTTGTTGCGCGCTATTCCTGCTGTCTTCTTGCGAAGCGCACTGGCCCATAAACTGCTTGAGGAGTTTTCTTCCCCTGTTGTACGTACCGTACAGAGGCTGCTACTGCTGTACGGCCCCGTACATGGCGTGGTTGCGTGCGGTTGTTGGTTGGGGCAGTCTTGGGGCCCTGCCATACCTGGCTGGGAGAAGGGCTCTTGGTGCGCTGGTAGACATTTGTTTGCCTTTTGGAGTAAATGCGTGGATGCTTGCGCGCGATAGTATCAGCACTGTGTGTCCCTGCTGTGCGACTGGTCTCGTGCCGGACAGCTCTTGTCAAGTCTTGCTGGACGGCCTTGTACTTGCTTGGAATGGAACAGGTGGTGGTGGCGGTGGCGTTTGTGGTGGCGGTGGCCGGTGGATGATGGTAATGGCGTTTGTGGTGGTGGTGCGTGGGCGTGTCTCGCCATTATGTTGACACGTGCCTAGGAGACGTGGGAGTCCTTGCACGGCGTGGATGCAAGCTTGCTGGTTGTACATGCGGTGAAGAAGGTTGACGGTGCTGGCATATGCATAAGCAGGGCATTATTTCGGGCGTTGGACAAGTGCGAAGGCCTCTTGGCACGCGTTCGTGGTGGTTACCTACGGTACAGGACAAGGGCGGCTGCCGGCAGGGCAGCTCCCCTGACTGCATGCATGCGTACGCATCTGTAAACCCAAGGAAATTTTCTTAGTTAACCTCTACAGAGTACCATGAGCATGCTGGAGTGCACCAAAGCTGCTGTGAAAGGTTGAGCTAAGCCTGGCTGAGCGTTGGGGTTTTCTCAGTGGGACAGTGGCCCTTCACGGTTGCTACGGCCACTCGCGCCATCGGCCATGACCAGCCACCGGCCAACCACCCCGAGAAGTCTGGCGCAGCAGCCTTACAGCGTGCGAGACACCACTGCAGTAACAACCTCTAAGCCAACGACAACATGCTTAGCTCCTCCTTTAAGCAGTCGCTTGGGTGTCGCGCCCACACCCGTCGACAAGCATGCACCCGCAGAACAGAGTGCCCCGGGCGGACGTACAAACTACAATGTAGAGCAAAAGTAGCCAAGAATGAGACGGCAGCACCGGTCCCTGACCAGTCGTTCGGCGTTGTGGCCCAGAACCAGGCTCTCTTCCGCGCGCTGCCTCTCTACGCCGGAGGCGTGGGCGTCGCTTCGCTGCTACTCAACCGCGCGCTGTCAGGGATAGCGCCGGTTGTCGACGCCAGCAGCAGCCAAAGCCGCGCGGATGTGCTGGGAATCGTGCTCTCGGCCGTGCTGCTACTCACCGGCCTTCAATGGCTCGCGCTAAAGCCGCGCGAACCCCAGGCGGAACAGCTGGAAGGCAACACAGTCGAGTTCATCGACCCGGGGCTCAAACCCTCAACGGGTCTGCTCCGCGAGCTGTCGTGGGCTCGCGACGCCATGTTCTCCACCACCCGGTGCAAGTCCCTCGTGCTCATTTACAAGGGCCGCAACCTCGCCCACTTCGGCTACATCCTCAAGGGGAAGAAGCCGGGAGAGGCGTTGCCGGGCGAAATCTGCACCAACGCTATGCGCGATGGGCAGGGGAACTACCTGGCCAACCTGGTCCTGTACCCGGGCCGCCCGGAATTCACGGCGTTCCTGCCGGAGAACACCCAGGGCGTCATGGTGCAGCCAATCGGCAAGGACGGCGTGTTGGTGGCGGGCACGGACACTGTTCGGGGCTTTAGCCGGCTGGATCAGGCGTGGCTGTCGACCATCGCGGACAAACTGGAGGTGACCCTCGCCGAGGTGCCAATGCCGCAAGCGGGAGTCGGGTTCGGGGGCAGCCCCAAGGCCGAGAAGAGCGCAAAGGGGTCACGGTGAGGGTATGTTAGGAAACGGTTGGAGGCTGGGACAGGGGTGCAGGGGGGCGGATGAAGTCCCGTGGGTCGTGGAGGTGACGAGGCAGGTCGTGCACCTGGCATGTTGATGGTGAGGGCCTCTCTGGCCACAGAGCGGGCGTGCACTGGCTGTGCGTTTGCAAAGTGTGGCGATGGTTCACAAGCCGCATGGCGTGACTGGACTTTGCCGTGCATGGTGATGGGGACGGGGCGAGCGAGGCCGTCAAGCGGGAGAGCCCAGCGGCAAGCCCTGGGCGAGGGGGTTTCGGGCGCTAAGCCGCCATGCTCTTCGGCGGCACTGACAAATGCTTCGGGCTCAGGAGGCATTCGGAATGGCTATCTTGCACGTTTGGCTCGTTGTTGGCGGCTCGATGTGAAGGGTGCGGTAGCTGGTGCTTGTGATGGCAGGACATGTGCAGGACAGACGTGGTGGCACGGTGGCTCGGACTGGGAATCAAACGTATGGCATAGTTAATGCTTGTGATGGTGGAGACGAACAAGGCAACACTTTAGGACTGGGCTTGCATGGCGACGTGAGTTGCTCGCTTGCTTACACGAGTCAGGCGTGAGGTGCACCGCCAAACGCTTCACAACCCGAACACAATTGTGCTCAACGGCCAGTCTCACCCTGCATCCAGGCCAGCCTCTTGTACGGCCCTGGCCTTACCAGTCAGCCACCCTAGCCTAACATTAGCGGCCTAATCTCAGCAGCAATTGCGGTTGCTTATAGTAATACGGTAGGCGCCACTAGACACCAACAGCAGCCACCCTACACGTGGGGCAGTGCCCACCATAAACCTCCGCCCTTCACAGGCATGCCGCACAGCACTCTCGTGCTCTCACGAGTCACGCCGTGCCTCCGCACGAGGTCGACGGTGGGAAATCAGTCAATCCTCATGAGCTCCTTCCTCAGCTGGGAGTCTGGCACGCTCGTGCCCGCATCACCGCCCCGCGCCACGCCATCACAGCGCTGCGCTCCGGGTCGTCAGTAGTAGGCTCTCCGGGGGTTGCCGAGCGGGTTGGGCCTGCACGGCATCGACACAAAGCGCCACAGAGGCATACACGTCATGTTTCACACAGGTTCAAGGATACGGTACACAAGCTTGCTGATCCTCTCCAAGCTTGCAAAACCTGCCCAGCAGCCAGGCTCGGGGGCTCGTTGGGCGCCTCCCGTCCGAGTCCAGCCGTACACCATGGCAACCAGACACCACCACACCCCAGTGTAAGCTTGCTGACTGCAGTCCTAACGTGTAGCCTTGTCCTTGCACCCGCTAGCTGTATGCCGAACCCATACGTGCTCGTTGTGCCGAGCCGGGCCGTCACTGGCCTGACTGGTTGCTGCTCCACTCCTCCTATCCCGAAACCCAACGTTGCCCTGCACAACGGCCCATGCCACGTGCAGCTGCCGGTGGCTGACGTGATATGAGCCCACACGTCCTAACACACTTGTTCCCCAAAGCCATGACTCAGCCCACCTGTACTTGCATCCCGCCGTGGGTACAGCTACTGGTGGCTGACACCGCACTAACCCACACGTGTCACAGTGCCCCTTGCCCACATGGATGGGCTGAAAGCTGACAGCGGAGGCATCTCTCATCATACCCCCTCTGCCCCTCCGGGCTTTTTAGCTGCCTTGGTTGCGCGTGCATGCCCCCCAGAGTGCTGTTACCCACCTGTACTTGTAGCCCAGCATCATGCGCTTGCGGTAGGCCTCGAACGGGTCGTCGTCCGCCGACACCTCCCCGTGCGCCGTGGCGCCCAGGCCGCGCGCCTCGCCTGCAATGGATAAGCAGTCACGGCATTAACCGTATGACCACAACCGTGGGTATTGTGCGTACGTGCCGCCCAGCGCGCAAAGATTTCCGTGACCATGACACGACCGGCAAAGGAGTTCAGCTGCGGAGTGCAGGGCGCTCCGCCGAGTCTTGCTGCTGTTCGGCCTTGTCCAGCTGCGGCAGCGCCACTACCGCCCGCACCAGCTTCTTATCCACTCATCCAGGCATCCACACAGCCCGCAACAGCCGCTGCGTACCTGGTGCAGGCGCGGCGGGCGCGGCCTTGATGGGCTGCGTGATGCCTTTCTGCGTGCCCCCCAGTGCGTCGCCCTCGCGCCAGCCCATCTTCTGCAGCAGCTTGTGGCCGATGTTGTCCGACCCGATGGCGTCCTTGTTCTCCAGCTCCTTGGCCTGCGGCAGGCATTGCACACTGTAAGGTCCGTGCCTGCCCACCTGCGCCTCCACCACCTGACCCATAGTACACGGCTGCCCACCTGCGCCCGCACCACAAACCCATGCCCGCCCACCTGCGCCTGCGCCACCTGATCCCCTGTTTTGGCCATGAAGTCCACCAGCACCTCCTTGGGGATGTAATCCTGCGCGCGGGTATTGAAATGTGCGAATATAAGCGGGGGTAAACACGTGGGGTTGTGACACTTTGAACTTTGACGCTGTGCAGCAGCACCAGCACCTCCTTGGGGATATAGTCCTGTAAGGCGGCAGGGGATGCAAGGGTAAGTACATAGAAGTTGTGCAACTCATGCAAAGCTGGGCCCCTGGACCTCACCACTAGAAGGGATCAGTCAAGCAGCTAGGCGTGCGCTTTGCGTCTAGCAGGATACCGCAAGGACCCAACCCTGACGCCCCGACAGCTGAACGACCATGGTGTTGACGGCCCGCGCCCATCACGAGAGCGGCAGGGGCTGCCTTGGAACGGTCCCAGTGCGCGGCAGGCGGGGACAGCGCCTCGGTACGGTGCGCGCAGCAGTGGTAAGGCGGCGGCTGCGTGTTTGCAGCGAGCTGTGCTTGCGGTCAGCGCTGTGCCGCGCGCGCGCAAGGCTCAACCCTGACGCCCACACCGCCACGCGACTTCCAGCATCGACGGCCCGCCCCCATTATCTCCACGCCACCCACCCCCATGTGGTGTCCCCTCGACCCGTCGTCCTTGTACACAGCTGTAGTCCTCCGCCGCTCGAACGCCGTCTTGTTCAGCAGAGGCTCCGCCCGCTTCCGCCGCTCCTCGTCCTCCAGCTCATCTGGGTCGGCACTGCGCTCGCGCTTCGCGTCACGCTTGGCAGCCAGCGCTGCGAATGCCTCCATGGCTGCCACTGCGTCGCCCTTTGCCATGGCCAGCTGCGCCCTCCGTCGCTCCTCCGCCTCCTGCTCCGCTGTGACGGGGTCGGTTCCGGGCTGGGGCGTGCCGCTGCCGGAGCGTGCAGGGTAAGGTGCGGAGCGGGGCTGGTGTTGATGTTGGTGGGACTGGTGGCGGGAGGGTGGTGGAGGGGCGGAGGGGGGCGGGGAGAAGGAGGGGGCTCTGCCGCGGCCGCCGCTGGCGTCTGCGGCTGAGGGGTGGAGGACAGAGGGAGTGGGTTTGTTGTGCTGCGGTGGAGACGCATTCCTTCCTTGCATGCTGTGCCATACGTTCCGTGGTTTAGTGGATTGGTCGACAGCATTTGGGGTGGTGCCGTCGTGCCTGCGCTGGCCTGCCACTGCACCCCGTTGCTCCGCACCTGTGCCGGCAGGAGCTTTGAGCTCCCGCACTTTGGCCGCATAGAACCGGTAGCCCGGAGACGACTTGTCGTGCAGGAATCTGCAGAGCCCAAGCACGCGACGTCGTTAGCGGCCGGCGGACAGCAGCACGCGGGGACAGCAGCACGGCAGCAGGGCTTGCCCTTCGCAACATGACGGTGCAACACCACGATGCCTCAAGGTAATCATTACACCGCTTCCTTTTCGAGCCCGTGTTCCTTACTTGAATGGTCCCTCGCCGGGGTTGCGCTCGCGCGTCATGGTCTCATACTGGTCGCCGTTCTTCGCGACGAAGTCCGCGAGCTTGCTGGCCACCTCCACGACCTCTTTATCAAGGCGAGAAGCTAGCTCAGCAGCTGGGCGAGGAAAAGGGGCTGGTTGCGGGAGTGAGAAGGACAAGCCCCAGAAATCGCGCTTTGACGAAAAACGTGGCCCTCAGCCGGCACCTGAGGGCTCTCCGCGTGACCGCTTCGCCGCTCCAGCATCCTCGTCGTCTGAACCTGCCCCGCCGAAGAGGTCCTGGACCGTCACCGGCTTTTTTGGTTGCCCCGGCCTGGCGCCGGGCGCCGGGCGCTTACTGCTTAACGAGAATCCTAGTCCCGACATCGCGTTTTGAACTACGCACAATGCACCGTTGGCTGCCAACGCTTTCGAGTTCCTTCAGCCTGGCACCCCAGAGTACGACAAGCAAGGCTGGTGATACACGCGGGTGCGACACGCGGCCCCACCAACACGTGCCAAGGCGTGGAATCCCTTGCTTCAGGTGAAGCTGGTGGCCCATGAAAGTTGGCAATCTGCAGCAGGGTATGGACGATGGGGGGGGGGGGCGGCATGCCAGCGGTGCATCTGCTTGTTCCCAGGCGACGACACAACGCTTTCCCCTGGCTTGCCTAGCCCTGCTCTGGACTTCCGGGGAGGGCACCGTTGGGTGTACGTTTGTCAAACGCTGTCATCGCATGCTATTGTAAGATTTGCAGCCCCTGCCATCTGGTTTGTGAGCGGTTACTGCCAGTTGCTGCGGGCTTGGGCAACCTGGGCACCTGCACGTGCCAGCGCTTGCCAGGTGGCCAGGTGATCCAAAGCGCATCACGTTGGCCGGCTTTACAAACCCAGCGCGCGTGGCGCGATGCATATGCTACAATATGATATTGCATATGTTATGACATATCCTGTGGGCCTCGTGGTTTTGCCGGTGGCCGGGCGACGACCTGAATGAAGTACAGGGACCCGTGGGACGGTTGCATCATGGCAGGGCAGCGGTTGCTCCACTTCTTGAGGTTTGCGATACCGGGCCTATGCCATACGCTATTTTTGCAGTGATAGGATATAGCCATACGATGCATCTGTGTTAGACGTAGCTTCGGCCCTCCGGCCCAGGGGCCCAAACCTTGCGCTTGCTGGCACTTACCTCGAACCAGACTCTCGAGGCCGTGTCGAGCCAACGGAGCCATGCATATGATGGTGTCCAACACTAAGATTCTCGTGTTATATGTTATTGCGGACTGCTTGTGCATTAATCATGTTGACGTGGGCGTTTGTAGACACTCAATTAGGGCACTATGTCGCGTAAGTCCACTTGGCACACGGGGCGTACAGCGGCGGCAGTGCTCTTGGTCCTAGCGGTCGCGACTGCGGCGGGGCGCGCGGTAGCTTTGAAGGGAGCTCAAGTGCCAGCAGCGTCAACGGCTATCGGAGCAGGAGATCAAGTGCCAGCGGCAACAACGACTATCGGGACAGGAGACATATTGCAGCTCACGGTGGGTGCGCAGCTCGGGTGCACGGGGACCCTCGCACAGATGCTTACCCAAGAGCCTCGACCCTGCCTGCGCCTCACAGTGCTTTACCTTGCCTGCAAACCTCAGTGCTGGGGGCCACACCGAGCTCAATGTCCTTGCGGGCCTCTTTGCCTACTACCACATCTTGTTTTGTGCACACGCGTCTGTGTTTGTCCCCAGGGCCGGCTGCTGTACCGCGAGGGGCCCACAGCGACCACGGCGGAGCTGCATGTGTCACCGCCACGTGGCAGTGACACGCGCGTCGCCACGCCGCCACGTGTCAGCGGTGCCGACACGACCACCACCATCGTGGACACCACAGGTGCTGTGCAGCTGAGCGCAGGCAACAGCGGCAGCGGGGTTGGCGGAGTAGGGGATGTGGGCAGCGGCGGTGGCGGCGACAGCAGCGGTGACAGCAATGGGAGTACTATCAGCGGCGGCGATGCCGTGAAGGTGTATTACCTCCCCGAGGACGACATCTGGTATTTGAAGACCTACTACAGGTCCATGAGCGTTATTTCGTTGGTGGGTGCTGGGTGTGAAGGGATGTGTCACGAGTGCATGTGAAGCAGCCGCCTCAGGGTGGGCGGGGCGCGCCAGCACGAGAGCTGACCAGAGCTCCCAGAGGCTGGTGTGGTTTTCCACTGGCCTTTGGCGGCTTCATCTTGGAACGTGTCTGCCCTGGTCTGTCTCATTCGCTAACTGGTGCACAGCGCGAGGCATGTGGCTTTGTACAGTGCCATCATGCCCACTGCACACTGCTAACACACCTCTGGACTGCGAACAAACGTTCCGCCACGCACACAGGCGCACTGATTCGTTTTAACCATAACACCTATCTGTACACTTGTCACCTTCACACCATGATATCAAACAGCTCATTGCCCCGCACCTGCACGCCACCCGACCCGCAGTGGTGCCAGCTCAAGCCCGGCTCCACCGACACGTGTCAGTACATCGACAACACGGACGAGGACCCCGCAAACATCGACCTGGCAACCACCAACCGAACCTTCTCGCTGCTGGTCATGATCTCCAGCTGGCTGGGCGACCCCAACGACCCAACCGCCAACTGCCGGCAGCCCGCGGGCACCACGCCCGGCGCAGTGGCGAAGGCGTTTGGCGGCATGGGAGGCCTGGCGGAGCAGTTTGAGGAGTGCAGGTGGGGCGCAGGAGGTGCTGAAAGTCAGCGTCCGCGCGCCGACAGGGATTGTCTATCTGCGGGGATGTTGTGCACTTGCCAACACTAATACACACCGACATAAAGCGCACTGGACCGATGTATGCCGCCTGATGCCGCTCCCCTGGTTGGGTGAGCGCAGGGTGCTCCCTGAAATTGTGCTTTCACGTGCCACTCGGAGCCTTACCGGGCATTGGGACGGGCCCCTCGCCTTGCCCCCAACTCATTGGGCCACCTTTACACTGCTGTCCCGACTGCTCATTTACTGCCTCCCGTAGCTACGGCTCGATGATGATGGACGTACAGGCCCTCACGGTGAGCCGCATCTCCGTCCCCATGCTGCCTAACAAAAGGTTATGTCATATGCCGGCGCCGCACCGCACGGCAACGCACTGAAAAGCAGCACGCATACGCAGTGCCTGCCTATACTCATCCCAGTTTCTCCAGGTATGCACTTGTCAGCAGTCAGTACCGCACAAGCATTGCAATGCGCGTGTCCACCTGTCACCCACGTGCCCGCCCGCCCGCCCACCGCCCACCGTAACGCCAGGCGCGCTGTCGCTCATCCGCTACCCTGCCGTCCTACGAATGCTGTCCACGCATATCTGCCGCACTTTCCGCCCCCATATGCATGCAGACCATCTTCACGCCCATCAACTGCCGGGCGGACTACCCTGGACTGGACGAAAGCTACATGGACGAAATGATGGACAGGGTAGGGCACGAGCACTTGCCGTTTGAATTTGGGGCTTTAATGGTATGTTCATATGCGGCCAAGGCGGTGTAGCCTGTCCCGCCCAGCTGAGATGACGAACTCGTGGACAGGGAAATGTAGGGTAGGGCACGCACGCGTACGACCGTGCTGCAGCTACCAGGTGGCTCCTCATGTGCGTAGCGGACGAGGAAGCAGTGCGTTTAAACCAGTCTAGAATGAAAGCCGTGCCGCTGTTGGACGGAACTTGGTCTTGGGAGCAGTGCATACGATACGCAGTCCGACGAATACCGGTACTCCTTGCTTTTGTGGCACCAACCAACCCGCTCCGCCGCACCCTTGTCAACCCTGCCTCCCCGTGCAGGCCCTCGAAGTCGCGGTGGACAACCTGGGATTCGGTGAGCTAGCTAGGGGGGCATGATGGCTGCCAGATGGATTGTGCTGCTGTGGTGTAGGGCAGACAGGATGGGAAGCAGCAGAAGCGTTGGGGTGTATGGCGCACTTGCGCATGTGTTTGCGTGAGTTCGCGTGCCGGGGTGGTATGGACAGTATGTGCACCCAACGAGCCCCAGCCGCTCCCAGTCGGGCGCCCCTGCACTGCACTCGTGCTTAGTGGACTAGTGGCTGCCAGTACGCACGTCACTCCGTCTGTAACTCGTAGCAACGTTCAGGCAGTGTCCACCATGCAAGGCCTGTTGCCCTCTCGCGTGCTCGCGCTGCAGATCGAGTATCAGCCTTCACACGCTACGTGCTGCTCATGCCGGACGGCGTGTACGCAAATAGCTCGTGGCGGGGGGCGGCCGTAACGCCCGGATGGTGGACGGTGGGTATATACACGTGCTGGGTGCACGTGGCTGCTGCGCGCAGGACGGTGCCGGGCAATGGATGGCGCCGTGCGTGCTTGATTGGCCGTGCCCTTGTATACGTGAGTGCTATCTCTTATCTATTTTGCCTGTGGCCACGTGCAACGCCTGCTGGCGACTGCGTGGCGTATATGATTAGCTGGTTACGTGCTTAGCGGCACCTAACATGAGGTGCATTAAGGAGTGGACACGTTGCACGTGCACTTGTGGATGGTGTCTTCCAACGTGTGGGTTATGGGTTCGCACGTGTTCCACGGCTGAGAGCCAGGCGTTAACGTAATGTGCTCCCTTCCCTACCACTTGCCTGCCCTGGGCGCCCGTGCATCCGCCCCCCAACGCATCCGCCATCCGCCGCCATCCACCATCCGCCGCCTCCCGCAATCCACCGCCGCCACCCTATTGCGTGCTGCTGGACGCCCCCTCCCCTGCCACAAACACGCCATCGGCGCGACACGCACGCAGTTCCAAATGCCACAGGTAAGGAGCGCAACTGCCTGTATATTGCACATGGCAAAAGCGACCTGTACAGCTAGTGCATTGAGAATTATGGCACGTGCCCTTTGGTGTACATGGCCCTTAACGATCTTGACGCCACCAGTTCCACCTCCCAGCGAACAGCCGCCTCGCTGCCTGCAGTCCTGGGTCTCTTGGCGTCAGCCAGGGCACGTGAACACCTTTGTGCCTACCTGTCACAAACTGGTTGCGTGCCCTTGCGCCCCGCAGTTCATCTCCACGCCCGCGGTGGTGATGCACGAGCTGCTCCACACTTGGGGCCTGTACCACGGGTAGGTGCATCGCAGGATTACCCAGCGGGCCGCGAAGTTGCATGTAGAATCCATACATATGCCTGCATGTTACTTGGTCACTAGTGATTTATTGGGCCCACCGGCACACCATGTGGATAGCTGCTACAATACACGCGTGCGCTTGCGTGCAGGTGGGGCTATGACATCACGCCTTGGCTTGGAGCACAAGAGTACATGGATGGTAAGGATGGAGTAGGACGTTGATCACTGTCACAGGACGTACTCCACGTTCGTGGGTGCAGAGACGAAGCACGCGCAGTAGCAGCGTCAACGGCAAATGGGCAAACGCAACGGACTTGCACTCTTATTGCCACCTCCGTCACGTCCGGCCGCGCTGCGCATGCTAGCGAGGTGGACATCGCCGAATCCAGCACGTGCCATTAGCATTTACAGACTTACGACATATATATACCGGTAGGATGCAGAGGCGTATGCTCATTCGCCCACGCGCGCAGGGAGTGATGTCATGTCCGCCGGAGCCGTCTGCCCATCAGCTCCTCAGGTGCGTCTCTGCGTATGTGCCTCCGGCTTACATTTGGTTGCCAGACTCACACTCACGGCAGCGCCTATATCACGTGTTTGCAATAAATTCGCCATTTCCAAAAGATCTGTCCGCACCTGACAGGCGTGCGTCCTCCCTCCATCCGCTTTACGCGATCTTCCCTCTTTCCGCTCTCCCCCACCCCTACCATGCACTAACCCACAGCTGTGGCGCCTAGGCTGGGGTACGCCTCTGGCCGCCCTGTCCGGCAACGACCTGCCCGTGGGCCAGGTCATGTCGTACACCCTGCCGGCCGTGTACAGCACCCCCAGCAGCTTCATGCGGATCGTCGTCGACTGGCTGGACGGGCAGAGGGGACTGACGGCCGGCAGCACCCAACTGGACAGGTGAGGGGACGCCGGTTCAGCGGCAGTGCACATGCGCCGTCGTCTTTGTTAACTAACGCCTGTTAGTTGCACACCCATAGTATACTTGCACCCCTGCGTGACGATAGGTGGCTGCAGCTGCATCTCCTTTTAGAACGCCGATGCCCACCAGCCAGTTGGCTGGTGCCTTGACCTGGCGTGCACACTACCGCCGTGCGATCTGATGACACGTATATTATCATGCCGAACGCCACTACGCTCAGGACCTTGTACCTTTCCTTCAAGACGGCGGCCGGGGGAGACGCGCTGCTGGACCAGACGCCCTTCGAGTCCACGCGCGAGATGCTGGCAACGGCTGCCGTACAGCTGTACGGCAACCGCCTGAGCGTACACCAGGGCTGGCGTGACGCGGAGGCGCGGGCACGTGGCATGTACGACAAGGAGCTGGGGGACCCGCAGTATGTGATTGCGGATGCGCTGCCGGCAGGAAGCGACCAAGACTACAAGGCACTGAATCTGAAGGTTGCTGTCAAAGGTGCGTGGGAGGGCCGGGCGGGGGCGAGGGGCGCAACGTGCATTGCGTCTGGGTGCTGCCGTGCGGGGAGGATTGCTGGACAGGCATGCCATTGGCACATGATTGGCGGTCGCCACACCGTAGTGGTGATAACTTGCAACTCAAGCTTGCGTGTCGTACGTATGCCCACGTGTGCGCAGGCATAAACCAGGCGCAAGACGGCTCGTCATCGGCCCCGACGCTGGACATTGCGCTGTGCCGATATGACACCGATGTGTCCGAGTGCCAGCTGTAGACCGCAGCCGGAGCCGTACGGTGTGAGCGCTGGCCTGTCGAGATGATGAGCTTGCGCATAAGCTTGCACGCGGCTGCATTGCGCGAAGCGGTATGCAGATCTCAGCTCTTAAGGTTGCAACCAGGGGCAACGCCTCCGGTTGCTGGTCTCCAGTGATAGCTCGCTCTGACCGGCACGCTGCATTTATTCCCCACTGCTGGCATGTGTCCTTGCGCGTCAAGTACCACTGAAATACTGTGGATGTGTCCATATGTCGTGGAAGGAGCGGAAGATACTGTGCATGTGTCCATGCGTCATGATTATTGTTGGGAGCCGACTGTGGTGCAAGGCTACATCCCTCAAAACCCCAACTGGGGCGCCACGGTAGCCCGTGCGTTGGCCCGCCTGTGGCCTGGCGCTGCAGCTCGTAGCAGCCCCTGGTGCATACGATATCTTTCGTGGCTTGCCGAAATGTAAACCATGTCTATGACTAGGCACGCGTTGCAGGACATGGACATCACTGCATGCTCTCATCGGCAAAGCCACAGGACTATCGAACAGCGGGCAATTGTAATATAAAGCCCCGCCAAACGGCTAGGAGCCGTGTATCCAATGTTGGTGTTGGAGCCTTGTAGGCCCTCGGCACTGATGCACAGCAGGCCTCATGGGCACTGCTCTTTTTCTTCTGTGGAAAGGTTTACAGGTAAGGAGACGGGAAGGGACAGGCCAGCGGGAGGTGCTGGTGTTGTCGCACGTCACAGGTAGGCAGCACTACGCACATCCTGACCTGTCAGCATGCAATACCCTGCATCCTTAGCGCTTAGTCTCGGGCGCGTGACCACAGACACAAGATATCCCCGGATCCCGCATATCCTGCATCACTGAACGGACACGGGGTCGCTCACAGCGCACAGCGCGCCTGCCACCCCCCAGTACAGCCAACACTCCGCGTGCAGTACAGGCGACCCAGCCGTACTCGCCACCCAAAGCTCATTACATGCGTGCCTTGCCCTCTCACACCACCGTGCCGTCCGGTACCGGTACCACCGTCTCTCTGACCAGCATTACGACGGCAAAAGCATAACGGTGACAGGAATCCCGCATCAAATTCCGCTCTACAACGTCGCAGCTTTGAGTTTACACGGGTTGAATCAAGAAGCCTACCAGCCAGAAACCAGGTAGGCACTCTGCACTGAGATGCACAGGAGGGTGCAAGGCACCAATGTTACTGCCGCATATAACGAATCGGTCCTGGCAGCTGAGTCACGCAGTCTGCCAGCGTGCGCTAGCTCGGCCTCAGGGTGCGCCGAAGTCAATCTCCGAATCCCGCAATACTACACAGAGTCACAGGCACGAGGTCGACCATAGCGTGTAGCGCTGCTGCCGCCCTCCAGCAACAGCTCGCACACAATACGGCACACCCGTAAACATAGTAAGACGCATTGCATGCGTGCCTTGCCCTAATACACTACCTGCCGCTGGAGTCGGCGTTGACATGTCAACACCTCCATGAAGACCGAGTTCCGCTCCAAGAACGGCACGGCTTCGTGTTTTAGCGTAACTAATTACACTACCGTGCCGTCCGGGACCACCGTCTCCCTGGCAAACAAAATGACGGCAACACCCATAACAGAATCACACGCCACATGGCGCATGCGTGCCTTGCCCTCTCACACCACCGTGCCGTCCGGAACCACCGTTTCCCTGGCCAGCACGATGACGCCATCGCGAATGTAGATGCCGGCAGCTGCCCGGTCGGTGCTCTCGAAGACGCCCTCCTGGGGGTTGCACATCGCAGAAACACACGCAGGTGGGAACCAGGCTTACTTAGTCGGTGAGAGGGTGAAGCGCTCGCAGGCAGGTACGCGGTTGCGTGTGTGGGACAACCAGCGTGTGCCGTCCAGGCATGGAAACCCTGACCGGGTTTAGCGGCACCTCGTCAAGCAGCTGCTCGCCGTGGCGGCGGCACGGCTACCCCACAGGCCAGGGAGCCAGGTGATCTACCGGCCTAGGGATCTGGACAACTGCAGGGACACCGGACGGACAGGACCAGCTTGAGCCTTCCGACATGTGGGCATGGTGACAACGAGGGTCCGTGCAGCATCTCACCGCGTTGACCAGCCGCACGTTGCTGCCTATGCGGCAGTTGAGGTCCAGGATGGCCCGACGCACCACGCTGCCCGAGCCTGCGGTGGCCAGGAACACGCACGAATCATGGGTGTTCCGCACCAACAAGGTGTCCCGTCCATGCTGTGGTCGGGCCAGTGGTGGTCGTGGCGTTGATACAAGCGTAGGCCCCTGCCATCCTGATTCATACACACCAGTCCATGGTCATACAGGCAGCCTGGTGTGCTGTCCACCTGGTGCTCCACTCCATGCCTCACCTATGCCCAGGTGGGGGTAGGTGGCGGAGTGCGGCCGCGCCTGCGGCTTCTCGTGCTCGTAGTGCGAGGCGCCCATCACCACCGAGTCCGCCACCGTCACGCCGGAACCTGCATGGAGCAGGCGGAAAGGCTGTTGCCATAACGCCGCAGTGGTCACTGAGACCGGGGTCCAGGCACGCACAAGCTGCATTGGGAGGAAACTCGTGTGGACTTCGTTTCGTTGTCCGTGCACGCGGTATACGTACCGTTTAGACTGGCCGGTAGATGTATCATATTGCGTCCACGCACACAACACCTCTTACCAATGATGGACCGCATGCCAATGATGGAGTGGGAGATGGTGCAGTCGGCGAGCATGCACCCCGCGCTGACCAGGCTCCTGGACACGCGGGTGCCGTACATCTGGGTGGCGGGCACCGTACGGGGGTACCTGCGGCCGGTACGGCAGGACACGTACTTCGTACCAATAACACTACAACCCGTCTAAAACAGAGCCGACAACTCATTACAGCACAATATAACACCCCCAGCCTGTGTCTACGGGCGAAATGCAGGGGCGCAGGCGGCAAGCAGGCCCCAGCCCCTGCCGCCAGCCCTGCCCGCAGACGCCGGCGCGCTTGCCCTGGGGCATCCCCACGTGGGGGCATGTGCGCCCGTGCGGCCGCACGCACCTGAACATGGGCGACCCTGGCGGCGTGTTGAAGGCCACGGAGGGCGGGTCGCCCAACAGCGCCATGTTGGCGGCGTAGAAGTCGCCCACGCAGCCGCCCACGTCAGCCCAGTAGCCGGGCAGCCGGTACGCCTGCACCTGCGGAACCGGGAGAAGACGGAGTTCAGCGTGCATGGGGTGTCAGGTTTGGTGAGGAAAAGTGCTGCGGCTCGACCGCAAATAGGTTGTAGAAGCGATACGGCTGATGCCGGGTTGCTGGTGAGACCCGGAAAGGCGATGCCCGGGCAACCGGCGCACATGTGCTGTGGATCTAGGGGCGAACAGAAAGGGGTACTCACGTGCGGAATGGCAAGGCAAGGCGGCCACATGAGGCGCTGCTAAGGCATTTGTGTATGGGCTGGGTGCCTGCGCGTACCTTGTATCCCTCGCGGATGATATCTGGTATGATCTGGCGCCCGAAGTCCACCGCACGGCTGTGCTTGGCCAGCACCTCGGACAGCACGTGGCGCCTGGGGGCAATGGTGATACAGAAAGCGATGGCAGCAGGGGGAGAGTGAATGTATATGGTCCCATCTGGACAACGACGTGGCCGCTACTGTAGATGAAGGCAGTCAGGCACGAGGAGTACTGGGGCGCACGTGCGCACCGGTGCACAAGGCTGCTCCGGCAGGGTGCCCTTGCGAACTGCGTTCCGGCAAGGGCTGCCCATAGCACATGCACAGGGGTGCAGCTGAAAAGGGTTACGGCGCAGGACAAAGGAGGCAGGCTGGTGCATGGGGTTTTGACATGGAGCGGACACGCTCGTCCGCGATACACACGCACGACAAAGCACGGCCGTGACCCACCTGAAGATGTAGATACCGGTGCTGCCCACGTAGCCCGCCATCCCAGGCAACAGCTCCACCTCGTCAATAGAACCCTGAAAGGCATTGCACAAAATAAAAGTAGGAGAAAAACGTTGTCCGCGAGCAGACCGGCTTGCCAGGGGCGCGCCCACAGAAGCAGCATAGCGCAACGACCATGCGCACAACTGCCGTGCCGACATCCGGAACAGCACTTGCAGCATCGCTGCACCCACCCGCGTCTCCAGGTTCACTCGCCCCGCCGCCGCCCTCGCCGCCCGCCTCCCCGCCATCTCCTGCTCCTCCTCCGCCGCCAGCCCCTGCCCCCGCCGCTGCCGCGCGCGCCGCTCCGCCGCCCCCCGCTCCGCCTCCCTGCGCTCCGCCTCGCGCTGCTGCTGCTGCATGAAGGGCACCAGGTCCTCGTCGCTCATGGCCATGCCAGCAAGCTCCTCCTGCCCAGGCTTCTCCGCAAAGCCAGAAATGCGGCAGCTGTTGGGCCCCGCCTTGGGGTCCAGCTGCAGGGCACATGTATAACGCACGGCTTTAGTTTAGACTGGCCAATATAATGCAAGTCGAGCTCAGGGGATAGCAGGATAATGAGGGACGTCCAGATGTGCGACCGGCAAAGCATTCCTAATGATGCGGCCCTTTACATGCAACCATTCACCTCACCTTGACCACACCCAGCTGCGATGCCTGCTGGCCTGTGCAGGGCCTGCAAACGATGGTGAGGTCGGCTCCCTGCGGGCCGTCAACAGTCACATAATCATCCCGGGCAGGGGCTGTAACCAGCCGGCGGGTGTAGCAGGGCAGCCCAATAAGCACTGAGCGGCAAACGGAAGGCATGGGCAGAGGTACTCGTCGCATGACTCTTCACGGCGCGCGTCAGCAGCTGGCGCTAATGGCGCTAGCGGTCTTGCTATCAGTACTCTGCTGCGCTAGCATTGCCCACCGTGGTCCGGTGGTAGGCCACCACCGGCGTGAGGTCCGCGTTATACACGTGGTCGCCCGGCAGCACCAGCACGTCCTCGATGAAGCGGTTCTTGGTGTTGCTGTCAAAGTACGACATGAACTGCCGTACGGCGGCGGCCGTGCCCGTCACAGGCATCTGGGTGTCTGGCGACTGCGAGGGGAGCGCAGCGGTGGGCGAGGCGCAAGGAAGGTGAGGCACGCAAGATTTTGCGGGGCGCAAGGCTAGGCAAGGGAAGCATTGCCGACATTACCTCGATTGTGGCTGTGGTTGCGGGCTTGTTACACGGATGAGCGCGGCCCAGACCTCCTGCAAGACATGACGATGGGCTGCCGACTATCGGGACTCACCAGCGAGTTGGCCACCACCTCGATGTAACCGTCGCCCCCGAAGGGCACGCCGCTGGACATGTCGTAGGTGCGCTGCAAGTGGCGGTTGAGCGAGTAGCTGCGGAAAGGTGCAGCAGCGAACACGGGAGGGGAAAGAACTTACTAGGACGGGCACAACAGTAACAATAGTGGGAAGGTGGAAAATCAGCATGATAAGGACGGGAATGCACATGCGAGGCAGCACAGCGGTAGCGAGGGAAGCGTGGGTTGCAGGCGCTGCTGCTGCGTAGGTCGCCAAATGCCCAATGCGTTACGAGGGCAAAGGTGCAGCCCCTACCTGTTGTATGCGGTGAGGATGTGGACCTTGTTGATGCCCGAGTTGATGAGGTTAGACATGAGTAGGTCGATAAGCCTGGGGGCGGAGGATTTGGTGGGAACCCAGGGCGCAGAGGGCGTGGGTTGGCAGGGATCAAGAAGCCCAGTGCAAAGGGCGAGGGCAGGGCACTGGGTGTGGTACCTGGCGCAGGTTGCGGCGCACATATGCTTTGGAGCGTTGAGGGCTGCTCGTGCGCTGCGGGGCTGCCGATGCTCACGGAACAGCAGCAGGCGCCATTGTTTCAGGTGCAAGAAGGGTGCCATCCACCAGCACGCCGCACACGAGTCCGGCCAGCAGCACTGCATGGGTGGCTAGCCAGCCTCACGCTGCCCGCATACCTGTACGCCCCGCCGAAGGGCAGCGCCGGCAGTGTCCGGCGCTGCGTCAGCGGGAACAGGCGGCGGTTGTCTGCCACTCCGCCCCCCAGGATCACCGCCGTGAGGGTGCCGCGCGGCCAGATGGGCCGATTGCCGCGGTCCACCTCGCCCGCCTCTGCGTTGCTGGCGTGGCCCGAGCCCGACGTGTAGGCGCTGCTGGAGTCCGAGTCTGACCCGGAGGAAGCTGCCGCGAAGGTGGAGGACTGACGTGTTGCGGACGGAGGGTGGCTGCCGTGCAGGCTGTTGCCATTTCCGTTGGCGCTGGCGGGCTGGGATGAGGTGTTGGCCTCACCGGTGGTTGAGCTAGGGCCTGTGGAGCTTGCTGATGCTGCTGAGCAGTGGCGGGGAGGTACTGGCCAGGGGTGTGGGGAGGCGGGAGAGCGGGTGGGATGGCGGTTGCGTCCCGCGCACGAGGTGCTAGTGCCGGACGTTGCGGAAGCGAATGCTGTCTCCCTGTTTTGGCGATGTTGTTCAGCACCTCTTCCTCGCCAACATCCGCTCCATGTTACATTGGAGTGGGCGCCTAGCGCTGGACACCGCTGCAGACGTGACGCTGTTTGCGCGGGCACGCCCTTCACAAGCGCTGGGCTTCCGTGTGAGCGCTGATGGTAGCTTGAAGTCTCGCTCTTATGTTTGTTTGTGCTGCCAAGCTCCCTGCGCGTGGTAACGCTCCGCATGTTGCGCAGAGTTCCGAGAGGATGCCGTCAGCTTCGCTGATACAGCTACAATCAGCACCGCTGATAATATGCAGGAGTGTTAAGCTTAATTCTTTTAAAGCGCGAGATGCTGTGAACAGTGGGCCCGTTGCCTAGACCTGAAGTGCACGCGCGAAAATTCCAAAACCAGGGTGATTACTGCGCTGCAGGCATCGCCGTCTGTGGAGTTTTTCTAAACACCTACGCAGTGCTCTGTTCTACAGGCAACTATCGGCGAGTCTTACGAGAGTCAATCGTAAAAGCTGGTATGTTTGACTGTCGTACCGTGGAGACTCAGCGCGTCCCTCGCCCAGAAGTGCAGGCGCCTAGAGTGCTGGACATTTTCCTGCTACGCCGGGGTTGCTGGCCTAGGTAGGCAAAGGGACAGGCTGTGGGCAGGCGTCTGCTCACGGTAGCGCACTGAGGGCAGCCCGCCGGCAAGCACAAACACATCATCAAGCGGGACTGGGACTCTGGGAGCTGTCGGGTACACATAAGTATGGTTACAACCGGGCCTGGAGCGAGCCAGCCACTTCATTATGGTACATTGGAAGCTGTCTGAGGCTGTTGGGCAGTAATTAGACCACCCTGCCCAATCTGCACGACAACGGGCAACCACAAAAGAAAAACGGTGCGCCTGCAACTAACAGCAATCATCATCAGCTCCATTCGCCTTCCTGCTTCCCCTGCCCAGACCAAACCTTTCGGGGGCCCTTTGGCCCTCTGCCCACTCCACTATCCGCCGTTACACCCTGCATCTATTGTCTTCTACCCCTGTTCCACCTGCCCTTACGGCTTGTGCAGCCCCCCAGACCCTTGCCCCTGCTCCGCCCCATTCGCCGCTCCAGACTGACCCGGCTGCAGCAGCGGCAGCGCCCGCGCCCGCGCCGCCGCCGCCGCCGCCGCGGCGCCGCCCCCCGTCTGCGCCGCCTGCGCCAGCCAGATGCGCACGGTCCTGTCGTCCGAGGCCGATGCCAGCATGAAGGGGTTGGCTGGGTTCCATGCCACCGCGTTGACGGTTCCGCTGTGGCCCGACAGCTGCAGCAGCAGCTCCCCGGAGTCGCGGTGCCACATGTACACCTGGGGACATCGCGTGGAGCGCAAAAAAAGGTGTTATCGAAGTGCTACATGCACACCTATGCTGCCGAGGTGTGCACGGTGAGGCGCAATCAAGGCCAGCCAACATAGGGCCGCCTTGGTTGCATTGAGAGAGATCCTCGCAACAGATGAACACTGGTTTGGACTTGATCCCACCATCCCAGCACCTTGTACCCTAATGTCCCATCTACTCCTTCGGGGTGCACACGTAATGAGCCATGTCACGTCGCACGCTGGCGCCCTGCCCGCACACCTCCCACCCCCACTCCGTGTCTTACGCGTACCCCCACTCCCCACCTGGCAGTCCTCGCTGCCGTGCACCGTAGCATGCATGCATGCATGCATTGAGCAACGGCCCGTCTCCCCTACCGTCTCCCGCCCTGCCTGCACACGGGTCGCTCCCCCACCTCCCCGCTCCCCACCTGGCAGTCCTCGCTCCCGTGCACCACGAACGTGCCGTCGCTGCCCCCGAAGCCGCACCGCAGCACGTAGCGGCTGGGCTTGCCGTCCGCGAAGCGGTACGACACGGCGGGCGCGGAGGGCAGCGAGTCCAACGGGTCGGGACCTGGACCGGCGGGTGGGCGGGGGCAACCGTTGGGCAGGTTAGAGGGTACCTAGTCGTTTCTGTTTTGGGAAAGAGCGCAGGACAGCAAACACCTACATCAATTGTCACTCTAGTACAGCGTGCCGGGGGTTAAGGGGCTGGTTGCCTGTGTAGCCCCAAGCCTCGCGCTCAAGGCCAACACAGCATAGCACAGGCAGCTGCACACGCGCTGCAAACGGGGCATGGTGTGCGCCGCTGCAACCAGTCCTCTGGGCCCACTTACCGACGTCCAGGGCCTGCGGGTACGGGGCTGTTGCCGCCCCCAGCGCCCAGCAGTTGATGGTGGAGCACTGCAGCGCCACCAGCAGGTGCCGCGCGTCCGCGGAGAGGGAGATGGTGGTGATGGGGGAGGACTCCTGTGGGCACGGGTGCAAGGCGCCGGCAGCTTGGCGAAGCAGTGCGACACGAGTGTGAGCAGGCGTAGTGAGGAGTCCCAACAAGGAGATGGCGGTGATGGGGGAGGACACCTGCGGGTTGAGGATGGGCGCACAGTGGGCAATCAGACGCGCCGGCCGCAGTGGCTAAGCAGCGCGAAGGTCGGTAGGCATTCCAGCCGACGGAGGGCAGCTCCCGCACCCACACCCACTCTGGCACCCACATCCATGGTCCACCCACACCAACGGTCCACCCACCTGCATGGTGGCCTCCCCTAGGCCTCCCCTACGAACGTCCATCAGTGTTCCAGCCGACAAAAAAAACCCTCCCGCGTTTACCGCTGCAGTCCGGCCCCACCTGCATGGTTGCCTCCCGCTGGTCGCTCAGGCGCAGCACGTGCACCTTCTTGTCGGAGGAGGCGATCACCAGGCAGCCCCCGTCGCGCGTCACGGCAAGGTCCTGCGAGAACAGAAGGCGTGTGTGGAGTGGGTTGCCACGGCTTACATTGCATAATCAACAACAAGACAACGGCGCGCATGTTGACGTACCACAACAACCGTCAGCAGCATTCTGAACCTCCTTGTGCTCACACAGGTGTGCACCCAAACCAGCTGCTGCAGCAGCAATGGTCCATAGAGGCGCGTTTTTGCCTGGCGGCCTCAGCCCAGGTAAGCCGCCGCCATCACCTGCTCGCCCGCCGCTTGCCCAATCCATCCCATATGCCCCACACGTCCCATAGGTACTAAAGCCACTCGAGCCATTCGCCGCAGATCCCTTGCTCCCAGCCACCTACATCCTGTACCTGCGCTCCCACCGCAGCAGCTCCGGGCCTGGACCAACAACCAACCCGCTCCGCACCCTAAACCCCACACGGTTAACCCACGCCCACCTGCACCCTGTAGCTGCGCTTCCACCGCTGCAGCTCCATCCCGCTGGCGGCGTCTATCATGACCACCGCCTTGTCCGCGCCGCCGCTCACGAAGCGCCGCCCGTCGGGCAGCCAGGCGCAGGCGGTCACCGCGTCCCGGTGCGGCCTGCGGGATACAGTGTGTGTATTAGCAATGCCATGCGACACACCGTGCTGCGTACAAGGTCCGGGGAAGACCGTCGGGCAGCCAGGCGCAGGCAGTGACCGCGTCTCGGTGCGGCCTGCGGGGCCAAGGTGTGCCGGTGTCAACAGTCCCCGGCCTCAGCGTTTGAAGCAACGTTACAGTTCCACGGCGCGGGATGTGACGGTGACGGTACGTGACCTGGAGTGACGAGTGCTTGGCAGGGGGCCTGTGCTGTGGACCAGGACACCAGAAGGAGTGACCACACGGCGTGGCCGCCAGGAACGGGGTGACCCGCGTGGCTTAATGTCGCCTTGTTGCGTGCTGCGGTCCGCATGCTCATAACGGACACGGTGCACTGCTGGACCCTACCAAACAAGCGGACCCTCGCACCTGCACTCGAACATCTTTTGCCCAGTCGACACGTCCCACATCCGTAGCGTGTCTTCACTGTGGTGGGAGAAGGAAAAACGTTGCAAGGGCCCCTGATCAGCCGTTGCACACAAATTTACGCCTCCTGCATGTGTATCAAACCGTATGCATGGCACACCTGCACCAGTTTACCTGTCGACACTTAATACAACACGCGGAGAGCGAACGCGGTGGTTTCCCCGCAGTATTGCACGACCTGACCCCTTGCTCTCCTGGGCCTACCAGTTGTATACTCCCCCCTCCTACTCCATCCGCAGGTGGGCTGTTGCCTGCTGCCTGCCTCCGGAACACCCATGCGTCATGCACCCCTCCTGACCGCCTTTGCCCCTGCGCCTTTCTCCCCACTGACCGCGCTTCGCCCGTCCGCAAATGTGAGCAGCTCCCCTGCTCCCCATCCAAGGCCTCCTCAACCCTTAACCCACCTGCACGTGAGCAGCTGGCTGTCCTGCGGGCTCCAGCTGACCAGCGCCACAGGCTGCTCGTGCCCCGACAACACGTGCATGGCCGCCACGTGGCCGGGGCCCTGCACGCTCCACAGGATGGCGGTCTTGTCCTGAGGGGCATTTTCAGGATAATATTTACTAAAATATAGATAAATATTAATAATGGTATTTCGGTGCCGTCCTGCCCTGCACGCTCCACAGGATGGCCGTCTTGTCCTGCAGGACATTTTTATGATAGGGAGAGGCCGCAGTGAATTACGGTGCATCACGGTGCTGCCCCTGCCGGCAAAGGAGGCACACACTGCCAGCGCAAAGAAGCAAAGAAACTAGTTGCACCATGCCGGTGGTGCACATGCGCACCTTTGACCCGGTGGCCAGCATGGTTCCGCCGTTTGAGAATGCCACGTGCCACACCTCGTCCGTGTGCTGCACCAGGACCTGCAGCAGCAGCAGGGGCAGCAATACACGCACATACGAACGTGAGCAAGGCGCAAGATGCACAGCTGCTCCCTCTGCTCAGGGTGGGAGGCGGCGTCAGGCTTGCGGCCCTCACCTGCAATTGCGGTGCACGTGCTGGGACAGTATCCCTACACAGGCATACTACGAGACGCGGTGACAGGAGCTTGAGCGGCTACCAGCACGGCGCTTGTGGGAAGCAGCGGAAGAAGGCGAACGGCCCTCACCTGTACCTACGCCCGCCTGGCCCCCTTATTACATTAGCATGTAGCAACTAGGTACTACGTGAAGTAGTGACAGGAGTTTAAGCGCCCACCTGCACGGTGTTTGTGGGTAGGCACTCCACTCCCGCCTGGTAGTCGGTGAAGAGGGACAGCCGCGCCTCCGCCGCATTGTGGAAGGGGCAGCGCGCCACCTGCGGGGGAGGGAAGGAGGCAGCCGCGTGTCATAGCCGCCGTCCTAGCATCCTACCATTTACCAGGATGCGGACAGCACGTGTAGTGGGGGTTCCTGTGCGGCATATGCGCACAGGGGTACCTGCAGCCGCCCCAATACCGCAAGCGCATTTGGCCTGCAGCCTGCTTTGCCAGCGGCCTTCAGCCTGCCACCGCGGCCGCACTCCAACAACAAACGCACCCCGTACGGCAGGAAGGCGGCCGGGGTATGCACAATGCGTCTAGTGAGCGCCCAACGCAACCAAAGCCTCCTCTCCTGACGAGCTGCCCCACCATGCACCATGCAAGCCATTTCGCACCGTCCATCCTGCCCACGCCGTCCGCCTGGTCCAACCCTTCCCACCATCACCAAAGCCACCATGGCGCCCATCGGAAAGCATCGACACAAACATCATGCTCACTAACATGCATCCACCCACCTGCGCCTCCAGCGCCTGCTCCACCAGGGCCTCCAGCCGACCGTCCGGGATCATGGTGTTGGGCGGCAGCTTGGCCTGTGGGGAAATGTGGACAGGGCAGCAGAGGAGCAAACTTGTTGGGTTAAAAGCAGAGCGTCCGAAGGCCTTGGGGCAACAGCGTGTAAGGTGCAGCTCCGCCTGTGGAACCGGGCGGGGGTGCCGTGCAGTGCTTCCCCTGGGAGGCAGCTTGGCCTGCGCGGTGAGGGGCAGGGCCCAACAGCAGATTGTGCTAAGGTCATTTCAGTTAGGCGGGGACACTCGGCCTCTGGGACCGGGGTCGGTGTCGCGCCATCCCACGTTCACCCTTGTGCCCACTGCGCAGTGTGACATGTGGTGCCGTTCATGGCAAGCTGCTCGCAAGCCACGGCCGCACCGTCCACCCCGCACCCACCTGCAGCAGGCTGAGCAGGTGGCCACGGTGTGCGGCGCCGCCCCCCAGCCACGCCGCCCGGGCCGCCTCGTCCCCGGCCGCGGGGCACAGCAGCAGCGCTGCGAGGGTTGTGCAAAGGGTAATGATTTGGTAGGCACTCAGCGCACACACTCATGGATGCAACAGGCCCACGAGGGTCCTGCAACGGAATTTGCTGTAGCTCGTGCGCACTCCCCATGTGCGTGACCTCACGACCTACCTCGCCGAAGCTTGAGGTTGTCCTAATGGGAAGGATACCCGCATCACAAACCGCATCCCGCAACCCTCCAATGTCCTGGTTGCACCCTTCCCCCACCCCATCCCCGCTTTGCCTTCCAACCGTGAAACCCACCCTACCCTACCCCTGCCCCACCCGCCAGGTGGTGCAGCTGCTGCTCGTGCTTCCCCAGCTCCATCAACACAAACACACTTTTTGCACGCAACACTGTGGTCCTGCACTGCAATTCTGCCGCTCTGTGGTAACTCACGACCCACCTGCCAGGTGGTGCAGCTGCTGCTCGTGCACCCCCAGCGGCGCCATCTCGCCCCGCAGGCAGGCCAGCGCGCCGCCCAGGTCCTGCCGCTCCAGCGCCTCCAGGTACTTCTGCTGCAGGATGAGGAAGCTGCGGGAAGGTGGCAGCGAGGAGAAAAGGGTTGGGTTCAAAGCCGGCGGAGATCGTAATGGGTAGTAAACGGCGATATGCTGCGTCATGAGGCCTGCAGAGAAGTAGGCCAACCGGGGAAAATCCAGGAACACGTGACCCAGATGGTGTGCATGGTACCATGGCACCGTAGCTCCCTTGGTCCCTTGAGCGCAAGCCCAGCTAACGCGATCTGAAACAGCAAGCGGGCGCAACACTGCGTACCGTGCGTCTTTGACCACGTCTTCGTGCTTGGTAAGCTGCGGCAGCAGTCCTATGGCGTTGTCCCAGCGGCCCGCTAGCACGGCGCTCTGGAACTCAGAGGCTTGAGCCGGCTGCATCTGGATGCCCTGTGGGGGTGCAGGTTTGGACATAGCAGGGAGGAAACACAGTGTTGAGGGGTAGGGTTGGCAGTGCTCTGCAGTTGCAGAACCAAGAAAGGGACTGGCGAACTGTGTCGTGACAGTGACGAGGTGGGGCTGTGTGTGCGGTAATGGGCTGCAAGTGGAAGGAGGGATGGCAACGAGGGTGCCCTACACAGCCCCCGACGTGCGTCGGATGACAGCTGCTCTCCAGTCGGCAGTGCCAGGGCATCGTTATATCAACGCTATGACAGCACCACGAGTAGCGCTTGACGACAAGGCCCATCAAGGCTGGTGAGGGCGGATGAAAGGTTTCCCTTCAAGGGCGTGCACCCCCGACCGGCGGGTAGCGCCTATGAACACACCGGCACAGAAAGCAACAGCCGCTTTCTAGAAACCGTTGCACCTGGTACTGCATTCGAAATTGTACATGCAATTGCGCGTTGCCTTGCCGTGCACGGTTCGTCTACACTGCTGCTGCCGTGCATGCTGCTGCAACCTTGTCGCTTTTGGGACGTGGAAGGTTCCCGCATAGCCCGCGACCCACAGGGTCTAGCGATGCAGCGGCGTGCTGTTTGGAATGCATGCAAGTGGTGCCATGGCCCGCTGGAGAGCTGCAGCAGTGACGAGACCGTTGCCACCCCCGCGACATCTGCGACATCCCTTCGGTCACCGGGCCGCATTTTTTGTGCACCCCAGCTGGCCGATGCCAATCTGCTTACTGTTTGCTGCTCCAGAAGCCGAGCAACGTCAGGGTAGCCCAATCGGTGCAGCGCTTGCTCGATGAGGCGTACATATTCGCTCCTAGCAATGAGCCTTCGCGCGCCAAGCCGCTCCTCAACGGCATGCTGGCCTCCTCCAGCCATATAGCCGTTCATTGTGCTTCGTATCTGGCCGGGGGCCCCAACGTGGGCCCCCAGGCCCGCTTCCCAACGACGCGAGCTCTGCACCCGAGACCTCCGTCGGTTTGCTAGCGTTTATGCCAATTCCAGAACTTCAGATAGCAAGGAGCTTGGGGGAATCCTCCAGAGCAACGGCAGTGACGAGAGTCGAGACCCTAGTTCCAATGTGCAGCGGGCAGCGCGTTACAATAGAGGAAAGCAGCAACTTTTATGAAGAAAAGGCATGCGCATAAGAGGATCCAGGCTAGTCTGCCTACAGTCGCTGGAAGGCTTTGACACATTCGGGCCTGCATGTAACGTGCTCCCAGATTTGGCACTGCCTGCTGCAGCCTACGTGGCCCCATGCAGGTTCCCCACCCTCGACGCGGGGTTACCCGCACAAGCCAAGAGGAAGTGATACGGGTGCGCTTCTGTCCGTCAGAGTGGCCGGCGGCTCCACGCCATGCTACAAGGTGATGGCCGCCTGGCAACGGCTCAGCACCTTGCTGCCTCTACCTCACCAGCTGCCATGCTGTCTGTGCGTAGCCAGGCGTAGCTCAGCGGACTGTAGTGCGTTTACTGAGCTCTTATACTCCAGGCTACCAGACAGCCACTCATCATATCATGTCCGCATGAAGGCATGATGTGCCAGGAGGGTAAACGTAGTGAGGGAGCATTCCGCACAGCACGCCACATACTGGGCTGCAGGAAGGAGCCAGCCAACACTTCCCTGGGCAAAGCACACCATAGCGACTCTTTTCCATTGGAGACGAAGGCACGGACAGGCACGGCAGTGAACTCTTGGCGAATTGCAAAGGGCATACCGTACGGCTTGCACGAACAGGGTCTGGGTGGCCCTAGCAGGTAAGCAAGTCCCGCACGGCCGCAGCAAGTCCACCCAACCACCCAAACTATGATACACCGAACCCATTTGGGCACGCATGCTCACGTAGTGCCAATGGCACTGTGCTAACAAGTGTCCATGACAACGCACAGGTCTTGAGGAAAGGCTTCAGGCCCCGCATCCAGTAACCTGACAGAGAGGGCCCCTGCAACACGTCAACCTTGGCATCCCAGCAACGCACATCGCCAAGCCTCATGGCCGCGTATCGTGTTGGCTCGCTCGAACCCCCGAGCTTCCGCATACAAACCCAGCTACTCACAAGCAGACCACCCCGCAGCACCAGCGTTTCCGTGCGTCCTTGACGCCTCACACGGTTTCCTCGCGTCTTACGCGTACCCCACAGCACCACGGACCAAGCACGCTCTGATGTACGACTGAGGGCCTGCACAATTTGAATATCAGAAGCATTTCAGCTCGCACGGGTCACGATGCATGTCCACGCCAGTCACAAAAACTTAGGATGTAGATGACGCACGTCCACGTGTGGACTGCGGCTTAAGGGTCGTGTGGCAACGCGCCACACACAGCATGGAAAGCAGGAGTGGATCCGAGCAATCTCCCCGAGCAAAACCTCCATCCATAGCACGCCCTCGTGGTCCCGGAGTAACGAAATGGTACAACAGCAACTGATTTGATGCAAAGAGTGTCCAAAAAGCACCATGAGTCCGATCCATGGAACGCTCAAGTCATCTCCAGGCCAAAAGACAGTAAGCACCACTGCGCACTGCCCAGGCTGTGGCCCGCTCCGTCGGATAGGCGTGTCATTGAATGCAAAACATGTCGTTGCGCACGACCCCCTCCAAAACATGCGCGCGTATAATGAAATACGTGTCAAACGACACCAAGTACCAGAAGACCTAACAGGCGGTTTCCGCACTTGGGAAAAGGGTCGTATCTTGCCGCGTGGGGTACCTGTGGCTCCTCATCGTTCCGCCCCAGCACCCAGCTCACGGCACTGTGAGGGTCCGGGCGAAGTACAACCCACTCCGTGTCCACGCCCAGCTCCTCCTACCCAGTGACTGACGCAGGCTCGCAGCTCTGTCCTTAACGAAAAAGGTGCTCCACAGGGCCGAGACAGGCGACGAAACCACCCCTTCCAGGGCCCAAAAGGTCCCATGGACCTTTACCCACTTGCCCCAGAAAAGAGCTTTCCAACTGCTTCACGCAGCAGCGCAGGGGATGTACAGTGCCCGCGGCGCCGCCGACTGCCCCGCCGCGTCCTGCTCGTGCGCCAGTAGCGCGACCACGCGCATGGTGCCCCCCGGGTGCCCCCAGCGCGCGCACCAGGCCGACAGCCACTGCGGCACGGCGATGGTGTACACCAGCAGGGCAGCTGTGGGGAAGCTGGCCAGCACGTACTCCAGCAGGAAGCGCGTCATCTGCACGTGCAGCGGGCCGCAGCCGTGGCCCAGCAGGTGCTCCTCGCCAGACTGGGGGAGCGAAAGGGGGCAGCGGCAGGAGTTGTGATTTAGGAAAGGCATGGATGCTGGTTCGGGATGCAACCAGGGGTCAGTTGGCGCGCATGAGGGCGAGCGGTAACACCTACCGTGTAACAGTACGACAAAGAATGCCTCCTGCGCTGCTTTACCACCCCTGCGCACCTGCGCGCCCTGGGACAGTGCGAACCGCGCCCACAGCTGCGCTCGTGGCGCCCGCGTGAAGGAGTGGTATCCGCGCAGCATGGCGGTGGGCAGGCTGGAGAAGTGGTGCGACATGAGCACGTTGAGCTCCGCGAAGGCACGCCTGCGGGCGTGGGCGTGAAGGTGAAGAGGTGAAGGGGTGAAGGGGCATGGTGGAGGTGGGCCAGAGTCCTGGCGCAAAACAGGTGTTACCGTAAGGGCAGAATACTGAAACTGTGCCTCTGAGCAGGTGGGAGAGGACAGCAGGCAGTTCCGTGTGACGTGCTCTCACCAGGGCGCCGAGGAGAAGCCCTCAGGTCCCAAGACGGCCAGCGGCCCTGTGTTGGGGTTTGTCGGGGCTGTGGAGGTGCCCTGCTCCATGTAGGACATGCAACAGGACGCCAGCGTCTGGAGCAGGTGCTCCTCTTCACCGCCCAGCGGGGGAACGAGGGGTTGCGCAGGCTGTAAGCTGTCCAACGCGCAAGGTGCGCCTCCGACGCTGGTCGCAGCTGCCAGTTGGTCTGCGCTGGACGGGCCCGGGCAGGAGCCTGTGCTGCCAAGCCGGGAGTGCGCCATGGCAAGCTCCTCGTCGCTCGACATAGAGGCGGTGCGCTGGAGAGGGCCCGAGGGCGATGGTGGGCTTTGCTGGATTTCATTTGGTGGCGAGCCGCCAGATTTGTTGTAGCGGACGGCGTGGCAGTGCCGCTTGGTCGAGGCCCCAGTGAAAGACCGCCATGTGCTCGGAGCGAACTCCTCGTAGGCGTCGCATGTCGCTGGCCGCTTCGTCATGGTCAAGTCTTACGCAGGTTGCTTGGGGTACCACTGGCGAGCAGGCCTTTCGCCAAGCGTCGTCAAAGTCAGGAGTCAACGTCAGGTCCAGGCGTCTAGCCGTCCACACCAAACAAAAAGATTGTAAAATGGTTCAGTATGGCATATGCGGATCTAGAATACTGATAAGGGGTGGCCAAGGTAGTTTGAAGTCTCGTCTCGTCGAGAAGAGTTACTGAGCAGGCGGCTGCCAACGTGCAAACGTGTGCCGTGCAACAGCAGAAACTAAAAGAGCTTAGCACTCCAGTTGTTATCCTTCAGGCTAAGCTGCCCAGGCGGGTCCGCCCGTATGTGCAGTGGGGCGGCGCGAGTGTTCAAACAAAATAGCAGTACATAAACGTCTTACAATAGGAGACAAGCTCTCTTGACATGCGCAGCCTTCACCCTCCAGCCTTCCTGTCTGTACGTACTAACTGTGAAATCCGGAATCCATGAAACAGACACCTGAGGGGCTCCCCTGGAAACCGTGGCGAACTCTCATGCTTTAACAGGTGGTTCCGTCCAGTTATATAGAGCTGCATGTTTCTTTGCCCTGATAACTCTGGTGTCCGCACGTGCTGAAGACTCGGACCTGGGATCCGGCAACTGCGCCAACCGTGCAAATGGCAAATGGGTGGGCAACTGGTCATCGCCACCGGCCCACGGCCTGACGTGGGGTAGCTGCATTCCTTATAATTTGCTCTTAGTTGCTGTCTTTGTGCAGTAGTCTCATGTAGGCTGCTGGCTGGAATAAGTACCAACGGTCCCAACCTTTTCTGCCCGCTGAAACTGCTCGCGTCGGGCATATGTACGCTGCAATACTCCATACGAATGCACAGGCTAAGGAGGAACCCCCTCAACCTGCAAAGAGTGAAACCTGTGTCAGCCGTGCGCCCGGCCACGCACAAGCCTAGCAGCACGGAAGCTTTTCCTTAAGCGACGATGTCAGTTATAAACCTGGCGCTCCTGCTGCTGGAGGTACCTCGCGAGATAGCACGGAGGCACGGCTATGCGACACGCGGAAGAGTCAGCCTCAGCAGCCGCGAGCGTGCTTCATCAGATGCAGGCCCTTCTGCTTGTGGAGCCACTTTACTGAAACAGCGCATGTCAGAAGGGAGCCCTGTCCAGCGCTCGCAGGGGGTGCAGAGCGACCCATCGCAGTTGTTTACGGAGGCTGTTGCGAAGGCTATGACGGGCATTGCACGCCTTTCTCATAGCAAAGCCTCGTCTTGGTCTGCTACGGACTTTGCAAGCTCTCTGGCGCTGTGCCAAGACGACGTCCTACCAGCGATTACCCTCTTCCAGCGCGCGTCGAAGGCGTCTACCTCAGACGACGAGCGTGTTGGCAGCGCGTTCGGGCTGGTAGCATGCAACCTCTTGCTCAGCTTGCAGCATGCGGACGCCCGCGACGCGGCCTCGGCTGCTGCCGACGCCCTGCGCAAGCTGTGCCAGGCGCTTGGGTCGCCACCCTGCCCCGGTGGCATCCAGCCGCACTTTCATGTGCACCCCGGCGCAAATCCCCGGGAGCCCTCGTGCCAGGGCGCAGTGCTCAGCTGCTTAACGCACGCCCTTGCGTGCTGGTACCGCAGCTGCAGCAGCAGCAACAGCAGCAGCGCACTGGTTGCTGAGGCGTGCAGCAAAGAGGCTCACGCGGGGCTCGGGCAGGTCCTCGACATGCTGCTGCGCGCCCTCGGCCCCACAAACGCTACAGCTCGTAGGTCTGTAGCAGCAGCAGCAGGCGAAGGGCTTCACAGTCCCGCGGCCGATGGCGGCGGCTGCACACCCAGCGCAGCTCTGGGCCCTGAGCCCTTGGACGCCGCCAGCGAGCAGCTGCTGGTCGTTATAGAACAGGTGCGCGTACGGTGTGCAGAGCATCGACGCTGCCGTATGCGCACATGGCATGCGCCTGACTCCTTCCTTGACACAAGCTACGTTGCATTGACATTTGCCGTCGCCGTGGTGTAACATTTCCCCTTCCCCCTTCGTTCACCAGGCTGCTAGCACACTGCAGCGGGGACTGTCCTGCTCCCACGGCACCCGCAACAACGCTGGAGACGCAAGCTCGGGGGAAGCCCTGGCCTGCGGTGGTGGCCACGACGACCCCGGCAGCGGCACGGCGCCTATGGCCCACCAATGCCGTCCTCGCCACGGACACCACCGGAGCAGCAGCTGCCAGTCGGACGGGAGCATGGGCGGCGTCGGGGGCAGCGGTGGGCTCGGAGGTGGCGGCAGCTCGTCGGTTGTGTACCTGCAGTCAGCGCTGGAGTCGTGCTACCTGCTGCTCGCGGCGGAGCTGACCGCGCGTGGGTTAGAGCCGCCGCCGCTTGTGCCACAGGGAGGGGCGGAGGAGGGGCAGCAGCACCGCGACGGCCAGTACCCGCACCACCACGACAACAACAAGCCAGGCGTCATGAGCGTCACAGCTGTGCTGCAGCACCGCCGGAGGAGCTCCATCGGAGGGCTCACAACAGGCGGCGACACCCCGCCTAGTGGGCAAGACCAGGGGCAAGGGAACGCAGGGGCAAAGCGGCAGCCGTACCGCGGGCTGGGTCCACCTGGGTCGCAGCCGGCAGAGGGCGAGGAGCGGGTGTGCTCGCGGCAGAGCTCCGTAACCAGCCGGACTGCAGCCTCCCCTCATCCGCCTCCCCTCACGCTCCCAGGGGACTGTGCTGTGGACCCCGCAGCCGTCCCTGTTGCGTCCGCTCCCCACGGCAGGTCCTCCATGCGCAACAGCAGCAGCGGCGGGAGCCTTGCAGCTGCCATCGACAGCCTGCTGCTGTCCCGCAGGTCCATCACGGCGGGCCCGACCTCTGCCGCCAGCTCGGGTCCCGCCTCACCCACCGCAGGCCCCACCGCCCCGGCGCCATGGCTGCCGGGCGCAGCGCGCTTCGGACCAGCCTCCACGGGCACCACCTCCCCCGGGGGATCCATCCTCAGCCGCGACCTCGACAGGGACTGCTCATCCCCAGCCGGCCGGAGGCCTCCCCTGCCCCACCCGCGCACCACCCCGCTCACCACCGCCACCAATACTACCTCCTCCGAGCCGCTCCCATTGGCCGCAGACTCCCTAGGTACTCCCCTCGCACGCCTACCGTCGCCAGCAACGTCCAGCAGCGCAGTGGCCAGTAATTGTACGGCACCCGCGGTGTCCCGCTCGTCCCCTATTACGTCATCCTCCGCCCCAGTCACTGCTACATCCTCCGCCAAGCTACTATCCGTGCCACCGCGTGGGGATGCCCAAGGACCCCAGGAGTACGGCGGTGGCGGCGGCGGCGGCGGCGGCGGTGGCGGTGGCGGTGGCGGCAGCGGCGGTGGTGGCTGCAGCGGCGGCGGCGGCGGTGGTGGTGGCGGTGGTGGTGGCGGTGACGGTGGCGGCGGCGGTGGCGGCGGCTCGGTTGCCACCGGAAGCCCGTGCAGCAGCGGGAGCGGGAGCAGTAGGTGCAGCAGCCCGTGCGTCAGCCCGCAGGACAGCTTCCGGCAGGCCGCTGCGTCCCCGTTCCACGCCGCAAGCTACAAGGAGACTTGCGGAAAGCAGCAGGGCCACCCGCCGAGCGCCGACGGCGATGTTGTTGGTGCTGGCTGTGTTACCGATGGTGGGAGCCGGGTGGCAGCTCCCGCAAGAAGCTGTGTGCAAACCGCTGCCGGCAGCCCACGGCAGAGCAACGGCGGATCGGTGGCAACCTTAGGGGCGGACGCAGGGGCCGGGCCCGCAGCGGCGACAGCGGGCGCTTCTGCACCGTTCCGGGTGCGGCTGGTGTCTCCGCCGCTGTCCAGCACGGCAGCTTCGCAACAGCTTCCACCCACGCCCCCGCAGCCGGACCCGCAAGAGCAGCTGCCAAGACACTTACGGCACTCCGGGCACTCCATGGGTAACCTGGGCATGCACGCCGCTAGTAGCCCAGGTGGCGCTAGCACGAGCGGCGGCCACCGCCTGACCCTGCGCACCAATTCATACACCGCCACAGACCTCCCACCTGCCAGTTACGCCAGCATCGCACACCCGGCGGGCTCCCCTGTGGCAGCCGGTGCACCGGGCTTCGGAGCTCTCAGGCTGCGGCAGGATGCGGTGGGTGCAGCGGACGCAGGTTGCAGTCGCAGCAGCAGCCCCGGACATAGCCTGACAGCCTGCTCCAGCCCACGGTCGGTCGACGGCGGTGCGCTACGGGGCTTGGTGGCACAGGAAGCGGTGAGGACCAGCAGTTCCCTGCACGCCGCGGGCTCGAGCGCCGGTGGCGGTAGCGGCAGGAGCAGCAATGTGCTCACAGGGCTCGGGTTCGGCGGGGTAGGCGCTGTTGCCGACGGACGCCCGAAGCACCTGGGGCACAGTCTCAGCGTGGGCGCACGCGACGTGCGGACGGCCGGTGTGGGTGGTGGTGTCTGTGTCCCTGGTGGGTCGCACTTGGGTCGCACCAGTGGCTCGGGCCTGTGTGCTACCTCCGCAGGTGTGGGCATGGGTGCGGGTGCAGCAGGTGGTGTGGGGGGTCTGGTGCAGGGCGGCAGTGTGGGGAGCAGTCTGAAGTCCCTGCACCTGCAGGCGCACGTGGTGGCGGGGGCCAGCCTCAGCCGCCTGTCGGTGGCGTCGACGTCGGTGGCGTGCGGGCCGGCGGCGGCTGCGGCGGCGGCGGGGGCGACCGACGTGTTCCTGTCAGCGGCGGCGGCGGGTTCGCCTAGGGGCAGGAGGCCGTCGGGTGTTTAAGGCGAGGGTGATTTGTTGGTGGAGTTCGTTTACCGTGATCGCACCGAAAGCAGCATGCTAGGTGGTATGTGAGCTGCTTCATGAGCATGTAGTTGCGTGCGCCCCTTTGGATTGGCAGGCTCCAGCGTGTGCAGGGATGGTACGTGGGAGCGGGCCAGACGGGACCTGGAAGGCTTATCCCCGTGAGAGGGGGTATGACACAGCCTGGCGAGGCGTACTGGCTAGCTGTCACAGCTGCAATTTAAAACTGCTATTTGCCAAGCGGCGTGCGCAGCTGCTAAGTCGTTTCCGATTGTTTGGATAGGTACGAGTTCTTCACATTCAACATGTGTTTTCCTTTGACCACAACCCCTGTGAGCGCTCCGGTGCGTCGGCTTACGAGCTTATTAGGTGTTGCTGTCCGGTGCTGGCGACGTGTAGCCGGGGATAGCCCTGCTGTGCTTACAAGTGCCCCTCATTTGGGTTTCGAAGAGCTCGACCCTCCGCGCTGGGTGCTGTTGGTTGGCTGCGACGGTAACGTCCGACATTGATTACGAGTGCAGTGAGCATGGCACACAGGATGGCACGCCTTGTCCTGACAGTCTATTGCTGTTTAGCAAACTAGCCTGTGGTTGTCAGATAGGGTGCGTGCTGGTCTTAATGTACCGTTGGAGTGTGTAGCACGCAACTGCAACGCTCAGGGGCAGTCGCTGAATGGCAGCTCGGAATGTACACTGGCGCAAATAGAACTCGAAATTCATGTCTGTCTGTGTGTCTTGCGAACCCATTGCGGATATCCATTATTCCTTGCGGGCCTCGCGTGTGCGGAGCGCCAAGTGGTGCATGCTGTGGTGGTGTTTGCGAGCAGGGTCCGCTTGTCGTCAGAGTCCTACACCTGCCTGGGGGCGACAATAAGTCCTTTTGCACATGGCCTCCTCGGGTTGCACGCGCCGCAATTTGCACGTAGCTGCTGTGAGGAGCCAAGCTAGTGCACGGTCTGTACTGTTGCTTGCTCGCTTGAGGTGGCATGACGACCGAACATGTACCAATGCACGTGGCATTGGTGACACTCTTTGCTGTACGGCGGCTGTGGTGATGGATGGAGGATGCCGGCACAGTCTTGGAAATTTTGTGTTAGCTTGCTGTACCAAACGATGGACCGCATACGAGCAGATTGCTGTGTTACGTACGCCGCGTCAGCAGGATGACAGGTGCTGAGCTGCCACCCTGGTATGTCCCTGGCCGTGCAACATCGTCAATAAGCAACGCCCGCCATACGGGTTGCAGTGCCCCTGCCCGGGTTCGTGCGCGCGGAGGGCAGCAGCCAGGGTGGGGCCTCGGGCTTCTCAAACAACTCCGCCCTTCCATGTCGTAGCCCTTACGTCCCAACAAAGCATAAGGCAGGTGCCTGACCACTACGATCCGGCAGCCCAGCTAGTCATGCAACACACCCGCACATGCAACACAGCAACAGCAACAAGCAACAGTTGGCCAGGTGGCCAGATCGGCTGGAAACCACCACGTACAGCAGGCTCACCTAACTCCATTCATGCGTACAACTCGCTGCAATCGGGATCGGCATGTCACCTGACCCCGCCCATCCGCTGTTCATTGCTCTTAATGCCGTACCGTACCCAGGCAATGATTACCCGTTCAAGTCCTTGACTGCCTGGCCACAGGCAGGGCGAATGGCACAAACAAGGGAACACGCGAGCAGCTGCTCCAGTCCCGTACACACAAGTCAACTACGTACACCACCCTTAGCTAGCGATCCTCCATGCTCTCGCTCCCTTGCCACCTTCGCCTTGCTCCTTGCTTTGTACATCCCCGCATGTAACATCCCACCACACCACCTTCTCTGCCCCAAACCGATGCACGTACTGCTGCAGCAGCCAGGTCTGCCCCCATCCCATCCCATCCTCGACCCCGCTGCACCCCTGCTGCATCTCTGCACACACTACCCAACTACACCACCATGCCTGACCTTAACCGATGCAAGTACGGCAGCAGCCAAGGCTGCCCCCACATCCTTCAGTGCACCGTGCCAATCGCGGGGCTGCTGCTGCTGCCGCTGCTGCTGCCCTTGCCCTTGTTCCTCCTGCTCCTGCCGTGCACCACCCCCAGGTACGTGTCGAACTGGCGGGCGGCCAGGGGGTCGTCCGGGAAGGGGTAGTCCGCACCCAGGCGCTCGGCGGCGGCCAGGCCCGACATGACCGCGATCTCCTGCTCACAACAAAGGGAGAAATTATAACACCACGGCAGCGTGTGTGGCATGGCGTAGGGGTAACCTGCGCCAAGGCTTAAGCGGGAGGCTTGCGTGCTGCACTCGGCGCAAGCCAGCAAGCAGTCTGCCGGCAGTCGGCACGTGCAAATTTAGTTCCAGGCGGGACACATATTAGACAGTACACAATCTGTGCCCAGTGGGCTGGGACGCTTGCACCTGACGAGTCCATGCAGCACCACACCACGCCCCTCCCCCCGCCCCCACCTGCGTGTTGACCATGGTGTACGACCCAGAGTACCACGTGTGGCGCGTGCCCTGGATGAAGCGGACCTGTACGGCAGTACGGCAGTGCAAAAGTAATCGCTACGTGCAGAGCGACAGGGGACCGCAGCCGCACGTACACCGTTCACTGTCGTACACCGCAGTGTGCCACTGTACACTTGAATTCCCAACAAGCCAGCCACGTGCCATGCCACGGACCAGAACACCAACGCGAGGCGCCAGCGGCCATACTGCTATACCCGTACACCGTCCGTCAGCAGGGCCCGTTGGTCAGCCCGGAAGTACCGCTACTGGTAAGTGCCGTACAGTTCCCAACCCAGCGCTGCGGCGCACTCACCCAGGGCACCCAGTAAGCGAAGTGGGTCCAGGTGTGTGCGAATTGGCGCATCCACCTGCTGGCCAGCACCTTGTCCCCTGCCACCTCCCCGTCCGTCCACAGCTGCCGGTGGTGCTCCGCGTCCAGGTAGTAGGTCTGGTAGATGTCCAGGCCGGCAGCCTGGGGTGGAGGACGAGCAGGTGTATTGATTGTGTGTTAACAGCAACCCTGGTGTGTGTTAACAGCTGCCGGTGGTGCTCGGCGTCCAGGTAGTAGGACTGGCAGATGTCCAGGCCGGCAGCCTGGGGTGCAGAAAGGTGGTGTACTATGATTGCAATCACGTGCCAGGGTGCCGAGGTGGTGTTAAGACGTCCAGCCGGCAGCTGGTGATGTGTCGGCCCTGTACAATTTAGGACTGTGGCGCCGCTCACATGGGCAAGCTTATGCCCTGGCCGGCAGCTCGGGGTCAAGGGAAGGACAAGAACCGGTAAGCTTATTCCTAGTAGATGGACATGCACGTGCCCCACGTGCCACCCGCCACGTGCCACGCGCCACGTGCCTTGAGGTGCGGCTGGTAGGTGGACAGGTTGAAGCTCATCTCGATCTTGTCGTGGTCGCGCCCCGCGTACGTCCGTACGAAGTAGTTGTCCCGCTGCTCCGGCCGTACGTCGTACATGCGGGACATGTACTTGTCGTCCTCGTGCGTCAGGCAGTAGTCGGTGTAGTAGCGCACGTTGCGCAGCAGCCGGCGCTCCAGCCTGCAGGAACCACCAAGGGGCAGTTGAGGGATGTGTATTAGCAAGAGACTAGTGCCGTGGTGTTGCTTGCCTGACCCACACGTGCAGCACCCCAGGACACAATGCGCATCAGCCGGCGCTCCAGCCTGCAGGGGGTGGGGGCGGCAAGCGCCAGGCGACGTCGTCTTTGGGCGCCAAGCTGAACAGGAAGCCAGGTGCCTATCTGTGCAAGGCTTTTACATGGTGGCAAGTAAATGGGTTATCCCACACGAGCAGCACCCCAAGGCGCGTTGCCCAGTGGTCGGCGCCTCAGCCTACAGGTGGTTCCACGGAGCGAGGGAGTACATCATCCCACAACCCACACCACAACCACCGTGTGGGCAGTCAACTACCGCCACAGCTGCTGTTCTCGCTTCACACGACGCTTGCTCTACTGCATCGTACAGTTACACCCCAGCGCCGCGTCGCAACACCCACCAGGTGGGGCGATCCAGTGGCTTATGGACCTTTCTCACCCTGTTGTCCCACCCCAGCACAGCACCGCTCCACAACACCACGAGAGCGACTGCACACAACACACGCACCCACCAGGTGGGGTTGTCCAGCGTCTTGAGGACCGTCTCCGCATCGCACGCGAACACCACCTCGTCGAAGGCCGCGGAGGCGCCCGAGGAGTCGGTGGCCACCACGCAGCCGCCGGCGGCGGCGGCGGCGGCGCTGCCGGGCGGGTGGCGCTGCAGCTTGGCCAGCGGCCTAGACGGGAATCAGGCAAGAAAGCGGGAGGGAACAGCATTTTGGCACTCGGGCTAGGTGGCACGACGCGTCTCCTCTGTAACCTGCAGGAACCGGTGCGATTATCAACTGTATGTTGCACTGTCATGCACACCATGGCAGTGCTACAGACGCCTGCACTGCACACGCACTCCGGACCGTCGGCGCCGTGGCCTCACCTGTTGCAGCACAGCGTGAAGTTGGACTTCTCCGCAATGGTGCTCCACACCTCCTCCAGAACCGGGAACGCAAACATCTCCGGCACGCTGCGGACCAGGAGGGGAATTGGTGAATCGATCATGGTGAACCATGGTCAGCAGCACAGCTGGTACTGGAGCTGTTGGCCGCACGGACAGGGCTCCTGAGGCCTGTGGGGCTGCCGTACGGGGCTGGGAACGTGGGAAGCGGTTTGTGTGCGTAGCGTGTTTTACCATGTGCACCGCTAACCGCGCAGCTAGCGGAAAACGGAACACGACCAAGCCGCAGCAACAGGGCATACGGAACACGAGCAGGCCCACCCACCTGTTGGGTGCGGCACACGCCATGCACCTCAATGTTCAAATAGGCGCACACATTCCTACCCACCTGCCTCCATGGCTTAGATTTAGACTGACCAAAAGTCCTACCCACCTGTTGAGGAGGCGCTTGGGGCAGTAGTCGAAGAGGCGGAGGTGCGGGTCCAGGAACACGCGAGCGATAACCTGGGGGCGGGCCGAACAAAGGACAACGAAGGCGGGCACGCCCTCAGCCCCGTCGCGTGGTAAGGACGTACCGCGCTCGCTGACTGATGCCCTCCTTCCACGCTGTAGAGCTATAGAGAATACGCTCTGCCGTAATCCGAGCACCTTCTTGCAGCAGGAACAAGAGTTACGAGATCTCCCTGTGCCATAACCATGTGTACCCAAGCGTGGGCTACTCTCGGCCCGCATGGCGATCCCGGAACAATTCCGTGCTCACCGCTGCGCTGACCCTGGGCGTCTGGTTGCCGGTACCGAAGAACAGCGCCACCAGCGGGAAGACCATCTGGTAGCGGAACTCGTCGGAGAAGCGCAGCAGCGACAGCACCTGTCGAGGCGCGTGTGTGTTACGGGGTGTGTATAAGG
>VFQN01000894.1_pt1 | contig 53074 bp, 29 predicted proteins | sample 3512371 | NCBI WGS metagenome assembly VFQN01 (sample SAMN10412370, study PRJNA504923) | tailings metagenome | isolation source: Replicate 2 from Balatoc abandoned mine | place: Philippines: Itogon, Benguet | collected 2017-08-28
ACGTGTTTACGACGGTCCCCAGGTGGAATTGCAGTCCCACGTTGTCGTCGGTCGCCGTAGCTGAGGTGCAGGCGGCCAATAGGGCGGCGTCACCCTGTAAGTCGGTGTACCGGGTGGTGGCGGCGAGCGTCGCCGGAGCGGTCGGTGTCCAGGCCGCAGGGCCGACCCGACCGAGAGGGTACCGGCCGCCCCCTCCCTCCCCCCGACGGATTTCGGCGAAGAGGGCCGTGTTACTCGCCCCGTCCAGGATGTCGGCGAACCGGGTCCTACTGTCGACGGCGAATACCCCGAGTGACGCCCCCGGCTTCGTTGTGCCGCCGACCCCGTCTGCCTGATAAGAGTGCAGGCCGAGGTTGCCAAAGTAGTTGGTCCGCCCGGCCACACCCGAGGGACTCGCGGCCGTCTCGGGCCACGCGGCGGCCGACGGGTCGGACGGGCAGAGCATCACCGCGACGTCCCCAGCCGCCCGGCCGGGGTGGTTTCCCACGTCCGCAACGGTCTTGGTCAAATCGAACAGGTCGAGTCGCGTCTTTTGCTCCAGGTGAGGCAGCATGAGGATCCGGAACGGCGGACCGAACTTTAGCTTTGCGCCTTGGATGCCCGCGGGGAGGCTCGCGGCCGCGTCTTGGTAGCCGTGTGCCGCGAGGCCGAGTTGTTTGAGGTGGTTCTGGCACCGGGCGCGGGCGGCGGACTCGCGGACCTTCTGCACGGCGGGGAGGAGTAGGCCGACTAGGACCGCGATGATCGCGACCCCCACCAGCAGCTCGATCAGTGTGAACCCACGGCCGCGCGTGACGGGCATTGCTCATCCCCCCCGGTACGGGTCGGTGCGACCCGTACCAGCCCTTCTCCCCTGCCAGACAACAGACGGCGGCCGACAGACCGGGCCGAGTCAGCTCGCCTCGATCGTCACCTCGGTCGGTTCCACGCCGTCGGCGTTGACGACGAGGATGTCGTAGTCCCCCTCCCCCGGGTTCGCCCCGAGAGAATAGAACTCCGCCCACCAGTAGTAGTCGGGGTCCGGAAGCCAGCGCGCGAAATCGGCATCCCGCCCCCCGAGGGTGACCGACGTGATGTCCAGTGTCGAATCCCCGAACGCGAAGAACACGTCCCGCTCCGGACCCGAAATCTCGTACTCCTCGGGGGGGAACTGGACGACCGGGGCCGCCGTCCCGCGGGCCAGAACCCCGGCGGGCGCGGCCGGCGTGCCGTCGCGGCGGGCGACGAGCCGGATCCGGACTTTGTCTTCGCCGTCCGGGTCGTCCGTGCCGTCTTGCCTGACCGGCTTCACCGTCAAGTCGTACTCCTGGTCGACGGCGGCGGCCGATGCGTCGATGAAGATGACCCAGCGGTACCTCCTGATGTTCGGCTTCCCCGCCGCCACGACGGGTTTGAAACTCACCAGCTTGCCGAGGACCGTCTTCGTCGCGTCCGCTACCATCACCAGCACGCCTTTGACCGTTTTGGCTTGTTTCCCCCGCACCGTGCCGGTGGCGACGAACTTGGGCGGCATTCTAGACGGATTCGCCTTCTTCTTCGGCAGCTCGATCTTCACCTTGGGCATCGTGGGCTCCGATGTCACGGGGCGGGGCTAGTCGCGGAGTGGGGTCACCGTCACGTTGCGGAGGGCTACCCCCCCCCGGTCGAGGCACAGGCCGAGTCCGCCCCGCGGCGTGTAGTCGGGCGCGAAACCGGCCACTTCGGGGTCGCGCGGGAAGCGGTCGCGCAGGCGGCCGAGGGCGGTGGGCATCGCCCGCCGCAGTTTCTCCGCGGGCAAGGTCATGCGGTCGCCGTCCAACACGGCGGTAACGCCATCCGGTGTAACGGTGAGATTAATACTGTACCAGTGGTCGTTCCGTGTGCCACGCGTTTTTTGGCGCGCGCCGCTGACCCCCGCGACCCCGCAGCCGAACGCCGCCGCCCCCGGTCGATTGACGGTCAGCTCGGCGCCCAAGTCCACGCCCGCGGTTCCCGGCTCCACCAGCGCCTTGCCCGGCCCCTCCTCGCCGGGGCGGGCGACGAGCACCGTCGGAGTTCCGACGACCCCGTTGAACCGGAGCGCGGCGAGGAACTGGGACTCGCGCGATCCCGGCCGGGCGAGGTTGGCGACGTAGACCCCCACACGCCCGGCGGCCTTCGACCAGTCGTGGCGCAGCTCGGCGGTCACGCGGTACCGCTCGGCCATCGGGTCCGGGAGGAGTTCCAGCCGGGCGTGGGCGTCGTGCTCCACATTCAGAACCCCATCTCGGTCCAGGAAAGCCCGTCGGTCGGCCGCCTCCCCTGTCCGCCACCGAAACCACTTCGGCCACCCCGCCGGCCCGACCAGTTCCGCCGGTCGCCCCGCCTGTAACGCGGCTTCCAGCTCTTGGCGCACGGCCGCGGACTCGCCGTTCGGGACGGCGGGCGGGCTCCAATACGCTGCGGCGCCGATGGCAGCGAGCATGCCAAGCACGAGGCTTGTCACCACGGCGACCGAACCGGCGCGGCGGCGGGCGAACGCCGCCGCGCGGCCGAAGAGTGTCGGTGGGCGGGTGGCCGTCGGCTTACCGGTGAGGAAGCGGTCGAGGTCGGCGGCGAGGTCGGCGGCCGTCGGGTAGCGCCCCGCCCGGTCCTTCGCCAGGCAGCGGAGACAGACCGCCTCCAACTCCGCCGACAGCCCGGGCGTCATGGACGACGGCCGCAGCGGGGTCTCGCCCTTCACCCGGTCCAGCACCTCCAGATTGGTCCGCCCGGCGAACGGCGGGCTGCCGGTCACGGCCTCGTACAGGATCGCCCCCAGGGCGTACACGTCGGTCCGGGCGTCCACGTCGTCCACCCGGCCGGCGGCCTGCTCCGGGGCCATGTACGCCGGCGTCCCGATCACCGCGTCCACCGACGTGAGCCGGGTGTCCGGGTCGTCGAGCACGCGGGCCAGGCCGAAGTCGGCAACCTTGGGCGTGCCGTCGGCCGTCAGGAGGACGTTGTTCGGCTTCAGGTCGCGGTGGAGCACCTTGTTCTGGTGGGCGTAGTCCATCGCCCGGGCGAGGTCGCGCACCAGTGCGGCCGCCGCCCGCGGGGTCAGCGGCCCCGAGCGGATGCGGCGCGTCAGGTTCCCGCCGGGCGCCCACTCCATCGCGTAGAAGAGCTGGCCGGCGTCCTCGTCGAAGTCGAAGATGCGGATGATGTTCGGGTGGTCCAGCCGGGCCACCGCCGCCGCCTCGGTGCGGAACCGCTGCCGCATCCCGGCCCGCTCGTCGAGCCCGGTCCGGATCGTCTTCAATGCCACTATCCGCCCAAGCCCCCCGTGGCGGGCCTGGAACACCTCGCCCATCCCGCCGCGGTCCACGGGGGCGATGACGCGGTACGGTCCGATCACCCGCCCCGGGTCGGTGTCGCCCTCACCGGGGGGAGGGGTGGCGCGGCCGGCGGGACCGGCGACGTCCCAGGTCGCGGGACGACCCCGCACGGTGGCGGGCGGATCGGGCGCGGCCGGGTCGGGGTCTGACGCCTCGGGCGGGTCGGGCACCGGTCCGCCGCGGAGGAACGAGAGCATGTCGTCCAGCAGCCGGTCGGCCGAGCCGGGACCGGACGGAATGGACGGCGGGTCTTGCAGCATCGGGGGTCTCCGGTCCGACACCAGCATAAACGAACCGCCCCGGCGGCACCGGACACGGGCGCGAAAAAACCGCGGCCGGGGGTGACCCGGCCGCGGCGTCAGGGTGTGGGGCGCTGAGGCGTCAGCCGACGAACACGCCGTTGAGCGTCCCGTCGAGGTCGACCTCGTACAGCAGGCTCGTCTGTCCGACCGCCAGGGCCGACCCGCGGTACGCGGTCGCCACCGCGCGGTCGCCGAGCCCGCCGCCGGTCACCACGTCGATGAACTTGTCGCCGTCCAGGTTCTTCGCCGCCACCTTCACCCCGCCGCGGTTGTTGACGTTGCCGGCGAAGAAGTCGGCGAACGGGACGGTGCCGCCGCCGCCGAGCGACAGCAGGCTGGTCCCGCTGTACACCTTCACCCGCGGCCCGCCGCCCGGCCCGGCCCCGGCCACCAGGTCTCCGAACCCGTCCCCGTCCACGTCCCCGATCGCCACGAACGCCCCGTTGCGGAGCTCCTGCTCGAACGCGAAGAAGTCCGGGACCAGGTTGACGAACTCGAGTTTCCCGAGCCGCTGCCCGTCCCACAGCGAGATCCGCGGGCCGCCCCCGAACCCGGCCGACACGGCCAGGTCGGCGAACCCGTCGCCGTTGATGTCGCCGACCGCCGGGCGGACGCCGCCGCGGAAGTTGGCGTCGTCGATGGCGAAGTAGCTGACCAGCGGGGCGAAGTCGCCGCCCCGGTAGATCACCACCCGCGGGCCGCCGCCCTCGTCCGGGGTGACGACGAGCTCGGCCGCCCCGTCCCCGGTCATGTCCCCGGCGGCCACGAACGCCCCGCCGGTGAAGCCCTCGAACGGGGTCACCTGGAACAGGATGCCGCCGGTCGCCCCGTCGATCACCTGGACGACCGCCACCGTCCCCGGCCCGGTGGCGAGGACGTAGTCGATCACCCCGTCCTTGTTGAAGTCGCCGGTCGCGGTGCGGATGCCGCCGGCGAACACCGGGTCGACCGGGATCGTGGTGACGGTGGTGCCGTCCGGCCCGACGACCTGGATCTGGGCCGGCGCCCCGCCCGACCCGATCACCGTCACCCCCGACGTGTCGGTCACCGTGAGGGTGCCGCCGACGACCGTGATCGGGAAGTAGTTCGTCGCCGTCGGGGTCCCCTGGGCGGTGATCGGGTACGTCCCGGTCAGGCTGTTCGGGGTCGCCGTGGTGACGAGGTTGAGGTTGCCCACCACCGCCCCGGTGTCCGAGAGCTTGAGCCCCTCGTACGTGGCGGTGAACGCCGGGTTCTGGGCGAACCGCGTCCGGGTGGCGTCGTTGATCCGGATGGTGAGCGGCACCTGGGTGACGGTGAGCGTGCCGTCCGTGAACACGACCGTGTAGTTCGGCCCGGCCGCGACCGACCCCTGGGTGATCGGGTAAGAGCCGGCGTTGCTCGCCTGGGTGGCGGCGGTCGTCGGGACGCCGGACACCACCGCGGCCGTGTCGCCGAACTTCAGGTCCGCCGCCGTCACCGTGTAGGTGAACGCCGGGTTCGCGTCGCCGTAGGGCCGGCTCGCACTCCCGGCGCTGACCCGCAGCTGCGCCGGGATGACCGTGTGCGTCGCCGGCAGCGACGTGGCCGTGAGGAACTCGTCGGTGGAAAGGAGCGTCGCCGTGACCGGGCCGTACGTCCCGGCCGCGAGGTCCAGCGGCACCACCACCGACGCCTGGTAGATGAGCGGGTCGTCGGTCGGCGCCAGGGCCGCGGTCAGCGTGCCGGTCCCCGGGAAGTGGAACTCGACCGGCCGCCCGCTGAGGAACGTCGCCGACCCCGCCACGCTCGCCGGGACGCTGACGAATGCCGTCAGCGTGACCGCCTCGCCGTAGGTCGTCTGGCCGGACGTGGACCCCGCGCCGGGACCCGACGTCACGAGCACGGTCAGTGCCTCGGTGACGACGAACACCGTCTGCGCCACCGGCGGGCTGGTGTTGCCGGCCGCGTCGGTGGCGACGAGGGTGAGCGTGTACGTCCCCGGGGCGACCGGTGCGTTCGCCGCGTCCGTCCCGTCCCACACGGCGCTGACGGCCGTCCCGGTCCCGGTCAGCACCTTCACCACGGCCCCGTTCGCGTCGCGGACCGTCACCGCCCAGGTGCCCGGGTTGGCGTCGGTCACGGTGCCCGTGAACGTCGTCGCGTCGGCCGGCGGGTTCGGGGCGTCCGGCTGGATGACCACCTCGTCGACCGTGCCCGTGGCGGCCGGCGAGGTGTTGTCCACCCGGACGGTGAGCGCGGCGGTGGAGGCGGTGTTGCCCCACTGGTCGAGGATGCTGATGACGACGGTGTAGTCGCCGTCGGCCACGAACCCGGTGCCGCCGGTGTTCCGCGTCCCGTCCCAGCTCGTCGTGATCGTCGAGGTGTTGAGCGGCGCCGTCGCGGCGACCGGCGTGGTCGTCGTGAACACGACCGCCCCGCCGGTCACGCTTGTGACGGTGAGGGTGTAGCTGTACGCCGACCGCTCCTGGGTCACGCTCGCGGCGAGCGCGACCGAGTCGTTCACGCCGACGCTCGTCGCGTTGTTCGGCGAGATCGTGGTCGCGGCGGGCGGGGTGAGGGCGACGGCCGGCGTCTCGACCACCTGCTGGAGCCCGGCCGAGTCGGACGGGTTGAAGTTGTCGGTGTCGCCGATGTAGTGGGCGACGACGGTGTGGGTGCCGGCCGGGATGTTGGCGAACGTGGCACTCGCCACGCCGCCCGCGCCGACCGCGACCGGCGCGCCGAAGTCGACGCCGTCGAGTTGGAACTGGACGAACGTGCCGCTCCCGGCCTGGATCGCCGAGCCGGTCTCCGACGTGACCGTGGCGGTGAACGTCACCGGCTGGTTCAGCGTGGACGGGCTGCCCGGCGAGCCGAAGGAGTTCGAACTGGTCAGCACGGTGTTGGTGTCCGTCTTCACCTTCTCGAGCACGACGGTCGTGCTCGTGTAGGTGATCCGGAACTTGAACTCGCCGACGAACACGAACCCGGCCGTCCCCGTTTCGGCGAACGTACCGCTGATCGTGCCGGCGCCGGTCGTGTCGATGATCGTGAACTGGTCGCCGTTCCGGATGTTCGCCGCGTCCACGACGAGCTGGAGCGTCGCCACCCCGTTCCCGAGGGCCACGTTGTTCCCGGCCCCGGTCACGCGCAGCTGGTCGTAGTGGACGCCCGCCGTCGGCTGACTCGAACCGGTGCCGGCGAGGTTGACGCGGAACACCGACCCGGCCCCAAGCGTCACGTCGTCGGTGGCGGTCAGGATGCCGGCCGGGTTGGCCGCGCCGTTGTCGCCCGGCGAGACGGTGCCCTGGGCCGCGGTGCCGGCCGTGCCGGAAATCGCCCCGGTCGTGCCGACGCCGCTGACGCTCGGGTTCGTCCCCGTCTGCCGGTCGAGCACCACGTCGGCCGTGACCGTGTCCACCTGCACGTCGCCGTCGCGGACGACCACGTCGTTGCCGAACCCGGTGCCGGCCGGCGCGAGCGTGAGTCGCCCGGTGTCGGTCTTGACGAGGTTCTGCGCGCCCGTCGCCGTGAGGAGCGACGTGATGCGGAAGTCCTGGACCGCGGCCCCGTCGGCGACGCTGACCGTCTGGTCGCCGGCGCCGCCGAGGACGAACGAGCCGGCCCCGGTCACGTCGGAGGTGGCCGCGTCGGCGACCGTGGTGACCGTTCCGGTCGCGGTCAGGGCCGACCCGGTGTCGAGGGTGACGTGGCCGTTGGTCAGGGTCACGCCGGTCACGCCGGCGGTCGCCAGCGTGCCGAGGGCGAGGGTCGAGTTGACGAGCACGGCACTCCCGCCGCTCAGCGTGGCGCCCGCGCCGATTGCCAGCAGCGAGTCGTTGGTGAGTGTGATCGCCTGGCCGTTCGTGGTCAGGCTCGCGTCCGGGCCGTCCCCGAGGCCGAACTCCGCGTCGTCGAGCGACAGCGTCTGCGTCGAGACGTCCACGCCGACGGTGCCGATCAGGTCGCTCTGGGTGAGCGAGACCGCCCCGGCGAACGTAGCCGTGGTGTCGTCGCGGAAGTCGATCAGACTGCGTTCTGCGAACGTGGCGCCGCCGGTCGCGGTCAGTCCGCCGGCGGTTACGGTCACGCCGCCGCTGAGCGTCCGAAGCAGGGAGCGTGCCAGCGTAATGTCCTGGCCGCCGGTGTTGAGGAGTGCCGACGGCCCGAACCCGAGGTTCAGGACGCTGTCGGTCAACGTCACCGCGCCGGTGAGCAGGTCCACGCCCGTCGCCCCGGCGACGGTCGAGTTCGTCACGGTCAGCGCGTCCCCGGCGGTGTTGAGCAGGGAGTCGTTGCCGAACGACGCGAAGCTTCCGGTGCCCGAACCGTCGAGGGTGAGCGGGCCGGTCTGGACTGTCGAGTTCGAGCCCGTGAACAGATTGCTATCGGTGAGGTTGACCGCGCCGCGGGTGGAAGCGGTGGCCGTGGTCAGGGTCGAACTGTCGCCGACCTGGATCGTCGACCCCGCGCGAGCGGTGATCGGGTTGCCGTTGGTGGTCGCCGTCGCCCCCGGTCCGGCAACGAAGCCCTCCCCGACGCGCAGGGTCGAGTTGGTCAGGTCGATCACGCCGGTGGCGTTGAGCAACCCGTTGTCATCAATCGCAACCGTGCTGTCCACGGCGGTCACGGCACCGGTGTTGACGACCGACCCGTCGCCCCCGGCGAGGAACGCCCCGGCGGCCATGTCCACCGGCCCGAAGGTGGCGATCGCCGGTCCGGTGTCGCCGACGAGGACGAAACCGTCGGTCATGGTGAGCGACGCGGAGGTGAGAGACCCGCCCGCGGCCACGAACACCGTTCCGCCGACGGCCGGGGTCAGCGGGTCGCCGACCACGATCGGCCCGGTGACGACGAACGTCCCGCCGGTGGGGGCGACGACGTTGGTGGTGAAATGCCCTCCCAGGACGTTGAGGCGGGCGATCGTGTCGGTCCGGCCGTTCAGGTCGTAGATCCCGTCGGCGAGGACGGTCGCGACCGAGGCGTCGGCGACCTGGTTGTCCTGGAGCGCGGTCGCGCGGGCCGAGAACACCGCGCCCGTGCCGTCGCCCACCACCAGGTCGCCCCGGATCGACCGCTGCGTGCCGCCGGCGAGCGAGTGGTTCAGGAACAGCGTGCCGTCCCGGACCGTCGTGGTGCCGAGGTAGTCGTTGTCGCCGGCGGCGGCGTAGTCCAGGATGCCCGCGCCCACCTTGTTCACGCCGAACGTCTGGTTCGGACCGCGGACGTTCGTCGGCCCGAGGATCGCCGTCGGGGCGGCGTACTGGTTGCGGTCCGTCGTGGCCCGTCTGAGAACGAGGTAGTTCGCCGGGTCGTCCACCCCGATCGCGGCCGTACTGCCGAGGATGAGCGGGGCGTCCCAGTTGATGACCGGCGTGGTGCTGCTCACCATCTGGAGCGCGCCGGTTGTCGCCCCCTCCTGGAGCGTCACGGTGGTGCCGGTCACCCCGGCGCCGGCCGGCGTGACCTGGATCGGCTGGAGGTCGACGTTCGCAAAGGTGCCGGCGAACTCGATCGTGTACCGGAACCCGCCCGGGATGGCCGACCGCGAGACGCGGACGTTCCCCGCGCCGATCCCCAACCCGCCGGAGCCGGGTGCGTCGGTGAGGGCGGCCAGGACGGCCGCGGCGCTGGCGTCGAACGGCAGCTGGGCGGTGCCGGTCACAACCTGCCCGGTGAACGGGTTGGTGTACGACAGCGTGAACGCCCCGGTCGTCCCGAGCACGTCCAGGGTCTGCGTCTCGGCGAGCCCGTCGCCGTTGAGCGTGACGGTCTCGGTCGTCATCGCGCCGAGGAGCCCGTCGTTCCGCACCTGGAGCGCCGCCCCGGCGAGGACGACCGTCCCCTCCGGCCCGTCCTGCAGGGTCGAGGTGCTGCTCGTCACCGAGCTGCCCGCGACCGGCACGACCTGGATCGGCAGCAGGTTGAGGTTCCCGAGCGCGCCGCGGAACTGGACGAGGTACTGGAACCCGCCCTGGCTGTTCGACCGGGTGACGCGGACGCTGCCGGCGCCGAGCGTGCCGAACGTCCCGCCCAGCCCGAGCCCGCCGTTCGCCTGCGGGTCGGCGAGGGCCGCCTGGAACGCCGCCTCGCTGGCGTTGAACACGAGCAACCGGGTGCCGGTCACGACCTGCCCGGTGAGCGGGTTGGTGTACCGGAGCGTGTATTGGCCGGACGTGCCCTGCACGTCCACCACCTGCGTCTCGCTCCCGACCCCGTCTTCCACGGCCTGCACGCGGACCGTCGCGTCCGGGGTGAACGCGCCGGTGATCTGCGGCACGTTCGTGTTCGCCAGGCCCTGCTGGAAGGTGATCCGGAACAGCCGGGCGTTGTTCCCGGGGGTGGTGCGGATCTCGGCGAGGGCGTTCGGGACGCCGGCCGTGACGCCGTAGGCCGTGTTGAGCGCGGCCTGGACCGCGGCCAGGGACGTGTCGAACGAGAAGGCGCCACCCGGCAGGGGGCCGCTGATCGCGCCGAAGCCGTTCGAGTTCAGGGTAAACGTACCGCCCGTGTTCGGGACGGTGATTGTCTGGACCTCGTTCGCCCCGATCGGGGTGGGCGGCTGGCCCTGCACGATGGTCGTCGTCGGCAGGGTGATCGGCGTCGGGCCGGTCGGCGTCGCCGGCGAAATGTCCGTCAGGAGCGGGACGTTAGTGTTGGCCAACTGGCCCGTGAACCGGACCTCGAAGACCGACTCGCCCGGCTCGCCGGCGCCCGCCGCCGGGACGGTGACCGCGGTGACGACCACGTCGCCGGGCCCGAACATGGGGAGCAGGTCGCCGCCGGTGGCCCCGACGGCGCGCGGCTGGGTCAGCGCGTCGTAGAGGGCGGTGGCGCCGGCCGCGTCGGCTTGGAGGACGATCGGGTCGGTCGTCTCGCCGAGGTAGCTGATGGTGTACCGGGTCGTGCCGAACGCCCCGGTGATCCGGACGAGTTGCGTCTCGGACCGCGCCACCCCGAGCGCCCCGGCGGAGGCGATCTGGAGGGCGCCCTCGGCCACGACCGTCCGCCCGCGGTACTCCTTGTCGTTCGGGAACACCACCGTGCCGCCGCCGACCTTCGTCAGCTCCGGTGCCGCCGGGGTGACCACGTCGGGGACGACGGTCGGGTCGTTCGGCTGGCCGAGGACGCGCCCGGTCACCGTCAGCATGCTCCCGGGCTGCGCCCCGAGCGTCGTCGCCGTGCCGATGGTGACGGTGCCGCCGTAGGTGTTGTTCCCGCCCCGGTTCCCGAGGGCGCCGTAGCGGACGCCGCCGGCGTCGGTCACGCCCGCGCCGTTGAGCGTCAGCGTCTCGTTCACCGTCAGCCCGGTGCCGTCGAGCTCCAGGCTGGCCCCGGCGGCCACGACGGTGCCGAGCCCGCCCGGCTGCGGGGTGTCGACCGTCACCGTCACCCCGGCGCTGACGTTCGCCGCGAGGAGCGCCGGCACGTTCTGGCCGGCGAACCGGCCGCGGAAGGTGACGGTGAAGACGCGGCCGTTGGCGTTCGGCGTCTCGGTGACCAGCACGTCCGAACCGGCGCCGGCGATCAGTTGCTCGATCGCGGCGGCGACGGCGGCGGCGCCCGACCCGCCGGTCGGGTTGGCCGTCAGCCCCGTGGTCAGCTGGCCGTTCAGGTTCAGCTGGTACGTCCCGACCCCGAACACGCGGATCGTCTGGACCTCCGACGAGGTCGCGACCGCGCCGAGGGCGTCGGCGTTGGCGACGCGGAGCGTCCCCTCGTTGACGTTGGTGACGCCGGTGTACTGGTTCGCCTCCTCCAGGCGGAGGATGCCCGGGCCGACCTTGATGAGGCCGAACTGGGCCTTGGCGGCGTTCTCGGTGATCCCGCCGGCGGCGCTGACGGTGAGCACGTCCATCGGGTTCGAGACGCCGAACGCGATCTGCGACCCCGGGTTGGTCGGCGGGTTGGTGTTAGCGACGATGTCGAGCGTGATCGGCCCGGCCCAGGTGTTGTCCCCGCCGGTGTTCCGCAGCGCGCCGGTGCCGAGCCCGCCCGGGCCGTCCGGGGTGCCGGTGCCGGAGAGGGTCAGCACCTCGTCGGCGACGACCGTGGGCGTGCCGGGCGTGGCGTTGGCGATGCGCACGGCGGCCCCGTCGCGCACCAGGGTGCCCAGGCCACTGCCGACCGGGCCGAGCGCCTGGCCGTCGCGCACCTCGAGCGCCCCGGCGATCACCTCGGTGAACCCGAGGTAGGCCGTGTTGGCGCCGGACAGAATCAGGGTGCCGGGCAGCTCCTTGTCGATGCCCTGGCTGCTGGCGGCGATGCTGTCGACGCGGCCGACGAGCCCCGGGTTCGGCCCGGCCGGGTTCTGGCCGATCCGCAGGCTCGACCCCGAGTCCACCCCGATCGTCACCTGGGCGGGGTTGGCGTCCGGCGGCTGCGGCGCGGCCGCGAAGGTGCCGGTGCCGAGCGTGAGGACGCCGTTGTAGACGTTGTTGCCGCTGATGTTCCGAAGCGCGCCGGTCGGGCGGCCGTTGAAGAGGATGCCGTCGCCGTTGATCGTGATCGGCTCGGCCTCGATGTCCGACCGGACCTGGAGCGCGGCCCCGTACTGGACCACCGTGTTCCCGGTCGGCGCCCCGAGCGCGGTCGGGTTCTTCACCTCGAGCACGCCCTGCGTGACGACCGTCTGCCCGGTGTACGTGTTCGCCGCCGACAGGATGAGCGTCCCCTGGCCGACCTTCTCGATGTTGAACGCCCCGGAGACCGTGCCGCCGAGGTCGAGCGACGCGGCGTTCAGGCCGTTCTGGATCTGCTGCGTCCCGACCGTGCCGATCCGGGTGTCGCCCGTGAGGGTGACCGGCCCCGTCCACCGGGACGTGCCGCTGACCGCCCGGACGGCACCCGAGGCGGCGGCGTAGTCCGGGAGGAACACCTGGAACATGCCCCGCCCGTAGGTGCCGGCGGTGAGGATGCTGGTCGTCTGGTTGATGACCAGGTCGCGGACCTGGACGTTCGGCATCCCGTCGCCGAGCCGCCGCCAGTAGACGGTCCCGGCCCCGGCCGTGCGGGCGAGGTTCGCCGGGTCGGCGGCGGCCGGGTCGACGAGCACCCACACCCCGTTGTCGGTGCCGAGGTAGAGGTTCCCCGACCGCGGGTCGATCGCGGCCTTCCAGACCGGGATGCTCGGGAGCGGGCCGACGTTCGCGTCGTTCGTGTCGGGGTCGGCGACCCCGGTCAGGTTCGTCCAGGTCTGCCCGGCGTCGAGCGACCGCCAGACGCGGCCGCCGGTCTGCCCCGGCCGGGCGGTCACGACCGCGTACACCTCGTCGCGGTTCACCGGGTTGACAACGAGGTCAACGATCGAGCCGCCGGCCGGGACGACGAGGTTACCGGTCGCGCCCGCCCACGACACGCCGCGGTTCTTCGTCACCAGGATCGTGGCGCCGTCGCTGACGTAGATCGTCCGCGGGTCGGGCGTGTTCGGCAGCCCCTCGGTCACCGTGGTGAACCGGGGGTCGGGCGCGAAGTCGCCCTGGAACCCGGCCAGCGCGACCACCCGCGGGAGGATCGCGGGGGTGAGGTTGAGGTTCACCCGGCTCGTCCCGCGGTTGGTGGACTCGAACAGCCCGAGCACGCCGCCGTAGACGATGCGGTTCGGGGTGAGCGGGTCCACCACCAGCGGGAACAGGTTGAACGCGTGGGTGTAGGCGAGCGGCCCGAGCTGCACCGGGGGCTGGGTGGTCACGTTGTCCAGCAGGGTCCAGGTCGCGCCGCCGTCGTCCGACCGGCGGAGCTGGCCGTCGCGGGCGGCGTAAATGGTCTGCGGGTTGAACGGGTCGTACCGGACGACGCCGGAGACCGACCCGGACTGCCCGGCGGTCGTGGTGGTCGAGGCGTCGTCCAGCCGCCGCCACACGCCGGTCGTCCCGTCGATCGTGTTCCCGTTCCAGGCCTGGGTACCGGTGTCGGACGCCCCGCCGACGGCCTGCCGGAAGTCGATCGGGTGCGGGTCCACCGAGTTGAACTGGACGACCGGCAGGTTGCTGTTGAGGTTCGAGAACCGGAACCGGTCCCACCGCCACAGCCCGCCGTCGGTGCCGATGAGGAGGCGGTTGGACGTGTCGAACGCGATCGCGTGGTGCTGCTCGGCGGGGCCGAACCCGCGGTCGTCGTTCGGGACGGCCGCCCAGCTGGCCGCCCCGTCGGTCGACCGGAAGATGCTGTCGAGCCCGCCGAGGTAGACCTCGTTCGGGTTGTTGTCGGCCACGTTGCTCGCGCTGTTGCCGGCGCCGACGACGCGCTGGTCGTAGTCGCCGACGGCGAGGGTGAAGTCGTACCGGCCCTGGGCCGGGCGGCCGTTGGCGCCGTTGGTCTGCACCGCGGCGCCGAACGGCGTGGGCGGGGCGGCCTGGACGGTGTACGCGTACCCGGCCGGGTTGGCGGTGACGTTGGCGACCGTCTTGAGCAACTCGCGGAGCTCCCCTCGGAGGGGATCCTGCGGGGCGGGGTTGCCCTGGTTGTCGGTGCCGACGAAGTCCCGCCACAGGGCGCCGGCGTACAGGGTGACGTTGGCGTACTGGACGCGCGACGCCCCGGGGCCGTTCGCCGGCGACCAGACCTCGTTGGCGGTCGACGCGACCGCGATCTTGATGTACCCGAACCGCCCCGGCGGGGGGGCCGGGTTCGGCGGCGGGATCGGGCCGACGTCGATGCCGGCAGCCCGGCCGTCGGGGGTCGTGGCCGCGATCGGGACGATCGGGTTGTAGGTGCCCTGCCCGAGCCACCAGTGCATGCCGAGGGCGCCGGCGTTCGCGAAGGAGAGTTCGGGGCCGTCGCTCCGGTACACGGCGTTGCGGATGGCCTGCGCCCCGACCCCGGTGAAGTACGTCTGGGTCGACTCGCCGAGGGCCGCGTACAGCGTGTACTGCATCTGCCCGGTGTTCGGGTTGACGCCGCGGAGGACGAGCTGGATGTCACTCCACGTCGCCGCCTCCGCGAGGTTGTTCGCCTCGCCGGACGGGAACCGGACCCGGTAGTCGTCGTCCGGCCCGGCGTTGTTCGGCGCCGCCACGTCGTACGGCGCCGTGCCGACGATACTCCGCCGCGCGTTGGACGTCTGGCCGGTCAGGTTGACCCACCGGTCGGTGTCTTCGGTGAACCGCCACACGCCCGCCCGGGTGGCCGGGTTGGTGCTGCCGTTCGGCACGTTGTTCGGGGTGAACGCGAGCGTGCGCGTGGTGCTGCTGGCGACGTAGATGCGGTCGGCCCGGAGCGGGTCCACGATGACCTTCGTGACCGCCTGGCCGTACAGCGGGTTCGACCCGTCGGCGTTCAGCAGCCGCGTCCACGTCCTCCCGGAGTCCACGGACCGGTACACGCCCGACCCGGCGTAGTTGTCCGTCTGTCCGGTCTCCGGGATACCGTTGAACGTGCCGTTCGAGTCGCCGGTGGCGTAGTAGACGACCGCCGGGTTGTTCGGGGCCACGGCGATCGACCCGCCGAACATCATGGCCGACAGCGGCAGCAGCCCGGTCCCGCCGGCGGTCGCGTCGGTGGGCGGGGTCAGCGGTGTGTTGGTGGCGGACTGGACGGCCAGGTCGAACAGCGCCATCCAGGTGAGCCCGCCGTCCTTCGTCTTCCACGCGCCGCCACCGGCGGTGGCGACGTAGATCACCCGCGGGTCGGTCGGGTCGGTGGCGATCGAGTTGATGCGGGCGCTCGTCGGCGCCCCCTCGGGCGAGTACGGCGGGGCGACCCCGTTGTTCGTCGCCCCCGGGCCGACGTTCAGCCACCGGAGCGCGGAGTCGAGGGCCGGCAGGGTGGCCGTGCCGTCCCCCGCGACCGACAGCGCCTCGCCGGCGATCGTCAGGCTCCCCTGGATCTGCAGTTGCGCGCCGTCGGCGACGATCGTGCCGCCGGTCACGTCGCCGAACGCCCGGCTGCTGACGGCGGTGACGATGCCCTCGTCGATCCAGGTCGTCCCGCGGAACGTGCTCGCCGACCCGCCGAGGGTCAGGTCGCCGGCGTCGCGCTTGACCAGGTCCGACCCGGCCGCGTCCGGGTTGTTACCGTCCTTGATGTCGCCGAGGAGGGTCAGCCGGCTGTTCGGCCGGACCTCGATCCGGGTGCCGCGGTTCAAGTCGACCGGCCCGCGCCAGGTGTTGTCGTCGGACAGGCTCACGAGCGGGGCGTTGGTGCCGTTGATCCGGACCTCGGACAGGGCCGCGACGGTGGCCGGGTTCATCGGGTCGACGACCGGCAGGATCGTCGTCCCGACCGGCTCGATGAATGCCGTCAGGGCCGAGATGTTGAGGTCGTTGAACCGGGCGGCGCCGAAGGTGACGGCGAACACCCCGGGGCCGACCCGGACGACCGTCGCCTGGGCGTCCGCCGGGGTCGCCCCGGGGATGCCGGCGACGAGCGCGGCGGCGATGCCGGTCAGGTCCGCGTTGATCGCCGCTTGGAGGTCGGCGGCGAGTGCGTTGTCGGCGGCCGTGGAGTCGGCCGGCGAGTAGCCCGGGTAGGCGGCCGGGACCATGAGCTGGCGGGTCCGCTGGCCGCCGAAGTCGAGGCGGAACCGGGAGGTCGGCTGGCCGGTCACCCGGATCTGGACGCCGTACTCGTTCAGGACGAGGCGCTCGTCGTTCACCTGCAACCCGGCGGCGACCCCGCCCGCGTTCATGGCGACCGAGCCGGCGAGTTCGAGCCGGGCGCCGTTGGCGACAACCGTCTGGGTGAGGTTGTAGGTCTGTTGGGTGATCTCGGTGCCGGTCGTCGCCCGGCCGAGGGCGGTCTCGTTCTGGAGGCGCAGCGTCCCCTCGCGCACCTCGTTCGTGCCGCCGGTTTGGCTCCCGCTCCCCTGGAGGAATAACGTCTCCGACCCGAGCTTGACGAACGACCCCGGGACCTGGCTGAGCGGCCCCTGCGGGGTCGCGCGGCTGGTCAGCATCCCGACCGTCCAGAAGAAGGGCGCGTTGGTCGCCGGGTTGTTGCTGGGTCCCGGGCGGCCGCCGCCCTCGTCGACCACCACCTCGATCTGGGTCGATGTCCCCGAGAAGTTCACGGTCGCCAGTCCGGGGGTGGAGACGGGGCCGCCGCTGTCGTAGATCAGCGTGCTCCCCGGCTGCCCGCGCGGGGGGTAGTAGATCCGCAGGGTGTCGCCCTGCGGGCGCATGCTGAACGGGATGGTGACCCGGCCGCTGGTCGCGCCGGTGTCGTAGACCCGGGCCGTCTCGGTCGCCCCGGTGGTCCCGGAGAAGGATGTTTGGTAGCGGACGCCGTCCGACAGGTCGCCGGTGAGGATGAGGCTGCTCGGGAGCTGGACGAACGTCCCCGACAGGGGCGGGAACTCGACCACCGCCGCCCGCTCGACGCCGATGCCGGCACCGAGCGGGGGGAGCTGACCGGTCACGACCCCGCCGGGGTACGTGTTGATCAGCCCGATGTCGCCGGCGACGATGTTGTCGCCGCCGACGTTGAGGAGCGCGCCCTTCTGGCTGATGAACGTATACGGGTGAGTGATGCCAAGCCCTTCGAGGACGATCTTCTCCTCCAGGAGAACGATCTGCACGCCGGGGGCCGTCGGGACGATGTGGAGGGCCGCGCCGTTGCTGACGATCGTCGGCTGCTGGGCGGTCTCGCCGAACGTGGTGTCCGGGGTGGAGTCGCCGAGCGACCGGTTGCTCTGGGCGGTGATCCAGCCCTGCTCGATCAGCGTCCGGCCGAGGTAGGGGTTGGCGTTCGGCAGGATCAGGTTCCCGGCTCCGCGCTTGACCAGGTCGCCGAGGCGGGTGCCGCTGATGGTGGAGACGATGGTCAGGCTGTAGTCGCTTTGGAAGTAACTAATGTCCGGGGTCGGGTGGCCGGCCCGGCTGGTCGTGCCGTTGACCCCGGGCCCGCTCCCGTCCGACTCGACCCCGATCGCGACCTCGGTCACGAGCGGGACTGTAACGTTGTTGAAGTTCTGGAACGTGTCCAGCATGGCAATCGGAGACTCCCACCGGTTGATCCCGGTCACGCTCCGTAGGGCGCCCGTCCCGCCGGTGGACAGCCCGAAGGTCAGACCCGTGCCGGGGGCCGTCGACCCCGGCCCGCGCCCGGTCAGGGTGATGGTCTCGTTGATCCGGAGCCGTTGGGAGTCGCCGGTAATCGAGTCGGCCCAGGTATCGCGGCCGAGCAGGTTGTAGCGCGGGGCGACGGACTCGTCGTAGGCGGCCTCGACGTCCAACTCGAGCGCCGCCCCGTTCCGCACGAACGTCGCGCCCGCGCCGCCCGCCGTCCCAAGTCCCTGGGAGTCGCGGATGGTGATCGTGCCCTCGGCGATGATGGTGTTGCCGTCGTACTGGTTGGAGGCGGTCAGGATCAGCCGGCCGGCCCCGTTCTTGGTCAGGACGGCGCCCGGCCGGTTCGGGTCGTCCACCACTCCACTGATGGTCAGGCTCGACGGGTTCGCGCCGGCGGGGCCGACCCCGATTGTCACGTCGCGGCCGTCCGGCGCGGAACTGCCGAGGATGACCGACCCGGCCCAGTCGTTATTGCCCTGGGTGTTGAAGATCGTCCCGGTGCCGGAGTCGGCGGCGCCGTTCAGGACGAGGTACTCGCCGACGATGCTGAACCCGGCGCTGCCGGCCGGCGCCTCGAGGCGCAGCTGCCCGGAGCGGCCCGAGGAGACGTTGACGACGGTGCCGGACGTGGGGTTCTGGAACGCCCCGGTGACCGTGCCGAAGTTGCCCGGCTGCGGGCGGGCACGGGGGTCGTTCGCCGGGAACCCGTTCAGGATGGTGGTCGGCCGCGAGTCGCCGAGCGACAGCGCGTGGGTGGCGGTGAGGACGCCGAAGTTGATGTTCGTCTGGCCGCGGTAGGTGTTCCCGGTCGGGCTCCCGAGCTTGACCTCGCCCGCCCCCTCCTTCACCAAACCCATCCCGGCGCCACTGTCCGAGATGACGCCGGTGATGTTGAGCACGGTGCCCGCCGCCGCCCCGATCACCGTCCCCGGCCCGCCGGCCTGCGGCGGGCTGGTGATGCCGGTCTCCAGGATGACCCGGCCGGACCAGACCGTGTTGCCGGACTCGTTGTAGAGGGCACCCTGGACGGGGTCGAAGCCGCCGCCGTTGAGGCGGACTTGCTCCCCGACCGAGTCCTGCCCGCCGGGCACGGTGACGACGTTGTTGAGGTACAGCCCGGTGTTGGTCGAGACGACCGTCTCGGTGCCGCCCGCCGGCCCGAGCGCGAGGACGTGCCGGATCTCCAGGGTGCCGCTGTTGACCTTCACCCCGCCGAGGAGGTTGGGGTTCCCCGCCTGCAGGATGAGCCGCCCGACGCCGTCCTTATTCAGGTTGTTCAACACCCCGGCGCTGACGGGCGCGTTAATGGTGAGGGTGGATCCGCTCCCGTCCACGGTAAACGACTGGTCGCCGTTCGTGGCGAGCGTCGTGGGGAGTGTGTAGAGGACCGCGCCGGAGTTGGGGCCGACCTCGATACTCCCGCTCAGGACGATCGAGTTGACTACCGCGTCGGAGGGCGATTCGGAAATGTTGTACGCGACGCCGCCCGCCCCCGTGCCCTGGACCGTGATCCTGTTGATGCCGGTCCCGGTCGCCAGGTCGTTGAAGTTGGCCGGGCGCTGGGCGCCGGCGGGGAAGACGAGGTCGATGACGGCCCCGCTCGGGGCGACCCCGCCCTGCCAGTTGCCGGGGTTACTCCAGTTGGCGTTCGCCCCGGCCCCGCTGCTCGCGCCGGTCCAGGTGAACGTGGCCGGGGCGAGCCGGTCCTCCAGCTGCTCGAAGCGCAGCCCCGCGAGGGGAAGTTCCGGGGCGGGCTTCCGGGAGAAGCAGCGCGTCCACAGACGGGACCGGGCGTTCTTCGACATCTCTGGGCTCCCTCGAAATCAACGAGGAGGTACAGCGCGGGTGCGAATGAGGGCGCGCGGGGACTGAGTGCCGCGCAAGGATAACCGCCGGGTCGTCGGGGAACAACCGAACGCCGGGTAAGACTTTACAAATCGGCCGCCCCCGCACCGGGTATGGCGCAGGGCGGGGTTATCCCGGATACACGGGTCGGTGGTGCCGGCGGGATTGTCGGAACCCGGACGGGTCAGTCCGGGGGCCGGGCGCGGGCGAGTCATGCCGGGGCGGTTGTGGGCTCTGGTGACGGCCGGCGCGGGCGCAGACCCGTACCGGGGCGCAGCGGTCTTCCATGAGACGAGGCTCCGATGCCGGAAGATTGGGCGGGGGGAGCAATTTCACAGCACGAAACTGTTCAGAACGATCCACCCGATCGGGCTAGTTGACACTCCCACCCGCTCGTGGGACACTCGGCCCACCTCCGGGAGTTGCGGCGATGTGGATCGGACGTGACAAGTGCACCGCGGCGCTGGCCGTTGCGGCGACGTTAGCCTTTTCTCAAACTGCGGTTGCGACCGAGAAGCGGCCGCCGAACGTGATCCTCATCCTGGCCGACGACCTTGGCTACGGCGACCTCGGCTGTTACGGGGCGAAGGCGGTTCGCACGCCGCACCTCGATCAGCTCGCCGCGAAGGGGACGCGGTTCACCAGCTTTTACGTGGCGCAGCCTGTTTGCACGGCGTCACGGGCATCGCTGCTCACCGGCTGCTACGCCAACCGTGTGTCGCTCTTCGGTGCGCTGAACCACCAGAGCACGGTCGGCCTCCACCCGGGCGAACGTCTCTTGCCCGAACTCCTCCGCGAGGCGGGGTATGCGACGGCGATCTACGGGAAGTGGCACCTCGGCGACCGCCCGCCATTTCTGCCGACGCGGCGCGGGTTCGACGACTTCGCCGGCCTGCCGTACTCGAACGACAACGGCCCGCTCCACCCGACGATGCCCGGCTTGCCGCCGCTACCGTTCTACCGCGGCGACCGCGTCGTCGAGCGCGACCCGGACCAGTCGCGGTTCACCCGCCGGTTCACCGACCTGGCGGTCGAGTTCATCGCGGCGAACACGCACCGGCCGTTCTTCCTGTACCTGCCGCACGTCATGCCGCACGTGCCGATCTTTGCGTCGCCCGAGTTCCGCAATCGGTCGACGGACGGGCTGTACGGCGACGTGGTCGAGGAACTGGACGCCTCCGTTGGCGAGGTACTGGCGGCAATCCGTCGGCACGGGCTCGAGTCGAACACGCTGGTGATCTTCGCGTCGGACAACGGCCCGTTCCTCTCCTACGGCCGCCACGCGGGTAGCGCCGGGCCGCTCCGTGAAGGAAAACTCACGACCTGGGAGGGCGGCGTGCGCGTGCCGGGGATCGCGTACTGGCCCGGCCGCGTCCCGGCGGGCCGGACGTGTGACGACCCTCTGATGACCATCGACCTCCTCCCGACGCTGGTGCGCCTCGCCGGCGCGAAGCCGCCCGCGCTGCCGATCGACGGGAAGGACGTGGCGCCGATCGTGTTCGGCGAGCGTAGTGCCCGGTCACCGCACGCCGCGTACTTCTTCTACGCCGGCGACGAACTCCACGCCGTTCGCGCGGGGAAGTGGAAGCTCCACCTGCCGCACGAGTACCTGACGGTGAACGGCGCACCGGGCGAGAACGGGCGGCCGGCGAACTGGGGGAAAGCGAAGCCGGAGGCGATGACCGTGTCCGGCCTGCGCGGCATCGCCAGCCGTCACGGCTACCGCGTCGAGCGGACCGGGCTGGCGCTCTTCGACCTGGAAACGGACCCCGGCGAGTCGCGCGACGTGGCGGCGTCGCAACCGGAAGTGGTGAAGCAGATGCTCGCCCACGCCGAGCGGGCGCGGGCGGAACTGGGCGATTCGCTGACCGGCCGCAAGGGCAGTGGCGTGCGCCCGTGTGGCGACGCGAAGTGACGTTACTGCCGCGCCTGCGGTCCCGACGGGCCGAGGAGGAGTCGTCGCCCGGCCGCGAAGTTGGGCGGCACGACCGCCAGCACCGGCCGGTCGTCCACGCCGCCACGGGCTCGCGGGTCGTGGTCGTAGACGTAGTAGATTGCGTCGCCCGGCGTGTCGGACGCGATGTGGCGGGCGCCGGCGATGAGGTCGGTTTCGACGGTGCCGACGATCTCCCCGTTGGCGACGGACATGATGTCCGCCGACGCGGACGCACCCTTCCAGATCGCCACCTGGTTCGACCCGCACCACGCGACGCCCGTGCCCCACTTCCCGGGCGCGACCGTCGTGGCCGACACGCGCTTCCCGGTCGCCGTCTCCCACACGAACAGGCCGTTCGTCGACTGCGGGTTGTAGACGCTGCACAGGCACGCGAACTTCGTCCCGTCGCCGTTAAAGGCGGCGCCCCAGAAGTTCGCCGAGAGCCCCGAATGGATTTGCTCGGTCTTCGCCTTCCGTTCAGCCGTGGTGGTGTCGAAGAATGAAAAGCCGGTGCCGTCGAACACCGCGAACGTCTTGCCGTCGGGCGTGACGCCGTAGTTGCCCGGCCGGTCGCTCGAATAGTTAATCTGGACGAACGGCGTGGTCGCCGGCTGCCGCCCGAGTTGTCCGCACACGCGCGTCATCTTCGGGAGCTGCCACACGTCGAACCCGCTCGTCTCGTGGACAGTGAGGAGCCGGTCCGGCCCCGTGAACCCGACCCCGACCATCGACGAACTCAACCGCCCGGCCGTCTGCGGGTACGGCCTGAAGCGGTACGACTGGCCGCTCGGCACGTCGTACAGGATCACCACGTCGCCCTCGCCCGACGACGACAGCCGGGCGGCGGCGTACTTCCCGCCCGGGGCGAGTGCGTACCCCATCGGCGAGTCGGTCACCGGGATCGTGACCCGGCCGACGGCCTCACCGGTTTTCACCTTCGCGACCGTGAGGATGGTGTCGGAGCCGACGCGCGACAAGCCGATCAGCCCGACGACGCCGTCCGCCGCGCCGCCGCCGAAGACGACGCGAGTGGGCCTGGGCGTGCCCTCCGGCATCAGCGTGCCGTAGACGACTTTCTTCGGCGCCTCGGGCGCCGGGCCGCCGGCGTTGGGGTCGGGGAACGGGTTCAGGCGGACCTGGGGCTTCAGGACCGGGTTCGGCCACACCTCGGCGGGCGCCGGTGGGTCGTCACCCTTCGCCGCCTCCGGTGCCGGCCCTTTGCGCATCGTGACAGCGAGGACGATCCCGCCGATCACGAGGAGTACGAGGCCGACCGCCCCGCCGACGACGATGCCGACCGGCAGCCCGCCGCCTTTGCGGGGGCGGCCGGGGTCGCGGTCGTCATCGTCGCGCCGGCGGCGCCGGCGCGGGCGGTCGTAGTCGTCATCCTCGTCGTCATAGCGGGAGCGGGGCATGGGCGGACCTCACTTGCGGGACGCGACGACTAACCCGGCGACCACCAGGCCGCAGCCAATCAGGATTCGCGGGGAGAGCTTCTCGCCGAGCAGCAGCCACGCCAGGAGGACGGCCACCACCAGGCTCCCCTTGTCGATGAGGTTAACGGTCGCCACCTCACCGGCCTGAATGGCTCGATAGTAACACACCCACGACGCCGCCGTAGTCCCCGCCGAGAGGGCGAGGAACAGGTAGTGATGGGCGGTGAGCTTTGGGAAGTCTTCGCGGGGCACGACGGCGGCCGCGAACGCGACCATGAAGATGAACACGAATGCCGTGCGGACCGCCGAGCCGAGGTCGGCGGAGACGCCTTCCAGACCGTACTTGGCGATGACCGACGTGGCACCGGCGAACGCCATCGACGCAAGCGCGTACCACACCCAGCGGTCCACGGGCCCCCCCGGGTCAGAGGACCACCTCGGGGAGTGTCGGCGCCGGGGTCGTCATCTCGTCGATCACGCGCCGCGCGAGCGCCGCGTAGGCCGCCGACACCGGGGCGTCCGGGTACTTCCGCACGAACGGCTCGCCGGCGTCGCCGCACTGGGCGATGCGCGGGTCGATGGGGATCTCGCCGAGCAGCGGCACGCCGATCTCGCCGGCCAGCTTCGCCCCGCCGCCCGAGCGGAAGATGTCGTACCGCTTGCCGTCGTCGCCGACGAAGTAGCTCATGTTCTCGATGACGCCGAGGACCGGCACGCGGACCTCCTGGAACATCTTCACGCCCTTTCGCGCGTCAATGAGGCTCACGTCCTGCGGCGTGGTGACGATGACGGCCCCGGTCAGCGGCGCGCTCTGCGAGAGCGTCAGCTGCGCGTCGCCGGTGCCGGGCGGGAGGTCGATGACGAGGTAGTCGAGCTGGCCCCAATCGACCTGCCCGAGGAACGACTGCACCGCCTGCGCCACCTTCGGCCCGCGCCAGATGACCGCCTGCGCCGGGTCCACCAGGAAGCCCATCGACATCAGGCTGATGCCGTACTTCTCAAGGGGGAACGGCGTCGTCTGCGGGTTGACGGTGCCGAGCCCGAACATGATCGGCACCGACGGGCCGTAGATGTCGGCGTCCATCAGCCCGACCTTCTGTCCGGCCATCCGGAGTGCCAGGGCCAGGTTGGCCGCCACGGTCGATTTGCCGACCCCGCCCTTGCCGCTGGCGACGGCGATGACGTGCTTCACGCCAGGGAGTGAGAGCTTCTGCGGCTGCTGCGGGTTCATCGTTGTTTCCCTGCGTCGTATTCGTGATCGGCGCCGCGGAATGACTAGTGACCGCGGAATGACCAAGAACCAATGACCCACCAATGACCAAGGAAAGAATGCGGTCGCTTTCCTTGGTCATTGGTGGGTCATTGGTTCTTGGTCATTTTCCCGAGCTGCCTGAGCAAGTCGAGCGGGTAAATCCCGGTGTCGTGGCCGTCGTTCCAGGTGATCTGGTAGGCGTAGCGGCCGACTGGGCGCATCGCGGTCGGCGCCGAGGGGCCGGCGGCGACCTCCTGTGGCGTGAGCACGCGGAACGGGTCGGGCGGCTTGCGGCCGTCCTCGGTGCAGGCGGCGCACGGGCACGCCTTCCGCAGCGCCGTCCAGGTGATGAACGTCGTCGCCCCGTCGGCCCAGTCGATGAGCAGGCCGTCGCCCTCGCGCCGCAGCGCCGTCGGCAGCACCTCGTTCGCCATCGCCGCGCCCCCGGGATCAGTTGCCGCTGATTATAGGCCCGCGGCCGCGACCTTGTTCCGACTGCTCTCATAGTGTCCGGCGGAGTAGGGATCTCGTCGATGGGTGCCGTGTGACTCAGTTGAGCGGAAGATCGTTAGGTCGATGCCAGCCGGGTCGCCTTGACGGGCCGGGCTGCGGTCTGAACAATGAGGGCAAGCCGCACGACCGCTCCGCCCGCCCCCCACCGGCCGCCCGCGGGCCGTCTCCGCCGAGAACAGTCCCGATGCGTCTCTCCCGCGCCCTGCCGTTCGTCGTTCTGTTCGCCGCGGCGAGCGCCGTCGGCTGCGGGAGCGGTGGCGTGGTGACGTCGTACACGGTCCCGCGGCAGGCCGAGGCGACGGGAAAAGAAGCGACCGGCCCGTACCGCCTACTCGGGGCGATGGTGCCGGCCGACGACCCGGTGTGGTTCTTCAAACTGAGCGGGCCGAACGACGCCCTTACGAAGTACGAAGGCGGGTTCGACCAGCTCGTGGCGAGCATCAAGTTCAAGAACAGTGACGCGGCGCCGGACTTCACCCCCCCCGAAGGGTGGAAGCTCGGCGGCCCGCGGGCCGGGTTCGTGAAGGTCGAGCAGACGGTGAAGCTCCCCGACCCGACGCTGGAGGTCACGCTCGTGCAGTCCGGGGGCGGGGTTGGGCAGAACCTCGACCGATGGGTCGGGCAACTCGGGCACAAGGCCGGCCCGACCGACCGGGCGCGGTTCACGAAGGCGGTCGATGCGGCGGGCGGGAAGGTGCTGCGAGTGGACATCCGCGGGCCGAAGAATCCGAACGCCGGCGGCGGCCCGATGATGGGCAAGATGCGCTGATGGTTGCTCCTCCGGTCCGTGTACGAGGACTCCTCCCATGACCCCGACCACGGACGACCCGCTGCCGGACGGCACGCCCCGACCGGCACCGTCGCGCCCCGCCCCCGGGCCTCTCGATTACGCCTACAAGGGGGTTAAAGTCCTCTCGTCACTCCAACTCACCGTCTGGTTGTTCGCGTTCTCCATCGCGCTGGTGTTCTTCGGCACCGTCGCGCAGATGGAGGCCGGCATCTGGGCCGTGGTCGATCAGTATTTCTGGTCGTGGGTCGTGTGGGTGCCGACCGACCTGATCCGCCAGTTCGGGTCGGTGTTCCTTTCGGAGTGGTTCCCGAAAGAGGCGCCGCGCTGGAAGGCGACCTTCCCGCTCCCGGGGGGCAAGCTCCTCGGCGGGCTGATGCTCGCCAACCTCCTCGCCGCTCACATGATTCGCTTCCGCCTCACCTGGAAGCGGTCCGGCGTGATCCTGATCCACAGCGGGATCATCCTCCTGTTCGTCGGCGAGTTCGTCACCCGCGAGTACGCGGTCGAGCAGCGGATGAGCATCCGCCAGGGCGCCACGGTGAACTACACCGAGGACTCGCGCCACATGGAACTCGCCTTCGTGGACTCGTCCGACCCGAAGGAAGACAAGGTCGTCGCGATCCCCGAGAGTCTGCTGCGGGCCGGCGGCGGGAAGATCAGTGACCCGCAACTGCCGGTGGACGTGGAGGTGGTCGAGTACTTCACCAACTCGGCGCTCGAAAAGGTCCAGGCGGCAACGAAGTCGAACCTGGCGACGGCCGGGACGGGGAAGGGGATCGTGGCGGTGAAACGCGCCGACGTGTCCGGCGTGGACCCGAACCAGAAGGTTGACCTGCCGGCCGCCTACGTCCGCCTGTTCGACAAGAACGGCGGGGGCGAACTCGGGACGTACCTCGTCGCGCTCCAGATCACGTCAATGGGCGGGCACGAGGACGTCGTCGCGGGCGGGAAGACGTACCAGATGAACCTGCGGAACATCCGCTACTACAAGCCGTACTCGATGCACCTCGTCGAGTTCCGGTTCGACCGCTACCCGGGCACGCAGAAGGCCAAGAACTTCTCCAGCGACATCGTCCTGAAGGACGGCGACTACGAGCGGCAGCAGGTCATCAAGATGAACGACCCGCTCCGCTACGCCGGCGAGACGTTCTATCAGAGTAGTTTCGACCCGGACGAGAACGGGACGGTCCTCCAGGTGGTGAAGAACCCCGGCTGGCTGATCCCATACATCTCGTGCGCCGTGGTGAGCTTCGGGATGCTCCTCCACTTCGGCATCTACCTGACCCAGTTCCTCCTGCGGAGGGCCGCGGCATGACCCCGACCGAGACCCCCGCCGCCCCGCGCCCCGCGAAGCCCGCCGGCTGGTTCCTGCCGTACCTGGCGGTCGCCGTCGTCGTGGTGTACTGCGCGTCGCTGTTCGGCCGCATGGCCCCGCCGCGCGAGCCGTTCAACCTCAACGCCTTCGCGCAGCTCCCGGTCCTCGACGGCGGCCGGGTGAAGCCGCTCGACTCGGCCGCCCGCGTGTACCTGCGCAGCATCAGCGGGCAGTCGGTGTTCCAGGACGCGGCCAGGAACGACCACCCGGCGATCGAGTGGTATCTCGACACCCTCGGCTCCGACCCCGCCGAGAAGACCCACGAGGCCTGGAACTACCGCGTCTTCCGCATCGACAACGAACAGGTGCTGTCGCAGCTGAAGTTCCAGCCGCGCGAGGGGCTTCGCTTCTCGCTCAACGAACTCCGCCCCCACCTTCGGCTCGTCCAGAGTAAGGGGATGGCCGCGGTCGAGAAGAAGCGCGAGGGGAAGAAGCTCGACCTGGAAGAGACGAAGTGGCTGGAACTGCTGGAACGGCTGGCGCTGGTGCGGCACGTCGCGCAGGGGTACGGGCACGACACGCAGGACAACAAGTTCCACCTCATCCCGCCGCAGACCTCAGGAGGGAAGTGGGAGTCGCTCGGTGAGTTGCGCGACGAGGCCGACACGAAGGCGTTCACCGTCGCGCTCGAAACGGCCCGGGCGCAGCTGAAGGGCCGCGACGGCGGGTTCGGCGCCGACCAGGAGGCCAAGCTCCTCGGCAAGCTCCTCGGGGACGAGACCGCGACCCTGCCGCCGGAGCGGAAGCAGGAGATCATCAACATCCTCCTCACCACCGACCCGCGGCTGATGAAGGAGGAGATGAAAGACGTCGTCCTCAGCACGGTGCTCGGCGAGCTGCCGGTGGAGCAGCAGTCGGCGCTCAAGACGCAGCAGGCGGCGGCCGCCGAGGCGTTCGTGCGGGCGAACCCGGCCGCCGCGGCGTGGGAGGACATGATCGCCGCCCGCCGCGCGAAGGACGGGGGCAAGTTCAACCAACTCCTCGCCGACTACCAGGCGAAGTACCTCGACCACGTCACCGGCCAGGAGCTCGGGAAGGCGAAGCTCGAAACGACGTACAACCGGTTCGCGCCGTTCATGCAGTGCACGGCGCTGTACATCATCGTGTTCGTGATGTCCGTGCTCGGGTTCATCCTCAAGGCGGCGGAGAAGCCGGCGTGGGGCGAGGCGCTGCGGAAGTCGGCGTCGTGGGTGCTGTACGCCACCCTCATCATCCACACCGGGGCGCTGCTCGTGCGAATGAGCCTGATGGACCGGCCGCTCGTGTTCGTGACGAACCTCTACTCGTCGGCGGTGTTCATCGGCTGGGGCTGCGTGATGCTGGGGATGGTGCTGGAGAAGCTGTACCCGCTCGGCATCGGCAACGCGGTCGCCGGCATCCTCGGGCTCACGACCACGATCGTCGCGCACAACCTGGCGACCGACGACACGCTCGAGATGATGCAGGCGGTCCTCGACACCAACTTCTGGCTCGCCACCCACGTCACGACGGTGACGCTCGGGTACACGGCGACGTTCGTGGCCGGGTTCCTCGGGGCGGTGTACGTGTGGCTGGTGCTCGCCGCGGTGGTGAAAGAAGGCTTCCTGAACCCGCAACCGGCGTCGCTGTCGGCGCTCCTGTGGTTCGGGGCGGCGGCGGCCGGCGTGGTCGGTATCCCGCTGTTCCTGCTGTGGTTCATCACGACGGCGCTGGTGGCGAAGTTCGAGTGGGTCCACTCCAGTCTGCCGATGGTGGCGCTGGTGGTGACGGCGGGCGCGGCGGCGTTCTACGCCGGCGGGCTGCTGTTCCTGAAGGCCGGCGAGGGCGCCGTCGACGCGACCGGCAAACCGCTGGCGACCGGCCAGCTCCCGTCCGCCGCGCGGCTGGTCGCCGGTCTGGCCATCACCCCCGAGATGAGCAAGGTGCTCGGCCAGATGGTCTACGGCGTGGTCTGCTTCGCCACACTGCTGAGCTTCGTCGGCACGGTACTCGGCGGCATCTGGGCGGACCAGAGCTGGGGCCGGTTCTGGGGCTGGGATCCGAAGGAGAACGGCGCCGTCCTGATCGTGCTGTGGAACTCGCTGATCCTGCACGCCCGCTGGTGCGGCATGGTGAAGGACCGCGGCGTGGCGGTGCTGGCGGTGGTCGGGAACATGATCTGCGCGTGGAGCTGGTTCGGCACCAACCAGCTCGGCATCGGCCTCCACGCCTACGGGTTCGACACCCGCCTCGCCGACGGCTGCACCAACTTCTGGCTGAGCCAACTCGTCATCATCAGCCTCGGCCTGGTCCCGCGTGCGTACTGGGCGAGCGGGGGTGGGACGAAGCGCGTCGCGGCGACGCGCCCGGCCGCGCCGCCGCCACCTCCGGTAGCGGTCGCCGCTCCGGTTGCGGTCGCCCCGGTGGCGATGCCGGCCGTGAACGGTACGGCGAAGCACGGAACCGCGAGCCCGTCGGTCGTGAAGGGGAAGAAGGGGAAGAAGCGGTAGAGCCCTGGTTCTCGCCCGAACCGTTTGAAAGCCGGGGGACGTCCCCCGGCTTTCTTGCTTCTCGGCACCCCGTTCCTATTCTGCCGACAACTCATCGTCACACGGGGGCTCTCCCATGCCGTCGGACAAGAAGGTCCGGGTCGCGATCGTCGGCCTCGGGTTCGGGGCCGAGTTCATCCCCATCTTCCAGGCGCACCCGAACGCCGAGATCGTCGGCGTGTGCCGCCGCAACAAGGCCGAACTCGACAAGACCGCCGACAAGTACGGCATCCCCAAGCGGTTCACCAGCTACGACGACCTGCTCAAAGACCCGGACATCGACGCAGTCCACATCAACAGCCCGATCCCCGACCACGGCCCGCAGAGCATCGCCGCGCTGAAGGCCGGCAAGCACGTCGCCTGCACCGTGCCGATGGCGACGACGAAGGAGCAGATCCGCGAGATCGTCGAGCTCCAGCGGAAGACGGGGAAGGTGTACATGATGATGGAGACGGTCGTTTACGCCCGCGAGTACCTGTTTGCCCGCGAACTCTACGACCAGGGCGAACTCGGCCGCATCCAGTTCCTCCGCGGCAGCCACCAGCAGGACATGGATGGTTGGCCCGACTACTGGCCCGGCCTCCCGCCGATGTGGTACGCCACGCACTGCGTCAGCCCGTGCCTCGCCATCCTCAGCAAGCCCGGCGCGCCGGCGCTGGCCGGGAAGGTGAGCTGCTACGGCTCCGGCCGCATCCGCGAGGACCTGGTGCCGAAGTACAACAGCTCGTTCGCCGTCGAGACGGCGACGTTCACCGTCAAGGGCACCGACGTGTGCGCCGAGGTGACGCGCAGCCTGTTCGACGTGGCCCGCCAGTACCGCGAGAGCTTCGACGTGACCGGGTCGAAGAAGAGTTTCGAGTGGCAGCAGGTGGAGAACGAAGAGCCGGTCATCCACACCAAGAGCACGCCCGAGAAGCCGCTTTCAGAGCCGGAAATCCCGCAGCGGGTGAAGGTGCCGGACTTCGCTCACCTGCTCCCCGAGCCGATCCGCAAGTTCACGATGCCGCAGGCGATCCAGGACGCCGACCACCTGAGCTTCCTCCAGGGCGGCGGGCACGGGGGGAGTCACCCGCACCTGGCGCACAACTTCCTGATGGCCGCCCTCGGGGAGAAGCCGGCGTTCCCCGACGCGCCTACGAGTGCGAACTGGACGCTCGTCGGCATCTGCGCCCACGAGAGCGCGCTGGCCGGCGGGGCGCAGGTCGAGATCCCGGTGTACTGAGTCGAGGGCTCGCCCGTGATGCTGTTCGCCGACGTGAACGACGACATCAACAAGTGGCTCGCCGCGCACCCGCTCGTGCTCGCGGCGGGCGCCGCCGTGTTCGCACTGATTTTCTTCGGCCTAGCGGCATCGGTCGTGGTCACCGGGAAGGCGGTGACGAAGAAGGGGCCGGACTTGGAGGGCGGGCAGGCGAAGGCGATGGGCGTGGTGTGGCTGGTCGCCGGTATCGGGTGCCTCGGCTTCGCGCTGTATAAGGCTGTGGCCCGCTGACGCGTGTCAGCGGGCCACCTCTGGGCTGGTGGTCGCAGGCTTCAGCCTGCGCCAGGCCGGCCGGCCTTAGTCGAGGCCCCCGACGACGGTGCTCGTCCGGTCGCCGTGCGCCTGCCACAGGGTCCGGTCCACGGTGTACCGGACGATGCGAACCGAGCCGTCCCCGAACAGCACGTTCAGCCCGCCGATGTGGGCGCTGCCGAACACGTACGTCGGGCTGGTGAGCGCCGAAATCGTTGCGAACGGCGCGCTCGAAGAATGCACGTCCTGGTAGGGCAGGGTGAAGGTCGAGCGGTTCACGTCGTTATTGAACCCGGTGTACATGCACTCGTTGTCCCCGCCGTCCGACCCGGTCGTGTACCGGTCGGTGGGGATGAACTTCTCGCCGATCGCCACCGTGTTACTCGTCCCCCGCGTGATCCCGGCGAAGTTGACCGTGCTGCGGGTGAAGATGACCCCGTTGAACACCGCCGGGTTTGAGACCGCGGCGGGCCACCACGAGTCGGTGTCGCCCTCGGCGTAGCCGGGGGGGCCGTCGAAGTACTCGGACGACCCGGACTGGTTCCCGCCGCAGGCGGCGTAGTCGGTCCGGCCCGACACGTTGATCGGCGTTCCCGGCCAGTTCCGGTAGTCGAGCCCGGCCGTGCCGTTGAGTGGCAGCTGCTGGACGGACCGGCGCGACGGGCAGATGAACAGGTTCAGCGGGGTGCCGCTGCGGGTCAGCCCGGCGGTCACCGCGGCCGCCCCGGTCAGCCCCTCGCCCATTGCGAACAGCGGCCCCTGCTCGACGTAGGGGAGGATGCTGTACACCCACCCGCCGGGCTGGCGCTTCCCCGACCCGCGGCCCGGTTCGCCGACCCAGAACCAGCCCCACCCGCCGCTCGGGAAGTGGCCGTTCGTATCGTGGCAGGCGTGAAGCCCGATACCGATCTGCTTGAGGTTGTTCGTGCACTTGACCCGGGCGGCGGCCTCCCGGACCTTTTGGACCGCCGGCAGGAGGAGCCCGATCAGGATGGCGATGATGGCGATGACGACCAGCAGCTCGATCAGCGTGAACGCACGCCGGGCGGCACCCGGACCGGGGCGGGGCGCGAATGGGGATGACATGACACGGGCCTCCGCGCAAGGATGAGAATGCGGGGCGAACCCGCCCCGGAAACAAACCGAACCGCCGTCAGCCGGACTTCAGCCGCAGGTCGATGCTGCCGGAACTACTCCGACCGCCCTCGAACACCTCGCGGCCGAAAATGGTTTTCGTGTTGTACTTCGCCGGGATCGCCTTGCCGGCGTGGGTCACCGTGATCCGGTACACCCCCGGGACCACGCCGTAGGCGCTCGTCCCGTCGGACTTGATCGGCGCCCGGCCCTCGGGGCTCGTCGTCCCCTCGGCCGGCTTCAGGGCGGACCCCATGAACGGCTCGGGCTCGAACCGGACCGTCGCCCCGGCGAGCGGCTTGTCGTCCAGCGTCACGACGCACGTCACCGGCACCGCCCCACTGCCGGCGCCCGTATACCGGCCGAACCGGGGGCGGAGCTCGTCGGCGGTGAGCTGCTTGTCGCGGTTGGCGTCGATCTCGGCCAGCGCGGCCTTGAGGCCGGGACTGCCGTCGAGTTCGGCCCCGTCGAGAACGCCGTTCCCGTTCTTGTCGAGCTGCGTGAGGGCGGCCTGGGTGATGGCCTCGGCGTCGTACGAGGGCAGGGCCGGGGCCGCGGGCGTGTCCGACCCGCCGCAGCCCGCGGTGAGGAGGGCGACCAGCCCGAGAGCCGGGAAGGGGCGCATGGGAGGCGATGACCGGGAGAGTCGGTGGCCGGGGGCTGCGAGTACCCCTTTTATTGAGCATACATGAAGCAGGGCGGGGTATTCAATTGCAGTCTCACGACCGCAGAGGGATTGGCCGCGGGATATGAAAACAAACCCGGGCGGTCGGCGGTCTGTACCGCCGACCGCCCGGGTTGTGAAGCCAGCTTGACTATTCAGCCGTGAATCTCGGCCAGCGTGCGGTACAGTTCGGCGAGGTCGCGCCAGCCGCTCCCCTCGGGCAGCGCCCCAATGGCAGTGGTCAGCGCGAGCCGGGCGTCGGCGAAGCGGCCGAGGAACAGCAGTGCCATCCCGCGGTTGAAGCGGACCGCGGGGCTGTCCGGCAGTGCCTCCCAGCGGGCGAGGGCGCCGGCCGCGTCGCCGCTCTGCCACGCGAGTGCGGCACGCTCGTTCTCCCAGCGGGCGCGGTCGTCGCCGGTGCAGAGCGCCTCGGCGTCGGCGAGCAGTTCGCCCGCCCAGTCGAGTTCGCCCGCCGCCCGCGCGACGCCGGCGGCCAACAGCGCCGCGAGCGCGGTCTTCTTCTTCGCCTCGCGCACGACCCACGTCCGCAGGCCGCTCAGCCCGGGCGACGGCGCCCCGGTCGTCGGGCGGAGTGCGGCCGGGTTGAACTTCGCCAGCAGCGGTGACACGTCCTTCACGCGCTGCGGGAAGTTCCCCGCGGCCATCGGCACGGCGTAAACGGTGGTCGGCAGTGCGACGAGCGTCGCCCACTCGGTCGGCGTCGCGGCAGGGGAGGCGGGGAGGGTGGTGGTGGCGTCGGCCCAGGCGGTGCGTGGCTCGACACGGAACCCGGCCGCGACTTCGTGCGGCTCGACCTCCGACCCGACCGACTCGACAGCCGCGGCGGAGTCGGAGCGGGCGGCGAGGAAGCTCGTCATCAGGTCGGCGAGGCTGGGCGGGCTGGCGGGTGTGCGGGTCATGGCTTAGGCTCCGATGCCCCGGACCGTCCCGCCGGGTTCACTTTCTAAACGGGATTCTAGCAGCGACTTGCGCTCCGAAAAAGAAAACCCCCGCGGCCGAGCCGCGGGGGTTCATTGGTGGCGTAAGTTTCGCTATTCCTTCGCTTTAGGATCGGGCATCGGGGCCATTGGTGGCGCGGCTGGCGGCGGCACGAGAGGCGGGCTGTAGTTCCGCAGCCCGGTCACGAACCCGGAGGCGCTCGGGGCGAGCAGCCCCTTCAGCACGATGAACCGGCCGCGCAGGTCGGGGTCGGCCTCGCTACCGGCCTGTGCGGCGACCGCCGTCGTCAGTGCGTCCGGCGTCAGCTTCCCGTGGGCCTGGACGTGCCGCGCTGCGGCGTCGGCTGCCCGGACGCGCAGGGCGAGAGGGCGGTTCGGCGTTAGGGCAAGCGTGACGAGCCCTTGCTGCGCCTCCGCCGACGGCAGCCGTGCGACGCCGTCGAGCGCGGGCTCGGCGAGTTCGTCCACCCGCAGCGCGGCGATGAGTTCGGCGGACGCGAGCTTGGCGTCGAACCCGGGAACCTCGCCGGTCGCCATGCGTGCGAGCCACGCCACCGCCTGCCGCGCCGTTGCCCGCTTCTCGGCCGGGTCGCGCGGGCGGTCGGCCGGGTTCTGGAAGGCCGCGTTCACGTCGTTCTCGAACCACGTCTTCGAATACGGCTCCGGGATCACGCGCACGCCGGGGTAGTTGCCGACGAGGCGCGTCGCGCGGGCCTCGGCGGAGTAGTCGCGCGGCGTGCGGACGACCAGCCCGAGCACATCCGTGTCCACCCGCCCCCGCAGCGCCTCGTACCGCCCCACCGCCGCCGTCCCGGCCAGATCCTGCTCGAACCGGGCGGAGAGCGCCATCAGGTGGTCGAGGCCGAGGCGGCGCGTGTACTCGGGGATCGCCGGCTGCGCGCCGATCTGCCGCGTCACCGTCTCGTACGCCTGGTACGCCTCGGGCGACGACGCCGGCGTGACCGGGAACTCGGCCGCGAGCGCCGCCCACGTCAGCTGATCGACCCGCAGCTTCACCTGGAACTTCTGGTCCGGGCTCAGCTCGATCCCGCTCGTCTCGAGGACGCGCGTGAGGCGGGCGGCGCGTGTGGTGAACAGCTTCTTCAGCTCCGTGTCGCGCTTCGTCTGGTTGTTGAGCCGGTTCGTGGCCTTCTCGTCGTCCGACGAGCGGAGGTCGGGGACGTAGGGCGGCGGCACCAGGACGGGGTCGGTCTCGGTCGCGGCGATCAGGAGCGCGAACCGGAGCAGCAGTTGGTCGAGACTCGGCGGGATGGCCTGGTCCGCCGAGGCGATCACGAGGATCGGCCGGCGGGCGGCGTTGGCGTCGGCGCGGAGGTGGCCGACGAGGTCACGGAGTTCGGGGTTCGGGACGTGCCGGTCGATCACCACGAAGTCGAAGTCGCTGGCCCGGGCGACGCGGCGGAGCAGGTCGCGGCCGGTGCCGAACACTTCCACGTCGTACCCGATCTGCCGCAGCAACATCGCCGCGTCCTGCGAGCGGCGGCGGTCGGGATCGACGATCAGCGCTTGTCCCTTCGCCCCGCCGGGGACGCCCGGGTCGGCCGACGCGGCCCGCTTGAGCACGTCGAGAACCCGCCCACGCACGCGGCCGTCGATCGGCACGGGCGAGCGGAGCAGGGCGTTGGCGGCGGCGAACTGGACGCGCGGGTCGGGGTAGTCGAGGCCGCGCTCGAACCGCGACGGGCGGTTCGGGGCGCCCGTCGCCGCGGTACGGTCGGCCCGGTCGCCGAGCACCTGGACGAGGGCCAGCACCAGCGCCGTGCGCTTCTCGGCGTAGCCGCGGTCGAGGAGGTCGTTGAGGACGCCCGGGGGGGCGTCGGCCAGCATCCGGTAGACGGTCGCGTCGGTGCGGGCGAGGTCGCCGAACTTGCCGCGCTCCATTGCCGTCTCGGCGGCGAGCGTGAGGATCGTCGCCTGGGCCGGCTCGTAGTCTGGGCGGATGTCGAGCGCCCACTTCCCGTAACGGAGGCCGAAGTACTCGTCCGCCTGCGGCGTCGGCACGGCGGCGTTCTTCACCAGCTTTTCGGCCTTCGCGTCCCACGTCCACACGCTCACCGTGGCCGGGGCGCCGGTGCCCGGGTTGGCGGGCGTGGCGTAGGTCGCCTTGTGGTCGAGGAACGGGCGGGCGGCGGCGACGAGCTCGGCCGCGGCGTCGCGCTTCTCCACGTCGCGGTAGAGGCGGTCGAGCGCCGCCTTTGCGTACCCGCGAAGGCCCGGTAGCGTGTCGGGCTTGCCGTAGGCGTACCACAGGCGCGGGCGGAGATCGGTCTGCGCCTTGGTGGCGAGCTCGACCACGTCCGGGTGCGCCCCGATCGACGCGAGGACCGAGTATTGGAGCTCGGGCGGGAGCCCGTCGAGCGCGGCGACCCACCCGGCCAACGTCGGCCCCTCCATCTGCGGGATGGCGCCGAGGATGCCGCGGCTGAGTTCCGGCACCGTACTCTTGCGGAGCGCGTCCACCATGAACGGCACGGCGTAGTCGCCGGTGCGGCGCAGCTCGATCTCGGCGAACTGCCGCTCCTCCTCGGTCGCGCCGAGGTTGCGGATGTACTTATTCACCCGCTCCGGCGTTTCGAGCTGTTTGCTCGTCGCGGCCGTCGCCTTGGCGATGACCGCCTCTACGTCCGCCCGGGCCTGGGCGTCGGTCTTGGGGTCGTCGGACCAGCGCGGGACGGTGCGGAGTTGGCGGAACACCGTGGTGCCGTGCTGCTTCTCCAGGTCGAGCAGATCCTGGTCGGACGGGTTGCTGCCGACGAACGCCTTGAGGTAGACGGCGGCGAGGTCGTACTTGCCCTCGCGGACGAGTCCGCGGACCTGCTGGTACAGATCCTTTGGCTGGGCCGCCGGCCCCTTCGCCGCCTCCTGGGCCGCGCCGGGGTTCATCCCCGCGACGACGGCCGCGGCGGCGAGGCCGGCGAGCACCCACCCCCCGGCCGCGCGGCGGGCGGCGACCAGCGCACCGACGAAGCTTGCGGGACTCACGGGTGTCTCTCCGGGGGTCGGGCGCGCGGCAACGACAGGAACCCGGCTGGGCCGCCGGGTGCTACCTACCGATTGTGCCGCGGGCCGCTACCGGAGGCAATCGGCTTCACACGCGGTAATGTCCGCGAACGTCTCGCGGCGGCGGATGAGACGGTGTGTGCGGCCTGTAACGAGGACTTCGGCCGCCCGGCACCGGCTGTTGTAGTTGCTCGCCATCGCCATCCCGTAGGCGCCGGCGCTGAACGTTACGAGCAGGTCGCCGCGGGCGAGGGTCGGTAGGTTCCGCCCCTTCGCCAGGAAGTCGCCGCTCTCGCACACCGGGCCGACCACGTCCTGCGCGACCGTGTTCGGGATCGCCGCCTCGCAGTCCTCCGGCCACGTCGGCACGTCGGCCTTCGGGTTCACCGGCCAGATACGGTGGAACGAGTCGTACAGGGTCGGGCGGATGAGGTCGTTCATCGCCGCGTCCTGGATGACGTAGCGCTTGCCGCCGGTCTCCTTCGTGAACACCACCCGGCTGACGAGGACGCCGGCGTTGCCGACGACGAACCGGCCCGGCTCGAGGACGAGCTTGCAGCCGGTCTCCGCCACCGCCGGCAGGATGACCTCGGCGAACGCCGCCGCCGGGAGTGCCTCCTGCTTGCGGTAGTTGATGCCGAACCCGCCGCCCATGTTGAGGTAGCGGATGTCGTGTCCCTGGGCGCGGAACGCCTTCACCAGCTGCACCGCCTTCGCGGCGCCCTGCTGGTACGGGTCGGCCTTGAGGATCGGCGAGCCGAGGTGCATGTGAACGCCGACGATCGCCAGCCCGGGGTGGCCGACGACCGACTTCGCCACGTCCACGACCGTCTCGATGTCGAGGCCGAACTTGACGCCCTTGACGGACGTGTCGGTCTTGGCGTGCGTCTTGGGCGGGAGGTCCGGGTTGACCCGCAGTGCGACCGGCGCCTTCACACCCATCGCCTGGGCGACGGCGCCGAGCGCGTGCAGTTCCGCCTCGCTCTCGACGTTGAAGAGGAAGACGCCGTTTTCGAGCCCGTGGCGCATCTCCGCGTCGCTCTTGCCGACGCCGGCGAAGACGATCTTCGAGCCCTTGCTGCCGGCGGTGAGCGCCCGGAAGAGTTCGCCGCCGGAAGTCACGTCGAACCCGCTACCGTGCTCGGCCATGAGCTTGCAGATGCTTAGGTTCGCGTTCGACTTGACGCTGTACGCGATGATCGGGTCGGCGGCGGCGAACGCGGTCTGGATTTCCTTGAGGTTCCCGACGAGCGTCGCTTCGCTGTAGACGTACAGTGGCGTGCCGTACTTCTCGGCGAGCTCGGAGACGGCAACGTCCTCGCAGAACAGCGTGCGGTCGCGGTAGGCGAAGTGGTCCACGGGTGGGTTCCGGGTAAGGTCGATGAACGCCGGGCGGCGAGCGGAGCCGACCGTGGCGGTCGAATTATGATAACCACTCGCCCCGATCCTGTCCGTTCCCGGAGTGGGTGATGGTCGTCCGCTTCGCCGTCGTGTTCGTTCTCGCCGGCACGTCCTTCCTGTCCGCGGTTCAGACAGACACTCCCTTCCGCACGCTGCCGGCGTGGAAGGCACACTACGTCGGCGTCGAGGTCGCCGAATTCGCCGCGACCGCGCCGCGGCCGATGAAGGGGCTGGCCGTCCGCATCGACCTGACGGCCCCCGGGATCGAGTTCCTGGCCACGCCGGACAACGGCGACCGCGAGGGCGAGACGGACGGGCTCAAGACCAGCACGTTCCTGAAGGAGCACAAGCTGCAACTGGCGATCAACGCCGCCCCGTTCGCGCCGATCCACAAGGACGAACGGCTGAAGCAGGACGTGGTCGGGCTCCACGTCAGCCGGGGCAAGCTCGTTTCCGGCGAGCAGGGGAAGCTCCCGGCGCTTCTGCTGACGAAGGACAACAAGGCCCGCGTTGCGTCCCCGCCGTTCGACCTGGCTGGCGTGTGGAACGCGGTCGGCGGGTTCCACGTCGTGCTGAAGGGTGGGCGGGTGATGGAGGGGGACAAGTCCATCCACCCACGCACTGCTGCCGGCATCTCGGCCGACGGGCGGACGCTCGTGTGCCTCGTCGTCGACGGCCGGCAGAAGGACTACAGCGGCGGAGCGACGACCGCGGAGGTCGGGGCGTGGCTCAAGGCGCTCGGTTGTGAGGAGGGAATCAACCTCGACGGCGGGGGGACAACCACGTTCGTCGTCGAGGGGCTGGACGGCGCGCCAAAGGTGCTGAACCGGCCGATCCACGCTAACAAGGCCGGGACGGAACGGGTGTCGGCTAGCCACCTGGGGCTGTACGCCCGCCCGCTCACGGCGAAGTGAGTCCCACTCGCTCCTTCCACTCCCGCAACTGGCGCGCGACCTCGGCGGGGGCCGTCGACCCGACGCTGGTGAACGCCGCCAGCGCGTTCGCCACGCCGAGCGTGCCGCGTAGCGCCGTCCCGCCGCCGGGGCAGACGTCCTCGAACGCCGCGTCCGGCAGGTCGGCGAGGCGGCAGCGCTTCTCCTCGCACCGGCGCACCAGATTCCCGACCGCCTCGTGCGCCGAGCGCATCGGCACGCCGCGGGCGATTAAGCCCTCCATCAGCGTCGTCGCGTCGAGAAAGCCTTCCTCAATGCGCGACGCGATCACGTCGCGGCGGAGCTTCGTCTGCTGCACCAGCGGAGCCGCCACCGACAGGCAACCGGCCACGGTGTCGAAGGCGTCGAAGAGAGCCGTCTTGTCCTCTTGCAGGTCGCGGTTGTAGGCCAGCGGTAGCGCCTTCACGAGCAAGAAGAGCTGCTGCAACCCGGCGATCACTCGGCCCGCCTTGCCGCGCGTCAGCTCCAGCACGTCCGGGTTCTTCTTGTGCGGCATGATGCTCGACCCGGTGCAGAACGCATCCGGCAATTCCAGGAAGTTGAATTCGGTCGTGGACCAGATGATCCACTCCTCCGCCCACCCGCTCAGGTGCGTGGCGACCAGCGACAGGCAGAACACGAACTCCAGCGCGAAGTCGCGGTCGCTCGACACGTCGAGGCTGTTGCGGGCGAGGGCGTCGAACCCGAGCTGCTTCCGCACCGACTCGCGGTTGATCGGTAGCGACGTGCCGGCCAGCGCTGCGGCGCCGAGCGGGAGGATGTTCACACGTTTGCGGCAGTCGGCGAGGCGATCGCGGTCGCGCTGGAACTTCTCGGCGTAGGCGAGGAAGTAGTGCGCGGCCAGCACCGGCTGCGCCCGCTGGAGGTGCGTGTATCCGGGGATGACGACGCCCGCCTCGCGCTCCGCCGACTCCACGAACGCCGCCTGCACGTCCTTCAACAGCCCGTCCAGCTCGTCGATCGCGTCGCGGACCCACAGCTTCACATCGGTCACGACCTGGTCGTTGCGGCTGCGGCCGGTGTGCAGCTTCCGCCCCAGGTCGCCCAGCTTCGCGATCAGCGCCCGCTCAATGTGCGTGTGGATGTCTTCGAGTGAGATGGAAAACTCCATCCTCCCCGCGTCGATGTCGGCGCCGATGTCGTCGAGCGCGGCGGCGATCTTCTCCGCCTCTGCCGGTGTAATCAGGCCGACCTCGCCGAGCATCCGGGCGTGCGCCTGGCTGGCGCGGATGTCGTGCCGGTAGAGTCGGCGGTCGAACGTGATCGACTCCGTGAATGCCTCGACCCGCCGGTCGGTCCCGCCGGTGAACCGCCCGCCCCACGTCTTCTGCCCGCTCATGTCACGTCCCGTGTGTTGACCCTCCCGTTTTATTGACACCCCGCGGCCGCCGGCCGGGTATCCTCCCCGCACCCCTTTCCCGAACGGAGACGGACATGCGGACGTGGTGTTGGACAGCTGTCGCCCTGGCGGTTTCGGTGGCCGCGCCAGGAGTAGCGTCGGCGCAGCCCGCGAAGGCGGTCGAGCCGACGGTCGAGGTGCGCATCCGGTCGGTCAACGACCTGCTCGACAAGGCGGGTTACATCGGCGGGCTGTTCGACCAGGAGAACGCCGCGGCGCAGGCCGGCGAGGTCATCAAGCTATTCGTCGAGGGGCTGGACACGGCCCGGCCGTTCGGGGTCTACGGCGTCGTCATCCCGGACGTGACCAACAGCCCCGCGGTGATCATGATCCCGGTCGCCGACCAGAAGGCGTTCCTCCAGACGCTCAAGACGCGCCTCGACATCACGCCCGAGGATGTGGGGCAGGGCGTGAAGAAGGCGTTCGTGCCGCTCATCAACGAGGTCTACTTCACGTTCGCCGACGACTACCTGTTCGCCGCCCGCGACCCGAAGCACCTCGACGCGAAACTGCGGGTGAGCCCGAAGGCGTTCTTCGCCAACCCGGATGGCTCGGTGGCGTCGGTCGTGGCCCGCATCGACCGCGTGCCGGCCGACATGCGAGACCTCGTGACCGGCCAGCTCGAACACCAGCTTAAGGAGAGGCTGAAGCAGGGCGAGAACGGCAAGCGGCCCGGCGAACTGAAGCTCGACGCGCTGTTGGTGGACGGTGTGGTCGGGTCCGTCACGAGCGTCGTCGAGGAGGGGAAGGAGTTGGCGGTGCGCGTGTTTGTGGACGAGAAGGCCGACGAGATCGCCACCGAGGTCAGCCTGACGGCGAAGCCCGGCACGGCGCTGGCGAAGTCGCTCGCCGCGCTGAAGGGGCGCACGAGCGTCCCCGCTGGCATCGCCAAGACCGCCGACCCGGTCCTCGCCGTGTCCGGTAAGCTCGGCCTGCCGGACGACCTCCGCAAGCAGCTCGACCCGGTGGTGACCACGCTGTTCGAGGAACTCGCCGCGCAGGCCGGCGACCGCGCCGTCGCCGAGCGGGTGCTGGAGGCGCTCGCCCCGACCGCGAAGGCCGGCGCCGCGGACGTGGCGCTGTCGCTCAGCGGCCCGGACGCGAAGGGGAAGCACGCGCTCGTCGCCGCGGTGGCGGTGAAGGGCGGCAATGAGCTTGAGAAGCTAGCGAAGGAGTTCGGCCCGTTCGCGCCGGCCGAGGCGGTGGCGTTCACGTTCGACGTGGAAAAGGTCGGGGCGTTCGCACTCCACAAGGTCGAGTTCGGACAGGTCGAACCGGGGTTCGACCGCGTGTTCGGCACGAGGACGCTGTGGCTGGCGACCTCCGACGACGTGATCGCGTTCAGCGTCGAATCGAGCCCGACAGCGCTGAAGGCGGGGTTGCGGAACAAGGCGGCGGTGGTGCCTGTGGCGGGCGGGTCGGTGGCGCTCGCACGGGCGCTACCGCTGTTTAATGACGGGTTGCAGCCGGACGAGGCGCGGGCGCTGGTCCGCGATGCCTTCGGCGCCGCCGGCCCGGCCGGGCGCGACGCGATCACCCTCACCGTGGACGGCGGCGATCAGCTGACCGCCCGGCTGGTGGTGAAGGGCGGCGTGGTGAAGCTCGGCCGCGCGCTCGACCGCTTCCGCGGCATGCCGTAACGGAACCGTGCCGGCCCGGTTACCGGGGCGGTGTGGTCGTGTCCCACACCGCCAGGACGGCCGAGTCGGCCCCGCCGCCGACGAGCCAGCGGCCGTCGGCGGAGAACGTGTAGCGGTCGAACCAGTAGCCTTCCGCGTCGAACGCCAGGAGCGGCGTGCGCGTGGCCACGTCCCAGATGCGGACGAGGCCGTCGGAGTGCGCGAGCGCGAGGCGCTTGCCGTCGGGCGAGAACACGAACGCGCGGTACTGATCCACCTTCGGGTACACGCGGATGACGCCCAACTCGCGGCCGGTGGCGAGCTCCCAGAAGCGGACCGGGTTTTCCCACTTCGCGTAGTCGTAAGCCGCGTACTCGGTCGAACTCGCGATCGTGATCAACAGCTTGCCGTCAGGCGAAACCGCGTAGTTGCCGGTGCGGCCGGCCTCGTAGTGGCGGACACGCTTGCCGGTCGCGTCGGTGTGCTCGAAGCCGGCCTCGCGCTCGTCGAACGGCCGCAGGACGCGCACCCGGCCGCCGTCCGGCAGCGGGATGGACGCGGAAACCTGGCTGTCGCGCTTCTCGAACGGCAGCGGCTCGACCGTCTTGAAGTCCGGCGCCGGCGGCCGCGACTCGAACGGCCGCTCCAGCCACGGCAGCGGGTCGAGTTTCGGGAACGACAGCAGCGCGGGCCGCGCGCCGCTCGGGGCGTAGGCGCGGTCCGCCGCCGCGAAGGCGACGCCCAGGATGGCGCGCTTGTCGCGGTCGCGCGTGTAATCCGCGATGACTTCGCCGGTGGCCGCGTCCCACACAGTCGCCCCGCCCGCACGGCCGGCGAACAGGAACTTGCCGTCCACCGAGAACTGGAGATCGGTCGGATCGTAGGAGGGTTGGACGGGTTTGACGTGAATGAGGCGCCCGTCCGGCCATGCCCACCACGCCACCTGGCGGGGCGTGGTGCTGTCGAACGGGCGGGCGTTCGTGGCGGCCACGGTCTTGCCGTCCGGGCTGAACGCGAACAGGTGAACGATCGGCTTGTGCGTGGGGAATTTCGTTTCCGTCAGGTCGCGGAACGTCGCCACCTCTTTGCCGGCGGCGCGGTCCCACACCCGTACCGCGCCGTCGTCGCACCCGATCAGGAGCTGCTTGCCGTCCGGACTCAGCGCCACCGCCGTCGGCCGCGCGCCGTGGACGCGGTACGCCGCGACGCCCTTCCACGTCGTCGAGTCGTAGATGCGGACGCCGGGGTAGTGGTGGGCGAGCGCCGGCCGCGGGCCGGGCTTCCCCTCGAACGGGTCGTAGTAGACGCTCTCCAACGTCACCAACTGCCGGCCGTCGCGGTCGAGCCACCAGTCGGTCGCGCGGATCGTGAGGAGTTGCTGTTTCCCCGGCACGTCGCGGACGGCGAGCGACGTGCCGTGCGTGGGGACGTTACTCCCCGGCCCTTCGCCGGAGTAGAGCCGCGTGCCGTCCGGTGAGAAGCGGAGCCTGTAAACCGTGCTGCCGCCGGCGTCGTAGGTCGCGTCCGGTTCGCCGGTGGCGGCGTCGAAGATCCGGGAGCCGTAGGCAAGCCGCTTGCCGTCCGGGGAGAGGGCGATGCCGGCCCCCGCGTGGAGCGTGAGGAAGCGCAGGTCGCCGAGGGTGCGGGCCGGCTTGCGGACCGGCAGCACCGGGACGGGCGTCGGCGCCGGCGTGGGTCCGTGGTGTAGCGGCCGGTAGCTTTCGGGGTACGAGTACGGCGAGTTCTGCCGACCGGCAGGAACAGGCGTGACGGTCAGGTCCGGCGCCGCTTCCACCGTGAGGCGAAACTCGTCGCCCGCGGCCGGCTGCTTGCGCGGGTCCGGCGGCGCCCCCTTCTCTTGCCCGATCAGGCCGGCGAAGCCACCGCCCGCCAGCGCGACCGCCACCAGGACACAGCGGGTCATGGGTATGCTCCGCCCGAGAAGCCGATCACGCCGCGGCTGCAACACCCCCAGCCTACGCGGCGTCGCGCCACGCGGTTGTAACAACCCATTGACGCGCGTGTCGGGAACGACCGGGTTCATCTCGCGCTCGGCGAACCCAACAAACCCGTAATCGGCGCGGGTGGTGCGGATACCGCGGAGGGTCGCCACGCGGCCGTCGGCCCGGTGGCCGGTCACCACGTCCACGCCGGCGTCGCTGACGGTCGTGACGCGGCGGCAGCCCGGCCCCATGAGCGTGTAGAGGATTTCCGCGCCGTGGATGCCGTAGTGGTACAGGCCGGCGTTCCGGGCCGGGACCGGCGACAGCGGCGCCGGGCAGTGGATGGCGGCGACCGGCTGACGGCCCGGCTGGCGGTGAAGGGCGGCGCGTTGAAGCTCGGCCGCGCGCTCGACCGCTTTCGCGGGCAGGGACGCGCGTCACTTCTTCTTGGGCTTCCCCTGAAGTGCCCAGTCCTTGGTGTTGCCCCCGGACTGGGCGTCGAATGTCAACTCGCTCCGTGCGTGGTACTTGTCCGGGAGCGACTCCTCGGTGATCTCCACGAGGGCGGCGCCCGGCGACTTCGACTCGGGCCGCGTGGCGACGACCACCGGCGCCGAAATCTGGACCCGGTTGGCCCCCGCCACCGTCCGCACCTCGTACCGACCTTGCTCGACCTTGCTCGTCCCGGGCTGGCCGTTCGGCCCGGTGAACGTGATCACGCCCGAGGCGAGCGGAGCCCCGTCCACCGCGACCGTCCCGGAAACCGTAGCCGGGGACGGCCCGCCGCCCCCACCACACCCGGCGACCGCGAGCGCGGCCGCACAGGCCACAATCAGCCGACACATGGCAAGCCCTTTGGGGTCAGCCCGGCGGGGTTAGAACTCGTTGCCGACCGATTCCCCGCCGGCCGGGGTGAGGGCTGCGTTCCACGCGCGCATCGTGACCGACGTCCGCACCGTGCGGACGCTGCCGTCGCCCAGGGTCGTCAGCACGACGCCGGTGTGACCGGACGACGCGGTGAGCGGGTCGCACGTGCCGCTCGGCCCGAAGGACGGCGACGCCTGCGGCACCTTCCAGCTGAGGACATTCCCGTTCGCGGGGTCGGGCACCTTCGCCGTCGGGTACTGGATCGCGAACGTGTAGTTCGGAGCCTTGCACGGCGGGTTGTTGGTCGTGTCCATCTGCGGCCAGTAGAGGAGCGCGTCCCCGGTCGTCAGGTTGATCGCCGGCCAGACGTTCCGCCCGTCGGTGGCGTTGTTGCCGCCGGCCGGGTTCCGGCAGAGGGCCAGGTGCTCGACGATGAGCACGGTGTTCGAGGTGCCGTCGGTGAACGACGACCCGACCTCGGGGTAGCGGCCCGTCGACACCTCGCCGGTGACGATGTAGCTCGCCAGGTTCCACCCGGCCCCCTGACCGGAGGAGGAAATCCCGCTCGCGTCCGACGGGCAGATCAACTCCTTGACCGTCAGTGGTCGGCCGCTCCCGTTGAAGTACGCGCTGTCGCTGCCGGACGGCAGCGTGTTGTACGCGTTGCCCTGTTCCATGTACGGCAGGATCGCAAAGAAGCTCGACACCGCCTGCAGGGTCGTGCTCTTTTTGGGCCAGGCGTTCCCGAACCACGGCATGTACCCGTTCGTGTCGTTGCACGCGTGGAACGCAATCCCCATCTGCTTGAGGTTGTTCGCGCACTTGGTGCGGGCGGCGGCCTCGCGGACCTTCTGGACCGCGGGCAGGAGGAGGCCGATCAGAATGGCGATGATCGCAATGACGACCAATAACTCGATCAGTGTGAACCCGAGACGACGCGTTCCGGTTACGGTCATGAAGTGAACCCCCGGGATTAACCAAAACGCCCGGTACCAACCGGGCGGCGGAGAGCGGAGGAAGATCAACCACCCGATCGTACCCGCACCTGCCGGGGGGATCAAGTAAAAAGACGATCGAGCGGTTCCCACTGTGCTAACGGACGAATCGTTGTGATCAGATTCTCACCGTCTCGGCGGCGCCGTGGTTCGTGCCGCTCTTGTTCGCCGCCTCGAGGAACGCCATGATCTCCCGCGTCTCCGCCGGGGGCACGGCCGGCGTCTTCTTCTCGAACGTCTCCACGATCCTCTTCAGCAGCTCGCGGTAGATGAACCGCGTGCCTACCACCACCGACTTCACCTCGCGCTCGGCGAACCCAACAAACCCGTAATCGGCGCGGCCGGTGCGGATGCCGCGGAGCGTGGCCACGCGGCCGTCGGCCCAGTGGCCGGTCACCACGTCCACGCCGGCGTCGCTGAGGGTCGTGACGCGGCGGCAGCCCGGTCCCATGAGGGTGTAGAGGATCTCCGCGCCGTGAATGCCGTAGTGGTACAGGCCGGCGTTGCGGGCCGGGATCGGCGACAGCGGCGCCGGGCAGTGGACGGCGCAGCCGAGGAGCCGCCCCTTCGCCGGTGCGGCGACGTACTCGACGACCTCGGGCGCGTACCGCAGCGACGACGACGAGAACACGAACGTCTTGTGCCGCTCCGCCAGCTCAACGATTGCCCGCGCGTCGGCCGCCGAGCAGGTGAACGGCTTGTCGATGAAGCACGGGATGCCGCGCTCCAGGAACGGCCGGGCGCGGTTCAGGTGGACGGTGCCGTCCACGCTCTCGATGAGCATGGCGTCCACGCGGCCGATCATGTCGGCGGGGCGGTCCACGAGCGGCACCTCGTACTTCCGCATCTCGGCGGTGAACCCGGCGATGCGTTCGGGCGACAGTACGGACTCGCCCGGGCAGCCGACGACGATCCGGCCGCCCTCGACCCACTGGTCGCGGTCGACGCCGACGTGGTTGAGCCGCTGAGTGAACGCGGTGGCGTGGGACGTGTCGAAGTCGAGGATGCCGAAGCGGATCATGGCTCACTCTCGGCGGAGGGCGGGGACGACCGGCACCCGCAGGATACCCGCCGTCGCGGCCGCCGCCACCGAGAATCCGACGACGAGCACGGCGCCGAGCATGACGGCGAGGCGGAGCCACGGCACGGTCGCGCCGCCGGCGACGTGCGGCGCGACCGACGCCAGCGCCGCCAGTACCCCCGCGGCCAGCCCGAGCAGCAGCAGGAAAGCGTTCTCGGACAGCACAAGAACCTGCAACGCCCGCGGCCGGTAGCCGACGGCGCGGAGCAGCGCCAACTCGCCGACACGCTCCCACACGCCGCGGAGCAGTACGACCGCCAGCCCGAGTACGCCGAGGAGCAACCCGAATCCGCCGAGCAGTTGGAACGTGGACAGGTACGCCCCGACCACCGCCTGATACGCTGCCACCTTCTCGCGCGTCGGCGTCGCCACGAGGCCGTTCGGGCGCAGCGCCGTTTCCAGCACGCGCGCCACGTCGCGCTCCTTCCCCGGCGGGGTGTGGACGAGGAAGACGCGGTAGCCGTCCTGCGTCGGGAACAGCTTCACGAAGCGGGTATCAGCCATCAGCAGTTCGCTCTGGAACGGGCTGTCCGTGAGCGTGCCGACGAGCCGCAGCTTCACCTCGTTGCCGCTGTCGTCCGGCACCGTTACCGTGCCGCCGACCATGACGTGCAGCATCCACACGGCCGTGTTGTTCTCGGCGAACACCGGCACGGCGCCGTCCGGGTAGGTGCGGTTCAGAAGGAGCCACGGGTTGGCGCGTTCCTCGGGCGTCTCGGCCTCGGTCTGGTAGAAGTGGAAGCCGCCGCGCTGGACGAGCACATCCGGCACGCCGAGCACGCGCGGCCGCGTGGCCTGGTACAGGTTCATGCAGCTCGCGTCGTCGCCGCCCTTGAGCCGCAGCGCGAACACGTTCGCCCCGTCCGGCCCGGCGTCGAGCGCGGCGAGCTCCGCGGCCGCGGCCTGGAAGCGTGGGTCGTCGGCCTTTCCGCCGTAGGCCGCGCGGAGTCCCTTCTCCAAGTCGGTGCGGCCGGGGGCGGAGTCGATCCGCTCGTAGACCGGCACGTCGGCCTCGGCGACGAGGTTGAACCCGCCGCTGCCGCCCCCGCGCTCGGCGAACGCCTGCCCCGGCTCGCGGCGGAAGCTCTCGACGGCGACAAGCAGGAACGCCGCCGCCGCCAGGAGCGCCGCCGTGAGCAGGCTGCGGCCGGGGTTGCGGGCGGCGTTCCGCGCGCCGAGGCGCGTCAGCGCCGGGAACCCGCGGCCGTTCACCTCGGCGTGGTGCGTCCGCTTCATCCACAGCCACACCGCTGCGAGCGCCGCGGCGAGCAGCAGCCCGCCGCCGGCGAAGAACGTCATCGCCCGGTAGTCCGGGTTGCCGACGAACGCCCCCGCCGCGATCAGCGCCAACCCGACCGGCACCCCGAGGAGCATCCAGCGGGCGCGGCGCGGCGCCTTCTCGGGGCCGACCGCAGCGGTCGCCGTCTCGCCACGCAGTAGAGCCGGCGGCGCGACACGCACCAGCCCGCGGACACTGAGCCAGAGCGCGCCGAGTGCCATCACCACCGTCAGCCCGAACCCGAGCGCGAAGCTGAGTGGCGCGGCGTGCGGTTCGAGAAACGTGCCGACCTCCGGGTCGGGCCAGAGACGGACGAGCAGGCCGAGCAGTAGTCGGTTGTACCCGACTCCCGCGACCAACCCGACGGCGGCGCCGGCGACCGCGAGCAGAAGCCCTTCCGCGAGTACCATGCGGCGGATGTGCCGCACCGCGTAGCCGGTGGCGAGAAGCAGGCCGATTTCCTTCGCCCGCCGGTCGAGCGCGAGGCGGAAGAGGAGGCCGACGAGCATCAGCGCCGCGGCGATGAGGAAGAAACTGAACCCGAGGAACAGCCCGCCAAAGTCGGTCCCGCCGCGGCTCGCGGTCAGCAGCCGCTCGCGCACCGGGTCGAACCCGAGCCCGGTCGTGGTGGGGTCGAGGTGCTTCAGCAACTCCGGGCCGAAGCGGTCGGCGAGCTGCTCGGCGCCCTCGCCGTCGGGTGGTGCCACGCGGACTGACGTGACCGTGCCGAACCGGCCGGCGAACAGCCGCTCGGCGGTGGCGAGGTTCACATACGCCATCGGCGTGGCGCGATACGTATTCCAGAACTTCGCGCGCGGGCCGTTGTCCGGGACGCGGGCGCGGATGCGGTCCTTCGGGAGCATCGGCGGGCGATCCCAGTCGAACAGGTTCGCTCGCTCGTCAGTGACGCCGCGGACGGTCGGCGTCAGGTCGCGGTCGTTCGCCGCGCCCGTGAGTGGGATGAATCCGCGGAACGTCAGCGCAGCGGTCAGCACCTTCCCCTCGCCCTCCACGTCCGGGTGGTAGTAGCGGAGCGTCACCGGCGTGCCGGGCGCGAGCCCGCGGAACGGGTTCTCGGCCCAGTCGGGAATGACGACCTCGTTGTCACCGATTGCCGTGACGCCCCTTGGCAGGAACGGTCCGAGCGGCGCTGACGCGGCCGCGTTCAGCCCGGCGACGACGGGGTACGGCAGTTCCTTCGCGCCGCCGGAGAGGGTGTCGGCGACGTAGACCACGGTCGGCTCGGCGCGCAGCTGGAGTGAACCGGCCGCCTTCGTCACCGCTTCGAGCTGCGCAGACGACAGCACGAGCTGGTCGGACTCGGCGCTCAGGTACTTCTCGCGCCGGGGCACCCGCAGACGAACGCCGTAGTCCTCGGGGCGGAGCCGGGACTTCAGTTCCGCGTTCAGCTGGCCCGTGGTTCCACCGAACGCGAACAGCGCTGTGGCGAGCGGGTTGTCGGAGCGGTCGGACTCGTCGCGTGCTTGGTCGGAGAGGGCCGCGACAGGGACGAACACGTTCAGCGGCGCGGTCGGCGACGGGTTCAGGCTGAACTCGCCGGCCGGGTGGCCCGGCGCGAGTACCGCCGCGACCGTGTACGTGACGGTTGCCGTCACGTCGTCGGCGCCGCGCTTGGCGAGTGACGACGACCGCGGCAGGTCCGAGAATCGCTGCACGCCGACGCGAACCTTATCGCCGGCCTTCACCCCGAGCCGGTCGGCGACGCGGTGGGACAGGGCGATGGGAGCCGCGTTCCGTTTGGCCTGTGCCGACCAGTCGATCCCGAGGTCGGCGGTCGGCTTGAACCGCGCGTCGATGCCGTAGACGGTGACGCGCCCGAGCGACGGGGCGGCGGGGTCGCCCGTGTCGGCTTGCACTGATCCGGGGAGGGCGAGCGCCGGGGCCGTGCCGTCGGAGGCAACGGCGGCGCGTACCGGGCGCGGGAAGAACGCCGTGGCCTCGACGCCGGCGAGCTGGCGTTCGGCCTTCGCCCGCAGGCTGCCGCGGAGCGAGTCGCCGACGAGCAGCGCGCCGGTAAGCACTGCCGACCCGACGGCCACGCCGAGCAGTACCGCGAGGTTGCCGCGCCGGTGGAACCACAGGTTGCGGGCGGCGAGGCGGGGGAGGGTGAGCATGTCGCGGCTTCGGTTCGGGTCTTGTAGGTCGGGTCGAGTCTTCGAGACCCGACGCGGGGCGGGGGTGCGTGAGTAGGTCGCAGAAACCCCAACCGCTCGTGGGTTCGCGTCTCCCGGTCTGCCGCCATACGTGCCTCGCGCCCCGCGTCGGGTCTCGAAGACTCGACCCGACCTACAAGACCCGTGTTGCCGTTAAGCTGCGTCCACGAGTGCCCCGTCGGCCATCTCGGCGCGGCGCGAGAACAGCCGCGCGAGGTCCGGGCTGTGCGTTACCACCACGAGAATCGTGTTCTCCTGCCGGTGTAGCTCCAGGAGCAGTTCAGCGACCGCCTGCGCCGTTTTGCGGTCGAGGTTCCCCGTCGGCTCATCGGCGAGGAGCAGCGCCGGCTTCAGCACCAGCGCCCGTGCCACGGCGACGCGCTGGCGCTCGCCGCCGGACAACTCCGCGGGGCGGTGGTCGAGCCGACCGGCGAGGCCGACGCGCTCCAGGAGTTGCCGCGCGTAAGCGTTCGTGACCGCGGGGTCGGTGCCGCGGCTGACCAGCGTCGGCACCAGCACGTTCTCCAGCACGCTGCACTGCGGCAGCAGGTGGTGGTCCTGGAAGACGAACCCGATGCGCTGGTTGCGGAATGCGGCGAGCTCGGCTTCCGGCAGCGCGAACGGGTCGGTGCCGTCGAGCGTCACGCCCCCCGACGAAGGCGTGTCGAGCGTGCCGAGGATGTGGAGCAGGGTGCTCTTGCCGGAGCCGGACGGCCCCATCACCGCGAGCGCGTCGCCGCGCTCCAGAGTGAGGGCGACGCCGCGGAGGATCGGGAGCGGCCCGGAGCGCGTGGGGTACTCCTTCGACAGGGCGCGGGCGGCCAGTGACATCGCGGTGTCAGTCCGTGTGGAGGGCGGCCAGGGCCAGGGTGCCGAGGCCGTAGAAGGTGTATTCCACGTCGGTCCGGTCGTCCCAGAGCCCGCCGCGGAACCCGCCGGCCGCCGCCTCGCACGCCAGCGCGAAGTCGCGCACCGCCGGCCAGTCGAGGCGGCCCGCGCGGCCGATCTGGTCGAGCGTCCAGCCGCCGGTGAAGGTGGAGAGGAGGTCGGCGGCGGGGATGCGGTCGTTCGCCCGCAGCCCGCCCTCGAAGTCGGCCGGGAGGGCGGCGAGGAAGTCGGCGACCGCGGCACGGGAGTCGTCGCCGAGTGCGTCGAGGATCTGGAGGACGCCGACACCCGCGGCCGTCGGGTTCGTGCCGCTCCGCTTCATCGCGCCGATCTCGACGTACCCGCCGTCGTCGCGCTTGCGACCCTTCACGAACGCCGCGAGGCGTTCCGCGTCCGGCGTCGGCGTACCGAGGAGCTCGTGGCAGAGCACAACGAGGAAGCTGGTGTAGGTGCTACCGTGTGGGGTGCCGGGCGTCTTCCCGTAGCCGCCGTCCGGCGAGCGGAACGATTCGAGCACCGATCCCACGCGCTCGCGCCAGTCGGTCGGCGCACCGGCCAGCACATCCGGCCCGCCGCCGAGTGGGACGAGATAACAGCTGACGACCAGTGAGAAGAGATCGACGACGCTGCCAGTACCGCTCATCCGCGTGCGGAGGAAGTCGGCGGCGCGGCCGCACAGGTCGGCGTCGAGCGCTTGCAACACGGCGAGCGAGCGGAGCGCGAAGCCGGTGTAGTACAGGTCCGACCCGCCCTCGCGACCCGGCCACCCGCCGTCGGGCAGCTGCCGGCCGCGGACATAGGCCGCGGTGCGCTCGCGGGCCGCCGCCGGCAGGCGTTCGACGCCGTCGAGTAGCCGCGTCGTGAGGCGAGTCAGGTACGGCTCGCTCATGCCACCCCTTCGAGCGCGGCGCGGACGTCCGGCGGGATCTCCACCGACTCGAGCTGGTCGGGGCCGGGGGAGCGGCAGAACACCGCCGTGATGCGCCCGACCGCCACCGGCGCCCCGTGTTGGTTCGTGAAGTCGTAGCGGTAACTCACGGACTTCGTGCCGACCTTCTCGACCGGCTCCCCGAAGGTCAGCACGCCCTCGAACCGCGCGGGCGGCGTGGAGTCGCACGCCGCCGACACGCGCGGGAAGCCCCACTTCACGCCGCCGCGCCGCCAGCTCACGCTCAGCCCGCGGGCGCGCAGGAACTCCGTCTCCGCGACCTCCATGAAGCGGAAGAAGTTCGAGAAGTGCATGATGCCCGCCATGTCAGTGTCACCGAACTCGACGCGGCGGGTGGTCGTGAACATTGCGGAACTCGGAATGCGGAATGCCGGCCGCCCGGCGCCCACCATCAGGTTACGGACCGTCATCGGTCCCCATCAGGACGCGCTCGGTTTCGCGCGCCATCACGTCGGCGGTGAAGCGGTCGCGCACGGCCGCCTCACCGGCGCGGCCGGCGGCCGCGCGCCAGTCGTGGTCGGCGAGGGCGCGGCGGAGGGCGGCGGCGAGTGCCGGGGTGTCGCCCGGCGGCACGAGCAAGCCGCCGCCGGCGTCGAGCAGTTCCGGGAAGGTGCCGTGGTGTGGCAGCACCACCGGCAGCCCGTTCGCCCACGCCTCCAGCACGTACAGCCCCTTCGGCTCGCGGTACGTCGTCGGCACGCACAGCACGTCCACCGAGCGCAGGAACGCCACCTTGTCGGCGTGCGTCGGGCTCTCGATGTACTCGAACCGGTCGGCCAGGCCGGCGGCTTCGAGCTTCGCCACCTGCTCGCGGAAGAATGGCCGGTCGATCGGCCCGAGCCAGCCGGACGCGCGGAGGGCCGCGTCGGGGGCGTCGGGTGACTTCAGGAGGGCGATGAAGGCTTCGGCCGCGTGGTGGAACCCCTTCTCGGGGCAGATGCGGGCGAAGTAGCCGACCGCGAACCGCCCGCCGC